>JYMV01033045.1_pt1 | contig 20876 bp, 5 predicted proteins | sample 338911 | NCBI WGS metagenome assembly JYMV01 (sample SAMN03354496, study PRJNA234377) | hydrothermal vent metagenome | biome: Deep sea; feature: Hydrothermal plumes at the Eastern Lau Spreading Center, Western Pacific Ocean; material: Seawater | place: Tonga | collected 2009 | depth 2000 m m
GGACAAATTCCTATATTAAAGGAATGGAAATAGTATTTGATGTCTATAAAAATGCAGATTCGCTTGCATATTTTTGGAGACCTAAAGGATTTTTTATTCCTACTATTGAGTTATATAGCACTTATCCCCATCTTACGGAAAATGGTGTTGGAAGTAAAAAGATAGTTAAAATAACTGCAAATGTTTCTTATTCTAGAGGAACGACTACTGTTTCTGCTTCTGGAATAACTACAAATGCCTCTACTATGTTCAATGGATCTGCTAATCCAAATCCATATACTGGGTTTCCGGATCCGGCCGGGGGTATTAATTTGGATATTTTGCGTACTTTTGGTCTTGAATTCGGCGCCGGAGGAATATTAACTGATGCCGGCCGCGCCGGGCCCTCGATCCCGAATCCTGACCCTCCCCAAACAGGCCAGTTTTTGGATCCTCCAGGAATACAAATTTTAGTGTATTTTAGAATGTTAGATGGTACACGATATGTATTGGATGCTGAAACTGAATTTAGTGGCTATAATGATATTTGGCAAGCGAATTTGCCCACCAATTTATCTGTACTTGGTGGAGGTGCTTGTGAGTGGGGAGAGTCTAGTCCAGGTGATACTAATTGGCAAACAGAGAAGTGGGTGCCTGGTGATTCTGTTACTTGTAATGTACCAGAATCATTTTCCGGCGGCCCGGGGAATCCGGCAATTCCATTTCGTGAGAAAATAGACCATGTTGAAGCAGTTGTTGTAAGAAAAATGTTACACGAACAAGATCTTGATGATCCTGATAATCGAAATATTTTATATGTAGACAGTATTGCATATCATTTAGATAATGGAGACATAGTTAGGGTTCCTGCATCAGAATCTATATATCAGACAGACCATTTTGGAACTTTGAGTGGATCTTTAGATGCGAATCAACTTGGATTTAATGGAACATATGTGCCCATGATATATTCGGGCGCCTTGGTGTTTCCTGGAGGATTTTCTTCCGATGGATTTACAGTAGATGAAACATTAAATTATCAACCTGCCGTAACTACTGGTGTTACTTCTCATAGTGGGACTGTAGATTTGGTTTCTGGGGTGACTGGAGAATATAAAGTTATAGACATGGCATCCCCTAGAAGATCATGGATCCATGATGAGACTGAAATTTTGCCTTGGTTGGATTCCACTCCCGATCCCCAAAATCCTGGTGAGTTTGATACTGAAATTTTACCTATGGACATAGCACTCCGGGATGCCCTATTACTAAAACAAGATAATACCTATGCTTTTGATTATACTGATGGTCCTGCTGCAAATCAATTGAATATATTCAGGCCCAACTTAGAATTAATGGACGGGGAAAGGGTGCATGGGCCCAAGGCTGCACATCTTGCCGCAAATAGTAATTTTCATATAACTTTATTGAAGCATGATGATATAAGAACTACTAACACTCAATCATATTCCCTTTGGTATAAGCCTACTTCGGAACGGGTTGGAGATTATTATCCTGGTTTGGCTTCGGCTTCAACAACAATGGCCGAAGCAGCAAGAATTATTACACGGGACCGAAGCGAGTTTTGGTCTTTGGCTGCACATCATGGAACGAACTGGATGCCGGCTGCGTATTCGACTTTTAATAAGAATCCCGATGATTATATTATTCATAATAACACCGTGAGCCAACCATCAATCACCTTGGCTAATAAACATTATTTAAATTATAGTGATAGCCGGATTGAAAGTCTTACTGTAAATACTTCATTTGGTATGTTTGGAAATTCCAGTCTACAAGCCACCAGTAAAGATGTGACTCCAATGGGGTCCGGACCTGTATGGTCAAATGCTCCATTTACTTTAGGTCCTAGAGACAGAGGACATCGAGCCAATTATGATTCGTATTTTAATCCAGATGTAATACGAATACCAAAAGGAAAGCGTTGGATTATTTCATATTACGCATATACTGATGGTCTAGGTGGCGGGTCCCAAATAATTCTAAATGGAAAGGATAGTGAAAATCCTGCATCTATGGTATGTAAAAGTTTGGGGGGAACTCCTTCTGGTGATGGCAGCGTTGGTTCGGCTGGAACAATAACCACACCAGGAACATGGCAAAGATTTTCTGGGATTGTTGATTTAAGATCGGGCGTCCACACAAATTGGAGCGAAAATTTAAATTATGGTAATATTGGTGAACATGAAACGGCCAAATATGAAGTTGATACATTAAATATTAGAATTGATGTTGACACCAAAGCTAATACAATATTGTTCGATGGAATCATGTTAGAACAACAGCCTGACACAGGCATTACCACTCCCTTAGATTTTGTTGCACCAAGCGAATATCTAGATTTATATTTTTCTGGAATATCAAATACGATCAATGGTGGTGTTGCTGGTGATACACACGCCTTGGATTATCTGTTGACTTCCAGTGTGGCCAATCAAGTAACAGCCTTTACTACTGGTGGATTAAAACTAGACGCCTGGAATTATATTGCGCTTACGCTTGACTATAATACAAGTAACACTTCAATATATGTGTACAATGTCGATGACGGACTTACATATGCAAATACATTTGAACTACCAAGTTCTTATACTGCAAATGTTGGAGCAAGCCCGAATTGGCCTACAAGAGCACCAGTTTATTCTGGAACAGAAGGTCGAGGAGTGGCTCTTGCGGGTGGGGTCGAATCAGCCAATGCTGTTAGTGGACTAATTTCTTCATCCGAAACATTATCAGCCTTAGGCACATACGACAATATTAAATATTGTGCCAGAACACTTTCTTATAATGAAATAGATGCTGCATTTTATAATAGAGATAAATATATTGGTCCTACATATGAGATAGATTGGATAGAAGCGTCTGATGATCCTTTTGAAGATCAAAGAAAAAATACTAGATTGGCTGACCATGCAGCCAATATGCAAAAAAATAGATTAGACTCAAGTTTATTTTATCCTCCATATGAGTTTTATGTTGCAAATTCAACATACACACTAAGCGCAGATACGGGTCAACAGGGAGATGGTGAAATATATAAAGTGTCGTCAAATACTCAAGATTATTATGATGCGACTGTAACACCATATGCCCAATCTACGTTTATTCTAGCCGAAACATCTACAGACCATTTAATTGGTCCTGTTCATATGGAGGTGGACAAGGTTGATAATTTGTTTGCTTTATATTATGAAGGAACATTAGGAGCAGCCGAGCCTGGAGCAAATTCGGCTTGTCATATATACCAATTTACATCTAATTGCAATACACATAACATTTCACATGAAACACACATTAAGGTGTTTAGTGGTAACTCATCGTCTTCTATTCCTGTTTCTGCTGGGCAGTATAATCAACATTTATCTGCACTTGGTGACACTTATGATCCTTATGGGCAAAACGCATTTGCTTTAGACGAGACTACTGGAATATTATATTTAGGAAGCCCAAGCAGTTATATTAACCCAGGCGCTAATCCTGGTTTGAGTAGACCGTTGGCCAGTGGAGCTGGATCAGGATTAAATGATCCTCTTGCATATACTGGAAATATAATAAAAATTGTTCCTAGCTCCCGTGGAACGTATGAACAAAGATTTGCTGAAATAAGAGAAATTGCAAATGCAGTAACAACAGATCACAGTTGTCGTGTTCATAAGGTTTTTGCTGGACCTAAGAATTCTATATTTTACATATACGAAGACACCCGATTTTATCCTCCAAGAAGAAATCTTAACCAATTGATTCCTTCTGGTATAGATTTATATAAAAATATAGAAGTGTTAGGAACTGATCCCAATGCAACCTATGCCATAAATGCAAACACCATAAGCAGTATTTTTTCAACAAATGGAGTGGGTGATGTCAAAGCAATGGCCATGGATAGGAATGGAATATTATATGTGAGTAGAAGTGCATTGAAAACAGAAAAGAATTTTGATGCTTCATTGGACTTGGGTGAAGATTTAGGATGGATTTTTAAGATTGTTCCTGATTCGATGGGAAGTTATTCTGTACAAGACACTATGATAAATATTATTGCAGAAAATGTTGGAATTGTGAATTCAATAGATACCAGTAGCGTTAATGATATTTTCTTGTTTTCATCGAGCAATTCGGTTACTTACGGTGCCAATACTATCAGCACGCCAATTTATCATTTGACGCCAAATACTATCATTTCAGGAACTTATGACATATTTGTGATTATGGAGGGAGCGTCTGATTTGGTGTCTAATACTGGGACAACTATGAATCCAAGTTCAGAAAATATTAATTTTAATGGGTTACTTAATTCGGCCGCTCCATTTTCTGGAACTCTTCTTGCGTCTCCTAGAATTATCTCTAATGTATATTCAGATTCTGTTGGAGCAACTACAGACACCAAGCATCTTTATGAGGGAGCTTTATGGATACGATCAGTATACTCAAATACTGTAATTCGTATTACTCCAGATGCCAATGGTGTATATTCTTCAGTTTCTGCTAATGTACATGGAATTATGGGAACAGGTTACTTGACTAATGGTAGCGCCGCCAAGGTTCAGAATAATGGAGAAGGAATGATGGCACCCATTGCACTAAAGAAAGTATGGAGATAAAGTTTAAATAAATAACCCTTTTTTACTAAATAGTATTAATGCTATAAACACTCTGGAGTATATGACATATGCCGGCAGTCATAACAAATAATTTTAGAATATTGAATGCACAAAATTTTATTAGTAATTTTCCCAGCACAGCGAATTCTGCCGTATATTTATATATAGGTCGAACTCATAAATGGGAAAATCCACCATATTCTCGTGGTCCGACATATAATGATCAAAATGCTCCTCCTCCAAGAAATTCATTTAAAGAGAATGATTATATTAATTGGGACACTATAGTTTCTTTAAAACAACTTTCTAATACTGATGTTTCGTTTGCCACTAAAAGAACTGATTGGGTGACTGGAACAGTATATGAAATATATGATGATACCGACAACAATTTAGTGAATTTAACAGATGGCCAGTCAGAATTTTTTGTATATAATGCATCAGATGGGTCAGTATTTAAGTGTTTAGATAATAATAATAATGGCCCTTCTACAGTTCCGCCCACAGAACCATCATCAGTTACTAGTTATCCTCTTGCGTTTGAATTGGCTGATGGTTATAAATGGAAATATATGTATAGCATACCAACATTAGAGTCTGAAAAGTTTTTGATGTCTAATTATATTCCTGTACGAACTCTTACTGATACAGAAGTTTCTGTTCTGTCCGCGGCTACCAGTGGTCCATGGTATGAATTAGCAAAAGTTCAAGAGGGGGCGGTTGCTGGAACGATTGATAATTTTAAAATTAATACTCCTGGTTCAGATTATCCTGGTAGTGAGGGTTCGGTTGTAACTATTACAGGTGGTGGTGCAAGTGATTATGTATTGACTTTATCGCCATCAGATGCAAAATTTTGGGATAATATTCATGCTAACCGATTTGGTAATACAAATATACTCTTGTCCAATAGTGTGACCAAGTTGACTGCAACGGTGTCTGGTTCATCAGGCACGTTCGCCGTCACACCAATAGTTACTATTCCAGGAACAACTGGGGATATAGTGTCTGGAGTGTTGGGAGAGTATAATTATTTTATAGGGCCACAAATAGAAATTATAGGTAATGGTTCAGATGCGATTGCATATGCTAGGATAACGGCTGATATTAGCACTTCTTCTGGCCCGATAAGTTCGCTTGTGGTTGCAAATTCTGGGTCTGATTATACATATACTACAATTAATATTAAATCAGTAGAAAATGAAATAATTGCTGATGCTACTGGTTCTAAAATATTACAAGGAAGCGGAGCAACAGTAGAGGCTATTGTATCACCCCCTGGAGGACATGGATCAGATCCAGTTAAAGAATTGTCTGCTTATCATGTTGCAATTTCAACTGAATTGGTCGATGCGGGCTATAATAATACCTTAATAATAGGATCTCAAGATTACAGACAAATAGGTATTATAAAGGACGCCAAAATACATTCTTCTGTAGGTACTTATGTCGCTAATTCTGCTTCAGGTTATGATCAAATGGTAAGAATTGTTGCAAACACCATTGTTGGTGGCCTGGCTGCTTGGGTTCCTACACTTGATGAAGATGTTATTGGTGCAGATAGTGAAGCTACTGGAAAGGTTGTAGATTATAATCATATTGGGTTTACAGATAATATTTTAAGATTAACATATGTGAGATCAAATACAACGGGCGGATCTTTTATGACTGATGAATTAATACATCCAGTGAATGATGCTGGAGTAACAGACTCCACTATAGCATTACGAGTAAATACCGGGGGCGTTGCCGGAATCGGAACTGGTATTTCAGGACCAGATTTAGAACCTTATAGTGGTATTATTTTATATAATGAAAATAGAACTCCGATTACAAGAACGTCAGACCAAAAAGAAGAAATTAAGATTCTTATTGAATTTTAAATAATGAGGATGTTTATAGATGGCTAAAATACGCACAGAATCTCCATATAATGATGATTATGATTCTACTAAAAATTATCAAAAAATTCTTTTTCGTCCCGGTTATGCGGTACAGGCAAGAGAATTAACACAACTTCAAACGATGTTGCAAAATCAAATTGCTTATCATGGCAGAGGTTCGTATAAAAATGGGACAAGAGTAACTGGAGGAGAATTAGCACTTAATCTGACAGTACAACACATTAAAATATATGATTATTCTGGAGAGGGTAATGATTCTAATACTCCAGTTGCAAATTTGGCGCTTGTTTTTGATGAATCTACCAAAGCTGGGCAAGTTGTAGGCCTTACGACTCCAATTGGGTTGCGAAGACCAAGGGCTAGAGTTTTGGCTGTTATAGAAAATACGGGAAGCGACCCTAAAACTTTAATTGTTAAACATTTAACTGGGTTTAGATTTGAAGGTGAAGATGCATTATCTGGGGAATCTGGGGGATTTCTTGGCAGAGTGCGGGCCGACAATTATGGTGGAGATTCTAAAGCCTTTGGTACTTCGTCAATGTTTGAGTGTGAAGCTGGAATTTATTTTATTGATGATCAATTTCTTAGGGTAGATTCGCAGAAAATAATTTTAGAAAAATATAATAATATTCCAACTTATCTTATAGGGTTTTTAAAAAACGATAATATAATTACAGATGCAGAAGATCTAACTCTTCTTGATAATGCAACAGCAAGTTATAATGTAAATTCTCCTGGAGCTCATAGGTTACAAAGTGAATTGAAACTTTCTGTTGCTCCAGGTTCAGATGGAACGACTATTCCTACAGTATTTCCTGATAATTTTTATCCGATTTATAGAGTAGAACTTGGAGTTCCTATTATTGAAAATATTACTGGCCAGAGTAGAAATGTTACGCTTAGTTTATTGGCCGAACGAACACATGATGAAAGTGGAAATTATACCATACAGCCATTTAGAGTTGAAGTGGCCAATGCTTTACCTTCTTCTGTCACATTGACTGATCCTATTCTACAAAATATTGCAGATGATTTGTCTGATGGGATACAGGATATGGAGACACCAGTATTTGGTGGTGAAGGATTAATATTTGGTAATGCTGGTTATGATCCATCTGCCACACCAGGTGGCGATCAAGGCACTCTTTTAGGTGGTGGTATTACTTCATTTCCTCTCCAAAGTGCTATTGATAGATGGTTAGCCCAGTTCCGTGCTTTTACAGAGATTCCTGTAACTGAAACTGATCAAGCAAATTTTGCAGTCCATGTTAATCCTGGTGCGGCATATGTTAAAGGTTATAAAGTTTCACTCAATGAAAAATTTGTGTTAACTACACCAAGAGCAAGAACAACAAAAACAACAACAGCCAATATTAAAATTGGTGCAGGATTATATTTTAGAATGAAGGATCCTGTGGGTGGGTTGTTTGATGTAGGGCAATTTGAAATTGTTGATTTACATTTAGCAAATACTGCGATAATAACTGCTGGTTCATCAGATGTAGGTGGTATATTACATTCCACTAAAATTGGGCAAGGTCGCGCTTTTGATTTGATTCGGAAAATTTCAAATCTATCTGGTGGAAGCCAAGGTGATTCCGAAGCCGAAGATGTTTATTATAATTTACATATGTTTGATCTAAGAACAACCCCCATTTCAAATGCAGCAACTGGTAGTACACAGACGGGGCTTGAAACTCCATTAAAGCCAGGTTTTGTTAATGCCTACGTTGGTGGTTATATTAAGATGACCTCAGGGCCTGCAATCAATGAAGTTCGCAGAATTGTTGCTTCTAATAATGTTAGTGGAACTATTAATGTTACCCCAGCATTTTCTGTTGCACCAACTGACCCTTCAGGTCCAAATACATTTATACTAACATTTAATAGTTCATTTCTTCAATCAGTAAAAAATACAGCTCCAACGCTTTCAGGAGTTCGGGCTGATGTGGCGAATATTGGAAAAGTGGGCATAGAGTCTACTGGAGATACTTTATTATATGGCACAAATGAGACAGAATCATTTTTTCATCTAGGACATGATGTTGTAGGTGGGGTGGCGCAAGTAGATTATGTTACCACATATTATGATACCGCCACTTCTGTAAGTACAGAAGGTGCCTTTTTTGCCAATCGAACAGGAGAGGAAATACAACAGAATAGTCCGGCTGACTTTATCTTTTCTATTCCGTCTGGGACAGTTCTAACTGCTACGGAGGTTACTAAAGTTGACGGCGGCCTACACGCAAACGGATTTGTATCGACGCCTACAGGATTGGTTGGAATTATTCGCAGTAAGGTCGATGTAGATCTGGGTGAGATGAAGAAGTCTACTCCTACAGCATTGGAGTTAGCGAATACTGTTCTCTGGGGCGTTGCCTCCTCCGCGGATTTAAAAACCAGTCGCGCAACAGGTTTAGTTGTCATTCCTAATCCAAATAAAATTTCTGGTGGAATGGACAATTTAGGTATAGCCGATGTACATTCAATTAGAAGAATTATTGACACAGGAAGTATAGATACGGCTCCTACAAATGATGACCCTGTATTTCTTGGCACAAAAGCAGGACATACCGATGTTACTAGTCGATATGCTTTAGATACAGGCCAAAAAGCATCACATTATGATTATTCGAGTATAGTTTTAAAGCCTCTCGTGGCACCACCTTCAGGACAACTTCTTGTTATTTGTAAATTTTATTCACACACACCAAAACCAGGCACTTCAAATGGATATCATATAGTTGACTCGTATCTTGCTGGTACGCCATTTAGTGATATACCAAAACACGAATCACAAGTTTATGGTAAGACGAGACTTTCTAATATTATAGACTTTAGACCAATAAGGGTGGCTAACTCCGCCATCGGAGCCCCGGCTGCAAATACAGATATTGAGGTTCCCTTTAAAAATACTGGTAGAATGTTTAGAAGCGAAACTGAATTAAATATGGGTTCGGTGGAGTATTTCTTGCCTCGGATAGATCGGCTTGTAGTATCATCTAGTGGCACGGGGTCATTTAGTCTTATGTCAGGAGTTCCTTCTGAATTTCCAGCACCAGAAGAAGTTATGACTGATGATTTAATGTCTATTGCTACATTAAAAATACCGGCCTATACTTTCAACGCTTCTGATATTGTAGTAGAACGTGCTATTAATCTTCGGCACAAAATGTCTGACATTAATAAATTATCAAGACGGGTTGATAGATTAGAATATTTTACATCATTAAATTTGTTGGAAAAACAAGCCGCTGATATGAATATTATAGATTCTACAGGTGCATATACAAGATTTAAAAATGGAATTTTGGTTGATAATTTCACAGGGCATGGTGTAGAAAATGTTGAATCTGGAGATTATGGATGCTCTATGGATAGAGCATTGAGAGAACTTCGCCCTGCATATACAATGCAACAATTCAGATTTGACTATGATGCCTTAAATAGTCAGACTGCCCGAAGAACCGGGCAAATAGTAACGTTACCTTATACAGAGCAGACTTGGGTCCAACAACCTTTTGCCACAAGATCAATATCTCCAAATCCATTTTCATTGCAGTCTTATTTAGGAGGGCTCGTATTACAGCCATCGCAAGATATTTGGTTTGAAACAAATACGCTTGTTCCTATTGTATATAATCTTACTGGAGATAATGATAATTTAGAATTTTTAGTCCGGCATCTAAATGAAAATCTTCCGGTTGAAACTGATTGGGGAGCATGGAGTACGACTTGGCTTGGAGTTGCCGAAGATGTCGAGGTTGTATTTGGAACTGATTCAAGTACGCGCTGGGGGGATGGGCGCCGTCTTTGGGAAGCAGAGACTAGGACTACAACAGATACCCATTTTGGAGTTAATACGAGAGAAGGAATTCAACATGAGTTTACAGTTGAAAATACTACAACTTCATTAGGCAATAGGGTTGTAAGTTCTACTATTATTCCTAAGATGCGAGGAATGGGAGTGTTCTTCAAGGCAGAGAGATTAGAACCGAATTCTAAGGTATATGCTATATTTGATGGCACTTCTGTTGATGAATATATTGCTCGGGCAAATATATTAGAACTAGAAGGAGATGGTACTAGCGTTCCTTTTATTGCTGATGGGCCGTGGCCTGATCAAGCGGCCGCTGTTGGTTTATTTAGGCCCAATGGGGGACTTTTTCAAGAATCAATTGCAGTAATGGCTTCTGGAGAAGGAAACGGAACAGCAAGAGTTGGAGCAGTAACTGGAAATGTTGTACATATTATAGTGGCCAATGGAATATTTGTTCCTGGTGATCCGCTACAAGGAGAAACTTTTGCTTCTGGTATTTCTAGCCCAACTGTTAATGTAGCTAGCTATAGACATTATTCTGGATTTTGTACGGCTGCAAATAATTCACACTTAACATTAGAAGCGGCCGCCAATGTTACTCTTGGATTCATGGATGGAGATGTTACTACTATTATTGATAGAAGAATTAGTATTGTGTCTGGTGATGGTGCAGGTCAGAGTAGAAAAATATCGGGTTTTGATGCGGCAAGTTATGTGGCCACACTTGATAGGGACTTAACTACGGCTCCGTTGGGACTGCCTTATGGTTCAATAACTGCATCTAATAGGGGCAATATAAGTGCTTATTCGATAGGTGAGGGCCACGATTCGGGGGGAACTCAGACAACAAGACTTCTTACTCCCATAGAAGCATCTTCTGCTGGAATTGCAGTTGGAGTATTTGCGTTACCTGGCAATCAATTCTATACTGGAGAAAAACTATTTAAACTTTCGAGCCATCTTGAGGGTGATGGTGCGGGACAATCAACTTCTGCTGCTGAAGCGTCATATTTTGCACAAGGAATATTACAAGATGTGGAAGGTATATCGGTAACTACACAAAGCGTTGGTGTAGCATCTACTTCTGTAACAGGTCAGGAGAACATTTCTGTAGATGTGTCTCGTACAGAACTTACTGGAACAAATATTATTGTAGGATATTATGATCCTTTGGCACAAACATTTCTTGTAGATGCCAATGAAAATCCAGATGGTGTGTTTATATCTAGTGTCGATCTTTGGTTTGAACAAAAAGACGATACCACACAAGAAGGAATTACTTGTGAAATAAGGCCCACTTTAAATGGATTTCCTAGTTCAAATATGATTCTTGGTACAAAAACATTATATCCAACTAGTATTATTGTGACGACTAACCCAGATCCAGCTGCCGGTATTGATCATAGTAGATTTACTTTTCCAACTCCAATTTATCTTGAACCAGGAAAGGAATATGCAATAGTATTAAGAACCAACGATATTGGAGATTCAGGATATCTGGTATGGATTGCTGGCAATGGAGAGGATAAGATAAATTTCGGGGCAACTGCGGGAGATACATATAAGCCAATAGAAGCATTGGGAACGATTTTTAAATCTCAGAATACAACTACTTGGACTGAAAATCAAGATGAAGATATGATGTTTAGAGTTAATAGATGTAGTTTCACTACTGGGTCGGGTATTGCGAATTTTCAGAACAGTATAGAAACTGGAATATATTCTCAAGAAGGACATACAATAATATTAAACGAGTCTTATAATTATGATGTGTTGAATATACAATCTAATCATGTTAGATTCCCTGGAACAAATATTTCTTATGATTTTTCTGGTAAAATAACAGGAACAGACATTACATCAGCAACAACTACAATTCCTGCTAATAGAGATTTGTATTTAGACCAGAGATTACATATTAATTCTTTGGCTGCTGGATCATTATTAGTGTCGGCCACTTTAGAAACATCAGATGATAAAATTTCTCCCTTTATTCAAGTACCAGGGCTTCATGCTATTACTGTACAAAATTTTGTTGATAATGCAAGCTTGAGTAATACTAATTTTAGAATTATTGATGCTGGCACCGATTATGCGGAGGGTGATTCTTTATTAGTTACTCCAAATAGAACTGGTTCATATCCGCTCGGCGGGTTGGTGATTGCCAATAATGCACAAGGTGAGATTATAGGGATTGTAGCAAATACTCAACTTACAGATCCTGAAGGATATGATTTCTTTGATAATCCTGCAATAACTATAAGCTCAGGAAGTGGTGATGGGAATGCAGTAATTGTATTTGATGGAGAGACCGGCCGCTCTGGCGGAAATGTTAGAGCAAGATATTCTACCCGTGAAGTAATTTTGAATGAAGGATTTGAAGCAAAAGATTTGGCGGTTTTTCTTACTGGTCACCGTCCAGGTGGAACTGACGTTAAGGTGTATTACAAAATTAAAAATATATATGATCCAGATCCCTTTTCAAATAAGAATTGGGTTTTGATGGATATGGAAACTACAGAAGCGTCGGGAACGTCTGGTGTTGGGGCCACAAATTATTGGAAAGAACTTAAATTTATACCTTTTACTAAAGAAGGTGAAGATTTTGAGAATCCAATGAAATATACTTCAGAGTTAACTAATATTGAATATCCTAATTTCTCTTCTTTTGCTGTTAAAATTGTATTGTCTGCCAAAACTACAACACAAGTTCCTAGAGTACGAGCATTAAGAGCAATTGCATTGGATTAAATATATGGAAAATCCCCACATTCATAGTAAAGAAAAAATACAGACAGAGAATCTGGGTTTGGTTCGTGAAATTTCGTCAAAGGGTTTGCTTTCTATAGACAGGAGGGCCTTGGAAACACATCGCCTTAAAGTTAAAAGAGTAAAGGAACAACAAAAATCTGTAGATGAGATAAATACCTTAAAAGAACAAATTTCTAATATAGAGGGTGATATACAAGAAATTAAACAATTATTGTTACTTCAATTTCAAACAAAAAAAGACGAGTAATTATCAATGCCTATTATACAAGTTGCTAATGTTTATTCTTCCGATACCTTTAATACGTGGAGAGAAAAAACAAATGAGTTGATTAATATTGTTAATCAATTGCCTACTATTCCTATTGGTTCGTTAGATCGGGTTGGTGGTGTAATTGATGGCCAGACTTCTTTAGGTGTTGCTTCTCCTCCTGAAATTGCTCCTGGCGTTCTTATTGTTATTCCAGGTCCTGGTGATCCTTCACCCTCTATTGGAGTTGGTGATTTTGGTCTTGTTGCTCCATTTACACCTAAAGCATATACATTACAATTAAATCGTTCTGGTGTTGGACAATGGGCCAATGTAGAACTAACCGCAGACAAAACTGGCATTTCTGCTAATGGTATATCAATTACCAATGGACTGCTTTCTATTAACGCACACGCCTCAGACCTAGTTGGATCCAATTCAAACGATGCTGTAATTACAATAGGGGGCGGCCTCGGCGCGGCGTCTAGAGGAACACTTGGTGATCCCAATATAATTAATTTATGGGATGGCGATGTTAATGTTCCTACAATAAACGCCTTTGGGTTTGGTGTTAATGATTCTACTTTAGGATATACTGCATATAGAACTCATGGTTTCTTTTCAAAGAGATCTCATGGAACAGCCGCAGACGTACAACGCCTTTTGACGATAAATGCGACTGGTACTTTTACATATTCTAATACTTTTGTTTTGGCCAACGAGAACCCGGCCACAGGCGACCTTTATGTACAAGGCAATGCTCATTTTGGAACAAGTTATAATGGAGTTGTAGTCTCCAATAACATGGTTCAAATTGACACCCTTACCGATGCCAATCCTGCCATTGATTTAATTCCTTCATTGGGTCACACAAACACCACTCGCGATACAGACAAAATTAGAATATGGTCGTCTGGTTCAGATACAATGGGGTTTGGAATAAGTGCAGATTCTCTAGATTATGTTGCGTCTGCCAATCATGTATTTCACACAGGATCCACAGGATCTTTAGGTGAAAATGCAGTAATTAATTCATTAGGAATATTTGCAACTACAGATATAACCGCAGGTAGTGATGTTATTGCAACTGGAAATGTCGTTGCAACGAATGTTTATGTTGGTGCGTCTGAAAATGTTATACTTTCAAACAGATTGATTGAAATTAATACTGCCTCAGGTGAACCTGGGATTGCTTTTAATACACAATTTGATGCTACTCTTAATACTGACAAAATACGATTATGGACAGCTGGCGGCCGTGAATATGGCTTTGGTATGCGGCAGGACACTTTGGATTATATGGGCAACAACCATGTCTTTAGTGATGCTAATCCGAGTACGGGTCCAGAGTGGGCCCGAATCAATTCTACAGGTATTTTCTCAGAATCGAACATTACTTCTGCTGGACTTTTTACTGGTACAAGTGCTATATTGTCTGGATTGCTTAATGTTAACTCGGGCCAATCTGTACTTGGCAGTCAGGTTGATACTGACGGTTCTGCAACATCACGCAGTAAGTTGGCCCTTCAAGGTGGAGCAAATGTTGCGGCTATCGTTGTTGATTCTCCTTCGACTTCTGCTGCAATTAATCCAAACGTTTTAGAAATTCTTTCAAGTGGTACTCTAGCAAATACACATGGTATAGGGAGAATGGGTGGTGTTCAAACATATCATGCTGCTAATGCACATACTTTTTATATAGATGTGCCGTCGGATGAAAGTACACGAAGAGAAGTTCTTTCGATAACACATGATGCGGTTACTGGTAATATTTTTACGCAGTTTACATCTAATGCATCCTTTTCGGGAGACATAACTTTTGCAGGCGAGGTAACCACAACTGGTGAATCAATATTAGACATCGTTACTGCCACCGATGCTACGGGCCCCAGCACATTTGCTCATCCGGTTCATGTAAATTCTCATGTGAATGCTGTTTCATACCTCACAGACGGAGCTGCAACAGCCACACTCCAATTCTTGGGGACCACCACCGGAACAAATGGAACGACGGATCGTATTGATCTGTGGGGCACCGCAGGAACTATTGGATTTGGTATATGGACTGGCACATCCCCCTCCACAAGAGGGATAACATATCGTGTTCCTGCAAACGGGAAACATGCTTTCTATCATGATAATGGTGTTACTACACAAATTATGTCCACAGGAATTGAGACCAGTGGATATGTTAATGCCGCTGGAGGTTTTGATACTACTGGAAACATTTATTCTTCTGGAAACCCTTGGTTTGTAGGGGCAACGAACAATATATCTTTAGGTGCTGGTACAATAACGGCGACTTCGACGGGCTTCACCACCGGCGTACGGATTCATGTAACAACACAGGGCGCCAACCCGATAGGTATGTTTATAGACTCTTCAGGTACCGGAGACACTCATACTGCTCTAATTATAAATTCAACTAGTCTTAGGGCTATTGACCTGTCTGCTGGTGGCATATCTATGAAAAAGGGCTTAACAATTGACGGCTCTGAAAGAATCACCCAAGCAGGCAAGGTCAATGCAGCGTCATTTGAACTTTCGGCTGGAGGCGACATCACGCTTGGAGTTGGAAGTAGCGTCAATCTTCATAGTACATCTAGTAATTTGTATGTTGGAGGAAACGCATACTTTGATTCTACGACAACCAATGGTATAGCCATCTTTAGTGGTCTTAATCGTGATGTATCGGCTACTACTAGTGGTCTTAATCTTATTGATTATAATCAAGGAAATGGTAATGAAAATCGATATGGACTTGGATTAAATCTTTCGGTTGGAAGTGTGGAATATTATACTACCAATCAACATAGTATGTGGGTAGATTCTGCCGGAAAGAAAGAGAAATTTACAGTCAATACAACAGGTGCATATGTTCATGCTGGTGGAGCATCCGCAGGCAATCTTTATTGTGATAATATTATTGCGACCGGAGGAATTACACAGACAATATCTAGTATTTTTACGGATATGCACAGCGAAGGCCTTATTGCTTCTGAAGGAAATCTTCATATTGGGGTTTCTGCGCCAGGAGCCACAAACGGTAAAATTAATGCAATTGCATCGACAGGTTTGCTTGAAGCTACTAATATCCTAGCTTCTACTGGAATTCGTGTTCCAGATAATGGAAGTGTCCTCACAGGCCATTATTGGTCGGATGCGGGCAATGGCAAGGTAATATTACAACATGGTCAAACTAACCATCAACCCACGGTATTATCGGCGCTTAACAGCGGCGGCCTGGCCCTTGGCAAAGTAATTTTGTCAGAATCTAATAATGCTGATGCTATACACATTGCTGGTGGTATTAATGCCCGTCGCCCATATAAGGCCAATGGTGTAGCAACAATAGATCCTCAGGCCACAGGCAAGGCGAATCTTGTAAACATCGAAAGTATTGATGCACAAAATATATTTATGAACGGCAGTCTTGTAATTGATATAAGTAAAAACGTCACTGCCGCAACCATTGATAGTCCGGGAAGAATCAGAGGCCAAAAGACAACATCCACGGGCATTAGTGCTCCATTTTACCAAAGTAGTGCTGCTAATATAACTGGTTATATAGCCAAAGCAACAGGAAATGGTTTTTGGCATTTTGCAGCCACCGGGAAGGGTTTTGTGTCTGATTCTACTGCTGCCAACACCTTCTGGGCCTCTGCTGGTGGCATGGATGCAAAGAAGGGCTATTCGGCCAATAACATTCTGACAATAGATCCGAGAACTACAGGTAGAGCCAATCTTAATTTTATTGAAACGGTTGATGCACAACTTTTGAGAATTAATGGATCAGATATAATTACGAGTGCCAAAGATATTACTAATGTTAATCAGATCGACGCCGCTGGGTTGATAACTATTGCAGGAAATATTCAATCTACTAGTGGGAACATTTTAACAGTTCTTGGTAATGTTCAAAGTAAAACTGGTTATCAAGCTAATTCTGTATTGACAATATCCCCACAAGCCACAGGCAAGGCGAATCTTGTAAATATTGAAAGTGTTGTTGCGGAGAGGTATTTTAAAGGCGTGACGGAATTTATCAATGATGGTGTAGAGGCCACCTTACTGGGCATTCGGGTATTCGATAATGGAGCCGGTGGTTCCCAGGGCGACATTGCAGTAGAAAAAAATATTCATTTGGGGGGCGCCCACGGGCTCGGCGCCATCGGTTCAACCGAGGGCCTTCATGTAAATAGTTTATTGGTACTTAATTCGCAGCGCAATTTAACTAATATTGTTGGGATCACCCATACTGGTACACTCACTTCTTCAGGCGCACCAATCATATCAACATGGGCAACAACTGCCATTACTAATGCAATAAGCACGATTGCTGGACAAATTGCGTCCGGTTCAACTTCTGATAAGGCACTTTGGGCACCAGAGGGTGGCGTTACTGCAAACGGATTCTTTATTGCCGATGGAACAGAAATTATAGACAGCACTGGTATGATCTCTCCTGCTGGAGGACTGACAGTACCAGGAGCTTTATTGGGAAGCACAACAATTACATCAGCCCTCCTGCTTACTGCTCAAGCTAGTCTTCAGGTTACAGGTGGAACTTTGGTTGTTACATCATCCTCCGCAGCTGGTTCAATTTCCAGTTCGATAGGTGGAGTTACTGCCAAGACAGGATTTTGGGCCAATTCTGTACAAGTTGTGAGTCCTCTATCTTCAGCAAAATCTAATTTAATAAACATTAATAATGTTGCTACTGATTCTCTTAGTATTGATGGAGCTTCGATTATTTCTGTTGGCGTAGCATCAACCAGCGCAGATATTGGAAATGTTAGAGATTTCACAAGCATTGGAGCGTCTGCTACATCAATTGATGCTTCCGTTGGCGGCGTTGAATCTAAACTTGGGTATCAGGCCAATGGTGTTAGTGTTATATCTCCAACTGCTACTGCTGTAGACATTCAAAATATTGGGGATGTTTCAACTCAGACCATTACAGTTGGTGGAAATGCATTCGTAACTAGCGGACGAAATATAACCGCAGGAACAGTAACTGGTTCTGGTAATTTCAATTCAACGGCAGGGGGCTTTCAGACGAATGGTACAACTAGGATAAGTTCTGCTGGAGCCTTTAGTGGAACTACTATCGGCGGCACCGTATTTACTGCTAGCACTCAAACTACATCTCCTAGATTTGATACTGGATCTTCGGGCCCGGGCGATGGATATTATCTTGATGGTACCATCATAATTAGTAATAACTTTGGCATCCAAAATTTTACTTCTATCATTTCTGCTGCTGGTGCAACCGGAACTAGTGTATTCAACTCTCCAGCTGGTGGCATGACTGCAAAGACTGGCTTTAGTGCAAACTCTATTGCTACTGTAGTTCCAACTATAACAGGAAGATCCAACCTCGAAAAAATTGAGCGAATAAATGCTGTTTCGATTGCAATGGAAGGCGCTTCCACCTCGAATGTGATTGCCGTATTTAGTGAAGGCTTCGGAACTTCGATGGCAAATATTAGACAAATTGGTGGTATACAGAATGCAGATAATAGTTATCAAGATATAAAGATTAAAGGGCGAGCCCAAAATTATGGAACGCAATCAATGTGGATTCCTGCTGGGTCCTTTTTCGATCAGCAGGGCACGTCCCCAGGCAGCTTTATGCAAACAAATCATCAGGAATCGATTGCAGTTACTCACGGAGGAACTTTGACTGCTCCTCATTATGGAGGCCCTTATTCCTTTAGAACGTGGCCCCCCTCGGCGGCTGTAAGTTGGGATCCAGCAACGTTTGAGAGTGTATTTTATGACCTAGTTTTTCCGACTTCATGGGCCGGCCCAGGCAGTAATGTTTCTTGTATTGCCACATATACCATTGATCAGGTTCCTAATTTTACTATAACAGATCAACAAGTAGAATTGATGTATACTTTGCATTGTGTTAAAAATGGAGACCTTACCAATGCAATTTCTGGAGCTGCTAATTCTGAAGTGATGGCCGAAGGGGCTTGTGTTCAACGACTTGCAACTTCTATTAATGGATATGGTGTTCCAGACACACAATATTCGGGACACGACAGCCACCAATCGGCTAATTGTCACATTACAGTTCCTACAAGAGTTGCCAGCAATACTGCAATTCCACTTATTAGCAGTTTTCCTGCGGCAGAACAAGACCCATCACAATATCGTTGGATATTTAGAATCCATAGGAGAGTTATAGAACATTCAATAGGAAATGGAAACTCGCCACTCCCAGCTGGAACTCCATTGGAAGCCTCTGGATTTGGAACATCTGTGGCCACCGTACAAATAAAGGCTGGGATTAAGTTAATAGGAGTATCTGTGCAATATGAAACTACACACCTGACTGATGCTGATTTAGGCGATTACGCGGATAAGTAATAGGGAATAAAAATGTCTAGAACTATAAATTTAATAGTGAATCAAGGAACAGATTGGTCTGTTAATGTGATTGCCAGAACACAAGATGATATGTCAGTTTTGGATTTGGTAGATTATACGTCAGCCCAGTCTCAAATTAGAAAGACATATACATCAGTTTCTCCTACAGCCACTATAGGCGTTTCTATACATCATCCTGGCACGTCAAATGTTGATGGGGTGGTGATGCTTTCTATGCCTAATGCAACAACCGCAGCAATCGCAGCAGGAAGATATTTGTATGATGTTGAGATCGTGAAAACTATGGATAGTAAAATTTTTCGTATATTTGAGGGATTTATTGATATTAAACCCGAGATCACAAAGGTATAGATATGGCGTCCCCAGCATCCAGAGCAGAATTATCTGATTGGTGTCTTAGAAAACTAGGATCGCCAGTAATAGACGTTAATGTAGACGAGGATCAAATATCGGATCGCATTGATGAAGCATTCCAATGGTATTATGATTATCATTATGATGCTGTAGAGAAAGTATATGAAAAATATGAACTAAATCACTCAATTTTAAAATTTGAGGGTTCTATGGAAACGTTTATGGAAGGTGTTGTTTCTGGAACTAAAATTGTGATGGATGCTCCTATTGAATTTATTGAAACGCAGCTATTGTCAGGGCTTACAGTTTTAGAAATACATCCTACTAATTCAAAATGGATTTATATTGAGTGGGATAAAGATAGTGCAATACCTAGAACTGGAAATTGGTTAAATAAAGACATAGCAATAGTGGATGACCCCAATAAGGGCCCGGGCGGCCAAACTGATCCATTTATAATTTCTCCAGATATTGTTGGGTTTGAGGCTGGACCTTTGGATGTTGAATATATAACCATTCCTGATAGTATAATAGGCATCACACGAATGTATAAGCCTGACAGCACTAGTATTGGTATGTGGGATATTCGATACCAGATGCGATTGTCTGATCTGACCACCTTTGGTTCATACACTGGTGGATATCAATTACTTTCATATGAAATGAGGATGAAGAATATTTCTTTAATCGAAGAACTCCTAACTGGAGAAATTCCAATACGATATAATCGACATTTAAACAAATTGTTTGTTGATTGGGATTGGCCAAATGATGCTGTTAGA
>JYMV01017242.1_pt1 | contig 20875 bp, 15 predicted proteins | sample 338911 | NCBI WGS metagenome assembly JYMV01 (sample SAMN03354496, study PRJNA234377) | hydrothermal vent metagenome | biome: Deep sea; feature: Hydrothermal plumes at the Eastern Lau Spreading Center, Western Pacific Ocean; material: Seawater | place: Tonga | collected 2009 | depth 2000 m m
CACTACCACGGCGATCATACTTTTGGTAATCAAGTATTTAAAAACAGCAAGACCATCATCGCGCATAAAAACGTTCGCGACACACTGATCAAATCAGGACAAAGTCATCTATCACTCTTCAAAACTTTCGGCTTGCCAGGAATGGATGAAGTAGAGGTCACCCCACCTAATATTGTATACGAAAAGGGAATGGAAATTTGGCTGGGTGGATACCGATTACAATTGCTATATCATGGCAAAGGACACACCAATGGCGACACCATTATCTTCATCGATCAGTTGCGCACGGTAATCACCGGCGACTTGGTATTTAATAAAAAAATTCCTTACATGGCTGATGCTTATATTGAAGAGTGGATCGAATCTTTAAACTATATAGAGTTACTAAAAAACGAAACTGTTATTCCCGGACATGGTCCGATCGGTGGACGCCCCACTATCATCGCTATGAAGCATTATCTAATAGACTTGAAGGAACATGTCCTCCAACAGTTAAAGGATAAAAAGTCTCTTGAAGAAACCCAAAATGCAGTCGAACCAATTTTACGAAAAAAATATAAGGACTGGAAACAGCTCGATTGGATCAGGGGAAACATTGAACGCGCGTGGTTGGAATACAGTTTGAAAGAAAGGGCCTGACCCTGCCTGCTATTATTCTTTAATAATTCCCTTCTTCTCCCAATATTCCCGCAGGGTATGCTTTGCATCAATAAGCGTATCCAGGTATGTATGGTTCGCTGGGATCATTGGCATTACATGCCCATGAGACTTATCGTTATAAGGGTACTTGACATCTAGAACGTAGGGACCCTCATGCTTTAACATGCGTTTGAGTGCGGGCAAAACTTCCTGAGGCTTACTTATACTCTCTGATTTAATGCCAAAAGCGTGTGCTATTTCCGCGAAATTCGCATCCCCAAGAAACGTGTGCCCGCGAAGCGATTTATAAAATCTGTCTTCCCATTGCGCAACCATTCCAAGGTGAGCGTTGTTCAGGACAACACTTTTCACAGGTATTTTTTCGATCTTGAGAGTCTGGAGTTCTTGTATATTCATCAAAAAACTCCCGTCACCCTCAATATTAATAACATGTCTTTTGGGGAAAGCCACTTGAGCTCCCATAGCAGCAGGTAAACCAAAACCCATTGCACCTAGCCCCGAAGAACAAAGCCATCTGAATGGTTCATTAAAATCCCAAAACTGCGCTGCCCACATCTGGTGCTGGCCAACACCAACCGAAACAATAGCATCCTTATCTGCAAGTTTGGTCAATTCGGAGATTAAATGCTGAGGAACAATATCCTTTTTGTGCAAATCATATTGGAGTGGGAATTCTTTCTTCCATTTATCAATCTGCTTGATCCACGGGCCAATATTTTTTTTTGGCTCCACCCTGTCATTCATCATTTTGAGTGCCTGCTTGACATCCCCTTGAATGGGAATATCAATCTCAATATTCTTATTTATCTCAGATGCGTCCACATCAACCTGTATAAACTTAGCCCCTTTGCAAAATTCTGACAACTTACCCGTTACGCGGTCATCGAAACGAACGCCGAGTGCTATAACGAGATCTGCGTGATTGATAGCTATATTTGCGTATATAGCTCCATGCATTCCAAGCATCCTAAGTGACAGCTTATCTTTTGAAGGATACGCCCCTAAACCCATAACTGTTGTTGTAACCGGTATGCCTGTCTTTTTTACAAATGCCCTTAACTCACTCGACGCACGAGCCGAAATAATCCCACCACCGGCATATATAACAGGACACTTCGCCTCATTGATCGCGTGAATAGCTTTCTTGATTTGCATCACTGATGGTTGTAAATTTGGTTTATACCCTGGGCAATCAAACTTAACGTTAAAGTCTGGCACCACCTCTTGTTGCTGCACATTCTTTGGAATATCTATTAGGACTGGACCCGGACGTCCCGACTTAGCAACCTCAAACGCCTCATGTACGATATTTGGAATGTCAGCAAGATTCTGTACCAAGTAACTATGCTTAACCATGGGGAATGTCGCACCAACTATATCTGTTTCCTGAAAAGCATCACTTCCTAAAACCGTGGAGGGAACCTGACCGGTAATAGCAATCAGTGGAATAGAATCCATCTTCGCATCCATGATACCGGTAAGAAGATTAGTCGCGCCCGGACCTGAAGTAGCAAGACACACCCCTACCTCACCCGTACTCCGCGCATAACCTCCTGCCGCAAAAGATCCTCCCTGTTCATGACGAGGCAAAACCATGCGAATCTTTTTACTTTGGGTTAGCCCCTGGTGAATTTCCATCGAGGCGCCACCTGGATAACCGAAAATCACCTTAACACCTTCATTTTCCAGTGCTTTGACAAGAATATCTCTGCCCTTCATAGGGCGGCCTGCTGGTGTCTTGACGGTTTTTAACGCAACCAGATTTTTGCCTTTTAATTTTTCTTTTTTAGTCTCCATAGGTCAATAAAAACGATAACTTAATTGAATTATCTTGTCAAATTCTATCCCGGATACGGTCTCATATCCCACTCATCTCGATCACTCCTGATTCAATGCATCCAATATTATCCCTTCTCGTAATCCATATTCACTAACCATCAATAAGTTACATTCAAAAATTCTCATGGTTTCAAGAACTAGTGCGCCTCCGACGATGATTAAATCCTCGCGCCCTTTTTCCATTGCTTTCATTGCCATTCGTTCAACAAGAGATTTATTTTTCAAATCTTCCAAAAGTTCCTCGACTCGCTTAAAGGTAAGACTTGCCCCATGAATTTTCTCAGGGTCATAAGGGTCAACGCTACCATCAATTGCGGCAAGCGTAGTCACGGTTCCCGCTGTACCAATAAGCACTTCAGGTGAAAAACCTGAAAACTTTTCTTTGACTAGTCTAAGCTCTCCGCGCAAATACGTTTCCAGTGCCTGATATTCATTCAAGTCAGTGGGATGACGCGAGATAAATTTTTCCGTTAACCGAACCGCACCCAACTGGGTTCCAACTGCCGAAACAATTTGCCTATCTCTAGCCAGAATAAACTCCGTGCTACCTCCGCCAATATCAAATGCCAAAACATCTCTTTCAACATTTGGCAATTTCCACAACACTCCTTTTACCATCAAGTCTGCCTCTTTTTCCCAGGGGATGACCTCAATTTCTAAACCCGTCTCTTTCTTTATCCGCAAAACGAAATTTTTCTGATTATCAGCTTCTCTTACAGCGCTAGTAGCTACTGTTCGAATCATTAAAGGTTCAAACTTGCGACACTCATCCCGAAATTTTGTAAGCACCGAAATAGTTTCATCCATCCTATCGTTCAATAGTTTTTTTTCTGTATCCATACCCTTACCTAATCGGGTAATCGCCCTTGCCTGACTTACTTCGCGTAAGCTTCCATCTGGTTTCATTTCTAAAATGAGTAGTCGAACTGTATTGGTGCCTATATCAATTGATGCTACACGAATCATAACTTCAATCGAGGAATGACATGTTCACTGTCTAGGGTAAACAGGAGATAAAACCCGAGAGATGAAAAGAGAAGCAAAGGGCCCCACGCTGCGAAAAGAGGGCTAAAAAATCCGCCAAAACCAAGAGAAATTCCCATCGCATACAAAAACGAAAACACAAACCCCATAGCCAAATTAATCCCGAAGCAGAACAAAACGCCTCCGTGACGACTCGAACGCAAAGATAAGGGTATTGTCAACAGTGCCAGTACAACACTAATAAACGGGTATGATATTTTATGATGAAGCTCTACCCTGTTTTTCAAAGCATCTTTGCCCTCTAACATCATCTCTTGAATTTTTTTGTATAATTCTCGCAAACTCATCTCATCGATATGAAAAACTATATTTTTCACAAGATCATCAGGAGTTTCCGAAACCGGGAAAATCTTTTTTTCAAAATATTCTGTCGTACCTTGCCCTTCATGATCAAAGGTCCGCATAAAACCATCCATAAATTCCCAATGCGTCCCACGCCAAATCACTTCCTTCGCATCAATTCGTTTTTGGATCGCCCCATTATCTAATCTATAAAAAATTATCACATCTTTCATTTTTTCTTCTTCTGGGTCAAACCAACGAACATTCCAAACGGCCTTATCTTTAGCAACAAACCATACTTCAGTTGCTCTCGAGCCTGCTTCGATATAAGTATCCCCATAGAGCGAATGCCCTTGAACTTTAACCTTATAAATATAGTTCATCTTCTTGTTTGCAATGGGGACAATATATTCATTGCTCGCAAGAACTAACAAAGCGATCACAAACGATGCACCTACAATTGGAAGGGTAATCCCGACCACACCTACCCCACTAGCTTTCATGGCCGTAATCTCGTTATCACGTGCCAAGACAGCTAGAGTGACAACTGTTGCAAACAAGACAGCCTGTGGTGCCATATAAAAAACTACGGTCGGTATCTTACAAACATAATAGTAAATAAGATCCGAATACGGCATATCCCGACGAAAAAACTCGTCTACCCGTTCAAAAAAATCGGCAACAAGAAAGATCCCAATAAGACCTAACGCTGACGAAACATAGCAATAGATAAACCTTCTCAGAACGTAACGATGTAGTAAAGACATCATAAGTTAAAAGCCTCATTCCCATCCAATCCAGGAATGTACTTTAGAAGCACCTTCTGCAGAAAAGTATCGTTAAACCGACGTCTTAAGGTCTTCCGAACGTAGCTAAGAGTGGGGGCAATGAAATTCTTATATCTATTATTATTTTTCTTAACGCTCTGGTATGCGAAGGTTCCTACCGCTTTAAGATTTCTTTGAATAGACATCTCGTCAAATATTTGCCCGAACTTCTCCCGATCCACCTCCCGTCCTTCTTCTTTTTCCTTTAGTCGAATGTAAAAATCAACCAACTCCTCAGTCAAGGCATCATCGATTTCCACATACGAATCCCTAAGTAAAGACACTAGATCATACTGACACGGACCCATACGGGCATCCTGAAAGTCAATAAGAACCAAACGCCCCTGATTAAACATCAGGTTGCGTGAATGGTAATCCCTGTGTGTAAAGCAAAGTTTCTCTGCCGCAAGCGATTCGCAAAGAGGGGTAAAGGCCTCTCTCAATTCTTTTCTAGCCAAACTCTCAAGTGGAGAACCACAGAATTCATCCACATAGTGATCTAACATAAAACTAAATTCCCACATCAATTTCTTAACATCAAACTTAAGGTGATAAGCTGGACATGTCGAGTCGATCGCTTGAGTAGCTCGGCTTTGCATATGAACCAATAGCTCAACGGCCTGACGATACAACTGAGTCTTACTTTTTGGGAACGCATTAAGTTGATCTTCCAGTGTCATGGTTCCGCAGTCTTCTAAAAACAATAGCCCCATTGGAGCATCGTAATAAAAAAGCTCCGGTGTGGGGAGATCAAGCTTCCGAAAAAATTTTAGAATTCGAGTGAAATCTGTTTTCGGCTCAGAAGCAGGCTCTTTGAGTTGCATAACCATCGACGACTGGGGACCTTTTTGAACTCCGCCCCCATGTGCTTCTCCACTATTTTTTAGTGATACTCGAAAATAGGACCGGTCCGAGGCATCTCCTGCAAGCCTCTCGCAATAGATTCCAGAAGCAGGCCATTTAAATATTTTCCCCATTATTGCGGACAGGTAAGAAGGACCAAAACGAGCTTTAGGAAAATTTTTCTCTGGGGCAGCAGGAATAGTCATAATTCTTTTTAGAAAAAATTATAAATCTATTTGATTTTGTGAACATCTCAGTTAAGATTCCGAAGTCGATGAATTCTATTTTCCGGAGAACATAATGCCGAAACCAAAGCATCACATTTTTATATGCACTAATCAACGACCTGCCGGACACCCCAGGGGTTCGTGTGGAGAAAACAATGCCATGGCCCTTATGGAAAAAATGGAGATGGAGATTGAACAAAAAGGCCTTTTTGGCCAAGTTTTACTCACTAATACCTCCTGTATTGGCCCCTGTTCAATGGGGCCTGTCATGGTTGTTTACCCAGACGGCGTCTGGTACAACAAAGTTACGCCTGAGGATGTCGAAGAAATCCTTGATCAACACATCGGTCAGGGCAAAAAAGTTGACCGGCTAGAAATGCCTGAAGAACTTTGGGGGTAACCCCTCACCTAAGTCCTGGGAGGTCTGTTAGGGAATTTCGCTTTTTTACGACTATTCCCTTTCGACCTCTTGTTTTTTAGTTTCTCCTGAACTCTTCTAATCGAGAAGTAATTTCACTCCAAAGTTCTTTTCTTCCCCTGCTGCTTTCACTTGAATAAACAAGGAGTTCTCCTTCACCGCCATCAAAATAAGCTACATTCAGTTTATCTTTTTGCTTTTTTATTTCTGATTGAGATAGTTTGTCCATCTTGGTGCCTACCAATAAATATTCTACCCCATGAGCCTCAAGCCATCGCTGCAGGCTAAGGTCTAATTGAGATGGTCTTCGCCTAAGGTCAATAATAAAAATAACTGCCAAAAGAGTTTCCCGTTTGAGGAGGTAATCTTCAATCATTTTCCCCCATCGTTTTCGCACAGGTTGAGGAACTTTAGCAAACCCGTATCCTGGAAGATCAGTAAAAATAAAGTCATTATTTATCTTAAAAAAATTTATCTCTTGAGTTTTTCCGGGAGTCTGGCTAGTTTTGACAAGCTTTTTCCTATTCAGAAGAGAATTAATCAAAGAAGATTTCCCAACATTGGAACGACCAGCAAACGCTAGCTCCGGGTAAGCAGAGTCTGGATATTGCTTATAAGACACGGCTCCAGTAAGAAATTCAGCAGAAGTTATTTTCATAACTAAAGTTTATTTTAGGATATTCAAACTAAAAACCTAAGGCACATTCCAACTATAAAACTGAGAGCCGAAATATATATTCATGACTCAAACTTATTAATAACCAATCCGGAGAGGAGTTTTGGATAAAAGAAGGTGGCTTTTTGGGGCAAACGAATACCCTTTTCAGCTAGCTTTCTAACCTCGCTTACGGGAGTAGCGTTCATGAAAAATGCTAAATCAAATTCACCTGAACCTACTCGACCCAGCGCTTCTACCATGTCCACTTTATAAGTCACATACTTCTGATCACTAGATTGTTTCGTATCTATATTTAAAATATTTTTAAGAACCACGGTATGAAGTTGAGCCACATCTAAAACCTTAAGCTCTTCTGATTCACCCACTTCAAGCAATGGAAGTATATTGGCCTTTTCTTTAACTTTGATAAAATAACCTCGCCCCTGCCCAAAGTATATACAGAAAGCAATCTCATCTTCACTAACAGAATCAAGCGCCTTTTGAATTTCATTTTTCTCGACTCCTTTATCTAGAGGCGCTACAGCAAAATACTTCTTCACTTGATTCATAAAGACAGCCTCATCGAAAAACGTTGGGCTTTTGATAAGCCTGTGAATCGGATACACGGCTAGAGACTGGGCGTCCAAATTGGTTAAAAACATCATGACATGAGCCGAATCAACTACTGCCTTTTTATTTTCCTTATAATAATTTAATGCTGTCTCATATCGATGGTGTCCATCAGCAATAAAAATCTTTTTATCATGGAACTGCCCCATAATGAATGCAAGTGTCTCACCGTCATCAAGTCGCCATGCTTTGTTTAAAATTCCATTTTCTTCAATCACGGCAAACGGCTCACCTTTCATAGTCTGATTCAAACTTGCGTCTATCTCTCCTGATGGGTCAGAAAATAAACCAAAAATTGGACTAAAGTTGGCCCGACATGCTTTCAACAAGTTCATGCGATCCTGTTTAGCTTTTGCCAGAGTAAATTCATGAGGACAGATATTTCCTGCACTGAAGTCTTCCGCGCGCACTCGAGCAAAAAAACCAACCCGACAAACTGATTCACCTTCATAATCATATTCCTGGCTATAAACGTAAAACCCCGGCTTCTCTTCTTCAACCAAAACCCCATCTTCAATCCACTTTTTAAATGTTACAGAAGAACGAGTGTATCGATTTTTTTTCTCATCGTCCCCTGGGTATTGCTTTTCTAGAATCAAACGAACAACGTTATATGGGTTTTTTTTATAAAGTGCATCTTGTTGCTCGGGAGAAATCACATCATAAGGAGGGGCAGTTACTTGATCGATCGGACCTGTCTTATCCTGATTAAACAGCAAACCTCTAAAAGGAGCAATATCTACCATAAGTATTGTTAGATAAAAAACACGTAAGAATTAAAAGATAAGAAACCTAATCTATTAATAAAAACTTTGCAATGATTATATCAAATTTTTTGTGCGTGAGACGACTAAGCCTCATAAAGCTTTACAGTCGCATAATTCTCGAATGTAGCTGACCAACGAATGAATCGTCTTATTCTCAAAAGTATATCCCCAAGCAGGCATGCAAGGGGCACGACCCACAGCTAACCCGCCTAACTTTATCACATCAAATAACTGTTGATCTGAACGAATTTCTAAATAATCACCTTTTGTATGATCGCGAGGTGGTACCACTAAGTATGGTGCGTTGATTCCGTCACCATGCCCTTTTATCCCATGACACTGAGCACAATATCGTTGATAGATCTGTCTAGTTTCTTCTGTCACAGAACTTGCATCTGCCACCGGCTGAAAGTCTTTTTGAACAATAACACCTGCTTTTGAGGCTTTAGCTTGATGAGGTGTCGGTTCGGAATTACAGCCTGAAAAAACCACAAACACCAGCAGCATTGAAATCTGTATAGTTTTTCTTAGTGATTTCAAAAACGCTGTTTTATTCAAAATATAAATCCATTTATTTATAGGTTTGTACGTATACTCAAAATATATTTTGTGAGACGAGTCGCTGTCTCTTCATTCAAATTAAATACCGGCATGCGCCCCTTGTACATGAACTTTTGAGGTGTTTTCAGCCAATGGAAAATCCAATCCGGTTTGAGGCGTAGTCCAGAGTTGACTAAAGAAGGCCCTGACACGCCGCCACGAACCTTACCAACCAGATTCAAGGCTCTGTGGCAAGAGATGCATCCAAAACTCCTCTCAAATAACATTTTCGCTCGCACACTCTCGGCTTTGGATAAAGGTTCATCGTTAACCTTTCCTGCCTCCAAATTTGGCAGCCGAAGCGTCATAAGAAAATTTGCTACTCTTTTTGCCCCCTCCTTTGTAAGTGCAACATGAGGTTCGCTTGCATTAGCTTTTTCGCTCAGAAAATATGAACCCGAGAGAAAATTCATTTCACGAATCACCATGGGTGATTGCAGAAATTTATAGAGCCAATTGTTATAAAATTTATCACCGGCATAAAAAAGGTCCGGTCCCTTGTTAGATTCCTTTTCTTCCGACGAAAATCGGTGACATTCTCTACACCCCTTCTTGCCGATTTCCTTAGGTTCTGCCCAAACTAGTAACACACTCCCCCAACACCAAAACAACAAAATACTGACTACAATTCTCATTTATTGGAATCTCTCGCTATTGAATTCAGACTCACCTGTCGAGATATCCTTCTCCGAATTTAATCCTTCATCAAATGCCGGGACTTCAAATAGATCGGGAGAAAATTCCTTTATCGTCTCGCTTTCAACTGGTTCCCCGTTATAACCCCGATCTTGTTTGAAAAAGTTTCCTTGGCTTTCCGCGGGGCCCAAAACAGAATCATGGGCCTTTTCCCCCGTCAGTTGGTCTATCTCATGCTCGCTTGTCGTAAAACCATTTTTATTTGTTTTAAATAAAATTTCTCCCTCTTGCTTCGGCTGCTTTGCGGATTCTTCATTTCTTTTATGCTTTTGATCAAAAGGAAATTCTTCTCTAGCGAGCAAACGCGGAAACCTTTGAGCTTTTAAATCCAAATAACGAAAAGCTTTGTAAGTATCACTTTTATTTTTTATTGCAGCAATTTCCTCAGCATTTAAAAAACGAGCTCGGTTATTTGGATAGACACTTTGAATCGGAACACCAGTCTCCGTTACCACCTGTTTGGCTTGAAAATCAGAAGGAACAACACCTTGATTCTTCAAGGTGGAGAAAAACGATTCCGCATCTACTATGACATTTCTTTTTGGATCTCCCAAACCCAGGGCGATTTCACTATCATGACAACTCTCGCAAGAGCGAACTGTTTTACGAATCGTATGGGGGGTATGTGGGAGCAATATTAAACCTGGTTTCTCACTTTTTGTGATGGGAACTTGTGTACTTTTCACAGGGTTCTCCTTATCCTCACTATGATCCGTTAAAAAATACTGGTATCGAGGCTTCATTATGGAATATTTCCCGCGTTGATTTTTTCCAAGAATCATCGTATTCCAGTCTTTCTCCGCGATCAAATTTAGAAAAATTCCGGGAACTGTATCACCCAAAAGTTTGTCACCCATCCATTTAGCGGATAACCAGTCTATCATTCCCGTACTCATTTGATCTGTATTCCACAACATTCCCTGTAATGTAGGATCAGAAAAATTCCAGTTCTTCCACTTAGATGAGTCTAGACTTTCCTCCCGAATCACATGCATCCCCCATTCCCCGGTTGACCAACGGGCATGGCAAGCATGACATTCCACGACCTCCATATGCCGATCGACTTTGTGAGCAACGACAGATTTTTCTTTTACAAGCAAGGGCATAACATGCTTTTTTCCTGTCACTCTAGAATACAAAACCCATTTTCCTTCTTCCTTCTTAACATGAGTGAGGGGAACCCCGCCGGAATTCAGAAGAATCGTATCTCCAACTTTAATTTTTCTTTTCAAGTTTGGATTAAGTGCGTTAGAAGCAAGCAATTGTTTGGTTTTGGGATCAGATTCAATAAGCAAAGTTGCTTTTGGTTCTTGCGAAGTACTACCGTGACAGTCTTCACACCGAATCTCAACGCCTGAGTGTAGATCGGTACCTGAAGGAGCTCCTTTGAGATCTGTCGCCACATGGCAGTCAATGCAATGCATCCCCCGCTCACGATGAATATCAGGGAGCAAAAACTCATGTTCTGTTCCATAGAGAACTGGTTTATCCATACCAATTTTTTGGAAAGAAGCATTCGGGCGCGCAGCGGGGGAAAACAAACCTTCAAATTCATTGCCGATTCCATTTGTATTGTGGCAATGTTCACACTGCACACTCGGTATGGCGGTTGTAAATTTATGCATTACCGGATAGGCACGAGAATTTTTTAAACTCTTAGCTGCAAATTTCCTTTTGAACCTACCTTTTCTTTCTGCTCGGGTTTTTCTTACTTTAGATTGAATGGCACGATCTTGAGTCAATGTATGACCATCATTGGAGTAAATCATATGGCAAGCGGCACATCCTCCGGCTCGATAATCCCCTGGACGATGAGGTGCTTCACTCTGCAGATGACATCGCATGCATTTGGTTCTTAAAAATGCGTCAACAGGCTCCCCTTCTGATGGATTAGGCAGAAAATGTTCCCCGTCCTCTTCTTTCGGGCGCAAAGAATAAAGATTCTCTCCTTCTTCTTGAGCGCCCCACGCATAACGTGTCACGTCAATTATAGATTTTCCCGTTGCCATATTTGACTGTTCGACCTGTTCGATTTGATCCATATGACATTTACCGCAATATTTAGGAGCATGATCTAGGTCAGATGGGTTAGAGATTAAGTTTTTATGCGCAGCGGGAAGAGTCCTCCTTCTACGGTTTCCTTCATGACATTTTGTACATCGAAACTTATGGTTTTCGCTAATTCTTTCTATCCCTTGATGACAATAAAGGCATCCACCGCCCTCCAGATGATCCACCTTTCCAAAAACATCTTTAATACGAAAACGGGCGTCTCGGTATACTTTCTCAATGAACAAATCCGAATCATTATACGAATTGAACTGGATTCCATCGACGGTCACTCCAGGCTTTAAAACTTTTCCCGTACTTTCTCTCTCTTCTCTTAAAAGCTTAAAAGGATCACGAAAATCTCCAGCATCTATAAATTTCTTCTTATCTCGAGGAGGCACGGTAACCATACCCTTTTCCAAAACCATAGGAACCGTCGCTGGAGACTCGACTAAACTTTCTCCCTCAATCACTGATTTCTTGGAAGGCGCTTCAATCGTATCTTTATTTAAAACCTCGGGGGTAACTCGTTTAGGTTTTACAGAGTCTTCACCTTCCACAAAAGGGTCTTTGGAAGGTGCCTCAACCACATCTTTATTTAAAATCTCAGAGTCAATTGGTTCCGGTTTTACAGAGCCTTCACCTTCTACGACTGGTTTATTAATTACTGAATCCTTATCAATCTCGAAGGGAAGATCATTTTTAGTAGGATCGTCTGGGAAAGGAGTCAAGCCAAAAAAATTTTCCCAAAATGACGGGCTCTCTTCCTGAGCAATTAATTGCGGAGCGCATAAAAAAGAAAACCCTAGCGTAAAAAGTAGTGCCCATATAGTTTTTCTAGTGATAATCATTGTTGGCTTAAAATACGTGTTCTTAAATTTCGATGATCTATGGTTTTTTCAAACAAATAGCTTTTCCTCATATCCTGATAAATCGGATCGTCATATTGTTCATGGCAAGGGAGACAATTACCTACTTTAAGAATACGGTTAATCTCTTCCTGATTAAAAAGCCTCGCGCTAGGCTGACTGATACCCGCCAGAGGTTCTCCACGCATAGTTAACCTTGCTTTAGGTGCAAGCTGTGAGCGACCAGATATTATATCTGTTCTCACCAATGGCAAAACGGTGTCGTCTTTACCAGATGAATTGAGTCCGATATATATATCTCCCTCGCCTAAACCAAGCACACGGGACGACATATGACATGATGCACATGATCGCACCTTTTTGCCTGTCGAATGCGGGTTCATTGCATAAGCTAAACGTCCTCCAGAGTACCCATGCGGATTCGTAAATGACCACTCACGGTAAATACCCGCAGCATCTCCATTCTCCCTTATAATAGGAACAAATTTTCCTTGCTCATCAAAAATATTCAAGAAACGCCTTTCTGGTGTGATCATCGGAACTACTTTTCCCCGAGGACCTAACATAAGTGAAGGAGATTCAACATCAAATTTTTTCTTAGCATCATAGGTTAACGATTTATTCATCTCTACTCGTCCAGACATGAAAGTCGAATGGCAACCCTTACAGTTCGGAACCCATTGAGAGTGACAAGAAGTGCACTCAAGCTTGTTTTTATGACCTGGAATATTATGATTCTCGGGAGCATCTGCAGTCAACGGAATTGGGTAGATATTGCCCGTGCGTTTCCCCAGGGTAACGATTCTACCTTCCTTAACTTTTACGTTCGATAGTTTGCGTTTACGTGACGAAAGAACCATCCAATCCCCGATCGAGTTGCTCCACTCTGTGTATGAGCGAGCAAGACGAATTACGCGATCCGTTGGATCTTTGACCTGTTCAATTAGTGGACGAGTATCAGCGTCACCGTGACAAGTTTCACATCTTACTTCGACTGCTTGGTGTTGCTTAGAATAAATATTTCCATCGCCCATAATATCAAACTGTGTATGGCAATCAACGCAATCTAGCCCTGCTTTCAAGTGAACATCCTGCATGATTTTTCCGGAACCCGGAAAATAATCAATCGAAGTTTTCCCCATTATCCCGTCACTTAAATCATTCTGAATCGAAATATCGGATTGAGGTTCTTGAAAACCTTGATGGCATTGCCTACAAATCAAGTCCGGTGTAAGAGTAGTCATTCTATGCTTTTGAGGATGTCCCAACTCTACTCTGGAAATGGTGGAATCCTCTCCCTTGTACAACCCATCTTTCGAATAAGTAAAATGACAAGAAGCGCAACCTTGAGAACGAAAACTTTCAGGTTTTCCTGGAGAATCTATATGACATTGAAAGCATTTATCTTTGAGTATGCGATCCCCAATATGATGAGAAACAAGGCGATCACCGATACTGGATCCAACTTCTCCATCGCTAAAAAATGGGAGCGCCTTCAGTTTTGATACTGCTCCCTCGTGTGAAGGTAAATCCCCATCCTTATCTTGTATTGCTCGCACACCGTAGTTTGCTTTTCGGTCACCTTGCGCACCCCATTGATAGCGTAACCCTGAAATCATCCCTGCGAGGGTACCCATCATGGACTTTTTAACCCGTTCTATATGGTTCCGATCTTTTTGTGGATGCCCCGAGTGGCAATAGGCTTGACCGCAAGTTTTATCAACCACGCTAAAACTGGAAGGGTTTCTTTTTCCTGTCCCAGCTTCTGGATCATAAATGAGTGTTTTATGAGCTACTTCCTTAATATCAGAATTACCATTGCCCCCATGGCAAACAGTACAACCAAAACTCAGCGGATGTGACTTTCCGATTTCCGAAATCCCTCGGTGGCAAGACACGCAGTTTTCGCTCAAGTACCCACGATAATCTGAAACACGAACCCATGGATAGTCGGGTAAAACTGCCGTCACAGATACCTCATTAAACTCCTTAGATATTTGGGCAAAGTATGGTTCGGAAGACGAGGGGGTTTGTGCCTGTTCCAAATACGACTGGAATGATTGGGTTTGATTGTGCTTTTCGGATTGGGCAAAACTCAATGACAGGGAGGTAATAAATATACCAAGGAGGGCAACCCCCATGCACAAGATCTTATTCATAAGAAAAAATGAACCCGGATAAAAGAATCTGCATCATCCGAGTTAGCTTTAAACTTAAAAACAAAAGAGGGCTATGCTAAAACCATATCTAACAACTACCACCCTCTTGGTCAGGATAAGCAAAGCGAATTTACCTTACTCAAATCTAAAAGATTTAATAAACTGGATTGTGAAAATAATAAAGGGCATCTTCACCCGGTCGAATAGTATAATCCGGCAAACTAGAACAATGCTCCAAACTAACCTTCCAACCACCTTTTTCCTTGGAAAACATATAACTACAAACGCTATGTTGGCGTTCATCTATGTGCACGTTTTCTGCAGTCACGCTGATTTGTTCGTCTGCCAATATATAACCGACCTTTTCTCCGCTCTTATTAGCGAGAACCTTACGCTTTATCTCACACTTCATTTTAACCAACTCGGAAATCATTTGCCGATAATCCTTAATACGGTTTTCAAGTAAGGCACGTTTATCGTCAATCATAATGACTAACTCAGAGCTATAATATTGGCCTATTTCTTCTGGGTTAGTACAAACCAATTTGTCTATTTTTTCAAGAACCTCAGAAAATTCACCAGCATCAGAAGCCAAAGCAGGTGATGCGGTAATGAATCCGGATATCATCCAACCGGTAAAAATAAATACAAAAATCAATCTACACATAAACTTTTTCTCCAAAAGACTTGGATTAAAAATCCAGGCTAAAATATAATTTTAAAGTTTATTCTTTAGTTTATGGAAAATTCTGCAAGTAAATTTCAACTGTTTCTCCTGTTCGCCCCCAACCAAATTTCCCAGTACCGGCGAAAGTTGTAATAATCCCCTTTTTATCCACCTTGCGAATTCGGTTGTTCCCCATATCCGCAATATACAAGTTGCCCTTTGAATCGAAACTGATAGCGGCCGGGTTTTTCAACATTGCATTTATAGCTGGTCCATCATCTCCAAAAAAACCTGCATATCCTTTTCCCACTACAGTTACTATCTTTCCGTCTCGAGTTATTTTTCTAACCTTATGAGTGTTGGTTCCCAAAATATGCAACTCACCTTCAGGGCTAAACTCAATATCGTCCATAGAGCGAATGCCCGCCTTTAGGGCAGAACCGCCATCACCCGAGTCAGCATGCTCTCCATTTCCTGCGATGGTTGTAACAATGCCTTTAGTATCGATTTTACGTATACGGTTATTTGCCGCTTCTGCGATATAAATATTGCCTTTCTGATCTGACGCCAAAGAATTCGGATCGCGAAATGCTGCTTCAAGCGCAGGCCCGTTATCTCCGTAATAATCAGAGTCCCCTGTCCCAGCAATGGTCGAGATATTTCCCTCAGTATCAATTTTTCTAATCTGATGATTCATACGGTCACTAATAAACAGATTCCCCTTTGGATCAAATACAATATCGGAAAACTGAGTAATAGTCGCAACTGCCCCTGTCTGCACCAAACCCTTGTGTTTCGATTTGCTGATCGCTTCGCGATACTTTGGACTGGCAGTATCCATGTAATCATGAATAATACCTTTTGTATCAAGTCTCCTAATAATACTGACAAACCCACTGGGACTTGACATGAAAGCGTCTCCCGCTGGATTCTGAATAATAGTTGTAACGTTGTAAACATTGGCTTCGAGTGCTGGAATATTATCCCCAACATTTCCGCGATGGCCATTTCCTCCAATGGTGCTAATGATCCCTTTAGGTGTAATTTTACGAATTCGGTAATGCCCTTTATCAGAAAAAATTAGATTATCATCCTTATCCACGGTCATACCATGAGGAAAGCTTAAGGTTGCACCGGTGGCAGGACCACCATCGCCGGCAAATAGGTTCAGACCGTTTCCCGCAACTGTCTCCACCTTACCGCTCTTAGGATCAATATGTCGAATACGATAATGTGACCGGTCGATAACTAAAAGGTTATCATTAGAATCAACAGTAAGACCAAATGGAAGATATAGATTAGTCTCGCGAGCAACTTCTGAGTCACCGTTATAATCTTGCTGTCCTGTTCCTGCAATCGTTCGTATCATTCCTAGTTTATCAACCACGCGAATACGGTTGTTATTTCTATCCGCTATATAAAGGTTTCCTTTCTTATCGACGGCTACTCCAGTTGGAGCTGCAACACTTGCCCGATAGGCAGGGCCGTTATCGCCCATAAAGAAAAATCCTCCATCCCCAGCTACAGTCGTAATAATACCTTCAGGTGAAACTTTTCTAACGCGGTTATTATTACGGTCAGCAATGTATAAATTTTCTGCTTCATCAAGAGCGATGCCGAAAGGCTTATCTAATTGAGCCTTAAGTGCTGGACCTGCATCTCCCTGAAAACCTGCAACACCGCTCCCTGCATATGTCCGAATCACTCCCTTTTTATCAACCACACGTATGCGATCGTTGGACCGATCTGATATATATAAATTTCCTTTTTCATCTACTGCCAATCCAGATGGTAAATTGATCCTTGCCTTTACTGCTAGGCCACCGTCTCCCGAAAACCCCGCTTCACCGATACCCGCAAAAGTAGAGATGTTGCCCTGGGTGTCTACTTTGCGCACTCTGTGGTTTTCACGGTCGGCAATATAAAGGTTACCTTCAGCATCGAAGGCCAAACCTGCCGGGGTCTTAAGGCTCGCTTTAATGGCGGGGCCACCGTCGCCTGAAAAACCAGAATCGCCTGAACCCGCATGACGAGACATTATGCCTTTGGTGTCAATCCGGTTAATTATATTATGCTCACGCATCGCAATATAGATGTTCCCCTTTTTATCCAGCGTAACACCGTCTACAAGGGAAATTTCCGTTTCTGTCGCTTTCACCGAACCCGTTTTCGCATCAGCAGATACTGCGACAAGAGAAAGAAATAGTGAAAATAAAATCAAATTGACCTTTAAAATTTTACTAATTAGCATGAAACACCTCTAACATGGGACTAAAGCATTTATTCAAAGATATTCGTAACCGAGAAACCCGATCAAAAACCTTGAGACATCAGAAAAAGCAATGGTTTGTGTGTTTTGGAGTATAAGCCTTTGATTATACTTTGAGCAAATTTGATGTCAAATGGATTTTCTTATACCTTTCTAAAGTTCGTTTACCTTGAAAACGTCCTCTTCTGTGTGCAAAACATTTGTATATTTATAGGATTATCTATTTGGATTGAAGCGAGCGGTAGTGATACCATGGATACATAATGAAATCACTACTTGTTTTCCCAGCTCAGTGGTACCCCACTCAGCCCTATCTGAGCACGCCGTATCTATGCGCCTACCTAAGAGGAAAAAACTGGGATGTAACGCAAAGGGATTTTAATATCGAATCCTACGACCATTTTTTGTCGCCAACTCTACTTGAAAACATAGTCTCAAAAATGGAAGGCCGTCTTACCGCACTCAAAGGAAAAAAATCATTCTCGTTTAAGGAAAAATCTTTGATGGATGTTTTATCCACAGGAGTTAAGTTTGCTCCTACTATCATATCTGGAGTGAATGGCGCAAAACAGGTCATGCGAACACCCGAGCGTTTTTTTGATTTTAATGCTTACAAACAAGCAGATATGATAATCAAATCTGCTTTGAAGCTTGTATCGGATGCATATTCTCCATCTATCCTCACGCTATCTACCTTTGAGAGTGGAACCCGTGCAGAAGAATCAACTCAACGCGCCGCCGAATTCGCTCGCAATAGAGATATTAATCCTTTTATCGACCTTTACGAGAAAGTGTTACTGCCTTCTGAATCATGGGAAAACTATAATCTGGTTGGAATTTCTATTGTTGGAATATCTCAAATTCTACCTGGGTTGACCTTGGCTCGATTGCTTAAAGAAAAATACCCTCATTTACATATAACACTTGGTGGACCAATTTTTAGCGTTAACGCTAATCAACTCGTGGATCACCCTAAATTCTTCAAAGAGTTCTGCCATAGCATAGTCACATTTGAAGGAGAGGAGCCTCTGCACCGTCTATTGACGACACTTAAAAATGGCTCAACGCTCAAGGACGTTCCTAACCTACTTTTTTATGAAGATGGAAAAGTTGAACTCAATGAAGAAAGAGTTGAACTACGTTTCGAGGAAATGCCTCCTCCAACGTTTGACGGCTTACCCATGGACCTTTATCTTTCGCCCTATCCAATTTTACCAGTACTTCAAAGCAGAGGATGTTATTGGGGGAAGTGTACATTCTGTACACACAGCTTTATTTATGGGCACAGATACGGCAAACAACGTACCGAGCAAATGGTCGACGAACTGGAAAGTTTGGGCAAAAAATATAAAACAAAATACTTCACCTTCTCAGACGAAGCAGTATCTCCCCACTCCCTGAATGACGTGTCAGAAGAAATTATCAAGCGTGATGTAGATATCAACTCACTTGCGCTTCTTAAGTTTGAAAAAGTAATGGACCAGGAATTGTTTAAGAAAATGAAGCTGGCAGGATTTATTTTCCTGATGTATGGATTGGAAAGTGCTAACGACCGAGTTCTTTCACTAATCGATAAAGGGACCGATCAAAAAACCGAACGTGAAGTGCTTGAAAAAAGTCATAAAGCTGGAATCTGGAACCATTCATTTATGTTCTTTGGATTTCCTACAGAAACTCGTGATGAAGCACAGGACACCATAAATTTTCTAGAAAAGAATCTACATAGCATCCATTCATTTGGGCCAGGAGTATTTCTTCTAAATAGAGATTCAAGCTGCTACCAATATCCGGAAAAATTTTCTATCACCAAAATCATACAAAATCCTGAGTCAAATATTGCCTTGAATCTAGATTTTGAGGCGTCTTCCGGTATGTCGCGCGAAGAAGCTGTGGAGATGAACAAAAAGTGCATTAGCATGGCAGAAGAGAAATTCCCTTCGCTCCAAATATGGGGTACCTTGCCAAGAGAACACTTTTTACTCTACCTTGATCGATATGGGAAGGAAGGGCTTAGTGGAAATGGCCCCCCAGAAAAGAAAGAAGACGAGGTATTGTGTAAGGTCTGAGATAAGAATGATATTCTATTATTTAGATGCATCGATCAGTAATACTGTTATTTGAGTTTTTTAAACAAACACATTAATAATGGTTGAACCGTTATGAAAATATTACTTTTATTTCCACCTGACTGGTTACCATCCGAACCGTATTTGAGTCTCCCAGCTCTAACGTCCGTCTTACGTCCCGCTGGTCACAATGTGATACAAAAAGATATAAATGTTGAGATGTACGATATGTTTTTCAGTCGTCCTTTCCTCGAACAAGTATCTACTCGCATTGCTGGTGAACTTAGCCACCTTCTCCACGTTGAAAAGCAACGCACGCTTGACGAAGAAGAGTCGACCTTGAAAGCTCAACTACTTCAAAGCACTCCGGAAGTCCTTAACCAACTAGCTTCTGATGCAGAAGAAGCCAAAACAATTCTCCGAGGAGAAAGTTTTTACGACATTGACAAATTAGAATGGGGTACAAACATCCTTCACCAAACAATGGCTCGCATTTCATTGGGATACTATCCTGCACAAATTTGTTTTCCGCCCATCGAAACAGATCTCGTGTACAAACCTTTTATGTCTAGCGAAATCCTAGAAGCTCTTGATGATGATCAAATCAATGTCTATCGCGATGTTTATCGCCAATTAATTGCTCCTGTAATGAAAAAAGAAAAGCCTAGAATGATCGGAATTTCTATTGTTCAACAAAAACAAATTATCCCCACATTCACCTTTTCCAAGATGATAAAGGAAGAGTTCCCTGACGTGCATATAACCATTGGCGGAAATATTGTCACACGAATCAGAGACGAGTTAAAAACACAGGATAAATTATTCGGATATATTGACTCCGCAGTGTTATATGAAGGAGAAAATGCTTATTTACAATTGGTCGATGCGGTAGAAAATTCCAAACCTTTGTCAGGACTACCTAATCTTATATATAGAGATGAATCCGGAATTCATGCCAACAAAGATGTTTGCTCAGAAGATCTTTCAAAGCTTCCTCCTCCAGACTTTGATGGACTAGCTCTGGAAAAATACTTTGTACCGAAGCTAATTTTACCCTTTCTTGCCACGCGAGGTTGTTATTGGGGAAGGTGTACTTTTTGTGATCATTTTCAGGGGTATGTGGAAGGCTTCCGAACCATGCAGGTAGACCAAATCATTGATGAAATCCAATTTCTACAAAACAAATATAATACTCGCTATTTTCATTTTACTGACGAGTCCTATCCTCCGGCCTTATTTCGTAAATTATCCCAGCGCATAGTAGAGGAAAAACTCGATATTGTATGGACTACGCACATGCGCTTC
>JYMV01046772.1_pt1 | contig 20854 bp, 20 predicted proteins | sample 338911 | NCBI WGS metagenome assembly JYMV01 (sample SAMN03354496, study PRJNA234377) | hydrothermal vent metagenome | biome: Deep sea; feature: Hydrothermal plumes at the Eastern Lau Spreading Center, Western Pacific Ocean; material: Seawater | place: Tonga | collected 2009 | depth 2000 m m
TGGACCGTGTTTACAAAGACATCAACGAGAAAGTGGTGGTGGAGTACGTGGAGGTCAATGCCGATACGATAGCGCCGCTGGTTCAGGCCAGTGCTGCGGACATTGCTGTTCAAAGCGCCGACAAGGATGCTTTGAAGAAGTATTATGACTCTAACAAGAGGGACTTCGTTGTAGAGGCCACAACGGAAATTAGAGCCCTGCTTGTTGGTGCGCCTACAGAAAAGGCGATTGCGGCGGCCAAAGACGCAAAAATAAAGGGCGAGATGGCTAAAGAGCGCGAAGACGCCAAAAGCAAGGCTGAATTGTTGAGCAAGACTGTATTGGCGACCCTCAATGGTCCAGAAGCCGATCCTTACGACGCGCGCAAGAAAGCCTTCATTGAGGCCGTAAAATCGGACAGTAGTGACGATAGCTCTACGCGTGATGACGGCCTGTACAAGGGCGCCATGACTGCCTTGCGGGTTGAAGCAACATTTGGCAAAGAGGTTGCTTCGGCTGTCAAAGGCATGAAGAAAGGTGACGTTTCCGCGTCCATTGCCACCACCAAGGGTTTTTGGGTGGTGTTTGCTGAAGATACGGATGCTGGAAAAAATGTCTCGCTGAAGGATGCAACCCAGGAAATCGCCGGTATTCTGGCGCGACAAAAGAAAGCTCCTGAGTTTGCAAAGAATGTGGCTAAAGAACTTCTGGCAGCTGCCAACAAGGCTCCCAAGAAGAGCCTGACGGAGATTGTGGCGGCGTGGAATGACAGTCATCGCCCCAAGGCAATTGAAGCCGTCAAGGAAGTCACTCCAGGTGGACCTAAAGCAGATGAGCCTCCCATAGCGGATGACAAGAAGGCCGAGCCTGCAGCCGAAACCAAAGAGAAAGAAAGTGCCAAGAAGGCCGAGCCTAAAGCGGAGCCTGCAGCCGAAACCAAAGAGAAAGAAAGTGCCAAGAGTGCCGACGAAAAACCCACGCGTATTCCGGGGGTAGCGGTTGATTCAGAGGGTACGGAAGAGACTGAGCCGGCTGATTTTGACGGCATGCTTGCGGCAATGGACAGCGTGCCTGTGGCTCGTGCCAATGGCTTTCCTGAGGCATTTGACTATGCGCGCGAGCAAGATGACGTGTATCGGGACGAGGACGACTTGAACAAGTACGATACGGATGATGATTCATGGACTGAGGTTCTGGGCCTGGGACGTAGCAAGGCTCTGAAAACCGGTATTTTTGCGCTCACTTCGGATAAGCCTGTTTATCCTTCCGTGTTCAATCCGGCTTCAACCAACAAGCACTTTGTTGTTCGTTTGAAAGAGCAACAGGTTCTGGAAGGTGAGGAAGCAACTGATGCGCGGTCTCGAATACATCGCCAGCTGTTGGCACGGCGTCAACGGGAGGCCTACCGAGCCTACTACTCGCAGTTGCTGAAGAAGTCGTTGGAAAATGGCGGTCTCAAGATCACCGATACCTGGAACGGCATAGTGACTGATGACTGGAAGACCTTCCAGGGCGAATTCAAACGCGCAAAAGGTCTGCGGAAATAGGGCCAATGTGCCTCTCCTCGGTTCTGCTATGACATCGACAAACGGTCAACCGCTGACACTTGCGCTCCCTAAGGGACGAATCTTACAAGAGTTGGCACCTCTACTTGCTCAAGCTGGTATCGATATTTCACCACTGACAGATGATAGTCGTCGGCTCATGGTGGATGTAAATAACAGTAGTGTGCGCCTGTTGCTCATGCGTGCGTCGGACGTGCCGACTTACGTGAGTTACGGCGTTGCCGATGTGGGTGTTTCTGGGTCCGATACGCTGCTTGAAGAGCAGGCTGACCTGTTGGAACCGTTGGATTTGGGTTTGGGTAAGTGCCGAATGGTGGTAGCCGCCCCTGAATCTCGAGCCGGGCGCGGATTTAATCAGCCGTGGATCAAAGTGGCCACCAAATATCCTAATATTGCCCGACAGTTTTTTCGGCGCCGTGGGATTGAGGCGATCATTGTGAAGCTTTATGGCTCTGTTGAATTGGCCTGCATATCGGGTCTAGCCGATCTAGTTGTGGATCTGGTATCCACAGGTGCCACCCTTCAGGCAAACAAGTTGGTTGAGATAGAGACCATCACGGAGATTTCTAGCCGTTTGGTTGTAAATAGGGCCAGTTTGAAAACACGTTGTGCAGAGATTGATGGACTGGTTCAGTCCCTAAGAACGGCACTGCAATAGACAGGAGACAGCATGAGTCGCACGGCCCATATCCAGCGTAATTCAGCAGAAACAAAAATTGATATCAAGCTCGATTTGGACGGTGTCGGCGCACACAACATCGAAACCCCCGTGCCTTTCTTGAGTCATATGCTGGCTCAGATTGCGCGCCACGGTTGCATGGATCTGACCATCAGCGCGTTGGGCGACACAGAAATCGATGATCACCACACAGTGGAAGATGTGGCCATGTGCCTCGGCAGCGCCGTGCGTCAAGCACTGGGCGATCGCAAGGGGATCGAGCGTTTTGGCAGCATGAAGGCACCATTGGATGAAGCCTTGGTGGAAGTAACCATTGACCTTTCGGGTCGTCCCTATCTTGTGTTTGAGTTGGACCTGCCGCTGGCTCAGATTGGCACCTTTGATGTGTCGTTGGTCAGGGAGTTCTATCAAGCACTCTCGGTCAAGGCAGAATGCAACCTGCATGTGCGGAAAATCTCCGGCCGGAACCTACACCACATTGTTGAAGCCTCTTTCAAAGCTCTGGCGCTGGCATTGCGTCAGGCGACTCGACTCACTCGACCGCTCGACATGGTGCCATCCACCAAAGAGATTCTGGACTAGTGCATATTGAGCTTATTGCTCGACAGTCCTAACCCCCTTGGAGTGCTCACAATATTTTTGAGATTCTGAGTTCAATACTCAGGAACAGGATGGAAACGCGACTGGAGATTGCTTAGCTGACGGTAATTTCGTGACGGTCCAGAAGAACCTTTTCAACCAGCGCTTCCAGTTCGTCCAGGTCAAAAGGCTTATCCAGGTGTGCATCAGCACCATAGAGCGGTGACGTGAGTTCATTGAGCGTTGGTCCAATGGCGGTGAGCATAATGATTCCAACATCATTAAGACTCTCTTTGCTTCGGATATATTTGCAGACTTCCCACCCATTCATTTTGGGCATCATGACGTCCAATACCATGAGGTGTGGGTGTTCCGTCAGAGCTTGTTCGAGTGCTTCTTCACCGTTGTTGGCTTCTACGATGTTGTAGCCGCGGGACTCAAAGCGCTTCTTGACCATGCTGAGGATCTCAAAGGTGTCGTCCGCTAAGAGGAGAGTAATTTCACTTCTGTTCACAGTGCTTGTCACAGTTCACTTTACCTTGCTTTGAAAACGCTTATAGCGTCTTGCTTTTAACTCTGCCGTGCCATTGGTGTCAACGAAGATGAGTAAATTGTCCGTGATGCCGACAATGAACTAGAGCATGTATTCCAACCAAATCCATACCAGCGGAGCCGCAAAAAGCACGCCGTCTATACGGTCCATCATGCCGCCGTGGCCGGGAAGAATTGATCCCGAGTCTTTTATATTGTGGGCACGTTTGAACAGGGATTCGGCCAAATCACCTGTTTGTTCCAATACGGCAATTCCTACACCAAGGATGACGCAATCGCCGGTCGAAACGTCCAAATTGAGGAGATGGCTGAATAAAAAGAGTCCGCCGACACTGCTGACAAGGCCACCGATGGCGCCGGCCCAGGTCTTCTTGGGGCTGATTTTTTCGTAGAGTTTGGCGTTGCCCAGGAATTTGCCGGAAAAATACGCGCCCGTGTCACCAGAGAAGACTGCACCCAACATCAGAAGAAGAAAGAGTGGTCCACCCTGCTTGTGGGCCAATATGGCTATCATGGACCCGCCGAGTGGCGCCAGGTAGGCGAAACCACCTAACAAGGCGGTGGCCCGTTTGCCCATGACGCTGACCTCACCGGGTGAATAGAGCACCGTGGAGAGCATTAGAATGGGAATGACAAGGGCGGCAGCCGCCAGGTAGTGCGGTGCAAACCAGATCAATGAAACAAGTCCACCCACACCGGCAACTCCGACCAGGCGGTCCCGGATGAGACCGTCGTCACCCAACAGCATTTTGAACAATTCGTTCGCTGCAATAAGGATAGCGATTTGGACCATCAGGTAGGTTGCCCAGGGGGGGGCCATCGTAATGAGGCAGATGGCACTTGAACCTAAAATGATTCCTGTTGTGAGTCGTGTTTTCATGAATTTATACCGTGTCGATGAGCCCAAATCTGCGATCACGAACAGCAAATGCTGACAGGGCCGCTTGGAATTCTTGTTCTCCAAAATCCGGCCACATAATGTCCGTGAAATAGAGTTCTGAGTAGGCGGCTTGCCAAAGTAAAAAATTGGATAGTCTCTGCTCGCCACTGGTACGAATCAGCAGTTCGGGTTCAGTGGCGCTCAGCAGCTCGTCCATGTGTTTTTCTGAGATTTGATTTGCCTCAAGATCGCCGTCGGCGACACGGCGAGCCAGCTCTTGAATTGCCCCAAGCATTTCTTCCCGGCTGCCGTAACTCAATGCCAGGCACAGTTCCATGCCCTGATTGTCGGCAGAAACAGTACTGAGTTCGTTGAGGGGCTCTAAGACAAATTGAGGAAGCCGGCTCGTGTTTCCGACTGTTGTGAGGCGTATGTTGTTGTCCAGAATTTCGCTACGTTCACTGAGGAGGTAGTTTCGCAAGAGTTCCATCAGTGCCTGCACTTCCTGAGCCGGTCGCCCCCAGTTTTGGGTGCTAAATGCATAGAGAGTGAGTTTCTTCAGTCCCGCACGGCGTGCTGCGCGCGTGATGGTTCGAACGCTGTCTGCACCACGGCGGTGACCTTCCACTCTCGGAAGTCCGTGTTGCTCGGCCCAACGTCCGTTGCCGTCCATGATGATTGCTACGTGCTGTGGCAGCGGCATTTTTTCAGTCACGGTCGGCGGTCTAGCACAGAACCTGATTGTGGTCCATTTGCAATGTAAGTTGCTACTTGTCTCTATCAAGCTCTCCTCATAGGATTCAGGCTATGAAATGTGTTGCACAGCTTATGGTCGTTTTTCTTCTCACTTTGTTCTCCGCTTGTAGTTCCTCGGGAAATGGGTCGGGTTCTACCGGCGTCACATCCACTTCTGACTCGGGCTCAGATGACGGTGGCGAGAATTCCGATACGGACGACGGTACCAGTTCACAAGGTCAGGATGATGCAGGAGTCGGTGCTAGTGATGGGGGCAGCGGAAGCGGTAGCGGCGATGCAGGCTGCCAACCGGCCTGTGCAGCCAATGTTTGTAGTCAAGACGGCTGTGGCGCCCTTTGCCCGGCTTGTGGGCTGCTACCCACTCCCCATGGCACCAGTTGCCAGATTTCAGGGAGTCCGGACCCACCGGCGGCCATGACTACGGTGAATGCCTTTCCAAATCTGATTTTCGACCGGCCTGTCTATGCCACGAGTTCTTTGGACGGAACAGACCGGGTCTTTGTGGTTGAGAAAAAAGGCCGAATCAAAGTTTTTGCCAACAAGAGTCAGATCAAGTCGAGCGAAGTTAGTATCTTTCTCGATATTGTGAGTCAGGTGAATTCCAGCCCGAATGAGGCAGGTTTGTTGGGCCTGGCTTTTCATCCAAACTACGCCGCCAACGGCTATTTCTTCATTCATTACAATCGGACATTCGGGGGCAAGTTGCAGACTGTTATCTCTCGTTTTTCGGTATCAGCGCAGAATGCCAATCAGGCGACCAAGTCGTCCGAGAAGATAGTGCTCACGATCAACCAGCCCTACGGCAATCATAACGGGGGGCATATTGAATTTGGGCATGATGGCTATCTTTACATTGGCATGGGTGACGGCGGTTCGGGCGGGGATCCCCTGGGTTCCGGTCAAAATCTGTCGTCGCTTCTGGCAAAGATGTTGCGCATTGACGTGAATTCGACGGGTGGTTATCAGATCCCAGCGGACAATCCCTTTGCTCAAAATCCAGCCGCCGGTCGCCCCGAAATCTGGGCATGGGGGCTGAGAAACCCGTGGCGTTTTAGCTTTGATCGTCTGACAGGGCAGCTTTGGGCCGGTGACGTTGGCCAGGACATTTGGGAAGAGGTTCATATTGTCGAGGGCGGCAAGAACTACGGCTGGAACATCATGGAGGGCAATCATTGCTTCAAGCCTAAAGTGGGCTGTGATGAAACCGGACTGGAGCCTGCCATTACCGAATATGATCACTCCGTGGGTGAGTCCATTACCGGAGGCTATGTCTATCGCGGTACGCAGCAGCCCAATCTCTTTGGTGCATATGTTTATGGCGACTATGTTTCAGGGCGCATTTTCGCCGCCCGCTTTGGTGCTGGTGAAGAGGTTGAGGTCACTCAACTCGTGGATAGTAATCACTTTCTTGCATCGTTTGGTGAGGACGAAGCTGGAGAGCTATTTGTGGTGGATTATCCCTATTTCACTCCCACACAGGGGAGACTTTACCGTCTGGTACCTCAATCCGGCGGCGGCACTTCCAGCAGTCAATTTCCACTGACTTTGTCGGCGACGGGCTGCCTGCAGGATATCAAGAAGGGTGTTGTGAGTGAGGGATTGTTACCCTATTCCGTGAATGCTCCACTGTGGCACGACGGTGCAGATAGCGAGCGCTTTATCATGCTTCCTCAGGGGGCCAAGATCACCACAAAAACTCCTGGAGCGTGGGACTTTCCGTCGGGCACTGTGTTGGTCAAAACCTTTGTGTTTGGGAAAGACACGTCCAATCCATTTCGTGTGGAAACCCGTTTTGAAATCAAATCAGGTAATGAGTACACCTACTACACTTACAAGTGGAATGATGACCAAAGTGATGCCGTTCTTTTGAGTGGGGCGGCTGAACACACCTACGAGATTGGTGGTGAAAAAGTCACCTGGCACTACCCCAGTCGTTCTCAGTGCAAATCCTGTCATAGCAAGGCCGCAGGTGGCGTACTTGGATTACATACCGGTCAGCTCAACAAGACACATACCATGGGTGCGGTGGAGTCCAATCAGTTGTTGGCTTTTGATGTGCTGGGGATGTTGGATCAAGTGCCCGAAAATCCTCCTGTTTATCCGGACCCGGCTGACAAAAGCGCACCGTTGAATGATCGGGCACGCGCGGCGTTGTTCACCAATTGTGCGGGTTGCCATGTGCCGGGCGGGACTTCCACCACGGAGTTTGATCTGCGTTACGAAACGTCCCTGGCGGATACAAAGACCTGCAAGGTGCCGGCTGATAAGGGAAATATGGGCGTCTTTGATGCCAAGATCTTGATGCCGGGCATGCCTCAACTATCGACGTTGTGGTTGCGCATGAATACGTTGGGCGATGAGCGTATGCCCAACTTTGGTTCGTTTGTGATTGACGTTGAGACCACTCAGCTCATTGAGGCCTGGATTACACAGCTCGAAGGCTGCGACTAGACGCTGATAGATCCCTGTCTGAAGGCGCTACTTCCTATCTTGACGTTCACGAGCGCTGGTTTTCCAGAGGCAAAGGCGCGCTCAAGTGCGGGCTCTAAGTCTGCGCAAGAATCCACCCATTCACCGTGTCCCCCCACCGCTTCAACGACTTTCTCGTAGTGGGTATAGTCGAGGGTAGTCGCCACAATTCTATCTTTGCCGTAGAGCTCTCTTTGACCGCGCAAAATCTGTGTCCATGCGGCGTCGTTTCCAATAATTCCAACCACCGGAATGTCCTGGCGCACCATGGCTTCAAACTCCATTGCATTGAGTCCAAAGGAACCATCGCCAAACATGATGATTACGCGTTTGTCCGGGTGAGCCAGCTTGGCAGCCATTGCGTAACCGGGCCCGACTCCCAAGGTGCCCAGGGGGCCCGGATCCATCCAGGTGCCTATTCCAAAGGGCTTGAGCGTGTACGCGGCAGTCGCCACAAAGTCGCCGCCGTCGCCCACAACAATGTCACCCGGTCGAATGAACTTGCCCACTGCATCACATACTCTCAGCGGATTGGGCGGGTCGGAGTCTTCGGCAATTTCGGCGCGCATTTTGGCCCAGCGTTGTTCCTCAATGTCGGCAATCTCTTGTTTCCATTCGCTGAGGCGTGCGCCGTAATTGTCGCTCACTCCCCGGGCAATAGCATCCAGTGCCAGAGCTGTGTCAGCAATGAGTCCAACATCCACTCCTTGCGTGCGGTTGCGACCAATTTCTTCACCATCCAAATCCACTTGAATGATCTTGGCTCCAGCGTTGATTACTGGTTGGGACATCATGAGCATGACGTTTCCCGATTGCCCGGATTGGGAACCCGCTTGAATGGGCTGGGATTGACCGTAACTCAAGCGAAAATCAAAGGGCGTCCCAAAAATCAGGATGAGATCGGATTTCTTGAGTGCCCCTTTACGAGAACGATTTTGAAAGTGTGGGCCGTGTGGATCGATGAGCCCACGAGCCATCCCGTTCACAAAGGTGGGAATCTGAGTTCGTTCTAAGAAACGTGAAAGGCTACCCATAGGATCTGTCGACCAGCGCAATTGAGAACCCACAATGGCCATGGGCCGTTCTGCCTGGTTGACCAACTCGATGGCTTTTTCCAGGTGTAGTGGATCCGGCGCAGGACGCGCATGGCTTCGATAGTTTTGCGGCATGGCCACCTTGTCAGCGTCAACGTATTCCATCAGGACATCGAGAGGCAGCTCCAGGAACACCGGTCCAGGAACCCCGGATGTGGCCTTCCGAAAGGCAATGGAAAGGTATTCAGCAAGACGCCGCGTTTCGGTGACTGTGGCTGACCACTTGGTGATGGGACGCATGAGTTCCACGTGGTCCATGTCCTGAAGTGAACCCATATGGGTAAACACTTTGGGGCCTGCACCACCCAGAATCACCATCGGTACACCCGCTCTAAATGCATTAGCGACCGCTGTCACTGCGTCCGTTACCCCCGGTCCAGCAGTGACGGCACATACTCCAGGTGTTCCGGTGGCTCGGGCCCATCCGTCAGCCGCGTGGGCGCTGGTTTGTTCATGCCGGGTGTCAACAACTCGGATCCCCTCATCTAGACAGCCATCGTAAATGCTCTGAATGTGGCCGCCACACAGGGTAAAGAGGCATTCAACTCCTTCGCTTTTGAGTGCTTTGGCGACAAGCCTTCCGCCGTGAATCATTGTTGCCACGAGTTGATCTCCTAAAGTCTATTGAATAGACGGTGTCCCGGTTTGAATGGCCGAGAGTACAAATTCTATATAGCGTTTGGCCGCCGTCGGTTGGTTAAAAATGGCCCAATGGTTTGCCTTGTCAAACTGCATCAAGAACGCGGTGCTGCTGCCATATTTATTCTTGTAGTTGTTCTTGACCGGCGTCTTTATGGGTTCCATGCCCAATAGAAAATAAGCCACTGGGTCTGTGGCAGGAGGATCCAGAATGGGTATGCGGGCGGCTGCCGCTAGACTCTCAGTGGCAATGGGCGGCGTCTGAGCGTCCAGGGTTCCCTCGGTCATCATAATGTTAATGGGGGGCTCGTCAGGACCGCGGTTGCGATAGAAGGGAGCAAAACTCAATGGGTCCGTGGCGTCCACAAGATTTTGTACCAGGCCAATCACCGGATGGGAGACCACCAATTCAAAGTCACTCTCGATTCCCATGGCGGCTTCCATGAGCTTTTTGATGTCCACGGGGGTCTTGCGCTCGATAATGGTGCTACTCAGTCCGCCTCCGCCTCCACTCATGATAATCGCCTTCAGGTCGGTATCGAGCGGGGCAAATATCCCGGCGCTAATGCCGCCGTGGCTGTGTCCCATAAAAAACACATTGTCTGGATCAATGAGTATTTCTTGCCCTGTGTGAGAAACGTCAGCAGGCACTTTGAGTCCTTCACGGACAAAGCGAATTTGGCTAAGTACATCAATGGCTGACTGCCGGAAATTGGAACGCCCAGCGCGGCCATTAAAAAAGTTAAACGAGTAGATCTCAACATCCAGTTCTCCTTCAAAACGGTCGCCGTGTAAGGGTTGGTCAATGCCCAACATGGCGACACCCCGTTCCGCAAACTCTCTGGCCGGGGCTCTGGGCTGAGTTTCAATAAAGGACTTCCAGTCTCCGCCTGTGCCATGGCCATAAAGGACCAGTGGCCACCCTGTTTCAGGCATTTCAAAGCCTTTGGGAATGGTCAGAGCAAAGCGCAGTTGCTCGGTGCTTTGGACAATGGGTTTGCCATCTTCACCAAAGTGGATATCTCCACCTTCGTTGTAGGGTTTTTCACCTGATTGAAAGTTAGGGTTGGGGTAGTGACCTTCATACACTGCATAGTACGGCTTTGGGCTTTCGCCTAACACGATATCGGGCTTGCCCTCTTCCGTGGTGCTGATTACAGGTGCCTCCAGGTCATCTCGAATAAAGTCTCGGATAGTCCACATTTCTTTGGTGGGATCGCCTGTTGTGAAGACAGTCGCGGTGGCTATTTGTTCAATGCTCAGCGTTCCGTCGATTTCAATCCAAGCCTTTAGCGGAGCCAGGTTCTCGGCCAGATCGCCATCTCCCTCCAGGGCATCTCGTATTATTGGTGACTGCACTAGAGCCTGTTTGTGCATATCAACCACATCCGTCGTAACAAACGCTGCGTAAGTTGTGAGTGTTTGCAACGGGATTCCGTGAATGGGATTCAGGCCCAGCGTGAAATTGGGCACATAGGTGTATTTTTGCTTGTCCCACCAATGCGGACGTACCGCGTGACGTGTTCCAAATTCGTCGGAATCGGGATCAACATTGACCAACTGGTACACCGAGTTCGGCTCTCGGCTCGCAGCCGGTAGAGGCATCTTGGATGTGTCCAGAGTTCCAGTAAACTGAAACAGAATGGATGGTGTCAGGCTGTATCCTTTCAAGACTTCTTCAGCAAAGGTGAGGTAGTTTTCAAGCAAGACGATCTTGTGGGGATTGGGAAAGGTACTCATGTCCAATCCGCCTTCGGCTGTTCGGCGAATATCGCTGGGGTAGGGCAGGTCAAACATGTTGGGGCTTGTGGGATCTACAACGGGTTCCACCGGTGGCGGTGGTGGAATGACGGGAATATCTTTTTCTTCCTGCTTGGTGTCACTGCTGTCGGGTATTTCAGTGTCCGAAACCTCTGAATCCACAACGCCGGAATCGGTTTCAATAGCTGGATTGTCGCCGCAGGAACAGGTCGATATGAACAACAGAATCACGATTGGAAAATTTATGAATTGGCTGGTTTTGTTCATGAGACGGGCATACTACAGTACTTGGGGTGTCGTTCGCGACCATGTATTCCTTGCATATTAGAATGCGACTTATGAAACTCTTGCCAAAGAGAAGGAGGGAGTAAATGGTTCGTTTGACTAAAATCTATACTCGTACCGGCGACGGTGGCCAGACTCGCCTGGTTGGCGGCCAACGAGTGAGTAAGGACTCTCTTCGGATAGAGTCCTATGGCACCGTCGATGAACTCAACAGTGTACTCGGGCTAGTACGTGTTGCGTTGAACGCAAGCAGCGCTGATTCAGTTGTCAAAGAGCAGCTGAACACATGGCTTCAGAAGACTCAGAATGACCTGTTCAACCTGGGAAGCGATCTGGCCACACTCACCGAAGATCGATGGGAGGGCCAGCCACTCATTGCCGCTTCGGATGTCACCTCTCTGGAGGAGTTGATTGATCAATTCAATCAGGAGCTAGAGCCGCTCAAGTCCTTTGTATTGCCCGGAGGCGGTCCTGTTTGCGCCAACCTGCATCTGGCACGGACAGTCTGCCGCAGAGCTGAACGTGTTGTTATTGCTCTCGTCGACGAAGAGACGGTCGGTGAATCAGTTATTCCCTTCTTGAATCGTTTGTCAGATGCTCTGTTTGTTCTTTCTCGTTGGGTTTGTCTGAAGCTTGGCGAAGAAGAGCTTCTTTGGGAGCCACACTCAAGCGATTAGCCTTTTGTTTCCACGGTGCAAAGCCGGGGGTTGCGTAGTCGCCTGACTTGAGACGATGCCGGCTGCGGCGCCATTTGGGTTTCTTTTCGGATGTGGGATCAGTCATCAGTTCAATAGAGTGACCTGCACGATGTTTGGGCCAGTTGCGCGGCAATGGATAGCTGACATCAAACACCGGAGTGCCACATGGATCTTCCAGGCGCACTCGGTCCGCATCGTTTGAAAGATTAAAGCGTTTGTACTCGTAATCCACGTAAATCCCACCGTTGCTGTGAATATTTGCATTGATGCCGAGAACAGCAAATTCACCGGGCTCTAGAACAAAGGGCTGAGTTGGACTGATGATATGACTGTCGCCCGCCAAATCTGTGAGCCGCCATCCGTTCAGCGTGACAGCCTTTTCATCCCCATTAAAAAATTCAATGAACTCGCCCATGCGGTCCTTGATTCGTTTGGGATCAATATAGAATTCCGTAACAAAGACCGCCTTATTGCAGTCCATTTTTGGAAAGTTGGGCGGAGGGGTTGTGGCGGGCGCACCAGGAATACGAATGCTCGGTGGTGTTTGCCTTGCCTGTGGCAGAGGTCCTTCATGCAGGACCTCTTTGTTCGTGCAGGCGGTACTAATAAGAACAAAGAGAAAGGGCAGTAAAATACGCATTTGTCTCCTCCAGACAGCTTGGTTGAGAGAATGGTTTGCGCAAAGCGTGCCAGGCGGGGGTTCAATAAAAACGAGGGGTTATCGTGTCACCTGAAGGGTGGCAGATGCCATGTTGGGATTTGTGAGTACCGTATTGGGACTCAAGAATAAGGATTATTCGATGATTTGAAGAACGGAGCGTCGCTGCAGTTTTGTAGCGGCATTACTGAGAATAGTTCTAAGTGATCGAGCCATAGAGCCCTGGCGCCCAATGACTTTTCCAATGTCGTCACGAGCCACTGTCAACTCAATGACTATCGTGGAGCCACTTTCAACCACAAATGTTCTTACTTCAGTGGGGGCATCAACAATCGATGCCACAATGGTCTTAACCAACTCGTTGATTATTTGGCCTTTTTCAGACAGTTCCATTTCTACCCCGCTAGCACTCAACATAGCCATGTGCAATTCAACTACTGCTTACAAAATGTATTCGACCAAGTTCGAGTATAAAGGGTTGCCGGTCATCCGCAAGCGGATTTGGCGACACATTTTCAGAAGGCGTTCTTAGTTTCTGACCTTAAGCGGAACGGTGATGGTTCGACCCGCGCCGTCAAACGGTTTGACGCGTGTTGCTGCAACCACCCGCTTGACACAATTCACAAATCTTCGTGATCGTTTTCCGTTCTTGCCGATTTGGAGGTCTCCCAGACGTCCACTGGGTTTGATTGTGTAGCGGACAGTGGTCCCTGGAAAGCTCGCGTTCTTGTCGACCTGCGATTGAGCGCATCGAATGAGTTTGGGCACGGTTTGGGTACGGACTTTGTGGACATCACCAATGCTCAGTTCACGTCCGGTGCCGTTACTGCCGCCAAAGGACATTTCTGTGATCTTACCTTTGTTGTTGGTTGGGGCCAGGTCATCGGCACTGCCGCTTCGCTTTGTTGGCGCGGTATTGGGACGAGAGCGTTTTACACTCCTACGAATTTTCATTTTTCTTTCTGGAACGCTTTCTGAAGGCCACTGGATTTCACCATTGGTATTTAGATAGGCGTGCGCCGAAAGTTCGGAGAGGTTCAAGTTTCGAATGAGTGAATGGACGTATCCTGTAGCACTGCCGCGAGAACTTTTCTTCCAGAGTGTCCAGCCATAAATGGAGCTAATCAGGACAACGGCGGCAATCAGAATAGTACCCAGTTGTTTGGGTCGTTTTCTGACGCTGCGTACTTCTTTTTCGGCGCGGTCGAGCTCTTGCTCTCGTTCCATGCGCCTCCGTTCCTTTGCCAATTCGTGAATGTAGGCGCCAAAGTGATCAATTTCGCCCAATTCAATCCACTGCTGACGCGCGGCTCTTCGAATCTTGGTCCTGATACTGATTTTGCCGTCGCGGATAAGATCTTGGATCTCAGTCGGACTGAACGGACCTACATCGCGGTCGTCTTGTTGGTACAGCCAGCGGGTCTTGTGAAAATCTGACACCGCTTTTAGCCGTCTTGTCGCTCGGGGTTCCGTTGACTGAGTCACTTGTTGCCTCTGTTTTCCTGGTTTTTAGAAAAACGCATCTTGGCGCAGATTTCAAGTCCCATGGGTCGGGGCTGGAAGTTGAGCCGCCAATGCGGTAAAGAAAATGGTCGTGAAAACGCTAAGCACATACATTTTGATTGGAATCCTTGTTATTTCGACGGGATGTCAGAGCAATCCGTCCGAACAGGCCGTCAGGGATGCGTTTCATGGCTTCATAAAAGCGATTCAAGCCGGCGATGGTGCGGCGCTTTATCGAATGAGTCCCAAGGAACTCAAGGACAAGATAGACACATTGTATGTGGACCTTTCCAATCTTGTTGAGCAGGTCAAGCGCGAGTACCCCAAAGCCGAGGTGGCCGCCATGCTTGAAGGATTGGCCGCCGATCTCATAAAGGAGTGCGATGGCGGAAAAGACCTTTTGGTTGCGCTTCTGGATTTCTCGGCTGTGCAACGTGGTCAACAAGTGGCCCACGGACTCGAAATCGACGATCTTTGGGCCGGCGATTTTAACGCCTCAGTCTCTACTCGCGCCGGAGAGACATTTACACTGTTATTAGAAGACGGTGCCTGGCGCTGTAATTCGCTGCTGGTGCAATTGGATAAAAATCCGTCGCTCAGAACGTTGCGCGGCAACATGAAGACGGTTTCAACCAATCTTGAAGCCTGGAAACAAGCGACTCGTGAAACCACTGATTTGAGCAAGCCTGCCGGAGCCTTCAACATTATTGCCAAAGCGGTGCGTCGCGGGGCTCGAGTCAAGGTCTATGAACTGCTGAACGAGACTTCCATAAAGCAGTTGAACAATGGCGCGGAGTTGGTTCAAAAACTTCAACGGGCGGTTGAAAAGAAGTTCTCGCGAATTGCGAATCGGCAAGCTTTTCTCAAGAAACATGGCTTGCTCTGGATAGAAAAGGTGCGGGGTTCCAAAGCACTGTTTGCCGGACTTTGGGATAGCGGCTTGTTCAAGGAGCAACTGCCTCTACTCAAAGAGGTCACTATCCGGGGAGTGAGGATGAAGGCTGATCAAACAGCCGTGCTTACCGTGGCCACGGGTGATGGTGAGCATCGCTTCTCATTTTCTCGCCTACCAAGTGGCCGGTGGCGACTGGACTCTCTCGAGGATGTGATCTTGCGTGAGGCTGTTCGCAAAGTAGAAATGGTACTTGGCGGGTTGTCCACCAATCCCTAGCTCGTCGTTTCCCTAGTTCAATGATTCGATACGATTCTGACTAAGCAACTTAGACAATGCCTTGAACTCCGGGGTTCCGGCTTTACCCGCCCACTGAAAAGCGACGGTTTCGGCGGTACTGATCAAGACATTCCCTTTTTCTGCAAGCCGCAGCGCAATGGACTTATCAAATGGATTTCTTGAACCAATTCCGTCCGCCGCAATAAACACTGAAAAACCGGCGCTGCTCAAGTCGAGTGCACTCTGCAAAACACAGATATGAGCCTCGATTCCGCAGACCACAATTTGAGACCGTTGTAATGATTGAATGCGGGCATTGAGTGCTGGATTTTGCCAGCAGCTGAACTCAGTTTTTGCAATAGGTAGCGTTGCTTCAAGGGTTTTTGATATGGGCTCAATAGTGGGGCCTAACCCCTTTGGGTATTGTTCCGAAAGCAGCACAGGGACGCCAAAAATCTGAGCGGCTTTGATGAGCAATTGCGAGGCAGCGATCAACAGCTCTGAATCTTCGGGTGAGATGGCCGGCATGAGTCGTTCTTGGATGTCGACAACGAGTAGAAGGCTCTTTGCCGGGTCAAGTCTGGGATCGTTCATGTGAATTTTCTACCATTGTCCTAGCGTAGATTCCAAAGGCGCCAGACTCCGTCTTCATTGACGAAATCGGCTTCATGACCATTTTTTTCAAAACGCCACTTTCCGGGCTCCAATTCGAAGCCTGTTCCCACCTCGTGTAGCGCTTCAATGGCCGTAATTACTTCGCTTCTGAGATTTGGAGAACTAAAGCGGTCTTGCAGTTTTTCCACCGTCAATCCCTCTCTCTTTCCCTTTGGGACCAACTTGAACAAGGTAGCAAAGTCAGATTTTTGAAAGGAGCGGACAAAGGTCTGGAACGCACCTTGCGGGGTTCCCAGGAGTGTTTGGCCCATAAGCGGCTTATGAATTTGCCAGTGGCGGCCATCGACGGTCCCAATGCTCAGCGCGCTCGACGCGTGTGACCAGCTCAAACTGATTTCACCGTTTTTTAACTTGAGAGCCGCTTGTTTGAGGGATTTTCTCTGTGCCGGTGTGAGGCCTTTGACGTGAGCATCATGGTCACTTCTAGAAAACTTTTGTTTGCCAAGTTTAGAGAGCAGTGCCCAGGCCTGGTCGTTTCTTCCGTCGGCTACTGCGAGCAGATAATTCTGAATAGTTGGCGCAGGCCCCAACTGACTACTGCATCCCAATACAAGCAGCATTAGAGAGAAGATCAGACCTTTGCATTTGTGGTTCCAATTCATATGCGCTTGGTTATACCGCTTGATTACTGGTTTGACACGAGGTCAAGCCGATGAAAATCTACCTGCCATGCGAAATCTCTTACTCATAACAACGTTGCTGTGTGGATGCTGGGGTGGTGAATCTAAGCTCACGGAACCCGTACTTTCCGCTCCTCAAGTAAATTATCAGGCGGCACCTGAAGTAGCGGCATATAGCGATGGCGACATAGCTCCGCTGTATCCAGAGGCCGGTAAATGGACCCTCGACGTCGAATATTCTGTGTCGCAACGTGCGGCCGGCAAGCCGGACCTCGATGTGCGAGCGATCGGTCGTTATACGCTCAATGGAAACGCAACAGGCTCTCCCACGGTGTCCGATGGGGTCTTAAAAGTGCGACCAGCAGCAAAAGGGATTGAGGAAAGTCTGACCCAATCCATGCCGTCCTTGATTGCCCGCATGTTCCCACAGAGCCAACCCGATGGTATGTGGGTCGCCGGCACGCTTGCTTGGAAGCCCACGGGCCAAAGCGATTTGGGGGTCGTCCTGGAATCCGACACCGGTAACAGCACGGCCTGGTTGCTTGTAGATAAGAGTGGGGTCGTAAAAGCGGCTTACAAGGAAAATGGTGATGAAACACGTGCTGATCTTGATGCACGTCAGAAATGGCGGATTACGCTTAGCATCACCAAAAGCAATTAGTAGCGAGTTTCTACTGAGAGGGTTCATGATCTTCGAGAGATCTGTTAGTTTATGAATCTCATTTGAGGATGGAAATTGGGAAATCACGGGCAGTTATCAACTGAAGAAGCGCTTGAGAGGTTAGAGAAGCACGTCTCTGAAAAGGGATTGCGCATGACCCGACAGCGTCGTTTGATTGCAAGCATCATGCTTGAATCCGATGATCATCTCAGTATTGAGCAGCTCTACCTCAGCGTTCATTCTCGAGACTCCAATGTGGGCTATGCCACCATTTATCGAACACTAAAACTGCTCACAGAATGTGGCCTTGCACTGAGTTCACATTTTGGGGATGGCGCTGCTCGCTTTGAGTCAGCGGTTGCGCGAGACCATCACGATCACATGATCTGTACCGCGTGCGACAAAATTATTGAGTTTGAAAACGAAGAAATAGAGCGTCTACAAGAGAAAGCTTGTGACGAACTAAAGTTCGAAATGACACATCATCGCATGGAGATCTATGGGCTCTGTGAAGAGTGTCAGGACTGATCGTTTTTCTTAGAGCGCGGCTCAAATTTTACATATACAGATGTTGATTGTTTCCGGCGGCGTCTGTGTCTCAGGAAAATGTAAGAAACTGCGGTGACAATCACTCCAGCCACGACAAAATGTTGCCAGAGTTCGCTCATTTTTAGCTCATTCCAAACATGAGCCCCACCTTGTAGGTGGCAAATGCGGCTAACCAGGCCAGAGCATTCATGTAGACAATCATGAAAATGGGCCATCGCCATGACGCGGTTTCTCGTCGAACAATAGCGACCGTTGAAAGACACTGCATTGCTAAGACAAAAAAGACCATCAAGCTCAATCCCACAAGGGGGGTGAAGCGAGGTTTGCCTGTGGCTGGATCGATGTCGGCCAGGAGAGATTTTTGGAGGGCCTTTTCAGTGACGTCGCTTCCAATGCCGTAAACCTGTCCGAGGGTACTGACAAGAACCTCGCGGGCCGCAAACGAGCCAATCAGACCAATACCGATTTTCCAATCAAAGCCCAACGGAGCGATGACCGGTTCTATGAAGCGTCCCATTTGGCCCGCAACACTATGGTAGAGGCGTTGCCCGCTCACGTACTTTTGAAACGCGTCTTCGGCTTTTTCGACCGTCATAGTTTGAGTAAACTTACTCATTTGTGCGGCCTCTTGTTCAGCCGTAAATTCATGTCGTGGATAGGCCATCAGTGCCCAGAGAATAATGGACAGCGCCAGAATGATGGTGCCTGTTTGAACGATGAATACTTTGCCACGCCCAAGAACTTCCAGCGCCACTTTCTTTGCCGAAGGCATTTTGTAGTTGGGAAGTTCCATCAGGAACGGCGGGGTAGGGGCTTTCAGTATTGTTGACTTGAAGAGCCGGGCCATTGCAAGGGCCGCAAAAAGACCCAGGAAATACATTCCGGTGATGACTAGTCCGCCCAGTGAGAAAATACCCAGGATTGGAGTTGAACCAACAAAAACAGCGCCAATAACCAAGGTGTAAACAGGCAGCCGCGCACTACAACTCATTAGCGGCGCAATCAAAATGGTTACCAGGCGGTCTCTCCGATTCGAGATGGTGCGCGCTGCCATCACTCCGGGAATGGCGCAGGCAAAGGAGGACAGCAATGGTACAAAGGCTTTTCCGTGAAGCCCTACTTTGCGCATTAGTGAGTCCACAAGAACAGCGGCACGCGCCATATATCCACTGTCTTCCAAAACGGAAATTCCTAAGAACAGAAGCAGTATTTGAGGTAGAAACACCAGAATGTTGCCGATGCCGGTGATGACACCATCTACAATAAGTTCACTTACAACGCCCTCGGGCAGGTGTTTGCTGACCCATTCCGCCAGTATTCCCATCAGGGCTTCAACGCCATCAATCAATGGCAAGCACCAGGTAAACACCGCTTGAAACAAGACAAACATGGTTAGAACAAAAATCAACATGCCCCAGGTGGGATGTGTGAGGATCTTATCGATTCGTTCCGTGCGTGTTTCAACACTCTGAACTTGCTGAGTATAGTTGTCGACCCATTGATCAACGTGAACGTATCGCTGACGAATTACCCGACGATGAAACGGTAGATCATCGTCCAGTCTGTTGGGGGGCTGGCTCTTGAGCTCCTTTAGTTTGGCAGCGAGAGCAGGCACGACGGTTTCTTGAGTCGTGAGATCTGAGCACAGATACCAAAGAGCGCTACCCTGTGAACTTGGCAGGGCGTGTTCTTTCAAGAGGGATTGTGCTTGAGCCACAATCTTTGCGTCGTCTTCTGGGAGAGTCCAGACGTCGGTTGAATGCGGGTTGTTCAGGACTTCCCGGATGGCATTCTTGAGCTGTTCAACACCCTGGCTTTCCCGCGCCACCAACGGAATGACAGGGCACCCCATTGCCTTGGATAATCCCTCAACATCAATAGAGATCCCCAGGCGCTTGACTTCGTCCATCATGTTCAGCGCCACAATGACGGGGCGTTCGTATTCTATAATCTGAGTTGCAAAGTACAGATTGCGGCTCATGTTAGTCGCGTCCACCACCACCACTGTGATATCCGGTGGTTCCGGCTCGTAGTGACCCGTGAGCACGAGATGGGCGATTTCTTCATCAGGCGATCGTGCAGTCATGCTGTAGCAACCGGGCAGGTCCACAACCTTCAATTCGCAGTCATCGCTGAGTCGAAGCGTTCCCGTCCGTTTTTCGACTGTAACTCCGGCGTAGTTAGCGACTTTTGCGCGAGCCCCTGTTAGCGCATTGAAGAGAGTTGTTTTTCCTGTATTGGGGTTGCCTGCAAGTGCAAGCACTGGGTTCATGTGCTGACTTCGATACATTGAGCGTCGCTGTTACGCAAACTGAGTCGGTATCCACGAATTAGGATTTGCATGGGTTGCCCGGCCATTCCTGCGCAAAGAACCTTGACTGCTGCTCCGGGAGTGAGTCCCATTTCCATGAGTCGATCACCCATTTCGCCCGGGTTGTTTATGGCTCGTATTTGTGCAGATTTATGTTGAGGCAGTTCAATCAGCGACATCTTTATTTCCAGTGGAGTTCATGAAGCGACCCGGCCATTCTAACCAAAAGCTTGTTGAAAGTGAATATCAATTTCAATTACGGGTCGAAGGCGCCCTCTAATCGATGGACTGGAGTCTAGTCACTAAGTATGGATTCAGCGATATTGCGAACTAAAGCGGCGTCAACCTGGTCTTTATGCCCCTTCATTATGACACCCATGATGCGGCCGAGCTCGCGTTTGCTGCTGGCTCCTGTTTCTGAGATTGCCTGTTCAACCAAAGTTCGGGTTTCGGCTTCGCCTAACCTGGTGGGGAGGAACTCGGAGAGGTAATCAACTTCAAAGCGAAGTTGCCCCACCCGGTCACCGGTGGTTTCGCCTGCTTTTTCGAATTCAACGACCCCTTTGCTCATCGCTTTGGAGTAGGCCGCAATCACTTTGAGGTAGAGCGCATTATCGACGTCACCGGTAAAGCCTTTGGCCTTGACGGCTTCTGTTATTTTACCGCGAATCGCACGAATGACTCCAAGTGTTCGTTGGTTGCGCTCTCTCATGGCGGTTTTTAGGCGTTCGTTCAGTTCTGATTCAATGCTTTGGCTCATTTTCAACTCC
>JYMV01027284.1_pt1 | contig 20846 bp, 22 predicted proteins | sample 338911 | NCBI WGS metagenome assembly JYMV01 (sample SAMN03354496, study PRJNA234377) | hydrothermal vent metagenome | biome: Deep sea; feature: Hydrothermal plumes at the Eastern Lau Spreading Center, Western Pacific Ocean; material: Seawater | place: Tonga | collected 2009 | depth 2000 m m
GAAAATTCTTAGAGTTAAAACTAGATGAAGACGACGATTTAAGAGATGCAACAATTAAGATTAGTGGATGTCCCAATTCTTGTGGGCAACACGAAATTGCCACTATTGGTTTTTTTGGTGGTGGTGCAAGAGTGGGTAAAGACATGTACCCTAACTATAGTATGTCTCTGGGCGGAAGATTTGATGATAAAGCCATGCTTGGTGTTACATGTTTGAGAGTACCCGTAAAACGTACTATCCCAGTTATCTTAAAGATCATTGAACTCTTTAAGAAAAACAAACAATCTGATGACACCCTTTCTCGTTGGGTTGATAGGATTGTACATGGCAATGAATCATCGGGAATAAAATCTGTCAATGAGATGAAGAGGGTACTTTCACCCCTGGTTATTCCACCGTCGAAGTCTGATGATCCAGACTTTTACTCTGATTATGGAAGTGATACTAGTTATCACACCATTACAGGCAAAGGTGAATGTGCAGCTTGAGCAGTGAAATAACACCTCCAACTGTAGATGTGGACACGGTTAGATCAAAAATCAATGATAGTTCTGTAAGACTGATAGATGTGAGACGTGAAGAAGATTACAGCCAGGGACATATTCCTAACGCAGTAAACTTGCCACTTGCTAGTCTTTTGTCTGGCGACTCACCAGAAAGTGTTGTAAAACTATTCGAAGAGATGGGAATTGCAGATGATACCAAAGTTGTTGCTTATGATGATACGTTTGGTGCTTTAGCCTCAAGAGTGGCATGGACTCTTCAATACATAGGTCACAAAAATGTTGCACTACTTGAGGTAACTTATTCACAATGGAAGGAACTTGGTCTTAAAACAAGTACAGAAAAACCAAATATCCAACCCGCAAAACATTCACTTAACTTGAATCCTGACATTATGGCCACTGCCGAATATTTGGAAAATGCAAAGGAAAAAGACAACGTTGTTTTGATAGATAATAGGGAACGACTAAACTTTTTAGAACAACATATTCCTGGCTCAATTAACATCCCATATAGAACACTAGCAACAGATGGAAAAATTTTGAGAACAAAAGAAAGTATGAAAAACCTCTTGAAAAATAGAGGAATTCCAGAAGATGCTGAGATTATAACATATTGTGGCAGTGTTGGCACGCTATCAGGTTTAGCATACTATGCTCTCAAATCTATAGGTATTCCAAACGTAAAGCTTTACGTTAACTCGTTTAAGGAATGGAAAAAACTTGAGAAGCCTATTGGCAAACAAGAGAACGCCAGCTACTGGGATCTTTCTGCAGAATAACCTAAAATTAATTTCTAGCCAAATCGCTACGAAGTTTTTTCATAACAGAAACTTCCATGTCATCAAGTAATGCTAATATTTTTTTCTTATTATCTAGTAAAAAGTCCAACCCTTTGTCCTTCAGTCTTATTTTAAACAGCCTGATTTCTCTATGTTCTTCTAAAAAGTCGTCTATCATTTCCTGCCCACATTTTTCGGGATTGATGAATAGATTACAATACTCAATCGTTTTTTCCAGCTCCTCATCTTCAATTGTTGTTGTTATCAGCTGAATTGCTTCGGCTAGATTTTTAAGATCTTTTACTGGCTTTGGCAGAGATTTCTTTGGTATTCCCAATATACCTCTTTTTGTTGTTCCAACCTTGTTTGCCACTTCAGGAACTAAATCATATGTATCTACGGTACTCCATACTTTTCTTATCTCATGTTTTATAACTAGTCCTTTTCTCATTAGTCTGTCCAAGCATTTCAATACATCTTCTTTATCCAAGAATGTAGTCCACACTATTGAACCAATTGTATGATAACCTTGACGCAGTGATTCGATTACAACTACTTCAACAATTCTTTTGAATCCTTCCTCAAGTCTTACATTCATAAAATCTTTGTCTTTCACAGCACGTTTTGCATTTTTAACATCGATTACAATTGAACGGACAAGAGCGTCAAGTGATTGAGGAACCTCGTTTAGCATAGAAAGATAGCATGATCTGTTATACCACGCCATACCAAATGTTGGATCAGAATCAATTGCCTTGTCCGCACAATCGAGCGCTTTTCCATAACTCTTGCGTTCATAAAATACCAAACTTTTAAGATTCCACGCATCTGCATTTGTTACATCAATATCTAGGACCTTATCATACGCTCTCATCGATTCTGTGTAGTCCTCCATGTGAAATCTAGCATAGCCTAACTTCAAAAGCGCATCAACATCATTTGGATCTATTCTTAAAATCATCTGGAATGCATGAGAAGCATCTTCAAGTTTCAAATCAGCCATAAGATTAATGCCCTTGCTGAACAGTTTTTTACGGTTAAAGTCTACATCGGTCAGACTTGTCTCGTCTTTTTTAACAAGTTTACCCTTGGTTGATTTGAGAGAATTAGATGGTTTTTTGAGTGGCTTTTTTTCTTCTGGGTTTTTATTGATTGTATCAATCTTGTCAGATGACTTGGATTCTTTTCCCATCATTTTTTTCTCCTTAGGAAAAATTCTGGAATATCGTTTGTATTATCAGATTCATCTGAGAATTCGTTCATTATATTTCCAATATGGTGATATGTCTAGATAAATACTCTTTGTTAATAATCAAAATTTTCACTTTTTACGCTGAAAAATATAAAAATACTTCAACTTAACAAGGTCAATATTGTCTAAAAAAATCGAAGTGTCAGGTCCATCACCATTCGGATCATCCTCTGGCGTTTTCGAGGCTGAAATTTTTATAACTGCAAACAAGCCTTCAGATGATAATATTAGTAATCAAACATTTGATTCATTATGGAAAGATACTTTTCACCTCACGGCAAGTAATGGCGCTTTTTTTGAAATCCTAGGAAGTGATAGCAATCCTATTCCTGATAATGTGTTTAAGCATGATTCAGTTTGGATTATAGTTAAAGATCAATTTTCTCCCTCGCATGTTTCGTTTGAATTTAATATTTCTAAAAAAGTTGAGAATATAGAATCAACTGACACTACCTCAGAACCATCCATAAGCAAAAAACGGATTTCATTACCTCCTAGACCTGGTCCACGTGGTTACATTGGTCCACCTGGTGAGAAGGGAAGATCTGGTGGTAGTGGTGCCCTTGGCGATAAAGGTGACAGAGGTGACAAGGGTCCTGTTGGCAACCAAGGCGATAAGGGTGACAAGGGTTCTACTGGTGACAAAGGAGACAAAGGTATTACCGGATCAGCTGGTGATAAAGGCAAAACAGGAGAAACAGGCCCTCCTGGCATTCAGGGTGATAAAGGAATTCAGGGACCTAATGGTGACAAAGGAGACAAAGGTCTTACCGGACCAATCGGTAACAAAGGTCCTCAGGGTCCTCAAGGTCCACCCGGTGACAAAGGTCTGACTGGAATTCCTGGACCACAAGGTGAAAAAGGAGTTCGTGGTCCACTTGGTCCACAAGGCGAACGTGGTCCTCCAGGCAAATCTGGTCCAACAGGTCCTCCCGGTCCACAAGGAGTTCAAGGTCCTCAAGGTGCCCCTGGAATTACTGGTCCTACAGGACCAGCTGGTGAAATGGGTCCGCCTGGTGATAAGGGTGAAGTTGGTCCTCCCGGTCCACGAGGTCCACCAGGTACACCTGGCGAAAGTGGAACTGCCGGAGGAATGTCTGACGAAGGAAAAACATTGATCAAAGATCTATTAGAATTATTAGCATCTAAAAACATCATCACCACTGAAGAGCAAATTAAGCTTTCTAGTTATCTGTACTAGGCGAAATTAAGATGAGCGAAACACCGAATAAAATAGAATTTAAAATGTTGGATCACGAAAGATTAGAAAATGATTTTGTTTCATTTAAGCTTGAAGATGGAACCATTGTAAAAGTTAAAGTTGATTTAGATAGAGTTGGAATCGCCATAAATTTTACAAATCCTGACGGCACACCACATTATGCAATCAACACTTCAGTCAAATTATCTATTATACCAAAAAACAAAAAATTTTCAGTTGAAAAAAAATCAGTTAAAGGAAAACAAAGTTCCCCTCCAAACCAAATGTTTAGTTGAATTTTGATATTTATCTGGTTTTTATGATGGTTAAAACATCCTCATCTTGCAGTATATGATTTAATCCAACCCTCTGCCCACCGAATTTTACACTTTTACCCCAAACAAGCGCATACCTAAAATCTTTACGCAATTTTCTATGTAAATTATTGCATACGTCTAAAACAGAATTTCCATTCCTGATAATTAATGGTTCTTTGTAATCTGTTTTACCACCCTTTGGGCGCATATAAATTCTGATAAACTGTAACTCATCATATATTCGGTCCCTTAATTCTTCAATATTGATATTCGCATCCGCGGAAACTGGAATAAATTCACTCTTAATCTTTTTTGACGCTTTTTTAAGAAATTTTTCATTAACTAAATCAATTTTATTTAAAACCGTAATTGATTTTGTATATGTTCTATTACCCGTAATGAGATCAACTAATTGCTCAGAATCAATATCCTCACGAATTACAACTCTTGCGCTTGTATATCCATAAACATTAAGAATATCTTTGAGAAGTTTTTCTGACATTTTTTTTAATTTAACTTGCTGGGCAATTGCAATTCCACCGGTTGTGGATTTTTCAATTACTATATTGGGAGGCTTTTGATTTAATCTAAGACCGATATTTGATAATTCCTTCGTTAAAACATCTTCGTGATATGGTTGAAAGACATCAAGAACTAACAGTACAATATCAGCACTTCTTGCTACTGACAAAATTCTTTTTCCAAGACCCCTACCACTTGACGCTCCCTTAATAATTCCCGGAAGATCAAGCATCTGAATTTTTGCACCTCGGTATTCTAAAACTCCAGGAACAACTGTCGTGGTAGTAAACAGAAATGCACCTACAGACGATTTTGAGCCCGTTAGCCTGTTAAGTAATGTTGATTTTCCAACACTAGGAAGTCCAATAAAAACAACCGTTGCATCTCCACTCCTTTTTACATCAAATCCATCTGATTTTTTAGCACTTTTTTTGATTTGAATTGTTTCCTGTTCTCTTTTCAGTTTTGCAATTTTTGCCTTTAACAGTCCAATGTGATGTTCAGTTGCCTTGTTAAGCTGTGTTCTTGCAATCTCATCCTGAATGGCTTTAATCTTTTCAGGCACACCCATGATCTATCCGCTGGCGTTTCAGTTATTATGCGCTATGATTCAAAAATATTACTTGAAAAAAAAGACATTTGCAATTGATATTGATGGAACAATCACTTTGAATGGTATGGGAACAATTCATCTCGAGGCATTGTCAAGACTACGCTCTTTGAAGGATGAGGGTCATAATGTTGTTCTCGTAACTGGAAGATCTTCTGTAGAGGGATATCTTCTTTCAATATTTGGCGGATTAACACATTTGGCTGTCGGTGAAAATGGTGGTTGCATAACTTTTGGTGATAAAATTCAACATAAGATGCTTGGAAATAAGGGTGAATGCATTCACGCTCTTGCAACTATTCAATCAATAATAGATATAGAAATAAAAGAAAAACCTGTTTTTCCTAGAATGACAGAGGTTGTGTTAGAACGAACCTTTGAGATCGATAAAGCCCAAAAAATAATAGATATAGAGAATCTTAATGTGGTTTTAGCTGATAGTGGCTATGCTTATCACATAAATTCCAAAAGTGTTAACAAAGGCTCTGGATTTTTAGAGGCGATAAAAATTCTCGGTGTAGATTTGGAGGATGTGATTGCTATAGGTGATAGTGAAACTGACGTTCCTCTGTTTAAAATAGTGAAAAATAGTATTGCTGTCTCAAATTCCACTGAAAATCTAAAAAAAATAGCTAAAATTGTTACAACCAAGAAATCAGGAGAAGGTGTTCTTGAAGGGTTAGATAGTATATTATCTGAAAGTTGATGGAGTATGGTACTTCTTAACATCATAAACCACATGAGGGAAAACATTTCAAAAATAATTTTGGAAAAGGGATATGGTGAAGTGAATTTTGTTGTAGAACCATCTAGGAGTGGTTTTGGTGACATTACGTGCAATGTAGCATTTTTGTTAGCACAAAGTCTGAAAAAGACACCAAAAGAAATTGCTCAAGAATTTGTGGGTGCATACGACACAAGTCTAAGCAAGGAGATAGACAAAGTAGAGGCTCACCAAAGCGGTTACCTCAATTTTTTTCTTGATGCACATTCATTCAATAAAGCCGTTTTGCTAGAATCTCAGAAGGAAAATTATGGTAATATTGACATTGGGAAAAATTCTAAACTTATAGTTGAACATACATCCGTTAATCCAAACAAGGCTTTGCACATTGGTCATCTTAGAAACGTTGTGATTGGAGACGCAATTTCTAGAATTCTTTCAAAAGTAAATTATGATGTTAAGGTTTTGAACTATATTGATGATTCAGGTCTTCAGGTGGCAGACTTAATTGTGGGTTTTAAATTTGGAGGGTTTTCAGAAACTCCTCTAGCTGGGGAAAAATTTGCTGACTATTGTGGCGATACAGTTTATGTTAAAACCACTGCAAAATATGAAAGCGATAAAGAATTAGAATCTAGGCGACGCGAAATTTTAAAGGAATTGGAGGATCCAACATCTGAAACCGCAAAATTTGGAAAAATAATAACTAGAAAAGTCTTAAAAGATCAGCTTGATACAGTTTGGAATCTTGGTGCTTCATACGATTGTTTGAATTTTGAATCTCAAATCTTACATTCAAAGCTATGGGAAAAAATATTCGAGAGGATGAAATCTGAAAATCTTGTACGCCTTGAGGATGAGGGTGATAATTCAGGTTGTTGGATATTACCAATTGAAAATGAAGATGATAAGATACTTGTTAGAAGTAATGGTGTTGCGACATACGTTGCAAAGGATATACCATATGCAGCATGGAAACTTGGTATTTTAGATGACCCGTTCAATTATGTTGAATATGCTTCACAGCAAGATCGTAGTCTTCATGAAACGACATTGGGTAAAAGCATGCTTACAGGATTATCTTTTGCTGCTGATAAGGTCATAACAGTTATCGACAATAGACAAACTAACCTTCAAAAAATAGTAACTAATCTAATGTCAAAATTTAAGCCAGAGAGCTCTTATGTTCATCTTGGTTATGAGGCTGTTACGTTAAGCGCTGAAACTGCAAATCTTCTTGGCAATAAAACCGATGGTAAGGATGTGCAGATGTCAGGTAGAAAAGGCCTTTACATTAATGCAGACGAAATCATAGAAAAACTTGAAAAACGTATTTATCTTGAATCAAAAGAAAGGAATAGCAGTCTAGATGATGCATCACTCAACGAGATAGCCCATGACGTTGCTATCGGAACTATAAGATATGAATTGATTAAACCTGATCTTGATAAAATTATAACCTTTGATATCAATACGTCACTAAAGCTTGAGGGAGATACTTGTAGTTACATACAATATTCATGCGTCAGAGCTGCGAGAATATTAGAAAAATCAGATAAAAAACCAGATTTTAATGCATCATTTGATCAACTGAATACTCAACATGATCTAAATCTCATCAAACAGATTGGGATGTTTGAGATTTTTGTTAATGATGCGGCCAAAAATTATTCTCCAAAAGTTATTGCCAAATATTGTTATGGTTTAGCCGTTACATTTTCCTCATTTTATGAACATGTTAAAGTTTTGAAAGCTGAAACACCAGAATTGGTTAATGCCAGATTATGTTTAGTATTATCATTCGGATTAACTTTGGAGAAGGCTCTAGATTTGTTAGGCATTACGGTGCCACAGCGCATGTAGATAGATTCTAGCCTCAGAAAATCTACTTAACTAAATTTGACGTCCGATTATTACATATAACCAAATTGAGTATCTAACCTTATGGCAAAAATAAAGCAGAACAACTATGTCTTGTTCTTTTATAATGATTCAAAAAAATGGCTGGTTAAAATTTCAAAAAATGAGCAACTTCATACTCACATCGGAGTTATGAAGCATAGTGATGCGATAGGTAAAGAATTTGGTTCTAGACTTGTTACAAACAAGGACAAGTATGTCTATCTTTTTGAACCAACAATTCACGATTTTGTAATGAAGATACAACATGGTACTCAGATAGTGTATCCAAAAGATTTGGGATACATAGTTGCTAGAACAGGTCTTACCAGTGGCCAAAAAGTTGTTGAGATTGGAACAGGAAGTGGTTCATTAACATCATTTCTAGCTGGGATAGTAAAGCCACGTGGTCATGTATACACATACGATGTTGAACCTAAATTTATGAAAATAGCTGAAAAAAATATCAAAAAAGCTGGCATGTCAAAATATATCACAATGAGCGAATTTGATATTAAGAAGGCAAAAAAGTTACCACATTCAGAAGTTGATCTAGTTGTAGTTGATCTTGGTGATTCTTGGAATGTGGTTCCACAAGCACGAAAGATGTTGAAAGGCAGTGGAGGTTTTGTAGCAATTTGTCCTACCATGAATCAACTTGAAAAACTAGTTACCGTGCTAGTACAAAATGAATTTTCTGATATTGAATGCACCGAACAAATCCTTCGTCATATTGAAGCACGTGAAGGAAAGACAAGACATTCTTTTCGAGGAATTGGTCATACAACATATCTTGCCTATGCAAGAAAGTCGTTCTTTGATAAAAAACCTAAAAAAAAATCAAGAAACATAAAGACAAAAACTGTCAGTAAAAAGAAGGTTTATTCATCAAAAAAGTAAGTGTGTATATTGTCAAACACTATAACACCAAAACTGGTAAAAAAATTCGTACCTGTACGAAAATCATCTTCAAGAAAGGGTGATAACGGTAAAGTCCTTGTTCTTGGTGGAAGCTATATCTATCATGGAGCACCTGCCTTGGCATCTCTTGCTGCATTAAGAACAGGTGCTGATCTGGTTTACACATGCGTTCCAAAAATCAATGTGCAGTCTACTCGTGCTGTTTCACCCAATCTTATTGTAATTCCATTGGTTGATTCAAAACTCACTCGTGGTGCGGTTAACAAATTACTGGGCCAAATACCTAATGATCTAGATTCGGCTACTATAGGCATGGGTCTTTCAATTCAGGATCCTGAGGCATTAAAGCTTCTGGTTAAATCATTACTTGACAGAGATGTTAGGCTTTCACTTGATGCTACTGCATTGGTAAATTACATTCTTCCACTTTTGTCTAGGAAAAATGTAGTTGTCACTCCACATGCAGGTGAATTCAAAAAGATGTTTGGAGAGATGCCACCAGAGTCAAAAAAGGCGCGTATTACATTAGTTGAAAAATTTGCAAAAGAACATTCTGTTACGATTCTTCTAAAGGGTCCAACTGACATAATTTCTAACGGCGCAAAAACATATCTTAATCCAAAAAACACGCCTGCAATGACGGTTGGTGGGACAGGCGATATTCTTTCAGGTATTGTAGCTGGAACGCTTGCACGAAATAGAAACACGCTCGAATCTGCAGTAATTGCTGCATACTTTAATGGTCTTGCGGGGAAGATTACCCAAAAGAAACTTGGGCATCACATGACAGCAACTGATTTACTAGATAATTTACCAGATGTCATGAAATCATTTGATAAAATAAAATGAGTACCAAAAAAATTCTGCAGCATGTTGACAAAAACATGACTCTACTTATCAAAGATCTTTGTGTATTAATACGGCAACCAAGTGTTTCTGCTAAAAATCAGGGAATAAAAAAATGTGCAAGTCTTGTGAAAGATATATTAAAAAAATCTGGCATAAACGCAGAAATCTTGAGCATGAAGGATTATCCATCTATTGTATATGGAGAGGTAAAATCAAAGAAAAATCCAAACAAAACTTTATTGTTTTACAACCATTATGATGTACAACCCGTTGATCCAATTGAACTTTGGGACGAGGATCCATTTAGCGGAAAAATCAAGGGAAATAAGATCTTTGGAAGAGGTTCATCAGATGATAAGGGCGAGTTGATCACACGGATAAGAGCAGTAACATCATTTCTAAAAGTCACGGGGGATGTTCCATGTAACGTAAAATTTGTTATAGAGGGAGAGGAGGAAACTGGAAGCGCGCACATTGAAGAATATTTAAAAAAATATAGAAAGAGATTTTCATGCGATGGTATAATATGGGAATTTGGGCATGTCGATAGTAAAAATAGACCAATTATAGATCTTGGAATGAAGGGTTTACTGTACGTTGAGCTATCATTGAGAGAATCAGATATGGATTCTCATTCAAGTCTTGCCGTCCTGATTAAAAATCCCGCTTGGCGTTTAGTTGAAGCCCTAAAAACACTTCGTGATTCTTCAGGAAAAATTTTGATAAAAGATTGGTATGATGAAGTATTACAACTTAACAAATCAGATATTAAAATTCTAAAGTCTTTACCATTTGACGAGAAAGAATTCAAAAAGGAGTATGGAATCCGTGAGTTTTTAGGAAAGAAGACTGGCCTTGAAATTAAAAAATCTCTGGCAGGTGAGCCAACGTGCAATATAGCTGGAATAGTTTCAGGATATTATGGTGAAGGAGCAAAAACTGTCCTACCAGCAGAGGCACGCGCAAAAATTGATTTTAGATTAGTGCCTAACATGAGTCCAAAAAAACAAGTTATGAGATTAAAACGTCATCTAAAAGCAAAGGGGTTTGGTGACATTAAGATTAAAGTGTATCATGGTGAGGCTGCTGCAAGAACTAACCCTAAACATCCGTTTGTTTCTGATGTTACGTTAGCTGCACGCAGGTCTTTCGGAAAATACCTACTAAGTGTCTCTAGTGCTGGAACTGGTCCAATGCATGCATTTACACATATCCTAAAGGCGCCTGCTATTGCTGTTGGCTCAACATATGTATTTTCTCGGATCCATTCCCCTAACGAGTTTACGCGTATTGATCTGCTAAAAAAGACCACGAAATGCATGTGTCTTATCTTGGACAATTTTGCTAGTTCTAACTAATATTTTGTAAATATGTTATCACAATAACTTTTATTCTCCTCTAAATCCACATGATCTATGACAGCAATGTATATGCCAGGCGCAACAGCTGTTGGCATTACATATAATGGTGGTCTGGTTCTTGCAAGCGAACGTAGAATTGCTTATGGAAATTTTGTCGTTAGTAAAACTACTAAAAAGACATTTGTTATTACGTCTCATGTTGCTGCAGCATGTGCTGGACTAGTTGCTGATATGCAGATTCTTTCATTACAAGTTTCAGCACTGGCTAAGATTAGAAAAATGGAGATTAAGCGAGATGTGCCACCAAACACAATTGCAAAGATGATGTCAAATATGATGTATGAACGAAGGTTTTTCCCATTATTGACACAGGTTATAGTAGGAGGTTTAGTTGATAGCCCAGTTATATTTACTTTAGATCCACTTGGTTCAGTTTTACCTGATGATTATGCAGCTGTTGGCACGGGTGCGGAAATGGCATTAGGTATTTTGGATCAGCAATACAAAAAGGAACTAAATGAAGCGGAAGCCACTGATCTTGCTGTGAAATCCATCCGTGCTGCTATTATGAGGGATTCAGCAAGCGGTGATAACATAGATGTTTTAGTAATAGACAAGAATGGTATCAAAGAAACTACTAAAAACGCCAATTAACACTTTATCTCTTTTCTGATTTCCCAGAATTCATCTGAAATGTAATGCAAGTTTTTTATTGCTTCACCCTTGTCAATCTCGTTTATTTGCTTGCTTGACATCTTTGCCTTTCCCACAGCCAAAAATTTATGATGTGATTCTTCAATAACACAAACTATATCATCCACATCAAAATCAGAAAATTTTGTAATACCAGGTCTCATCACATTAGCTCCCTTACAGATGAATTTTACTGCACCCATGTCTACCATCACGTTTGGAAATTTTTCAAGCATTGATGTGTCATCCAAAAATGGCATAATATCTTCACCAATCTTTACCGCCGTCAGTCCCATACCGGTAATTATTATACCCTTATCATCTATATGATGAAATTTAACATTCTTTAGTTTTGGAGGTTGTATTTTCCACTGTGATCTAATTTGAGAGAGTACTTGGGAAGTTTCACTTTTAGATATTAGGTTAGACTTCAAATTTTTGTAATCTCATTTCTTATGTTAATTAAATCTCGTAAAATTGAGCTAGCAGTCTCAATTCCTCCAGCGCCACGACCAATAACAGTTTGAGTTCCTGAATGTTCAGATGTAAATGAAATTGCGTTTAAAGTTCCATCGACGCATAATGGATCATTCACAGAAATTTCTTTTGGTCCAACAACTAATTCTTTGTTACAGGATGCAATCAGCTTTACTGCACAGTTTTTAGATGCAGCAATTTTGATATCTTCTTCATCCACCTTTCTAATACCTGTTCTCTTGATATCAGGCATAGTGACTTTCATTCTCATTATCCAGTTTGCTAAAATAACTAATTTGGCAGCGGCATCAAGACCATCCAGATCAAGTGATTCATCTGCTTCGACATAACCTCTTTTTTTGGCATCGTTTAACGCGTCATTAAATGACATACCATTTGCCATGTTAGTTAGAATATAGTTTGTAGTACCATTTAGTATACCATCAAATGAAATGATCTGTTCCCCTCCCAAACTATTTTTTGCGTAATCCAAAATAGGTGTACCACCACCTACGGTTCCACTAAAACGGAACATAATGTTATTGTATTCAGCAAGTTCAAATAAAGAAGGAAATGCAAGTGCTAAAGGACCCTTGTTGACGGAAATAACATGTAAGCCTTGTTTCATCGCATTGATGATATGTGTCATTCCAGGCTCAGCATCTTTGTAATTACTTGCGGTTGCCTCAATAAGTACCTCAGCGTTTAAATTGTTAATCATATCTAATCCTGAAACATTGTTTTCTTTTTTCGAGTATTTTTTTACAGAGTTATATTTTCTTTTTGTACCAATTAATCTAGATGCATCTAAACCAGATGTATCAGTCACTCCACCTGTTTTATCGAAAACACCTACAATCTTAGGCTTAAGACCATACCTAGCATACAAATCCTCAGATCTTGATTCCAGGAGCTTAGCAAAGCTTTGACCGACAACGCCAAAACCACAGAGAATGATTCGCATTATATGATCACTCTAAATGGATTATTTAGTCTAACTTATCTAAACGCAATGATATGGAGTTTATACAATATCTTAGATTTGTTGGTTGTGGACCATCATCAAAAACATGCCCCAAATGAGCACCACATTTGTTACAATTTACCTCTATTCGTAACACGCCGTAACTAGTATCTTTTATGCACTCAATCGCATCACTATTAATCGATTTAAAAAAACTCGGCCAACCAGTCCCAGAATCAAATTTTGTTTCAGATTCAAAAAGTTCGGTATTGCAACATGAACACCTGTAAATTCCTTTGTCCTTACATTCCCAATACATTCCTGTAAATGGTCTTTCAGTATCTTTTTTCCGACACACGTTATATTGATCTGATGTTAACTCATCCTTCCATTCCTTATCTGTTTTTATAATTTTGTCAACCAATTCTTCTTTTTTCCTCAGTACGTTTTTCTGATTCAAATCTTTCTAATCCATACTGATTCAAATCAACATATTTCATAATTCTACTTAATGTTGGGTGTTTTTTGTTAATTAAATAATACATTTGCTGAGCAACCTTTCGGTAATCTGGATGACCCTGTTGAACAGTTCTTAATTCGATAAGATGCGTTGCCTCACGTAAATTGAAACGCATGTAGTATGGATAGTTATAAGCAAAATTAACAACATATTGAGCCTCTTCTGGAAATTTTCTTCTCATTTGCTGAAATACATGTTTTGTATTATACATGCAATCCTTGAAGTCTTTTTCAATTCCCAATTCAATAATCTCCTTAGGAGTATCAAAACCATGATCAGTTGTAAGTAACTGTCTCCCAAGTGTCAATGCTCTATGCCTATGAAAATCCCTAAACATTCCAAAATTTGTTCTCAAATCAAAAGTATAATTAACCATTTCAAATGCTCTTGGTGGTCTATGTCTTCTATTTTGTCTTATTCTGCATAACCGCTGGATAATTTTCATTTTTGATTTTTTGCTTATTTTTTTAACATTTTGAAAAACTTGTTGAAATGAAAGACTAGGCGATTGTTCAAAAATCAGCGCGGTAATAATACTATTAATTGATTTTACCTCAGTTTCAAATTCAACCAGTTTAACATCGTTCCCAAGAATTGGTTTATCACGAACATAGTTTTTAGCCAAGTTAGAAGAAGTTTCCTTTACTGCTTTAAGATATTTTTGAAATGCTTTTCCATATTTATCATTTGAACGGCTAACAAATGATTTGATTGTAGTATCTAGTTCCCGTTTAATCTTTACAGCAAGCTGCTTTTCCTCAGTCAATTTAGAACTAAATAGAATTATTAAGAGATATTCAAATGCTCTGCCGTTACCAGTAATTCCGACATTTGTTAAAGTGGATGCAGGCAATAAACTTCGTAACGCATCCAACGCCTTTGCCTTAGTAGCTCCACGATAAATCATGTTAGCCGATTTTATATCACTCTCATTTTTTAATAATGGAAATTTCTTTTCAACGCCATCATGATCTTTAAATTTATAATTTTCAATTGGATCATTCTCTCGTACAAGTTTCAGCATAGGCTGAATATTTTTTGCATATAAATCAAAATCTAAATTACATGCAACCAAATAATTATCAGCGAAACTAGATTTCATTAAAATAGGCTCATGGTAAAACTTGTATTTACCATTCACTTTTTTATCCCAAGAAACATATCTTGAAGATTTTTCCAAATAAGACAAACCTATTCTTCTATCTTCAATTTTTTTTACTGCAATATTTGATAACCCTTCAATTGCAATTTGTGCACTACCTAATTCAGCTACAGAATCATCACCGTATTCAAGCAAAATACGTTTGTAAAACTCTTCGCCACGATTTTGATTTTTTAAAAACTCGTCAAGAAAAACTTTCCGCATATTTTTATCAGTTCTACTATACCGTGACATGAGAGCACCTCTATCCACCTGTTTGGGCGTTGTAATTGCAAAAACTGAGTCATTAATATTTGAAAAGTGTTTTAACAGTTTTTTTTTCTCATAGTTTGAAAATTTTTCTTTCAACATAAACTCAAAGTTTGTGATTTTAATAAATGATACAGGATAAAACACAGATTAACCCTGATCGCAAAATCGGTGTTGCTTAAGGCTACGTTCTATTTTTTTGCGTCGTTAATCTGAATCAAATCTGATGATTTTGCGCGTTGGGATTTTGTTTGCCATCTTAACAACACCTCCTTGAAATTGTTTGCGTCGTCTTCGTTTTCAGTGTACATTAGGGTTGTAATCCATCTACCTTTACCGGCTGGACCACCAATTGAGTTCATCCAAAAAGTGTCGGGCAGAGTTTTAACAGCCTTATTTTCTGGGTCACGACTCAAGTCAGTCCATCTTTTTGCAACAAATGCCAGAATCTGGCTCAGCTCATTCTTTTCAATCAATTATATCACTTTGATGGGTCATGATTTTAAAATTTCGATATCATCGCTTCATAATTGGTTAATTTCTTCTTACAAAAACAAGTAACGATTTTCACACCTTCTTGGTTATACGTATCATAAAACAATTGAATATGGCTAAGGACGAGGTAGCTATAATCGGTAAACCAGTCAGGGACATGTATGGAACTGATATGGGGAAAATACTTGGCACATTCACTGACATTGATGGCAGTATTCAGACGGTTGGTGTTGACTGTGGCTCCGAAGGTCTAAAGCAAATTCCATTTGTGCAACTTGTGTTACAGGGAGAAGTTGTAATCTATATTCCTAATTGGAGATTGGAAGCACAAAAAATCTTGAGAGAAAAGGGTTTGACTCTTAGACGCCTAAAAGCGTTGATGACTATAGTATCAGAAAATGATGAGATGAAATCTGACGCAGAACTAATTCATGAAACATACAAATCAAAATTAATGAATTTAGATGATGCTGAAGCAAAAATTAAGACTCAGCTTCTAACACGCCTAGATGAATTAGACAATCAGGCAAAAACAGTTAAAATAATTTTATTTGATGCAAGAGTTCAGTTCAAGAGTGAGGAAATCTCAGAATTAACATTCGAGTCTATACAGAAACATTGTAACAATCTTCTTGAACGCTTATCTCATGAAAAGAATGAAGTCAAAAATGTTCAAAGACGTCTTGACGATCTTTCAGTGGAATGTATAGAAGTAATCAAAACCCCAAAAGATATGATACAAGAATCAGCTGTCTCTTACCTTGATGCATCTGGTCATACCATAACTGAATCAAATCATTATGAACCAACAACACCTGTAACAGTAGATTCTGAACCAGAAAATACACTACCAGAGCCCCCAGTTGGAAACATGGAATCATCAACTCAGGAATCAACTAAAGATGATGATGATTCAAAACATCAATCTGAGTATAACCCAGATTGGTTATCTAGAATGCAAGCTTAGCAAGAAATTTTACCTTTCATGTTATTTTTAACATTTAGAAATAACTAATGTTCATCTATCATTGAAAATAGATGAGTAAAGAGTATGAAATTGGCTTAAATAACTTTGACACACAGACTAGAGTCAATGCCAAGTCTGATTTTATCTCATTTTGGGATGATCAAGCGAAAAAACTTTCATGGTTTCAACCATGGATAAAAACTCTTGATTGGAAACCCCCATTTGCAAAATGGTTTGTTGGTGGAAAGATTAATGCGTCTTACAACACGTTAGATGTGCACCAGGCTGATAATGCCCAGAAACCTGCCATTTTATGGGAAGGTGAAAATGGTGAAACACGAACTGTCACATACAGGGAACTGTATCTTGATGTCTGTAAGTTTGCTAATGTTCTAAAATCACTTGGGGTCAAAAAAGGCGAGCGTGTTACGATTTATCTACCTATGGTACCTGAGCTTCCAGTTGCCATGCTAGCATGTGCTAGGATTGGTGCCATACACACTGTCGTATTTTCTGGTTTTAGTGCAACTTCATTGAGAGATCGAATAGACGATTCCAGGTCTAAGTTAGTTATTACCGCAGATATTGGATTTCGCAAAGGTAATGTCATAGAGCTAAAGAAAATTGCTGATGAGGCTACCAAAGATCTTGATTTTGTTGAGCACATAATCGTATTAAAACGGGCAGAAGCACATCTATCACTTGGACCAAAACACACTCTTTGGTATGAATTAATGAAAAATTCACCTCAAGAGTGTAAACCAGAGGAACTTGATAGTAGTCACCCTCTTTACATATTGTATACTTCTGGCACAACTGGGAAACCAAAGGGCGTGCTACATGGGACAGGTGGATATCTAACACATCTGTACTCTACGTTTCAATGGGCATTTGATATAAAAAATTCAGATGTATTTTTTTGTACAGCTGATATTGGTTGGGTTACAGGTCACAGTTATGTTGTTTATGGACCGCTTCTTCATGGTGCTACTGAAGTAATGTACGAAGGTTCACCTGACTATCCAAAGATATCAAGAATGTGGGAGATGATTCAAAGGTATGGTATAACCATATTTTATACGACACCCACCGCACTGAGAATGTTTATGAAGTTTGGCGATTCAATTCCAAATTCTTTTGATCTTTCTAGCCTTCGACTTTTGGGAACTGTAGGTGAACCAATAAATCCAGAAGTTTGGCGTTGGTACTTTAGGACTATTGGAAAATCAGCATGTCCAATTGTGGATACTTGGTGGCAGACTGAAACTGGAGGAATGATGATTTCTCCCCTACCAGGAATAGAAACAATACAACTAAAACCTGGTTCAACAACAAGATCTATTCCTGGTACAGATATTTCAGTAGTAGATGAGAATGGCAATGAGCAGCCACCAAATAAGAAAGGTTATCTTGTAATTAGAAAACCCTGGCCTGGAATGCTTTTGTCACTTTGGAATGATGATGAAAAATACAAAAATGTTTACTGGTCAAAGTTCAAGGATGTAAGGATTCTGACGGATACTTTTGGCTTCTTGGACGTGCAGATGATATCATAAAGGTTGCTGGTCATCGTATAGGAACAGCAGAACTTGAGAGCAGTTTAGTAACACATAGTGATATTGTAGAAGCAGCTGTTTGTGGAATTCCAGATGAGGTTAAGGGCGAAATAATTATTGCGTTTGTGGTCTTAAAAGAGAACGCCAAAAAAAATGGTGATGAATTGCGGTCAGAATTAATACAGACTATTAAAGAAGGTGTAGGACCTATAGCAACACCGCAGCAGATCTACTTTGTATCAAAATTACCAAAAACTAGGAGCGGAAAGATTATGAGGCGCCTTTTAAAGTCAATTGCGAGTAATGATGAGATTGGAGATATCAGCACGCTTGAAGATGGATCTGCAGTAGAAGAAGTTCAAACAGCCTTTGATGAGCTGCAAAAAGTAGTTAAGAAAAATAAAAATTAAGATATTATAATATTTGAAAATAAAAATAACGCAGCATACTTTAAGCAAATTAGTACGCAATAAGTAAAAAACTATTACAAAAGCAATTTGCCCTATTCTTAGCCTTATTCTATTTTTTTCACATTTGTCGCGTTAGGTCCTTTTTCTCCTTCACCGATTTCAAACTCTACTTTGTCGCCTTCATTGATAAAGCCCTCAATGTCTGCCTTATGGACAAACAAATCGTCATTGCCTTCTCTTTGAATAAAGCCGTAGCCTTTTCTTCGGTTGAACCATTTTACGGTACCATTTTCCATTTTATTTTCATTTGAATGGCATGTATATAATTGATTAGCTTTTGTAAAACATAATTTACTTTGTAATCTCGCAATACTTGTTACTACCCTCAAAGAATTTAACTCCTGAAATTGGAATTTTATCCTTTAGATTATCAAAAATCCACATTGCTATATTTTCTGATGTAGGGAAATCAAACATAGCATCAAGGTTCGTGTGATCAAGTCGTTCGATTGTCTGCCAGCATATTTTTTTCATCTCGTCAAATTCTATTACCATGTTTTCCTTATACGTGGAACCCTTTTTCAGTTCACCAGATGCTTCGACAATTATCTTAGCTGTGTGTCCATGTGGTTTACCACACTTTGGATGACCCTTTAATGTGTGGGCAAAATCTATCTCAAACTCTACACCGATCTTTGTCTGCATAATTTTCAGTATCGTGAGGGTTTCAAATACCTAGCGAAATCTCTTCTTCTAAAACCACTTTTCAAGCGTATGGCTTCGCTTTTCAAGTCCACGCTTTAATCGGTTTAATGAGGATTGAACTCTTTCATGTGAGAAATCTCTCTCATTGGAAAGATAATCTATAATTCCAGAATAATTTGTGTCTTTAAACTCAATTTTATCCACTTTTTTCACATCAGCCTGAAGGAAAATATTTCTTATCTGATTGTAATCAATTTGTTTTAATTCTTCCTGTATTTGTGGCATATCCTCCAGTTTACCATATTCTTTAACCAATTTCAATGCAGTTTTAGGACCTATTCTTTCAAAGCCATCAGGATTGAAGTCAGTTCCAACAAGTATGCCAATGTCAACAATCTGTTCTTTTGTAACTCCAAGCATATCCAAGTTTTTTTGGTGATTGATAATCTCTGGCTCTATGTCGATGTACGTGTTACGATTTGGTAGCTTTCTTCTACCTGAGTTGGTGAAATTACGGACAAGTTTTTTTGCACCAAATAGAACACAATCAAAATCTTGACTTGCAACCGCATCAGCCTTGCCAGTTTTATTTAGGTATGCGGCAGTGGCCTCACCATCTGCGCTAGCCTGAATATGTGGTATGCCAAATAAATCAAGAAGATGTTTAGAATCATCAACCATTGTATCCTGCATTGACGTTGTTTGCTGTGCATATTTTCTTGCTGATTCCATGTCTCCTTTTGCTTTGGCCTTTTCATATTTTATCGCAGCCTCTTTTTTACCCAATTTACGTCTCTCTATTTCTGCAGTCTTAAGCGATGGTGGTTTACCATCAAATACATAGACTGGTTTTATTCCCATAGATAGAAAGTTGATATTTCTGTACAGTAGACCGGTTAGGTGACTAGTAACTCTACCATGACTGTCTGAGAGATGTAGACCGTCCGGTCCACGAATGATTGATAAAAACTGGTAAATTGCATTGTATGCATCAATTGCTACAATCTTTGATGAGAAAGATTCAAGTTTGGTTTTCTCACGTATAAGGAGTGATTTGATATTTACGCCCATATTATAACAACATTTTTCTTGTTTTTTTGTTTAGTGCTTTCATCGATTTACTATATTAGGGCGCTTTATACAATTGCTCTGTCGGGATAGCCAAGCCTGGTAAGGCGGACGCCTCGAAATCTCATACAGGATAGCGTCTGTGCATCTGCACGCGAGGGTTCGAATCCCTCTCCCGGCGCTTGCTGAATTGGACGGAACCACGGCTTCTGAAAACCAGCATTGAAAATTATCACTAGTGAATTATATATCAAAAAAATTGCTCAATCAAATAAAAAAATCATCTGATTTTGAACAAGATATTATATTAGGAATTTCTTCTCTTACTGATGATAACAGCGTCTAGATTGATGGAAAAAGTTCTTTTCAAATTTGCTGGCCAATGGATTGCTGGGGATACTTACGCTGATGCCTTGCTTTCAGCCAAACAGGCTAATGAAAAAGGAATGAGATGTATCGTGAACATGCTTGGCGAATATCATACATCAAGGAATCTTATTAACAACACAACCGAAAATTACAAAAATATCTTGTCGTCTTTTAAAAAAGAAGGAATCAAGGGCAGTATCTCTGTTAAACCCACTCAGATAGGTCTGTATCTTAGTAGAAAGGCATGTAGTGAAAATTTGGAAAAGATTG
>JYMV01028960.1_pt1 | contig 20843 bp, 25 predicted proteins | sample 338911 | NCBI WGS metagenome assembly JYMV01 (sample SAMN03354496, study PRJNA234377) | hydrothermal vent metagenome | biome: Deep sea; feature: Hydrothermal plumes at the Eastern Lau Spreading Center, Western Pacific Ocean; material: Seawater | place: Tonga | collected 2009 | depth 2000 m m
GAGCATTATTAGAAGGTCACTTTGTTCTTACTTCAGGTTTGCATAGTAATAGGTATGTCCAATGTGCAAAACTTCTAAGCGATCCCAATGCGGCATCTAAAATATGTAGTTCTTTAGCAGAAAAAATATTGAAATCTTTTCCTTCAGTTGATTTGATTCTGTCCCCAGCTTTGGGCGGTATAATAATAGGCTATGAAATAGGAAGAAGATTAAACAAAGAGGCAATATTTTCTGAAAGAGTTGAAGGTAAGTTCCAGCTAAGAAGAGGTTTTTCAATAAAAAAAGATACAAAAGTATTAATCGTGGAGGATGTAATAACAACTGGCAAATCCATTTTAGAATGTGCAAAATTAGTTAAAAAAGCGAATGCAATAATTTTGGGATTTGCATGTATTATTGACAGATCAAATAAAAAAAGTTTATTAATAAAAAAAAATAAAATAATTTCACAAATAAAAATTTCAATTCCAGTTTACAAAAAAAACGCTTTACCTCCTTTTTTAAAAAGAATACCTGCAACTAAACAAGGTAGCCGTTTTCTAAAATAAAAATGATTAGATTAGGCGTTAATATAGATCATGTTGCTACCGTACGTAATGCCAGGGGTGAAAATTACCCCGATCCAAATAAGGCCGCTCTAATGGCAAAAAAATCTGGCGCCAGTTCTATTACTATTCACTTAAGAGAGGATAGAAGACACATTACAGATAAAGATTTATTTAAAATCGTAAGATTAAAAAATATCCGAGTTAATTTAGAAATGGCTCCAACAAACAAAATGTTGAAAATTGCCTTAAAATCAAAACCAAGTTTTGTTTGTATAGTTCCGGAAAAAAGAGAAGAACTTACTACCGAAGGAGGATTGAATCTTGATAAAGACAATTTTAGAATTAAGAAGATAATTTATTATCTTAAAAAAAAAGGAATACGTACTAGTTTATTTATTGAACCTAGAATTCGGAACATCAAGAAGGCTAAAAAATTAGGTGCAGATTGCGTCGAATTGCACACAGGTAAATTTTGTAATTTATATAATTTAAATAGAAAATTTTTTAATGAATATATCAAAATTAAAAAAGTTGCTCAATGTGCAAATATAATTGGTTTAGAAGTACATGCTGGTCATGGTTTAAACTATCAAACAGCCAAAATGATCAAAAAAATTAAAAATATTAAAGAATTAAATATTGGTCATTTTATAATTAGTGAAGCAATTTTCGTTGGTCTAAAACAAGCTATTTTAAATTTTAAAAATGTTTTAAAATAATGGCTATTTTAGGAACAGGTATAGATATTGTCGAAAATTATAGACTTAAAAAAATATTACTAAAAAAAAAATCTAATTTTAAAAAAAAAATATTCACCATAAATGAGGTCGCGTATTGTGAAAAAAAATCAAATTCAATAAATTGTTACTCTAAAAGATTTGCTGCGAAAGAAGCTTTTGCCAAAGCTTTAGGTATCGGCTTTAGAAAAAATATTAATTTTAAAGATATTGAGGTAGTAAATAACACTTATGGAAAACCATATATATCCATTAACAAAAAAATTGCTAATAAAATTAAAACTCTTTTTAAAGTAAAAAAATTTAATATATTGTTATCTATTTCTGATGAAAAAAAATACTCTATTGCTAGCGTTATAATTTCAAAATAATGAAAATAAATAAAAAATTTTTTTATGATAATTTAACAACGATTTTTTATGCTTTAATTATTGCGATAATTATAAGATCTGTTTTATTTCAACCATTTTACATACCATCATCTTCCATGGAACCTACATTATTGGTTGGTGATAGGCTTTTTGTTTCTAAATATACATATGGCTATAGCAAACATTCATTTCCATTTAGCCCAAAATTCTCAAATAGTAGATTTTTTTTTAAAGAACCAGAACGAGGTGACGTTATCGTCTTTAAAACACCAGTTGACAACAGAACTGATTATATAAAAAGATTGATTGGATTACCTGGGGATGAAATTCAATTTATTAATGGTGATTTATATTTGAATAATAATCAAGTACTAAAGACAAAAAAAAATATTAAGGATTTAAAAATTTACTGTGGAAAACAAATAATAAATGCTGTTGCATTCAATGAGAAACTACCAAATGGGCATTCGTATACTGCCGTTTATAAAAAAGAAGGTAGTTTTAAAAACTCAGACAAATATATTGTTCCAAAGAATCATTATTTTTTTTTGGGTGACAATAGAGATTGCTCAAAAGATAGCAGATATCTAAACAGTGTAGGTTATGTTAATAAATTAAATTTAGTAGGTAAGGCAAGAATCATTTTTTTTTCAACTAATAAAAATAAGGGAAACATTTTTCAAATATGGAAATGGTTTGAAATTATCGAATGGAATAGGTTTTTTAATATAATCAATTAATAATGCAAAATCAAAAAATATTGGAAAATAAAATAAACATTAAATTTAAAAATAAAAAATTGCTATCTCTGTCATTAGTTCATAAAAGTTTTGATCTTTTGAATAACAACGAAAAGTTAGAATTTCTCGGAGATAGAGTTTTGGGATTAGTTTTATCAAAAAAATTATTTAATTTATATCCATACGAATCTGAAGGTAGCCTAGATAAAAAATTTGCTTCACTAGTAAATCGCAAAATCTGTTTAAAAATTAGTAAAATATTGGAGTTAGAAAAATTTCTTATTTTAGGAAACACTTATAAAAAAAATTTAAAGATAGAAGATAAAATATTAGCTGATGCATGTGAAGCTTTGATTGGTGCTGTATATCTTGATTCTGGTTTTAAAGTTGTAGAAAATTTTATTCTAAAATTTTGGAATGATGAAATTAAAAAAACTGTCAAAATAGAAATAGACCCTAAGACAAAACTGCAGGAATATTCACTTAAATATTTTAAAAAATTACCAACTTATAAAGTATTATCTTATAAGGGTCCGCAACATAAACCATCTTACAAAGTTTCTGTGAAAATTTATGAATCAAAATTTTTTTATGGAACTGGCAATTCCAAAAAAATTGCAGAACATAATGCTGCAAGAAAAATTATTAAAGATTTAAAGATTAAGTAGATTATGCAGTGGAAAGATGAAGGTTATTTGTTATCAAAAAATAATTATTCTGAAAATTCAGTAATTATCGAAGTTTTTACATTAAATCACGGAAAATGCCCAGGAATAGTTTATGGAGGTACATCAAGGAAAATAAAAAATTATTTACAACTAGGAAATAAAATTCATGTAAATTTAAAAGCAAAAAACGAAAGCAAATTAGGTTATTTTAAAATTGAAATAATTGATCCAATAAGTCCATTTTTTTTTGATGATAACAAAAAAATAAATTGTTTATTTTCATCGCTTAATCTTTTAAAAACGGTGCTCCCAGAGATGCTAAGTTATAATTCTATTTATATTTTATTTTCTAATTTTTTAAATGAATTAAAGTTTAGCAATAATTGGATTATTCATTACATCTTTTGGGAAATGAATCTTCTTAAAAAAATAGGTTTTGATATGAATCTGCCGTCTAATTATGTTACTAGATCTTATAATAAAAAAAAAATGATTACCGTAAATATAGATAATGAGAATATAAATGTTCCAAGTTTTATGGTTGATAAAAAATTTGATAACATTGATACTAAATCAATTTATTATGCTTTAACATTTATTGGTAAATTTCTTAAAAAAAACATTTTAACGCCGAATAATTTAAATTATCCTATATCTAGAATAAAATTAGAAAATTATTTCAGATAATGGAAGAACATAAAAAAGGTCAATTCTAAAAACTCTTACTTGGCGTATCACCGCTTCTCTAGATACATTCGTTATCGCCTGGATAATTACTGGTGATTGGAAAATGGGAGGTTCTATTGCTGGCATTGAAGTGATTACAAAAATGTTTTTTTATTATTTTCATGAAAGAATTTGGAATAAAATTAAGTGGGGTAAGAAAAAATGGTGGTGGCTATCTTAACCTTTGGGCAATGTAATCTGCAAAATATGTTACTATTGCACTAGCTCCCGCTCTTTTAAATGACATTAAGCTTTCTTCAATTGCGTTCTCAGATATTATTTTTTTCTTAATACCATTTTTAATCAAACTATATTCTCCAGATACCTGATATGCAAATACGGGTATTTTGAAGGTATCACTAACCAATTTGATTATATCAAGATAAGGCATTCCTGGTTTAACTATAACAAAATCTGCACCTTCTTTAATATCTAGAGCAACTTCCCTCAAAGCTTCTTTTTGGTTAAAAAAGTTCATCTGATAATTTTTTTTATCACTTTTTAAGCTTTTTTTTGATCCTATAGCATCTCTAAATGGACCATAAAAATTTGATGCATATTTAACAGCATAAGATAAGATTTGAACTAAATTAAAATTTTTCTTATCCAAAGCTTTTCTTATTTTACCTATTCTTCCATCCATCATGTCAGAAGGAGCTATGACATCACATCCCATTTCCGCTAATAATAAAGCTTGTTTTACCAAAATTTCAACCGTTTCATCATTCTGAACATAGTTTTTTTTTATTAAACCATCATGACCATGTGAGGTGTAAGGATCTAAAGCTACATCGCACATTATGCCAATATCTGATTTAAATTTTTTTTTAATATGTCTTACGGCTTTGCAGACTAAATTGTTTTCATTTAAAGCTTCAGATCCTTTGTTATCCTTATTTTTTTTTTTAGTGTGTGGGAATAAAGCTAAAAGAGGCAATTTAAGTTTAAGTGCTTTTTCTACAATTTTTTCTAACTTATCAACTGAATAACGATATACACCTGGCATAGTAGAAATTTGATTCTTTTGATTTTTTCCATCAGTTAAAAATATCGGCCAAATTAAATCGTTTGCAGACAAGGTATTTTCGCTTACAAGGCGTCTTGACCAATCAGTCTTTCTATTTCTTCTTAATCTTGTGTTAGGATATGATCCAATAAGTTTCATTTCTCTAGTTATTATTTATTATTTTATTATAAATAATGCGACAAAAGTAATGTATATTATTGTCCTATATAAGGTATTTATTAAAAAATTGGATAATTTTTATGTTTAATAATTTTCAAAAACAAAAAGACATAAAGTTCGATATTATTAAACTTAGACAAGCGCTCAAACAAGTTATTAATAAAAAGGGCTTTGATGACGCTGAAGGAATTAGCCATTTTGGAGCAATTTCCTTAAATCAAATACCAGGGGATCCAGAGTCTACTAAAGGAAAAAACGTTAGAGGTGTTTTTTGGACAAAACCTGATAGTTCAGGAAAAGAAGTATTGCGGGACAAGCAAATTAATGAAGAGGCATACACTGAATTTGTTAAAGAGTTTGAAAATACCTATTTTAAAAAAGTTTACGATACTCTTGCAAAAAAATTTAAATTAGGAAGAGTTAGAATTTTACTTAAAGAACCAAGATCTACTTTAAGTTGGCATAGAGATCCAGAACCTAGATTGCATATACCCATTATTACCAATCCTGGATCAATAATGGTTATAGAAAATGTCGCAAAACATTTACCCGCTGATGGATCAGTGTGGATTACAAATAATACTAAATATCATAATGCTTTTAATGGTGGAGAAGAAAGCAGAATACATTTAGTTGCATGTGTTTTAAATTATAAATTTAACTAACATTATTCTCTTGAGAAAAATTTTAATTGCATCAGATCATGCAGGATTTAAACTTAAGGAAATTATCAAGCAATACCTATCAAAAAAAAAAATAAAAGTCGTAGATTTGGGCCCTTCTAAATTAACAAAAGTTGATTACCCAGATTATGCACATAAATTATCTAAAAAAATTAATCTAAATAAAAAATTAACAGGTATTCTTGTTTGTGGATCTGGCATTGGAATGGAAATGACGGCAAATAGATATAAAAATGTAAGAGCTGTCCTCTGTTATAATCAAAAATCAGCTGAATTATCAAGATTGCATAATAATGCTAATATTATTACACTTGGATCAAGATTGACAAAGAAAAATGTTGCCCTTAAATGTATAAACACTTTTTTGAATACAAAATTTGAAGGTGGGCGTCATACAAGAAGAATAAAAAAAATATAAATTTAAAAAATGTCTAAATTAACAAAATATACTTCTGAAACTTATCATAACTTCTTTGAAGGTAATTTATCAACTACTGATACTGAATTATATAAAGCTATTAATCTTGAGTTACAAAGACAACAAGATCACATCGAATTAATTGCATCAGAAAATATTGTATCTAAAGCAGTATTGGATGCTCAAGGATCGATTATGACTAATAAATATGCCGAAGGATATTCTTCTAGAAGATATTACGGTGGATGTGAATATGTAGATATTGCTGAAAATTTAGCAATAGAAAGGGTAACAAAATTATTTGATTGCAAATTTGCTAATGTTCAACCTCACTCAGGAGCGCAGGCCAACGGCGCAGTATATCTAGCACTTTTAAATCCAGGAGACACAATACTTGGCATGAGCCTAAATTCTGGTGGACATTTGACTCATGGTGCAAAAGTTTCTCTATCTGGCAAGTGGTTTAAATCAATTCATTATGACGTTGATAAAGTTACGGGATTGATTGATTACGATAAAGTAGAAGAAATAGCAAAACTTAATAAACCAAAACTTATTATTGCTGGTGGTAGTGCGTATTCTAGAATTATTGATTTCAAAAAATTCAAAGATATAGCAAACATGGTCAATGCATACCTTTTGGTTGACATGGCACATTTTGCAGGATTGGTTGCAGGAAAGGCACATCCTAATCCAATAGAGTTTGCCGATGTTGTAACTTCTACTACTCATAAAGTTTTAAGAGGTGGAAGAGGAGGGATTATATTAACTAACAGAGAAGATATAATTAAAAAAATTAACTCAGCGGTTTTTCCAGGTTATCAAGGCGGACCTTTAATGCATATTATTGCTGCAAAAGCAGTTTGTTTTCACGAGGCTTTGCAGGAAAATTTTAAAATTTATATAAAATCAGTTGTTGAAAACGCCAAAATCTTATCTGAAACACTCAAAAACAATGGTTTTAAAATTTTCTCTGGAGGAACAGATACACATTTAATGTTAGTTGATTTGAGACCCTATAAGGTTACTGGAAAAGATGCAGAATCCAGCTTAGGAAGAGCAAACATTACATGCAATAAAAATGGAATTCCTTTTGACACAGAAAAACCAACAATAACCTCTGGTATAAGACTTGGTACTCCCGCAGCTACAACAAGAGGATTTGGTTTAAATGAGTTTAAAAAAGTAGGAGAATTGATAACTAAAGTTATAATCGGCTTATCAAAAAATCCAAATAATAACAGTAAAATTGAAAAAGAAGTGAAGGAAGAGGTAATAAAACTTTGTACTTCATTTCCTATATATAATCATTTAAAAAGTAGTTAATTATGCTTTGTCCATTTTGTAAAACTGGCGATACATCAGTAGTTGACTCAAGACCTACCGAAGATGGTACGGCAATAAGAAGGCGAAGAACATGCGGTTGTGGTGAGAGATTTACAACATTCGAAAGAATTCAATATAGAGAATTAACGGTCGTAAAAAAAAATGGAAGAAAATCTATTTTTGATAGAGATAAATTATCAAAGTCAATATACATTGCTCTTAAAAAAAGACCCCTAGATACTGATACTGTTGAGAAATTTATATCAAAGATATCAAGAAATTTAGAAGAAATGGGTCAAAGTGAAATAGCTTCGAGCGTTATAGGAAAAATGGTTATGGATGGTCTTAAAGATCTTGACCCTATTGCATATGTTAGGTTCGCCTCAGTCTACAGAAATTTTAGGGAAGTAAAAGATTTCGAGCAATTTGTGGACAAGTTGGATGTTTCCAAAAAAACACAAAACTAATACAAAACATAAATATTTTATGAAACTTGCTTATAATCAAGCAAGTAGGGCATTAGGAAATACAGGCGAAAACCCTGCTGTTGGCTGTGTAATTGTTAAGAATAATGAATTAATTAGTTTAGCGCATACTAATTTTAATGGTCGACCACATGCTGAAAGAATAGCTTTATCAAATAAAAAAATTAACTTTAAAGGTTCATTGCTATACTCAACCCTTGAACCTTGCAGTCACTATGGAAAAACATCGCCATGTACTGATATTATTAAAAAACAAAATATCAAAACGGTATATTTTTCTAAATTTGATCCCGATAGGAGAAGTTTTAAAAAAGCAAAAAAAAAATTAAATAAATATAATATTAAAACGTTTGAAAACGTACATAAATATGCAGGAGATAGCTTCTATAAAGATTTCGACATCAGGAAAAGGACTAACAATATTTTTATTTCATCAAAATTAGCCACCTCAAAAGATTTATTTATTTCCGATAAGTATAACAAATGGATAACAAATATTTATTCAAGAGGTAGGGTACATTTATTGCGTGCAAATCACGATTCTATTTTAACTACTTCGAAAACTATTTTGAAAGATGATCCAATGTTAAATTGTCGTATTGATGGATTACAAAAGTACTCACCAAAAAGATTTGTCATTGATAAAAACCTAACCATACCTATGACATCAAAAATAATTAGAACAGCTAACAAAATATCAACATATGTCTTTTACAATTTAATCGATAATAATAAATTAAAAAAATTGAGTCAGGTTAAAGTTAAAACAATAAGAATCGATCTAAAGAATAAGCATTTAGATTTTAATAAAATCATCCTTTTTTTAAGAAACAAAGGATTTTACAGAGTCTTTGTGGAAGCAGGAATTAAATTTAACAATTTTTTGCTTGATAATTACTATATAAATGATTTTTATCATTTTTACTCTGATCAATTATTTGGAAATAGAGGTTTCCATAATGCAAAATTTTTTTTTAACAAGATGAATAAGATAAAACGAAGCAAAAGAGAAATTGAAATCAATTTATTCCAAGATAAATTGCTAAAATATTCATTAAAATAATGTTTACTGGTATAATAAAAAAAAAGGGAATTGTTAAAAAAATTATATCTAATAAAAAAGAAATTAAGATAGGAGTAAAAAGTAGCTTAAAACTAACAAATAAAGATTTGGGATCATCGATTAATTGCTCTGGTGTTTGTTTGACTCTCGAAAAAATTCACAAGGGGCTATATTATTTTCATCTAACCAGAGAAACTCTTAGGGTCACCAATTTTAAAAGCATCAAGTTAAATCAAATTATAAATCTAGAAAAATCTCTTAAGTTTGGAAATGAAATTTCAGGACATTTTGTTCAGGGGCATATTGATACAATTTCAAAACTTAAAAAAAAGTGTATATATGGGAAATCCTGGTATTTATATTTTTCAATAAATAAAAGCCTTAAAAAATTTTTAAATTCTAAAAGCTCTATTGCAATAAATGGAGTCTCATTAACAATTGCAAAGGTATTCGCAAATAGTTTTTTGGTTGTGGTAATCCCTCACACATTAAAGTTGACAAATTTAAAAAATATTAAAAATAATGATATTGTTAATATAGAAATTGATATCATTGCGAAATATATAAAAAACTTAAAAAAATAAATATGTTTACAGCAATTACCAAAATCATAAAGGACGCAAAAAAAGGAAAAATGTTCATTTTGGTTGATGACGAAAATAGAGAAAATGAAGGTGATTTAGTAATTCCTGCTAATAAAGTAAAACATAAAGATATAACTTTTATGGCAAAGCATGGAAGGGGTCTTATTTGTCTAGCTCTCGACTCAAAACAAGTTAAAAAATTGAATCTTCAACTTATGTCACCAACTAACCAATCTAGATCACAAACAGCGTTTACTGTATCAATAGATGCTACAAAAAATATCACCACAGGTATTTCTGCACACGATAGAGCATATACAATAAAATCGGCTATAAAAAAAAACGCATCCAAAAAAGATATTGTAACACCTGGACATATATTTCCCTTAATATCTAAAGATGGAGGTGTTTTAGTTAGAGCTGGTCATACCGAGGCTTCGGTAGATATATCAAGGTTGTCAAAAAATTCACCTTCAGCCGTTATTTGCGAAATCATGAATGACAATGGAACAATGGCTAAAGGGAAACAATTAGTAAATTTTGCAAAAAAACACAAGTTGAGTCTTGGAAAAATTGACGACCTTATATCCTTTCGATTAAATCAAGAAAAATTAATAAATTTCAAAAAATCTTCAAATATCTCAATTAATAAACAAACTTATAAAATTAAAATTTTTGAAAATATACTTGATGGTTCAGAACATTTTGCACTAATTAAGGGCAATATAATTAGAAATAAAAATCCACGGGTGAGGGTTATTTCATCAAATATAGTAAAAAATTATTTAATGGGTGATAAATTGCCAAATTTATTTAATCAAACTATTAACTACTTCAAGAAATATAAAGACTGTGTATTAATATTTATAAGACATACAAATCTTAAATCTGTTTCGGAAACCTTAAAGGGATATAAGGATAAAAAATTTTACAGTAAAGGTAATGATAAACTTATTAGAAACTCTGGTATTGGTTCACAAATTATAAAGGCTTTAAATATCAAAAAAATGATATTAGTTACTAGATCTAAAAAGAAGGTTATAGGATTAGAAGGTTACGGTATAAAAATTACAAAGCAGGAAATAATAAAATGAAAAATTATAAAGTATTAATAGTTGCAGCAAATTATTATCCCGAGATATCAGAGGAATTAAAAAAACGTGCTAAAAAAGTTAAGAAAGCCCACACAGATCATGAAGAAATCACAGTTCCTGGCATTTTTGAAATACCAGTTATAATATCAAGAAATATAGACTCCTATGATGGTTTCGTTGCACTGGGTTGTGTCATAAAAGGCAAAACTCCCCATTTTAAATTAATTTCTAAAGCTGTAACAAACGCAATAATGAACTTATCAATTACTCACAAAAAACCTATTGGAAATGGAATACTTACCTGTCTGAACAAAAGACAAGCTTTGAAAAGATTAGACAAAGGTGCAGAAGCTTCAAGTGCCGTTGAACAAGTTTTTATTAATGAGTCTATGCTTAAATCAAATAAAAGCTGAAAAAAATGAAACAAAATGAAGCTCTTAGGAATCCTAGAGTTATTGTTGTTCAAAAATTGTACGCACAAGAATTAAATAAAAAATCCGAATTAACTTTTCCTAAGCATAGGTATAAAAAGTTTATAAAGGATGTTGTGCTAGGTACTTTGGAAAGAAAAGAACTAATAGAAGAAACTATACAACAACATCTTAGTAAAGATTTAAGTGAAAAACGAACGGAAAAATTATTAATTGTTTTGTTACATGCTGCTATATTTGAATTTTTATATCGCCCACAAACCTCGCTAAATATTATAATTAATGAATATTTAAATACTTCTGATTTTTTTTTAGAACAAAGTCAAAAAAAATACTTAAATGCAATATTAGATAAGGTATCAAAAAAGATAAGATCATAAGTGAACGAATTTTCAGTTATAAAAAAATATTTTTCAAATTTGTCAAAAAATAACAGAGGATCCTTTGATTTGTCTGATGATATATTTTTTGACTACAAAAAAAAAGTAGGCATATCTATTGACAGCTATGTTGAAGGAACACATTTTTTAAATTTTAAAAATCCTAATCTTGTAATTAAAAAAGCTTTAAGGGGAGCTATCTCTGATTTAATTTGCAAAGGAATAATCCCTAAATATTATTTTATGAGTTGTTCGGGAAACAAAAAACATCTAACTCAAGCCAATCTTGCTAAAATAAAATTAGCTTTAAAACAAGAACAAAAAAAATATAATATCTTTTTGGCTGGCGGAGACACATCTTATTCAAATAGATTGTCAATAACTTTTTCCGTAGTTGGATATTCCAAAAAAAGTCCAGTTTTGAGAAGTGGAGCAAAAGTAAATGATGACATTTATATAACAAATACAATTGGAGATGCTTTTGTTGGGTTAAAACTCTTAAAAGGTAAAATTAAACTCAGTAAAAAGAATAGTGATTATTTTGTAAGGAGATTCTATCTTCCAATTTTACCAATAAAATTTTCAAAAAGAATTCACCTTTTTGCAAATTCTGCCATAGATATATCTGATGGTTTTTTTCAAGACTTACAACATATATTATCTAGATCTAATTTATCATCTAAAATATTTAAGAATAAAATTCCTATATCTAGTTATTTAAATTCTTATCTTATTAGAACAAAAAAAAATAAATTAAATTTTATCTCTAATGGTGATGACTACCAAATTTTGTTTACAGCAAGTAAAAAAATGAGACATCTAATAAAAAAAATATCCAAATCTACTTCTACAAAGGTTTCAATAGTAGGGATTGTTAAAAACAAGTCTATATCTAAGAATACAAAATCAACAGAGGAAAAGTTTAAATTCCCTAAAAAACTAGGCTATATACATAATTTTTAGTCAATATTATCGTTGCCTTTGTCTTTGTTATTTGTCATCTTCCGATTTTTAATTTTTGATTATTTTTTTTCAAGACTTAGATTATGAACAATTTATCACCAGGTTTTATTTTACTACTTATAATTCTAAGTGGTTTTCTTGCACTTCTTTATGGATATATAACGCGAAAACAAATATTGAATTCTAAATCAGGCAATAAAAAAATGAAAGAAGTGGCGGAAGCAATTCAAATTGGAGCAAGGGCTTATTTAAATAGACAATATAAAACAATTTCCATAGTTGGATTGGTTGTCTTAATTATCATCATTTTTGCTTTTAGTATTTTGGTTGGAATTGGGTATTTAATTGGTGCTACTTTATCTGGAATTGCTGGTTATGTTGGAATGTTGGTATCAGTTCAAGCAAATGTCAGAACGGCGGAAGCCTCAAAGAAAGGTTTATCACAGGGCCTATCTATTGCCTTCAAGTCAGGAACTGTTACGGGCTTGTTAGTAGCTGGATTGGCTTTATTATCAATTTCTATTTATTACTACATTTTATTATTGTTTGGTGTTGAAGAAAGAGAATTAATTAATGCATTGATTGCATTGGGATTTGGTGCATCTTTAATTTCAATTTTTGCAAGGTTGGGTGGTGGTATTTTTACAAAAGGTGCAGATGTGGGGGCTGATTTAGTAGGCAAAATAGAAGCAGGCATTCCAGAAGATGATCCTAGAAATCCAGCGGTCATTGCCGATAATGTTGGAGATAATGTTGGAGATTGCGCAGGAATGGCTGCTGATTTATTCGAAACTTATGCAGTTACTATAGTTGCTACAATGGTTTTATCTTCAATTTTCTTTCATGATAATTTAAACATGATGATTTATCCGTTATCTATAGGTGCCGGATGTATATTGACCACAATTCTTGGTACTTTTTTTGTCAAATTAGGAAAAAGCAAAAAAATTATGAACGCACTTTACAAAGGATTTATCGTTACTGCTGTATCGTCATTATTAATTCTTTATCCAATTACTGATTATATAATTGGTCTAAATACAGAATATTTTATTGAAGATAAAATTTTTACTGGAATGGGTTTGTACGTGTGTGGAGTTATTGGTTTAATTATAACTGGCTTAATCATATATGTAACAGAATACTATACAGGTACAAATTTCAGACCTGTTCAAAGTATTGCCTTATCATCAACCACTGGTCATGGCACCAATGTTATCCAGGGACTAGCAGTGTCAATGGAAGCTGCTGCTTTACCAGCATTAATTATCGTAGCTGGTATACTGGTTACAAATCATATTGCAGGTCTTTTTGGCATAGCAATTGCAGTTACAACAATGCTTGCTTTGGCAGGCATGGTTGTTGCCTTAGATGCTTATGGTCCAGTGACTGATAACGCTGGTGGGATAGCAGAAATGTCTAATTTGCCCAAGAAAACTAGAAAAACTACTGATGCATTAGACGCCGTTGGAAATACAACTAAAGCAGTAACCAAAGGTTATGCTATAGGATCAGCTGGTTTGGGAGCTTTAGTATTGTTTGCAGCTTATACAGAAGATATTAAATATTTCTCTACAATTCAAAGATCTGCTCTTGAAAATATTAATGTAAATTTTGAACTGTCAAACCCTTTTGTAGTTATAGGTTTATTAGTAGGTGGCATGCTACCTTATTTATTTGCTTCCATGGGAATGCAAGCTGTTGGAAGAGCAGGGAGAATTGTTGTAATTGAAGTTAGAAGGCAATTTAAAAAAATTCCTGGCATTATGAAAAGAAAGACCAAACCAGATTATGGAAGACTCGTAGATCTTTTAACTAAAGCTGCAATAAAAGAAATGATTGTGCCATCTCTCCTACCTGTGCTGTCGCCAATAATTCTCTATTTTGTAATATTATCAATCGGTGGTATTGAGGCAGCTTTATCCGCTGTAGGTGCCATGTTACTTGGGGTAATTATTACAGGGTTGTTTGTAGCTATTTCAATGACCGCAGGTGGCGGGGCTTGGGATAATGCCAAAAAGTATATTGAAGATGGAAATTATGGTGGAAAAGGTTCAGATGCACACAAAGCCGCAGTAACAGGAGATACGGTTGGAGATCCATATAAAGATACTGCTGGGCCAGCTATAAATCCAATGATTAAAATAACAAATATTGTAGCTCTTTTATTATTAGCCGTTATTGCAAGTTAATCTTTCTTTCTATTCACAGGCTTATTAATTTTTTGTCTTAAACTAGATAAAAAACTATAAATAAAGTTTTTTTCTCGCGTAATTGTATCAGTAGTATTTTTTGTGAAATTGATTTTATTTATTTGGTTTTTGTTATAAAAATCTTTTTTTATTAAAATTCCATATTCATTAAATTCCAAAGCTAAAACATTATTTTTACTTGTTACATTTTGACCAAATTTCAATAATTTACCCCTAGTTCTAGTTCTTTCAATATAAATCCAAATGGAATTATCAAAAATGGCAACTGTAGATGGATGACCAAGAATTTTTTTAACGTCATTTTTATTAGTTTTTTTAATAATTAGGTTTTTTTGTTTTATATCTAAAAAAGGAACTCCATGAGTATTAATAACTGGATTTCGTTGACAATTTGATAATAATAAAAAAATTAAAATAATAATAATCTTATGCATTTTTTTGAATCTAAAAAAAAAAATATACTTCCTTTATATAATAAAATTGTTTTTTTAACTAGAGAAAGTTTTTTTTACAAAGATTTTAAATTAACCGATTCTTTTTCAAATAGAATTTATCTTATTTTTTTTCATCTTAGTTTTATCCTGATTGTTCTTAAAAATAAGGAAAGTGAAAAAAATAATCAACAAGATATATTTGATTTTTTCTTTAAACAAATTGAATTAAACTGCAGAGAATTGGGTTATGGTGATGTTACCGTAAATAAAAAAATGAAAAGTTTAATAAAACTATTTTATGAAATTCTAATGCAATGTGAAAATTGGAAACAATTGCAAATTGATAATAAAAATAACTTATTATTAAATTTTTTTTCGAATAATTATGACAATAAAATTTTAACTAACAAATTAGCAAATTATTTCGATAAATTCGCATTATTTATTGAAGATATATCTTTAAATTCAATAACAAAAGGTGTATTCAACTTTGTTTATAAGGAATAAATAATCATGGCAGTACCTAAGCGGAAAACATCTAGATCAAGAAGAAATAAAAGAAGATCTCATATTAAATTTATATCTAAAAATGTTATTGAGGACAAAAAATCAGGTGAATATAGATTGCCACATCATGTAGATTTGAAAACTGGATTTTATAAAGGTAGACAGGTTTTCGAACCAAAAGACTGATTCACCAAATATAATGAACAATAAAATTATAATTGCAGTTGATGCAATGGGAGGTGAAAATTCCCCTAAAAAGATAGTTGATGGTATTGAATTATCTTTAAAAGAAAGTAATGAAAATTTTTTCAAACTTTACGGTAATAAAGATAAATTAAATTTTTTGGTAAATAAAAAACCTGAAATCAAAAATTATTGCGAAATTATTCATTGCGATAATCATATTGAGGATGAAGAAAGTCCTCTAAGCGCGGCCAAAAAAAGTAAAAGCACTAGCATGTGGCAATCTATCGAATCGCAAAATAAAGGTAAATCACAAATTACATTGTCAGCTGGAAATACAGGTGCACTATTAATACTATCTAGATTAATATTGAGCATGATTGATGGAATTGAAAAACCTGCTCTTGCTGGTCTTTGGCCAAATAAAATAGGTACGAATGTTGTGTTAGACTTGGGAGCCAATATTGAGTGTAACGATAAAGATTTAATCGATTTTAGTTCTATGGGAGCCGCTTTATATAAATCACTATATCCTGTAGATAACCCAAAAATTGCTTTATTAAATGTTGGGCTGGAAGAAATAAAAGGACACGAGGAAATTAAGAAAGCTTATCAACATCTTAAAGAATGGACTAAAAAAAATTTTGAATTTCATGGGTATATCGAAGGAAATCATATTATGGATGGTAACGTTAACGTTATTGTTACTGATGGTTTTACCGGCAATATCGCTTTGAAAACAGCTGAAGGAACGGCAAACTTTATTACAAAATATTTAAAGGAGAATTTAAGCAAAGGTTTATTAAATAAAGTTTCCCTCTTATTTTCGTACAATGTTTTAAAAAAATTTAAAGAACAATTAGATCCAAGAAAATATAATGGAGCTATTTTATTGGGATTAAGTGGGCCGGTTGTAAAAAGTCATGGCTCAACTGATAGCAGAGGTCTAGCTAACTCTATTAAAATGTGTAATAAAATAGTTAAAGGAAAATTAATTGAGAAAATTAAAAAATATTTAAGCAATTAAACATTATAATATTACCATTTATGTTTAAAAAAAATTTAAATAGAAAAGTATTAGCAAATATAATTCATCAAAATATTGGTTTTTCAAAAATTATTTCTGAAAACATAGTAAATGATATTTTTTACATAATAATATCGGGTTTTAAAGAAAACGAAAAAGTTAAAATTACATCATTTGGAACTTTTCAAAAAAGAAGAAAAAATGAGCGAATAGGCCGTAATCCAAAAACCAAAGAAAAAAAAATTATATCCGCAAGAAAAGTTATTACATTTAAGGCTTCTAAGTTATTTAAAGATAGAATAAATCAAAAAAGTTAATTCATGGAAAAAGAATCAGAAGCATACAAAACTATCGGCGAAGTTGCTAAAATAGTTGGATTAATTAATAAAAAAAAAGGAACTTTATCTACTCATACAATTAGGTTTTGGGAAAAGGAATTTCGTCAAATTAAACCAAAAATTTTATCTGGTAAAAGAAGGTATTATAGCAATAAGGAAATTCATATAATCAAATTAATCAAGTTCCTTTTAAAAGAGAAGGGCATGACAATTAAGGGGGTTAAAGCAATGTTAAATAATCCAAAATCATTGACACTTGACGATACAACCAAATATAGTGTAACTAACCAATCTCTTAAGAAAGAGAAAATTAAAGACAAGATAAAAAAAATATCCAAAATTATAGACGAACTTAAAGAATTGAAAAATGGCTAAAAAGTCTTCCATAAAAGTTAGGTTAGTTCCAGAATCGAAACCAAATAGTCCCTATTTTTATTATGTTAAAAAACCGTCCACGGGTGAAAAAGCAAAAATTAAATTAAAAGTTAAAAAATATAACCCAGCTACACGTAAACATGAAATTTTTATTGAGAAAAAATTACCCCCACATAGCAAATAATTACTTTTTCTTAAAATTTCTTTTCTCAAAATCAATATAAGCTCGTATTATATTTCTCCAAATTTTTTTAGTTATTTTTGGATCTATTTTTCTTGAAATAGATTTCTTTTTTATTAACGTTAAAACTTCTTTAATTCTTGCTTTATCAATTATCTGATTTTTATATCTTTTTTGTTTTAATACTCCAGTTACCAAATTCGTTCTGATTTTTATTAAGTTCAATAATTTATCGTCTAACTTATCTATTTTTTGTCTTATTAATTTTAATTTTAAATTCTTCATTTAATGACTAAATTATATTTATTTATATTTATAAATATATAGTCTTTAAAAATGCATTTAAATAAAAATCAAAATAATAAATTTATTTCACTTTGGTTATTATTAATAACTTTTTTGGTAGCATTAATAATTATTGTTGGAGGGCTAACTAGGCTTACAGATTCTGGTTTATCAATAACCAAATGGGATTTGTTTACAGGTATTTTCCCCCCCATGTCACTGGATGATTGGGAAAAATCTTTCTTTCTTTATAAAAAAATACCGGAATATAAATTAATAAACCCATCAATGACCCTGGATCAATTTAAAATTATTTATTGGTGGGAATATGTACACAGATTATTGGGTAGAGCAATTGGGCTTCTTTTTATACTCCCTCTTATTTATTTAACATTTAAAAGAAAGTTATCAAAAAATAATCTTTTTTCATTTTACTTTATTTTATTCCTTATGTTATTCCAGGGTTTTGTTGGGTGGTATATGGTTAAAAGTGGTTTGGTCGAAAGGACAGACGTTAGTCAATATCGTTTGTCCTTACATTTGACACTTGCAATTTTTATTTTCTGCATATTGCTGTGGAATTTTCTAAAAAATGTAAGCCAAAATAATTTTGATTCAAATATAAAGATATCTTTTAATTTGCCAGTAATTTTTTTGATTATTTTAATTTTACAAATTTCATTAGGTGCGTTTGTTTCTGGCTTGGATGCTGGTCAAATATATCGAACTTGGCCACTAATGAATCAGGGTTATTTTCCAAACGATTCAATATTTAGTGATTTGTTTTCTTTAAAAGTTTTTGAAACACCTTCTCTTGTACAATTTATTCATAGAAATGTAGCCTATATTATGTTGGTGTTTTTTTTGGTTATTTTATTTATTGTATTTAAAAATGATGATCTCGCTTATTTAAGAAAATCAGCCATTTGGGTTTTTTTATTTTTACTGTTACAACTTTTTTTAGGAATTTTAACAATTATTTTTGGTGCACAGATATTTTTTGCATCCATGCACCAATTAGGTTCTATTATTTTACTTACCGCTACTTTAATTTTAGTTTTTAAAAATTCTAGAATTAACTAACAGTCATTAACTTACATTTCCAGAAGCATCCAAAGCTTGCTTCAAATCAGCAATAATATCATCGTGATGTTCAATTCCCACGGACAATCTTACATAACCTTGTGTCACTCCAGCTGCCAATAACTCCTTTTCTGTTAGCTGGCTGTGAGTTGTGGTGGCTGGGTGGAGAGCTAAACTTCTGGCATCTCCAATATTTGCAACATGATAATGAAGTTTGAGTGAGTCTATAAATTTCTTACCCGCTTCAACACCACCTTTTATTTCTATTCCAACAAGAGCTCCATTTCCTCCTTTAAAATATTTTTTGGCTCTATTTGCTACTTCTCCCTTATAAAGAGTTGGATAAATAACTCTTTCCACGTTTTTATGTGTTTGTAAAAAATCAACAACTTTTTCAGCATTAGAACAATGTTGTTTAAACCTTAATGGTAAAGTTTCCAAACCCTGTATATGTTGAAAAGCATTATCTGGCGATAGACAGGAACCTAGATCTCGAAGCAATACAACTCTTGCCCTTACAGCAAAAGCTACATTCGCTCCTGTTAATTCTGGAACAACCTTGCCCCACACAGCACCACCATAACTTGGATCTGGTTCATTAAATAAAGGTTGTCTTTTTGAATTTACGGTCCAATCAAAGTTTCCTCCGTCAACTAAAATTCCCCCAATTACGGTGCCGTGACCCCCTATATATTTTGTTAATGAATGCACAACTACGGCAGCTCCATGTTCAAATGGCTTGCAAATGATAGGCGAAGCAGTGTTATCCATTATTAGAGGTACGTTATATTTTCTTCCAATATCAGAAACTTCTTTGATTGGAAAAGGTCTTAAATATGGATTGGGTAATGTTTCAGCATAAATGGCTCTTGTTTTATCATCAATAAGTTTTTCAAAATTATTCGGATCTAGAGGATCAGCATACCTTACCTCTATCCCTTGTCTTTTGAGTGTATGAGTAAACAAATTTACAGTTCCGCCATAAAGATCTGTTGAACTGATAACATTATCACCTGCTTGAGCAACATTCAGTAAAGAAAATGCTGAAGCAGATTGTCCAGAGCTAACTGCTAGAGCGGCCAGTCCACCTTCCAATGCCGCAACTCTTTTTTCCAATGCATCGCAGGTTGGATTCATAATTCGTGTATATATATTTCCAAATTCTTTTAATGCGAATAAGTTGGCTGCAGTTTCGGTGTTTTTAAATTCGTAAGAAGTGGTTCGATATATAGGCACAGCCACTGCAGTAGTAGCTGGATCACTTCTATATTCACCCCCATGAAGCACTATTGTTTCTGGATGTTTTATATCTTTAGTCATTTTTTTTCTCCTTTTTTAGTGCTTTAGATTAATTCAAGGCACACAATATAGTCAAATGCCTGTGTCAATTTTTCTGGTAAAGAATAACCGCCCGACATGAGGCGGGTATTAGAACAATCATTTTAGCTGTTTAATGCTTACAAGCTGATATAAATCTGCAAAAATTAGTTAAACTAAAAAAAAAGTTATTTGTAAAGATCCAAAATTATATTAAAAATTTGACTTTATCTACAAATATAAGTATTTAAGCCCAGTTCTATGACTGATTTTGTTAAAACTAAAGATATTAAAAGTAACTGGTTATTGATTGATGCTACCGATGCAATTGTTGGTAGACTAGCTGTATTTATATCCAAAACTATAAGAGGTAAAAATAAAGCTGAATTTACTCCTCATATGGACCATGGTGATTTTGTAATAGTTAAAAATGTAGAAAAAATTAAATTTACAGGAAATAAATTTAAAAATAAAAAATATTATAGACATACGGGTCA
>JYMV01020717.1_pt1 | contig 20840 bp, 17 predicted proteins | sample 338911 | NCBI WGS metagenome assembly JYMV01 (sample SAMN03354496, study PRJNA234377) | hydrothermal vent metagenome | biome: Deep sea; feature: Hydrothermal plumes at the Eastern Lau Spreading Center, Western Pacific Ocean; material: Seawater | place: Tonga | collected 2009 | depth 2000 m m
CCGACACAAACAGTGTTTTCCATCTGGTCACCGGATCACAGCGACGTTAAAGTGCAGGTAAACGGCCAGCTTTACTCGCTCAACTAATGTCGGAGCGCCTGCCCAACCCCCATCAGGTTGTAATCGGGACATATCCAAAACGATATTGGTGTGGCTTTGTGGCTCAATCATCTTTCCGTAAGGATCTCTGACTTCTATGCTATTGATGAGAAAGGTATATTCGGCCAAATGTAGATCGCCGCTGACGGTTACCTGATAGACATCGCTGTAACCATTGAAATTGGGCACTAGCGTAAGCGAGTAAAGCTGGCCGTTTACCTGCACTTTAACGTCGCTGTGATCCGGTGACCAGATGGAAAACACTGTTTGTGTCGGGCTATATTCGGCCCCTAAAAAGTCCACCGGCTGTGCACAGTTTTGACTACAGGTGCTGGCTTCTGACAGGCTGTATGCCAGGGTTTGGTCGTTGACCGTGACCAGGTAGCTACCATTAACTGGAGTATAAATATCTGCGCCACTTAGCTCGAGAACACCATTGGCGTCACTGTCGCCATAATTTTGTGACCAGTCGCCGGAAATATCCAGTTTAAAGCGCTGATTGGCCTGACCGTCAAATTCCACCTGGGTTTGCCAGGTATTATCCGCCACCAATTGCATGGCAGAGGTTCCCCAACCATTAGCGGTGCCCCGAAAATACAGCTGCGTAAAATTGCTGCTGTATCCGGAGCCTGAGCAACTGCTTACCGGGTTTACTGCAATGGCTTTGCTGGTGGCGTTAAACTCAATGTGGTAGCTGGATTGACCGGCTACAGTATAGTCGCTGGTGGGGTAGTTTTCGCCCCAGTCACCATAACGGTCTATTTTGAATCTGGGGCCACCACTGGCATCACCGCCGCCGAAGTTTTGGCAGGTGGTGAAAATATTGTTGCCCTGGTCCGTCAATGCAGTGGTGTTCCAGTTATTGGGTGTACCGCGGAAATACCAGTCGGCACTAACACTGCCGGACACTGCACTTAGCAGCATGAAAAAAGTAAGTTTGTTCATCGTTGTTTGCTCATAGGTTTGCCCCGATAGTGCCAGTAGCACTGTCGGGGTGAGTGGGTTATTTCAGATACAGGCCGTCGCTGCCAATTTTACCAGGGCCATTTAACACCCAGATCCGTGCTGAATAAGCCGGTACTGAGAATTGCAGGCTGCCGTTACTGGTTGAGAGGCTGATGCCGCTCACAACATCCGTGTAAGTGCCGTTTTGTATTCCTGAGACGGTGATGTTTTGTGGTGATGAAGCCGCCAGGCCCACCACGGCATAACTGCCTTCAGAAGATAAATCGCGGACAAAACTCATACCTGCGCTCCATTCATTCACCTGACTCATCGGTGCTTTTTGCAGTGCCGGGATCCCTTTGCGGATCTGATTGAGACGCTTGATATGTTGATACAAGGGATGGGACTGCGTGGTACTGAGATCGTCCAGATGGGGACCAAAATAGGCCCGGCCGGTTTGGTCTATAGTGTCATTCGCACTGGCGATGTCTTGCGGCAGGCCAGCCTGAAACATAATTTCTTCGCCGTAATACAGTGAAGGTATACCGCGTACCGTCCACAGTAGGTTATAAACCAGTGCTGCGTGGGCCTGGTCACCTCCAAAGCGATATTTGAAGTCGTTGTCTGGGCCAACATCATGGTTTTGGAAAAAGGTCACCAGTTTAGTGGCATCACCATAGATCCAGTCCATGCTGAATATCCCGCCGACGCCGCCAAGATTACCGCGGGTGACATTGTCTCTGAAGGTGGAGAACAGCGAGAAGTCCAGTACGGCTAAACCTGAATCGCCACCGCCATTGGGATTAGCCGGGTCCTGCGTGGTGCGGGTATACCACCAGGGACGGATGACCGCAGAAGCATTGTCGTTAGCAATTTCTGAACCCCATCCGGTACCTTTTACCAGGTTTTCACCAAATACAAACAGACCGGGTTTATGGCTTTGCCAGTTGTGTATGTAGGTCAGCAGTTCATCGCGCTCAACGTGCTTTACCGTATCCAGACGAATGGCGTCCACGCCCATATCCAGATACATCTGAATCGCACCATTGAGGTAATCTTTAACGTTTTGGTTGCCGGTAGCCAGGTCAATGGTATCGCCAGCCATGTGTTTTTTCTGCAATGCGGTGGGGTTTTCCCAGTCTCCGCCGGCCATAAAGCCATCCAGGTGATACCAATTGGGATCTAATCCCTGGGCATCGATACCGAAAAAGCGATTGGCGTCGTAACCCGGACTGGGAACCGTGACACCGGTTTTAGGGTCCACCAAAGGCACCAGTCCATCAGGATCTGAATTATGGCGATCCCGGAACCACTGCGGGGCCACTGGGTTGTCGTTATCATCGCGATTCAGGCGGCTATAATCTCCCAGATTGCCCTGATAGGGGCCGTTATCTACAGCACCTTGCTCTGCGCCTGCCGGGACATAGTATTTAATGGGTAAGTGATCAATCCAGACTTCGCCGCGCAAACCATATTGACCAGAATGATTTACCACCACATCCTGTACCACTTTCAGTCCTTTGCTGTGAGCTGCATTGATAAAGTCCTGGTAACTGGCATCAGGTGATTCCAGTCTGGGATCTACCTGGTAAAAGTCATAAGCATGATAGCCGTGGTAATCCAGGCCAGAACGATTCTCAACCGGTGGGGTGATCCAGATGGCGGTAAAACCTAGATCTTTGATGTAATCCAGTTGCTGGATCAGACCTTTAAAATCGCCGCGCCAGTGTGGGTCGCCCGCTTTTATGCGATCCCGGTTGTAGTAGTTGTTGCTACTGTCACCGTCGTAAAAGCGTGCAGTCATGACAAAGTAGATGGTTTCGCTGCGAAAATCGCCGCTGTCCGGTAAGACGCCTATCTGATAACTGAAGGTCTGTATCTGTTGATTATTATCCGCATCAACTGCCAGAGTTTTGATCACCAAATCTGTGCCTGTTCCGACATCTGACGCTGTGATGTTCTGTCCGGAATATAAAGCTGAGCTGCTGGTGGGCGTGCTGCCATCCGTGGTGTAATAAAGTTGTGGTGCGCTGTCCTGGTTATCTGTGATAGCCAGTGTTATCGATTGAGTATCCTGATAGGAACCCGCTGAAGGGGTGGCTGTGGCTACCGGCGGCTGAGTATCAGTGCCAACAACTTCTGTGGCATCGATGCTGTTATCACTAGTGTCAAAACAGATGTCATAGGTGCTGTTGGGATTTACCAGATAATCGCTGCCGGGATAGCTCTCAGTCCAGTCTCCATAATGATCAACTTTAAATCTGGGATTGTTGGCGGCAAAGGATTGTTGGGTGCAAAACACCAGGCCATCGGATGTGGTCATGGCCGTGGTTGCCCAGTTGTTAGGCGTACCCCGGAAATACCAGCTGTCGCCGCTCATTTCCGTTACGTTAATAGTTACCGTGTCTGTATCCGAACCGCCCTGATCATCGGTGACTGTCAGCTGTACGCTGAAACTTCCTGGTGTGGAGGTATCAACACTGATGGACTCAGTCGTCTCGCCAGTGCTCCAGCTGTATTGGCTGATAATGCCATCCTGATCAGATGAATCGGACCCACTCAGTACCAGGTTATCGTTCACTTCCACTGAGATGCTGCCTCCGGGAGATATTACCGCGACAGGGAGCAGATTAGAGGCGGAGATAGGGACGACCGAGTAAGCCAGAGTGGCATCGTTTACTGTGATGCGGTAAGTGGCAACACCTTGGACATAAATATCGCCACCGGATGATTCCAGGATATTATCACTGTTACTGTCGCCGTAGTTTTGTGACCAGTCTCCCTGAACATCCAGTTTAAAGCGCTGATTGGCCTGACCGTCAAAGGCCACATCTAATTGCCAGGTATTATTGTCCACCAGAGCCATGGCATCCGCATTCCAGTTGTTTGCTGTGCCCCTGAAAAACAGCTGAGCAAACTGCTGGCTGAAACCCGGCTGGCTGTTGCAATCTGCGACGGCTGTGGTGCTGATATTTTTGCTGATGGCATCAAAGTTAATTTCATAACTTTGGTTGGAATTCACCTGCACATCTGCGCCAGGGTAGCTTTCCTGCCAGTCTCCAAATCGATCGATTTTAAAGCGTGGCCCACCTCCAGCATCACCGGAGCCGAAGCTCTGGCAGGTGGAATATTGGTTATTACCCTGGGCGCTGAGTTCGGTGGCATTCCAGTTATTGGCTGTGCCACGAAAAAACCAGTCTGCATAGGCGTGACCAGATAACACCAGGCTGCAGCCGACTGAAATAATTTTCCAGTTCATAAGAGATTCCTGTTACTTGTTGTTTCTGATGCGAGAACATCAGTGTGTGATTAATGGTTATTGGTTTTATGCAGGCACAAGCAGGTCGACTCGTATTCAATCGAATACAAGGTTCTTTCTCGTTTAATTCTCTTTTTATTAGTACATCAGGGGCAGGTTATCCCGAACCGGTACGGCGGCGTTGCACCGCTGTTAAAGCATTCCCAAAATGGAAGGGCCCCTGATCTCCACATTTAGGTGTATGTTCACCTATTTATTTGTTAACAAATAATTAACAAGGGTGTAGTTAAGAATAGGTAAATAAATTAATCAAATGAATACGTATGCAACTAATAATTGTGCATTTCATTCTATTTATCTCCTTCGTCTGGCACACATGCTGCAGTATCAGCGGCAACACAACAGCGTGGCTTAACCAGGTAATAAGGAGTTATCACCATGATAGTGTCGCAGGCAGATTATGACAGATGGCAGAATATGTATGGCAATAGCAGGACTACTGGGCAAGATTCAACTACAGCGCAAGCCTCAACAGCGTCGCTGACCGAAACCCTGGCGCAGCCAGAAAACAGGCAAAAAGCTGCCCGAAATGGTGAAAAGAGTGAAACAGATGGGACATCTATTGCCGCTTCTGATGAGCACAAGAGTTTTCTGGAAGAGGCATTTGAAAGGCTTACCCTTAATCGACTGGGAGTCGATCAAGAAAAAATGGACGAACTGAAAGACGAGATTGAAAAAACTGAATCCGCCATCGACGCCCTGAGTGATCAGAAGCCCCACACTGAAGCACAAAAGAAAGAGCTGAATCACCTTAAAGATAAACTGGAAAAACTGAGGGAAGCACTGGAGGAATTGGTTAAACAAGCTAATGAAAGGGCAAATAAGGAAGACATTGCTGGCCAGAAAAATGCCGAAAATTCGGTAAATCAGTATAAATCTATCGCTTTTATGAGTTGATTCGGGTTCTCTGAACACTCTGTACGTTAAATGCGTATGGGTGTTGTGTTCTATACGCTTTTAACGTACATTCGTGAGAATGAAAAGCGTATTTGTCGAATCATCCATTTTTGCAAAGTATCGGGAAATCTATCTCAGCGAGGAGGAGTATAGACTTTTTCAGGCTGACTTGATGGTAAATCCCAGAGAAGGCGATGTGATTCAGGGGACTGGCGGTTTGCGTAAAGTCCGAGTGGCAAGTAAAGGAAAAGGTAAACGTGGTGCTTCGCGTGTCATTTATTATTATCTGGATGACAGAAGACGTTTTTATTTGCTAACCATTTATGGCAAAAACGAAATGTCAGACTTAACTGCAGATCAAAAGAAACAGCTAAAAGCTTTTATGGAGGCGTGGCGTCATGAGCAATCGTAATCTTTTTGCCGAACTAAGTTCAGCTTTAACAGAAGCTAAAGCGCATTCAGAAGGCAAGTTAACGTTAAAAACTCACAAGATTGATGAAATTGTCGAGTTGAAAATCTCGCCTAATGAAATCGTCAATATCCGAGAACAGTTTAATATGTCTCGCGGGGTGTTTGCTCGACTTCTACACACGTCTTCCCGCACGCTGGAGAATTGGGAGCAAGGTCGAAGTGCGCCAAATGGTCAGGCTGTAACGCTTCTCAAGCTAGTTCAGCGGTACCCTGAAACCCTTGCTCACATAGCTGAGTTATAAATGCAATGAATACTGAAACTGCAGTAAATAATTAGTCTCTTCTTATTTGGTGTAATGTACAAATACCATTGATAATCGTGAGTATTGCTATATTTTCATCAGTTAAAAAGTAAGCCGTTGTGTCTGTGAAGTCATCGCAATTTTGTCTAAGTTAACTTCGTCATAAATCTCACTGTGTCACCATTACTGGCATAAATTTATTCATGTTTCATTACTATATTAGTAACCAATAACATGACCAAAATGTTTGATAATGTGCTGCTTCCAGGCTGGCCAGTCGTGCATGGATTCGGCTCCCCAGATATCGCATACCACATTGAGACCTTTGTGGCGCATAATTTCACTTAACTGCACGGTTTCTTCCAGGCAACCGCCTTCGTAAGCGCCCTGGCCGCAGGTTAAGATAAACTCGCATTGCGATTGTACCTGCTGTAACACCTCGCCGAGCATGTTGGACAGGTAGGCGATGGGGTTGTTGAAGTAGACATCCTCATTGTTAAAGCCATGAGTAAAACCTGTCATTTCGTAGCGTCCGCTCATGGCAAAACAGGTGTTAAAAATATGGGGATATTTTAAGGTGTGGTTTACTGCGTAATATGCTCCGAGACTCACACCTGTGGTAACCAGAGGGAGTTTATCCATTCTGCAGTCATGGTAAATCCAGGGAACGATTTGATTGATGATGTAATGCTCATAGGCCTGGTGAGCCTTGATATAATCTGCCGGATGACTGTGTTCGCTGTTCCATGTTTTTGCCACATTACTTTCCAGGCAATAGAGTTTAACTTTGCCGTCATTGATCAAGGGAGCCAATAAATTAATTAATCCTGCGTCTTCCCATTCGTGAGCCATGCCTGAGGATGAGGGAAATACCAATACTGGCTGTCCGTAATGGCCATAGCTCCACAGATAAAAATCTCGCCCCATAAAGTCATTTGGAAACTGGTGAAAACTCTTATGCATGGGGGTTCTCCAATCAGGGTTGCCAAGTGTTAACTAACACTATGAATCACAACTGAGGATTGCGCCAATTTGCGATACACAATATTCTGTCCCCGGAAGTGAAAAAAATTAAACAACCAATAAGGAACCCGTCATGTTACTCGCAATGTTTGCTATGGTGGTTTTAACGCTGGTGGTGGGGTTGATTACTCTGTCCAGCCGCATGAAAAGCGTTAAAGCCGGCGATGTTAAAGTCAGATTCTATAAGTTAATGCAGGGCCAGGAATTGCCTGAATATGTGGCCAAAACCGGGCGCAATTTTAACAATCAGTTTGAAGTACCGGTGTTGTTCTACGCTGCCGCAATTTTGCATATTGTAATGCAGGCTGAAAGTGGTTTGGGTTTGATTTTAGCCTGGGTTTTTGTGGCTTTGCGTTATGTACACGCCTTTATTCACATAACTTACAACCATATTTTGCACCGTATGCTGGTGTTTTTTACTTCATTTTTTGTGGTGGTTGCAATGTGGGTCAATTTGCTGATGGTGGCAATGTAGTGAAGGGCGCGCTCTGCTGTATTGCAGAGCGCTAAAATGATGGCTTATTGATTCTGTTGTTTGAATACTTCGCCGTCTTTCATCACAAATATCACGTTGCCCATGGCGTTGATGTCTCGCAGAGGATCGCCAGATACGGCAATGATGTCCGCCAATTTACCGGCTTCGATAGAGCCCAGTTGCTCACTGACATTTAACAGTGCTGCACCGTGCCAGGTGGCGCTGCGAATGGCGTCTAGTGGCGGCATACCTGCTTCTACCATGTAGATAAATTCCTGCCAGTTATCGCCGTGGGCTGATACGCCAGAGTCAGTACCATAAGCGATTTTTACACCGGCCCGAAATGCATTGGCAAAGGTATTCTGAATCAGTGGGCCAATAGCCGCTGCTTTAGGGCGTACTACATCGGGGAAGAAACCATCGATTTGAGATTTTTCTGCTACCCATTTGCCAGCGAGAACCGTCGGAACATAATAAGTGCCGTATTGTTTCATCAGTTCCATGGTGCTGTCGTCCATATAGGTGCCGTGTTCGATCGAAGATACTCCGGCTCGAATAGCCCGCTCCATACCTTCTTTTCCATGGGCGTGAACCGCGACAGTCATACCATAGTCTTTTGCGGTTGCTACAATGGCTTGTAGTTCATCATCCATAAACTGAGGGTTTTGGCCGTTTTTGGCAAGACTTAACACTCCACCGGTTGCTGTGATTTTTATCAGATCGGCGCCGTCTTTATAACGCTGTCTGACGGCCTTCCGGGCGTCAGCAATACCATTGACCACACCTTCTCTGGGACCCGGGTCACCCATAATATCGTGATTACTGCCATTAGTCGGATCGGCGTGCCCACCGGTTGTGGCGATACTTTTGGCGGCGCTGTAAATTCTGGGACCGACAATATCTCCAGCATTAATAGCGCGCTTTAGCGCGACTGTTTCGTTGTATCTGTCGCCCAGGTTGCGCACTGTGGTAAAGCCCGAAAGCAGCGTCATCTCGGCATATTTGACACTTTTGAGCGCATAATCGGCCTCGTTTTTGGTGAATCGCTCTATATAAGTGCCAGGCCCTTGCTGTGAGGATAAGTGGACGTGCATATCCATCAGGCCGGGCATCACTGTGGCGTCTTTCAGATCAATCAGGGTATCGCCAAAGTCTGGTGTGGAGTAGCCACTTTCAACTGCCACAATCTTGTTACCATCAACGATAATGGTGGAACGGAACAGGATCTCATCGGAATTGGCCGGGATTATTTTCCCGGCGTGAATATAGGTCAGGGCGATAGCCTGAGCACTGCAGAGTGTTAAAAGGGTACATAGTAGTGTGCTTATTATTCGACTTTTCAAAACCCGAGCCTCCAATCTGGTGCAGTTAACGGATGTATATTGTTTTCTTTTTAAGCTTGGCAATTTGCCAAAACAGGAGCAATAAGAATAATACAAAAATGACTAAAAATACCTGATGTAACAAAGGATCTTCCAGGTTTTCTACCAAGGGAGCGTCAACCGGCAAGCGCATCAGAATTTCTGTTACCGCTGGGAGCAGATGAAACAACAGGGTACTGCTCATTAAAGTTAACTGCACATAGGGCGTGACAGTACCAAAGACTTTAAACAGAGAGAGCAAAATTGCGATTAGCAATGCTGCCAAAGTCATAACCGCTAAGGCATGAGCGGGGTTAAATCCACCGTGGTTGAAAATAAACAACGAAGTCGCGGCTGTGATAGCGGTAAATAATGCGTAGAGCTTACCCAGGGACTGGTTAAGTGGAATGCGTTGATGTTTGACAATAAGAGTTATTGCCAGAGCCAGTGCCAACAAGCCAAATAAGGTATGAATAACACCTGGTAAAGATAATGACACAAACAGCTCCGGTAGGTGGATAAGGTTGCCTGACCAGCGCTCTGGACAACAGCAGAAATTTGCGCAACGTTAGCAACTCGCTGTCAATAAAGCAAATTAGGGCGCTACAGATTGCCAGTGAAACTGTGCAACTGAATCCTCTGGGTTAAGCTCCGTATAGTTTTTCAAAGCATTAATGGTATTGACATCCTGAGCCTGAAAAAAGTTCTGTAAAAGCGTATCGCAGTGTCTGAATCTGTTTATATCGACCTCGCTAAACGCATCTTTGTACCCCAGTAACTGGTAAATCTTTTGTTGATTATTTTGTTTATCTGATTGCACCTGTTCAATGGTAGCTGCGAGGCGGAACAAGAATTCTGAACCTGCTTGCAGCATAGTGTTTTCGGTGACCAGAATATGGGTCTTGAGTTTTTTATTCAGTTGCTCTAACTGCTCTGCAAGGTTGACTGCTGAGCCTATGATGGTAAAAGAGCGGTTTTGTCTGGTACCGATATTTCCGACAATAATTTCGCCGGTAGCAATGCCGATGCGGATATCAATATCAGGCAAACCTTTGCGAATACCCACAATAGCGGGAAGCGATAAGCGCAGATGGTGTAATTGTTCCATGTGTTTGAGGGCACCCCGACAAGCCAGACGGGCACAGCTATCGCTTTCGGTGAAAGGGGGACTCCAGAAAGCCACAATGGCATCCCCAATATACTTATCCACCACACCATCAATATCTAATATCGCCTTACCCGCGAGATTGTAATATTCGTTGATTACCGCCACCAGTGATTCGGGCGAGAGGGTTTCGCTTAATTTACTGAACTGCGCAATGTCGGAAAACAAAACACTGGCCTGGTGTCTGGAGCCTTTGGCCTCTTCCGGATGTTCGGTTAACAGCTTAACTACTCTGGGGTCCAGATATTCCTGCATGGAAGCCCTTAACACCTCTTTTTGCTCAACCTGATGCATCAATTGATTAAAAGAATGGGTTAATTCACCAATTTCATCGTGACTATATACTGGCAGTTGGTGTTTATAATTTTCATTAAGTAGTTCATCTGAGCCTTTGATCAGGGCCTTCAGTGGTGCAGTTACCCGACGAGAGGCGTAACCCGCTAGCAGAATACCGACAATGAGCGCGGCAGCGGAAATGCCGAGATTAAAACTCAACAGACTTTCATCTTGCTGTTGTATTTTATCTACTCCAGCTTGTGTGACGCCAAATAATTCATGCTGTAACCGCGATATTCGGTTGTTGAACTGGGCTTCCTGGCGTTGCAACTGCTCGGTTAACAATTGCGCTCTTGTTTCGTCTCCCTTTTCTACAGCCTCAAAAACTTCATGATACAGGCTGTGCATCTGCGTTTGATCTTCGGCCAGCATACGAAGGTCGGGATAAATGCGCGCCAAAGCAATCGCATCCTGATGAATTCTCGCTGCATAAGTGGCTTGTTCTGCCAGTGTCTGGGTGGCTTGGATCTGTTGTTGCATCTGCTGTTGCCTGCGTGCCAGCGCTTGCTGCTGTGCTGCCATAACAGATTGGGTCTGGGGCCGTTGCCGGAACAATCTGAGAACGCGTTCGAACAGAACTTCCTGCTCCAGGGTGTGGATATAGATATCTGTAATTTGTTTGTTGATGGGGGAGATGTATTCTGCCACATCCCGCACTTCTTCTTTGATCAGTGTCATGCGCATATAGTTACCTATAGCCACTACCAATACAAAACTCAGCATAAGCAGGCTGATAGCATAGATTTTAACACTTAATGGCAGATAGATTTGCGGCTTCATTTTTGCGCTATCTCCCAGTAAAAAGCGTGCTCAGTCGACTGCTCCAATCCATTAGTTGCCTGACAACGTTTGAGATATTTGTCTGCGGCGACATCGCCGGGATGTTGGGCCAGATATTGCTGAAACAGCGCAGCTGCCTCCTGATGTTTCTGGGACTCGAACAACTCTATACCTCTGGCGAAATGCTGCAATGCCACCAACTCGGAAGAAGAGTAGTCCTTTTGATAACCCATCAAATGATAGGTTTTGATAGGATCATCTTTGCCCGGCACTTTTACCCAGCCCAAGGGTCGGGTGACGAACACTTCATCCAGAGAACGCACAATGTTCTCGCTCAAAACGGTATTCACATCAAAGAATCGCGCCACGCCTTTTAGTCTGCTGGCAGCATTCACTTCGTCACCAATTACGGTAAAGGAACGCGCACCAGAGGGACCCATATTGGCCACCACCAGGTCACCGCTGGTGAGTCCAGCTCGAAACTGTAACTGCAGGGTTGAGGCTAAATCCGGCAGTTGAGTTTGCAACAGTTTACTGAATTCCTTTACCCCCTGAATCTGGGACAGCAGCATGTGGCAGGCCAGATTATTTTGGCTTTGTTGTTCCGAGAAGGGGTGGGTCCAAAAGCTCAGTATTTCAGTTAAGGTAAAATTGAGAATACCGCGGTATTCTCTGCTGATGGACAGCTGGATCTCCAGGTATTGATTCACCAGGTTAATGAGCTGTTCAGGCGATATTTGGGATGAGAGAGCTTCGATGCCTTCCAGATTGGACAAGATCACGGTTACTGATTGTCGCTCTCCGGTTACATTAAAATCGATGTTTTTCTGCTCCAGCTGTGCGATGAGTTGTGGGTCCAGATAAAGGCCAAAAATATCTTTTAAATGTTCAGCGCGGCGCAGTGTATTGAGTGCCAGATTGAACCTTTCCGTCAGCAAGGCCACCTCATCATGGCTGGTTGCTTTGACCTGAGTATGCTGTTGCTGCGCCAGGACTTGTTTTACCTGGCGGTTTAACTCGCTAACCGGTCCACTGAGTTTTTTGGAGAGAATAGCGGCGTATATCATACCGGCTAACAAGGTAATGAGGGTAAGTAGCGCATTTTGATATAACACCGCTTCCTGATGTTGCTGTGCCTGAAGCGAGGTGGTTATGGCGTAACTTTGTAATTGCTCCAGGATTGTCTCGGTGATTTCATTTAATGCGTTTTCTTCCTGATCCAGAGTCTGTTCTGCCAACATAATTGCGTTACTGTGCTCACCGTCTTCAAGCCGCTGGATAATCGAATTGCTATGCTGGTAATAATTCTGGTTGGCTGCTCTGATTTGTTCCAGACCCTGAATGATTTGATTTTGGTGGCTATTGCTCAGGGACGTTGGGGCCGTCAGAATTGCGTTGTTCAATAACTGCAAGGCCCGATTTAGGTGCCGCTCTGCATTTGCATAATGTTGTGCTCGTGCAGACTTCTCGGCTGCAAATATCCCGGAAGAAGCCACCGGGGCTTGATGTAATTTTAATAGTCTCTCAACGTGAATTTCCTGCTCCAACATAGCGATGGTGGCATCGTCCACTAGTTGCACTGTGGGTAGAATGTAATCCGCAAGGTATTTGATTTCAGCGTTAATGACGCGAATTTTCTGATGGGTATTGGCCGCAATGATAAGCAATAGCAGCAAGACACTGGCCGCAATGGCAAATATTTTTTTGGTGATCCCTGGTGCGATTGTCATAGCGGAGTTGTGGCATTAATCCCTGGAACTCCCATGCTAGCGGGTTTTTCAGGCACTGACAAACTCTCAATCTGAAAGAGCTAAATGTGTATTACAGGTAGCCTAAATGTAGCGAATAATCACCACTTTTTATCTGTAAGACCTGTTTATTGGTATCAGGGCAGGTGATTTGCTGAGCTTCAGTGTGGTCGGTGAGTTGGTAAAGTACGTTTTGGTGAAGCCTGCCCCATAAGTTTCGTCTAACTAAAACGTACGGTAACCAGGTTTCGTGTAGGGGATGGTATCTGAGTTCAACCGGGTTTTGTTGGCTCACCACAATTTCATCGTCCAGTGATGAGGTGAGCACTAAATAACCGTCCTCGTAACGCCACTGAGTAATGATAAATGGCACGTCATCAACTTTGATGCCTACTTTTTCTACGGGCGTTACCAGAAAATAATCTTGCTCTTCGCGTTTAAGCACTCCGGAAAACAGTTTTACCAGTGCTTTGCGGCCAATGGGTGTACCCATGTAGTACCATTGGCCATCCTGTTTTATCTGCAGGTCTATATCACCGCAAAAGTCGGGGTTCCACTGCTCCACCGGAGGCAATTTGCCCTCGCCCGAAAGGCTTTTTTGCAGTGCGGCCAGATCCATCGCAGACAGAGCCTACTGATCTAACAGCGCTTTGATTTCCCTAAGCTTGGCTTTGATAACGCGCATGTTTTCCGGACCTGTACGCAACAGTTGTTTCTGTGGAGCGGTCAGATCTTCCACCTGATCAATGCGATACTTGTACATAACGCTATCCGTGTAAACTTCAACTGGTACCGGGATTTCCGGTGTATCCAGCAAGTGATCGATGGCATCCATCAGACGATAGTCGAAATCTTCATCAGGATTGCCGATTTCCGCAAAAATTTCAGAAATGGTGGGTTTGTAAACCTGATACAAATCCAGCAAATCTTCGGCTTCAATGCTATCCAGGGCGTTGACATAGCCGCTGTAACGTTGATAACTGGAGGAGTCTATCCACTCTTTACCGGCCTGACGATAGACTCTGAAACTGTTTTCCGGCGCCCGTAACAGGTGATGTCTGGCGGCCAGTTGTTCATTGGCCAGGTTTTCTGTAAACACGACAAAACGGCGCAGCAAATCTTCATCCACCAGAAATCTTGCCAGCGTCGGCATTTCCGCCAGGCTGACGATGGCTGTTTTCACGGCTGCGTCGCTGACATCAATGGGGTCAGGCTCTGGTTCAGGTGTGGGTTCTGGCATAGGAACAGGCTCAGGAGGCAGAACTTCTTCTGGCTCAGGCTCGGGTTCAGGCAGGGTAACTGGCTCTGGATCCGGTTCGGTGACAATTGGTACTTCCACTGGCTGCGGCTTTTCAGCTTGCTCAGCGTCACCAGAAAATAGCAGATAAATAACGACCAGCAGTATTACAACGCCAGCCGCGAGGGCGAAATAAAAGGCCGGGGACTTCGCTGTATTTGGGGTATTTTCGTTATCTGTCATAACTGTACCGGGTTCCTGTGATATTAACTTTAAAAGTAATGCAAGCCTGCTTAATTTGCACGAAAAAACTGATAATTTCTTGTGCTGATCTTTGGTTTCAGCATGCGTTTTTCAAGCCAAATCATGACATTAGTTCAATTAATTTAAACTGAATTGGCATTTTACCACCAGGAGCTATACAGATATCACTATTTCAGCGATTAATTGGCAACCCTAAGATTGCCAACTGGGTTGCTTAGTTGTACTGCTGTGCTACCGCATGCAATTCCTGAATAGCCAAAGCGACATCGGCGTCTTCGGTTTGCCAGTTGCTCAAAGCGGCGCGAATAATGGCTTGGCCCTGCCACTGGCCGGGACTAAAGAAAACCTTTCCGCGACTGTTAATTTGCTGCAATATTTGCTGGCAACTCACCTTGCTGAGAATCTTTGAACCGGGACGAAACAAAACCACATTAAGCTCACAGGGAAAGGCCAACTCCCAATCAGTACTGGCTTCCAGGTAGTGAGCCAGGGTTGCAGCCTGGCGACAGTTTTTCTCTACCCACGAACGCACACCGGTTTTGCCATAGGCTTGCAACGTCATCCAGACTGGCAATGCTCTGAACCGCCTGGAGTTTTCTATACCCAATGACATAAAGTCCGGTGTGCTATCCGATTGCACCAGGTATGGAGCTGCCACATGGCAACTTTCGTATAAAAAACGCTGATGCCGGGTTAGAAAGAAACCACAATCGTAGGGCACGTTTAGCCATTTGTGACCGTCGAGGGTGATGGAGTCCGCCAGCTCAAGGCCCTGGCTCAGGTGTTTCTTGGTTGGCATTAGCCGGGCGAAAATACCAAATGCGGCATCTACATGTAGCCAGGCTGAATGAGCCTGACAAAGGCGAGATATGCGCTGTAAATCGTCAAAACTGGTGCCAGTCACGGTCGCCGCACTACTGATAACGATTTTGCTGGATGCCTGACTTTGCTGTAACTGGGTGGCAAGATCGTCCGGGTCCATACATTCTGAGTCTGGCAGTGTTTTTATCCAGCGAATGGCATCCTGACCAAATCCTGCCAGCCCCAGTGTTTTTATCATACTGGCGTGTGGGCAGGCACTGAAAATCTCTACGTTCAGGCTGCCCATACCTTGTTTGGCAATGTCGATATTTTGCTGATCGCCGGCGAACTGTCTGGCGGTAACGGCCGCAAGAAAATTGGATGCAGTGGCACCTGTGGTGCATAAGCCGGTAAAACTATCGGGTAAATCAAACAATGCCACCAACCACTTTATGGCTTGCTGTTCTACCAGGCTGGCAATGGAGTCGCCACTTTTAGATACGTTTTGGTCCAGCAAAGACACCAACCAGTCGGCGTATGTGGCTGCAGGTGTAGCTCCGCCGGTAACGAAGCCCCAATATCTCGGGCCACGGCTGGCGGACATTTGCGGGATGAGTTTTGTCGCTACTAAATCGGCGGCGGATTCTGTGCCCAGCCCTTGTTCTGGCAGTGACCCAGGCGGTAGTTCTGCACTGAGGTTTGCCACCGGAAAGTCTTCAATATTATCCAGAAATTGTTGTGACTGCTGAGCAAAGCGCCTGATGAGCTCTTGCCACTCGTTATTGTTGGGTGAGGAAAATGGGTTGTTAGTCATGGTTTACTGCCTTCAGGTGATGTGTACAGGCACTTTACTGGATCACAAAAAAGATAACAGATACAAAAAATGATAAATAAAAGTATACAGATTGCGTTGTAAGCGATAGTTTTTGCTTAGAGTTTAGATTATTTGTAAACGGCAATATGATTCAGTACAAAGCATTGGCATCGCAGCTGATGGCAGAAATAGATAATGGCACAGTGACTTCAGGACAACGTTTGTTATCTGTGAGAGACTTTAGTCGCCAACAACAGGTGAGTATGACAACGGCATTGAATTGCTATAATGTCTTGATCGAACGCGGCTATGCCAGCACCCGTCCCCGAGCGGGTTACTTTGCACAAAAGCCGGTGCTCAATCTCAGGTCGGTGCCGTTACAACAATTTTCCCCAAAACCCTTGGTGCCCTCTGAACAACCTTTGATTTACAGTCGGCATCCTCTGGCAACGGCGCAGATCGCCGAATCTTTGTTGCCTTTGCAGCAACTTGGCAGTACCGCTAAATCCGTATTCAAGCGCAGCAATACTCAAGGGTTACACTATGGCGACAGTGCAGGACACCCATTTTTACGCAGTGCACTGGCCGCTCATTATGCCGCTTCTGGATTTAAACCCGATGCCCGGCGTATCGTTATGGGCCATGGTTGTCTGGACAGCGTCCGATTGGCTTTGGAAATTACTACGCGGCCGGGTGATACGGTGGTGGTGGCTTCTCCCTGCTTTAATGGCTTGCTGGAAATACTGAGCAGATTACAACGACGAGTATTGGAGATACCCAGTACCCTTCAGGGCATAGATTTAGACCACCTGGAAAATATTATGCGAGAGGGCCGAGCCTCTGCGCTATTGGTGACCGCTAACTATCAAAATCCGTTGGGGCATCAGTTCAGTAATGCCCACAAAGCCGCAATCGCCGAACTGGCAAACCGCTATCAGTTTCCGGTGATTGAGGATGATGTCTATCAGGAGTTGAGTTTTGACGGGGTATTGCCATTGCCCATTAAACATTGGGATAGTGACGGCAATGTACTTTGGTGTAGCTCGTTTTCTAAAACCCTGTGCGCCAGTTATCGAATTGGTTGGTGTGAACCTGGCCGTTTTTATCAGCAGTTCGCAGCCCGAAGACATGCAGAGTCTATGGGGGTGAATATGCCGTTACAGGCCATTTTGGCGGATTTTATTGCCAGTGGAAATTATCGTAAACACCTTAAAAAACTGCTGCCGCAACTCAGCCAACAGGTGCGGGACTACCGGCATTATTTGCTTAGCAACACCCTTGTTGATCTGGCGGTATCTCAGCCGCAGGGGGGCATGGTGCTGTGGTGCCAGGTGCCTCAATTGAATAGTGAGCAAATGGCCGCAGATTTAGATACTGAGCAAATTGCCATCAGACCAGGTAAGCTGTTTTCTTCTCGGAATTGTTATCAGGATTACTTTCGCATTAATTGTGGATGGCCACTGGATGAAGAGCGAAAACGCGAGCTGGATATTTTGCTGCAGAAGATTGAGCAAAACCGCAGTGGAGGGATTGAAGTCGCTTAACTGAACGGGAAGAACTTAAATTGCGGCCCTGTGAAGAAGCAGGGCCACTAATCTGACAATGAGAGTAAGCTTTAAGGGAATTCTACTTCCAGCAGTTTACCGGAATCCCTAAAGGTCAGGGTTTTCAGGCTTTTATTACCGTTGATGTTGCCTTCAATGTTAACCGTATTGATTTGCTCAGACCAGATATCCTGCAGGGCACTGTGCTTGACAGAGATCTTATTTACCGAATCCGGTAACGGGTAATCCTGGTATATCCACAGAAACTTACCGTCAACCTCGTGGCCAACCTGGTTCAGAGTAACGGTTTTTTCATCCAGCACTAGTTGAAAGCGCGCTACCACATAATCGGCAAACGTTTGTTGGGTTTTGGGGTTGCTCAGAATATCTGCGCTACCGTCACCCATAACACTGACCGCGTGTTCGGCATCGTGTAAGTAAAAACGATGCATCACTTCCAGATTGTTACTGTTTTCGTTAAACAGTACGGTAGTGATTGCCGACTTTATTTGATGCGCAAAAGAAGGCGCCGTATAGGCGCCCAGTAATAATAAGACGATAAGAATTCGCATTGCTTAGTGCAACTCCTTATTGCTCGTCTTTGTTGTCTTCGTCATCGTCAGTTTTCAGCTCAGTATTGATATCGTGCATGATATCGCGACGAGCGTTACCGGTGCGTGCCTTGGCTTTATAAGCTTCGATACGCGATTCGATGATCTTGCGCGGGTAATGGTTATTGGTAACATCCACATCGGCAGTTTCCCAACGCGGATCCACTTCAACACTCACCAATACTTTGTCTTTTGGTGTTACCAGCAACTTCTCAACTTTCTTAGGACTACGGCGCCAGATTTCCGCTGGGTAGTAATGACGCTCCTTGCTGCCATCTGTAAAGGTGGCTTCAATAATGATTGGCATGACCAGACCGCCGATGTTACTGAATTCCATGACATAGTAGTTCTGATCTTCGCTAACTGCGCGCTCAAAGGCAGTGCGTTCCCAATCTTCCAGGCCATCCAGGAATTTCTTGTAGGCATTGCGCTCTTTGTTGGTTACTGTCCAGCGGTCATTTTCGTCATAGAAGTCGCGAATATCAGGGTTGCGCTCAACCCAGGTTTTGCCTTCCTGCATGTTGCGCTCAACCGTCACCGGCATTGGCTTGTCTAATTCTTCCTGACGGTCGCGATCAAAATCGATATCCGGATCTTCGGTGTCGATACGCAGTTTCGACACTTTATCGATGGAAATATCTACGTGGTCGGTGCTGTAAAACCAGCCGCGCCAGAACCAGTCCAAATCAACACCGCTGGCTTCTTCTAAAGTGCGGAAAAAGTCAGATGGTGTTGGACGTTTAAACTTCCAGCGCTGTGCGTATTCACGCAAGGCAAAGTCAAACAATTCACGGCCCAGAATGGTTTCTCTAAGAATTTTGTAGGCTGCTGCTGGCTTGGTGTATGCGTTAGGGCCAAACTGCAGGATGCTGTCTGATTGCGTCATGATTGGCACCTGAGCTGTGCTCTTCATGTAACCGGTAATATCTCTGGGTTCAACACCCCATGGAATATCAGGATCCCATTCCTGACCGGCAACGCCGTCCAGAAAGCTGTTTATACCTTCATCCATCCAGGTCCACTGGCGTTCGTCGCTGTTTACAATCATTGGAAAGTAAATGTGACCAATTTCGTGAATAACTACGCCAATCAAAAAGCGCTTTTCAGCCAGGGTATAGGTTCGAGAACCATCATCCTGCAAGGTAGTACGTGGACCATTAAAGGTGATCATGGGGTATTCCATACCGCCTACAGGGCCATTTACTGATTGCGCAGTAGGGTAGGGATAATCAAAGGAAAAGCGCGAGTAGACTTCCATGGTGTGAACCACAGATTCAGTGGAGTATTTCTTCCACAAGTCTCCGCCTTCCTTAGGATAAAAAGACATAGCCATAACCAGTGGCTGTTCTTCGCCACCTTGCTCGTAACCTTTGGCATCCCACATAAATTTACGCGATGTGGCCCAGGCAAAATCTCTTACGTTTTCTGCTTTGAAATGCCAGGTTTTGCTGTCATCAGTGCCTTCTTTTTCATTTTCCAGCGCTTCCTCAGCAGTAACAACGAATACCGGACGCTTCGCCGTTTCGGCTTCTTTCAGGCGCTCTCTTTGCTCTTTCGTCAGTACTTCTTTCGGGTTCTGTAGTACACCGGTAGAAGAGACAATGTGATCGGCAGGAACAGTCATTTCGACTTCGTAATCACCAAATTCCAGGGTGAATTCACCACGACCCAGGAATTCTTTGTTGGTCCAGGCTTCATAGTCAGTGTAAGCGGCTAAGCGCGGGAACCATTGGGCAAACAGGAATATGTCGTTACCACCTTCGCGCTCATCATCCGGGAAGTGCTCGTAACCAGAGCGGGCTGAAACGGCGTTCTCTTCCAGCACATTGAAGGCAAAATCCAGTGAAAATTCGGTGCTTTGACCTGGTTTAAGAGGCTTTGCCAAATCGACCCGCATTAGTGTACCCACTATGGTGTATTTCAGTGGGTTACCCTTGCCATCTTTGACATTGCTGATGTCAAAGCCCAGAGGCGTGTCTGCAAATGCTTGTTGCTGACGCAGGAAGTCCAGTGTCATTTTGGCAGGTGAAGAGTCCGTGGCTGAATTAGTCACTGGACCGCGACTGCCTTTACCACCAAAGGTTTGTGTCATACGGGCCATGGAATCGTCTTTAAAACGGTTCTGATCCAGGTAAACCCACAGGTACTTCAGAGTGTCAGGTGAATTGTTGGTATAGACAATTTCTTCGGATGCGGTAACGCGGCGCTTGTCTTCGTCCAGAGACGCGCTGATCTTATAATCTACCTTTTGTTGCCAATATTGATGGCCTGGTTCACCAGCTGCGTTGCGGTATACATTTGGAGTAGGTAAAGATTCGTCCAACTGTCTGAACTTATCTTCAAAATCACCTTTTGTTTGCTTGATGGCTGCGTGTGCAGCACTGAAACTTAACATCATCGACGAAGCGATGACGAGCAGAGTGCGTCTGTTCATTAGATGTTCCTGGCGGGTTCTTGTCGTTAGTTTATTTTTTCGTGTTAGGTTATAACATAGGTAACTCGCCATTGTCATCGTACCTGCACAGATAAGGGGCTGTATTACCGCCAGAGAAACTTGCCAGTTACAATTCGGTAGATTTTCCAATAATGCATTGCTATACCATTTCCATTATATATTTACCCTCTCAGCGCAGCCTCAGGGACATTAGTTCGAGGCGTGCGAATGAAAGAATACTGGTGGTCTTGTGAACTTCGCACAACAAAGAAAT
>JYMV01027747.1_pt1 | contig 20833 bp, 17 predicted proteins | sample 338911 | NCBI WGS metagenome assembly JYMV01 (sample SAMN03354496, study PRJNA234377) | hydrothermal vent metagenome | biome: Deep sea; feature: Hydrothermal plumes at the Eastern Lau Spreading Center, Western Pacific Ocean; material: Seawater | place: Tonga | collected 2009 | depth 2000 m m
GAAGAATACCTTCTTTTACTACAACTTTAAGAAGGAAGCGGAGGGGCAGCGCAAACAACAGACGGCCTTTACGCCGGCGGTGAGCATGATCGTCGGGTTGAAAGAAGCGTTGCGCATGCTGAAAGCGGAAGGTCTGGAAAATGTGTTCGCACGTCATTCCCGTCTCGCTAACGCTATGCGGGAAGGGGTCAAGGCTGCTGGCCTTTCCATTTTTCCCAAAGAGTCTCCGAGCAATGCACTCACGGCGATCCAGGCGCCCGATGGAGTTGATGGGCAGAAGGTCTATTCTCGCTTACGCCAGCCTTATGGCATCACTGCTGCTGGTGGCCAGGATCATCTGAAGGGAAAGATCTTTCGGATTTCGCACATGGGGTATGTTGACACTTTCGATGTCATCATGGCTCTTTCTGCGATTGAGATGGTATTGAAGGATCTGGGCCATCCCGTTCCGTTGGGCGCCGGAGTCGGAAAAGCCGAAGAACTGCTGAGGATGCCTATATGAAAGTGTTAATTAGCGATGCCCTTTCGGAGCACGGAGTCAAAATTATCCGGGATTCCGGGTTGGATGTCGACGTCAATACCAAGCTCTCGAACGAAGAACTGCAGGGGGAGATTGAACAATACCACGGGCTCGTGATCCGTTCGGCGACCAAAGTGAATGCGAAGGTCATCGCAGCTGCAACCAATTTAAAAGTGGTCGGACGTGCGGGCAGTGGGGTCGACAATGTCGATCTTCCTGCAGCGACGAAACGTGGGATTGTGGTGATGAATACTCCCGGGGGCAATACCATTACCACGGCAGAACACGCCTTTGCGATGATGTTGTCGCTTGCCAGAAGGATTCCTCAGGCGACGGCCTCAATGAAAGCGGGCAAATGGGAAAAGTCCAAGTTCATGGGCATGGAACTCCAGGAGAAAGTCTTGGGGATCATTGGACTTGGACAGATTGGTAGCTATTTGGTCAAGTTGGCGCAAGGCGCGTCGATGAAGGTCATTGCGAACGACCCGTATTTGGCTGAGGATCGTGCGCGCGAGATGGGCGTTGAACTCGTTGGCCTTTCTGAATTGTATCGTCGCGCTGATGTTATTTCGATCCATACCACTATGACCAACGAAACCAAGCATATGATCGGTGCAGAGGCAATGCGCCAGATGAAAGATGGCGTACGAATTGTGAATTGCGCACGCGGCGGGCTGGTTGACGAAAATGCGCTCGTGGAAGCTCTTACCTCCGGAAAGGTCGCTGGAGCTGCGGTCGATGTGTTTGAAAAAGAGCCCTGCGCTCCCGATCATCCATTGTTTGCGTTTGATAATGTGATTGTCACGCCGCACATCGCGGCGTCGACCACCGAAGCCCAAGAGAGTGTCGCGATTAGTATCGCTGAACAGGTGGTGGAGTATCTTACCCGTGGGGTGGCACGTGGGGCGGTGAACATGCCCTCCGCTCCAGTTGAATTGCTACAGCGTCTTCAGCCGTATTCAGTGCTCGCGGAAAAGCTGGGTGCGCTGCAGGCACAGTTGTGTGATGGCGGGATCGAGCGCGTGACCATTGAATACAAAGGCGATGTTGCCAATGAGTCGGTTGCGCTAATTACCCCGGCATTGCTCAAGGGCCTGCTGGCGCCGATTCTTGAAGGTACAGTGAACAACGTGAACGCGCCTGTGATTGCCAAGGAACGAGGCATTGAGGTGAAAGAGGTCCGAAGTCGTGACGCAGGTGAATTTACGAGCCTGATTCGAGTCGTGGTTGATGCCGCAAAGAAGAGTGCAACCGTGGCAGGGACACTGTTTGGACGAAAAGACCCGCGGGTGGTTGAGGTGAACAGTTTCAAGGTTGATTTTGATCCGCGTGGTCACCTACTGTTCATCTTGAACGAGGACCAACCTGGGGTGATTGGGATGGTTGGCCGCATTCTTGGTGAACATGGAATTAATATTGCGCGTATGGAATGTGCTCGTGTTGGGCAGGGTGGGGTTGCCCTGCTGATTCTTGCCCTCGACAGTCAGACGCCGGATGCCGTTCTCGACGCGATTAAGAGCAGCACGAACATCCAATCGGCCAAATGCCTTCAACTGTAGTGATTCAGGACGACGAGATGGAAACCGCCGCGAGGAGTCAAACTCCACCTGGGATGGCGGCCATGCTTCCTCCGGCCGCGGCGCAAAAGCGTCGGGCAGAGGATCTCATTCTTTCAGTTCTCCAGAAGTGGGGATTTCAAGAGGTTGTCCCCCCCGCGTTCGAATACTTGGATGTCCTTTCCCGAGGATTAGGGGATGACCTGATCGAGAAAGGGTATAAAGTGCTCGACCGCTGGAACGGTCGAGACTTAATCCTTCGTCCGGATGTGACTCCGCAAATTGCTCGGATGGTGGCGATGGGTATGTTTGCCGATGTTCGTCCCCTCCGTCTTTGTTACAGTGCTCCTGTGTATCGATATGATCCTGATCATGCTGGAAGAAATCGCGAAATCTTTCAAATCGGTGCTGAGCTGATCGGGCCGGAAAGTGCTACGGCCGATGCCGAAATGATTGTAGTTGCGATGGCCTGTCTTCGCGAACTTGGCCTTGAGCGATTTACCGTGACCATCGGTCAGGGCGAGTTTTTTAATACGCTCCTTTCCAAGGCGTTGATCTCGGACACGACGAAGTGGCAACTACGGTGTGCGGCGGCGAAAAAGAATCTCACGAGGCTTCAGGAAATCCTCTCTGGCGCGAAGGTGGAAGAAGCGTTGACAGAGATTATTCTTGCGGTGCCGAACCTGTTTGGGCATGAACACGTCATCGACGAGGCCGCGTCGTTAGCAGGGCACTGGGATGATTCCCTTGCCGCGCTCGATTGGATCAGGGAAGTGCACGGTTTGCTGGCGAAGGAAGGCCATGGTGAACATGTTCTCGTTGATCTGGGCGAAATCCGTGCCTTCGACTATTATACTGGGCTGGTGTTCAACATCTTTATCGAAGGGAGTGGATGGGAACTCGGGGGCGGGGGCCGATACGACCACCTCGTCGGGTGTTTTGGGTCCGAATGTCCCTCGACGGGCTTCGCGTTTGATCTAGGACGGTTATTCCGGCTTCTCGGCTAGTTTAGATTCTCCTTTGTTCATATTCCGATGGCGTTGATCGACGAGTCAGTCGCAAAACTCCCTCCGCAAAGTCTCGAAGCCGAGCAGTCGGTGCTTGGGGCCATTCTTCTTGACAACCATTCCTTGAACAAATCCGTCGAGATCCTCGCGCAGGACGATTTTTATCGGGAGGCGCATCGCCGCATTTTTCGTGGGATGTTGGATTTATCTGAGCGTAATGAGGCGATTGACCTCATCACCCTGGCTGAACATCTCAAGCAGCAGAATGTTCTAGAGGAGATTGGTGGTGTTGGTTACCTCGCGTCGTTAGTCCAGGCGATCCCCACCGCTGCCAATATTCAATACCACTCCAAAATCGTTCATGAAAAAGGGGTGCTGCGTGAACTGATTCAAGTGTCGACCGAGATCGTGACCCAAGGGTTAGAGGGAGGTCGGAATGCAGATGAGTTGCTGGATCAAGCGGAACAGAAGATCTTTAGCATCTCGCAGGCCAGTCATCGGCGTTCGTTTGTTCCACTCAAAGATGCCGTCACCTCTGGCATTCACCTGATTGACGAACTCTTTAGCAAGAAGTCTGAAATCACTGGTATTCCATCAGGGTTTATCGATTTAGATGGTAAGACAGCAGGCTTTCAGCCGTCTGATTTAATCGTGATTGCTGGGCGACCGAGCATGGGAAAGACCAGTCTTGCACTGGGCGCAGCGCTTCATGCCGCTATCCATCATGACTCGGTGGTCGCGATATTTAGCTTGGAGATGTCAAAGGAACAGCTTGTCCTTCGGATGTTGAGTTCTGAAGGAGGCGTTGATTCCCATCATATTCGGACAGGGCAACTGGAGCGAGAGGAATTTCATAAGATCCTCGCCGCTGCAGATCGATTGAGCTCGGCGAAGATATTTATTGACGACAGCGGGGCGCTCTCGGCGTTGGAAATGCGGGCAAAGGCCCGTCGATTAAAGAGCGAAGCGGGTTTGGATATGGTGATTGTCGACTATCTCCAACTCATGCAGGGGCGTTCTAATACCGAAAACCGCCAGCAGGAGATTTCGGATATTTCTCGCTCTCTCAAAGCATTGGCAAAAGAGCTGAACGTCCCGGTCATCGCGTTGTCACAGTTGAGTCGTGCGGTCGAAAGCCGAAAACCCCCTCGACCCCTTTTGGCCGATCTCCGTGAGTCGGGTGCGATCGAACAGGATGCTGATCTTGTCATCTTCATATACCGTGAAGATCAATACTATCCTGAAACTACGGAAAAAGGGGGCATCGCCGAAATTATCATTGGAAAACACCGCAATGGCCCAACAGGGGAGTTGGAACTCACCTTCCGTGACCGTTTGGCCAAGTTTGAAAATCTCTCTCACCGAGACAGGTAATCATCGTGCGAAACTCCTCGAGCTAACCTCCGTCCTTTCTAACGTTTTTCACCGTCACCGCTCTTGTCCGAAGTATCGTATTTCGCACGCCGGATGTCGGGGACACAATCAGGGGCAGCATAAACCGTGGAAGCAGGGCTTCGAGCGCCTGTCTGAGGACTCTTTTGCACGAGAGGAACGCGGATCGAACGATCACGCGACATATCTTCAACGAGTCAATTAGCGGATTGAAATGGGAGTAACGGTTCCCTTCGTTGTAAATGGTTTGAATAGGCATTTCTCGAATTGCCATGTTGAGCGTTTTACATTCGATGAGCATCGCCATTTCAAAGTCGTAACCGGTTGATGGGAATGCCAGGCATTGCAATCCGAAGCCGATGGGTATTCCCCGAAGGCCGGTCTGTGTGTCTCGTAGATCCAGACCTGTACAGACCCGAAACAGGACCCTGATGATGGTATTCCCGATCCAACTTCTGATCGGGACGTTGTTGTTAAACTCCCTGGATCCCAGCACCAAATGTTCTCGCCAGGTCTGCGCGTCGTGTGCGACTGACAGAATGTCGTGAACGGCGTGCTGCCCGTCTGCGTCGGCCGTGACGATATGTGTGCAGGACGGATAGTGCTCTCTGATGTGCTCGATAGCGGTTTTGAGTGCCTGTCCCTTTCCGCAATGTGTCTCGTGTCTGACGAGACGAACAGCCGGATGTCGCTGGACCTCCTGCACTATATTCTTTGAAGGTCCCGATGATCCATCATCGACCACAACAATTTGATTTTGTGGTGTCTGCTGAGACAGATTCTGTATGATTTGGATGAGTTCGCCTGTGGGGTTATACGCCGGGATGACAAAAATGAGAGATGAGGCTAGCGGTGGAGAACTCGATTCACGTTGGCCTTGTGTGCAGCTCTGGGTCACTCGATCACCCTACTCCCAGCGAATTGCCGGTTGTTTGTGATGTGGAGTGTGTTTTTCTTCATTCGCGTGGGTGTTGCGGGAAAAAAAGGGACCATCACCTCAAACGCAGCAAGGCGCTATCCTTATCCGGCAGTGGAAACGGATTCTTGACCTGTGAAGTAAACCAGCCGAACGTTTTGCGAAGAGCTGTGGATTCCGGAAATTGCTTCAACGCCTTGCGGAACATTGACTCCAGTTCAGGAATGTCATCGTTGTAGTAAAGCTGGAGTACCCCCAGGACTCGTAGGTATCGCATGGTTTGACTGTGGTCAAGTGCCGCAACCCCGATTGATTCATAGTGTGTTTTGAGGCGTTCCACATGCTTAAGGTAATTGAGATAGATTTGACCAAAGAAATGACCAGATTGGAGAAAAGTTTCTAATTGGGAATACACGAGATCATCAATGGCTCGACTTGTGTCGGGTGGGTCGTTGAACTGAGATAATCGCCGCATCACGAAGCGATTTCCCGCTAATCGTGCCATTGGACGAATTTCTACCGCCTCATCAGAAAGAACCCGAATCACGGAGTCAATCACCTCCGTCCTTTCGTACACGTTCCGCTCGCTGTAGGCGTATATCTCCTGGAAAATCCGGTAGTCGTCGTCGCCAGGATACTGATGGACAAGAAACCTGGTGAGCTGTGATCCCACTTGTATGCTGTTCCTCAAGAACAGTTCATCAAGATTATAGAGATTGAAATTGTGATCGCGAGGATTCTTGGCAATGTTGTACGAGACCCATTTTTCATAGGTATTGATGTTCTCGTTATAGAATAGGTTCAAAAGAAGGCATGCAATTGTCACGACCGAAACCAACGCCAAGAGACCTGCTGTTGCTCGCGGCACCTTGCGCATCGCCCAGAACATCATCATGAATAAGAATATGAACGGAAGATACGTTCGGTGCTCAAACGCGATATCGGCAATGGGAAACACCCCGGATTCGGGAAGAAAACACACGTACATGGCGACTCCGAAAAACGCCAAGAGAGGTTCCTTCTTCAACCATGCGATATAGAGGGCAAGAAAAATAAAACAATGGCCGATGATGGCTAGCCACATGAAGGAGGCACAAACATCTATGCTTGGATCTCCAAGGTAAGAGAAATGTAACCCAGAGGGGACAAAGAACAACTTGAGATACATGAAAATTATGCTGGACTGTGCGGGCAAGTACTCATGCCATGGCAATGCAGCGTGCTGATTCCCCGCCTGTAACACGAAATAAAAGATGCCTGGAATGAGGAGGAAGGGAAAGAAAGGTGTGAGCATTCTTAGGGATTCTGCCCACCCTTTGTTTTGAGAAATGACAAGGTATGCGAGGAGTAAGAAAGGAACGACCACCGCGTTTGTTTTCGATAATAGACCTAGAACAAAGAACAATAGAGACAAGAGAAAATGGTGCCGCGATGACGATTTGAGATAGAAGAGGAAAAACAACATACTGAGAAGTACCGCGAGAGCCGATAGAATGGCTCCGCGTTGGATGATGGAATTCACTGCTTGGTTATGGATTGGGTGCACGATGAACAGGAGCGCAGTGAGAAACGCTGCTGTGCGGTGTTGGATTTCAAATACCGATCGTATGAACATCCACAAGACGAATCCTGTAAGGCCGTGGAGGAAGACATTGACCACCTTGAACCCCAGAGGGGTTATGCCCCCCAATTTGAAATTTAACCACATTGTAGCCATCAGAAAAGGTCGATCAGGAAGAACGTGCGTCAGCGTCGCGAAGAATCCCTTTTGGAAGAAATGTTGGTTGTAATAGATGCGTCCGATATCGTCCCCGATAAAATCCATAGGTAGAGCGTTCCAGTACGTGACAAAGCTGACGAGAATAAAACAGAGGAAATGAGATGATGGTATGGTGAGCAACGTTAAGATTTTAGATTTCATGGGAGACGCAAGCTCTTGTACCGGCAGTTGTGGCCGACCATGTTGTAAATTTGCAGGCTGGGGATCTATCATTGCAGATTGAGTCATGAGATTATGCGTGTCTGGAAGGTGGCGTTGCACAAGGGGGAAACTGTGGAAAACGCTGACATGCTGCGTGCTTAGATGGGGCAGGGTTGAGGTTGGTGAACAGGGTTGTGACTAGACCAGTCCAGATTCTCATCATCACGCTGATTCTTCCGTTGCTCACGATTGCCTGCGCGGTATCTCCCCAAGCAGGCACCATGACCGTTCAATCTGCTCCAAGCCCATTTCCGACAGCGTCAGAGGTGGTCCATTCCCAACACCACGACGCGTACTTCCAATTTATGCTGGCCGTACACGACGAGTTGTCCAGAAATGTCGATGCCGCTCACGAGAAGTATACACTGGCTTTGGAGTCTGATCCGTCGTCACCCTATCTGCACGCGAGATTAGCAGCGATCTATGCTGGAAAGAAACAGGAAGACAGGGCGATCGAGCACGTCGACGCCGCGTTAACGCAACCCGAGATCGATGTTGTGACACGAGTATTGCTTGCCGATGTGTTGGTCAAGTTTGGATTGCGAGAACGCGCGGTGAAACTCTACGATACCGTGATTGAACGTGACTCGGCCAACCCGGATGTTTTTGTAAAAAAAGGAGTTTTGCTCCTCAGTCTTAATGAACTTGATGCGGCCAAACAAGCGCTCCGAAGAAGTATTGAAATACGTCCAGACTTGCCGATCGCCTACTACCATCTTGGCCGCGTTGCGCTTGGACAAGATGAGCCCGAGCACGCCATACAGTATTTTGAACGTGCCATTTCTGGCAAACAAGACTTTTTGCCTGCGTACCTAGCGCTCGCGAAGGTCCATGAGGAGCGAGGAGCAATTTCAGAAGCCATCGGCCTCTACCGCACGACGCTCGATACATTGCCTGGACCCTTGCCTTTGTTGCGATCTGAGCTGATCCGGCTCTATCTTGGAGAACACTCCTATGAACCCGCACTCCTGCTGCTGAAGGATATCCTTCATGAAGATCCTCACAATCTCGAGGCGACGCTGCGGGTTGGCCTGATCTACGTTGAACAAAAACAATTCGAGAAGGCGGCGGTTCGTCTGCAGGCTGTGCTTAGCCAGCGGCCGAACGACGTGATGGTTCGCGACTACCTCGGCCTGATTTTCGAGCAGAGCGAGGCCTACGAGAAGGCCATCGAACAATATCAACAGGTACTTACGATCGATGATCAATACCTTGATACGATCTTTCACCTGGGGCATCTCTACTATCGGCTGAAGAACTTTGGGGAATCAGTCCCTCTCCTGCGTAAAGCCGTACAGCTGGAACCACAACGCATTGATTCATATTTGGTCTTGGCGTTGGGCTTGACCCGATTGGAACGATATCACGATGCCGTGGGCGTCTTACAGCGGGGCATTGCGCTGGACACGGGAGTTCCTGATCTTCACTACCATCTTGGAATTGTTCATGAAAAACTTGATCAAGCAGATAAACTTATTGCCCACATGGAGAAAACCATCAACCTGGACCCCACCCACTCCGATGCGTTGAATTATCTTGGGTACTACTATGTTGAACACGACATCCGGCTTGATGAGGCGATGGGATTGATCAAGCGGGCCGTTTCCCTTCAGCCAGACAACGGGTATTATGTCGATAGTCTTGCCTGGGCTCACTATAAAATGGGACGAACTCAAGAAGCTCTGGTGCAGCTCAAACGAGCAATCACACTTGTGCCCGACGATCCCGTGATCGTACAGCATCTTGGGAAAGTCTATCTGACCTTGGGACGTCGGGACGAGGCACGCAAGGCGTGGGAGCGGTCGTTGGAGCTTGATCCAGAGAATCAGACATTGCGTGATGCGTATCGTGAGCATGGATTGGGTCTGAAAGAGGAGGGTATTTGATGCAGTGTGCGGATAGGACTAATGAGAGCGCGATGATGAGGGCGGTTCACCGGTTGATGATTGGATATATTGACGATAGCCAAAACCTGACCAACAGGGTCAATGACGTGCTCAGTTAGAATACTGAGTGTTCGAGTTCCCAGTACGGGAGATGAGGATAGCGTACGAATACGCTCGAATCGTGCATGCTCTGGATATATATATGGGGTCATTTGACAAACTCTGTAGACTTCTCCAAGATGCGCCATAACTTAGTTACATAAGGGCACATTACATATTGAGTGTGATCTGTATCGCTGCGTGAAATGAGCAGATAAGGCTATGGTTGACCATAGTGCTGGATACGATATTCCATTGAGTCCGCTAATAGCTTAAGAGGAGGAGTTCACCATGAAGATGTTTCAGAAGGATAGGCAAGGTTTTACGCTTGTGGAGTTGATGATTGTGGTGGCGATCATAGGAATTTTAGCGGCAATCGCGATCCCGAATTTCTTGAAGTATCAGGCGAAAGCAAAGCAAAGTGAAGCCAAGGCCAACCTCAAGAACGTTTATACTGCCGAGCTTTCCTACCTGGCTGAATCTGCCGTCTATGCGAGCTTCTCTGTTGTCGGGTTTGGTCTCTCAGCCGACAATCCGAGGTACCAATATGATGTTGGGCTCGGCGACCTAGTTGGAAAGACACCATTGGCAGCAATAACCTGCGGTGGGGCAGTATCTGCAGGCATTGACTCTAATCCAGGATTTACTTCGACTGGGTGTGGCAATATCGACGGTGATGTAGCGATAGATAGTTGGTTTATCAATGATGTCAACGTACTATCGAATATGGCCAATGACGTGTAATGCCTTGTAGTATTGTGGGTGTATTGACCTGTAATTCTTTGTCAGGGAGGTAAACCCCTTGTAGGAGGGGAATGCCCTGACGTATGGCTTGGCATAGGGCATAGATAGAACCACAGAAAGATAGCCAACTCATCGATGAGGAGGGGCGGGGCCGGGTATACGGCATCGCCCCTCTCGTTCTTCTTGTTTGTTTTTCCCCTCTGGTTGATGGGGGAGCCTCTCACCTTCCTGTTACTATCATTCGCCTTACGCTGATTTTCCTTTTGGCGTATTGGGTTATTTCATCTGTAAGGCAGGGCTGTCTCAGAGTCCATCGGAGCGTTCTCGACGTCCCCCTCTACGTTTTTCTTGCCTTCACAATTTTTACGACAATCCGGTCCCCTTATTTGCATATGAGCCTGCAATGGCTGGGAATTGTTCTCAGTTATGGCGTGTTCTTCTTTCTTGTGCTTCAAACCATAGACAGTCGACGAAAGATTGACATTACGGTGTATGCGGTGATCGCAATCGGCTGTATCGAGGCCGTTGTAGGGAATATCCAGTCCCTTTTTCTTGAATTTGGTCGGGCCAAAGGGAGCTTTTTCAATCCCAACTTTTTGGCCGTTTATCTGACAGCGATCTCAGCCCTGGTGCTTGGGATGCTGACCACGTCACGATATGGCTGGAGGGTCAGGATCATCTTGGGGACCGTATTTCTGATCATGGTCTGCGCTGTCCTCCTCACGGGCTCGAGAGGAGGCTGGTTGGCATTCCTCATGGCGATCGGCTGCGTCTTATGGCTTCGCTTCGGGAAAGTGGCGATAGCCGTTGTGCTCGCAGTCGTGTTGCTCCTGGCGATTGTGCCAAACCCGCTTCAACAGCGTGTCTTGGGCGAGCATGAGCACAATCCCTATACCTACTCGCGTATGCAGATTTGGTCGAGTTCTTTCTCGCGAGCATTGGATCATCCGTTGGGGACTGGGCTCGGTATTTATAAATATACCTCTCAACAGCATCCGATACTGATTGAGGGCGTGCTTTCGCGCTATGGCACACGCGCCCAGACCGCACATAGTGAGTATCTCCAAATTGCGGTCGAACTCGGTATCGGAGGGCTATTGGTGTTCTTTTGGGGCATGTCCAGGATGGGTAGGGCAGTGTATGCCGCGTTAACAACCGAGCAATTGGTGGAAGAACGAAGTATGCTGATCGGACTCACCGGCGGAATGTGCGGCCTGCTGACGCACGCTGCTGTGGATTCTTCGTTCCACCAGCCGCCTGTTGTCATGCTGTTAATCCTTTTTGGGGGAATTATTGTTACCATGCAGCGGATGGGATGCGGTGAAGACAAGATAGCAGTCTTCGCCGTGCGCCCCACCGCGCTCACGGTGTGTGGGATTTACGTTCTGGCGACTCTGATCAGCGTTGTGGCAATACGGCCAGCGCTCGCGTGGTACGCATGGGTCGACGCCGAGCGACTCCTGCACACTCGGCACGTCGAGGCATCGTATGCGCGATTGGATTGGGCCATATTTCTCGATCCCGGAAATGCCACCTATCACGATGTTCATGCCCAGGCCGCGTTTCAACAGCTCCACGCGTCGGGAGATTGGGCATGGGGCCACCAGGCTCTCGCGCGGATCAATTATGCTGCCAGCCTCAATTCGATTGATGAGCGCTATCGGAGTCACCGTGGCCGAATCTATAGTGCAATGGCAGATGTGGCTGGAGAAAACGAACTTCGGCGTTGGGCACTCGAAAACGCGCGAACGTCCTATGGTGAAGCCATTCACCGGGATCCCTATTCACCTCGTCATTATCTCGAGCGTGCGCGAACCCACGTTGCTCTAGAAGACACGCGTGCGTCACAAACCGACCTGTTACAAGCGATTGAACTCGAGCCGAATTATCTTCCAGCCAGATTTGCGTTGGGACGCTTGTATCAGCAACTGGGACAACGTGAAGAAGCTGTGACAGAGTATCAGGAGATCATTGAGCGCATGGCCAAATATCACGGTCAGACACTGCTGCCACATGAGAAGCTCTTTCTCAATGTAGATCTCGAGTATGTGCACGCGGCGCTTGTGTTGTTGAGTGAACCATAGTGAAGATTGTTTGGATAGTATTGGCCGTTGTGGTTGCGATGGCAGGGGTCCATCGTCTGCAGGTGAGTATTGACGAACAACGAAGTGAGGGCACGGCGGTTCGCTCGTTGATGCATCTCCCTGATGGAGAGGTGTTGAAGTTTGTGTCGTTGGGGTATCAGAATGTTGTTGCAGATCTTATCTGGTTGAGAATCATCCAAGTATTCGGCGATCGCACAGTCACGGAGGATGGCTATAACTGGATCTATAACGCTTTGGATGCGGTCACAACGCTCGATCCGCAATTCGTGCAGGCGTATCTTGCTGGAAGCATGACGCTTACGGTCATGGCTGACCATGTGGAGCAAAGCAATCGAATCTTGGAGAAAGGCATTGCTGCAGATCTCGAAGAGTGGAGAATTCCATTTACTTTAGGGTTCAATTATTTCAATTTTCTTAGAGACTATCGACACGCGGCGAAGTATGTTGAAATGGCCGCAACAATGCCCGGCACGCCTGATTGGCTTCCGTTACTCGCCGCACGGTTACATGTTCAGGCTGATGCTCCCCAACTGGCGCTCGAATTTATCACTCGTGTCTATGAGGCCACGACGGATGAAGGCTTGAAAGCAAAGCTTGAAATTCGGATCAAGGAAGTGATGATCGAACGAGATCTCATGGCGATGAAACGAGCCGTCGAACGGTACCAAGTGAGGCATGGATCACGTCCTGAACGCCTCTCTCAGCTTGTGGAGACGGGTATCTTGAAGCATATCCCGCTCGAGCCGTTTGGCGGGACCTATACGCTGGATTCAGAGACTACTGAACTGAGTAGCAGTAGCAGGCCTGAGCGAATGAAGGTCTATCATCCTCATCAACGCAAACAGGACGGCTAGCATGCAGGTCGTGGTTCAGACTGAGAATCTACGAATGGAATTTTCCTTGGGATTAGGTCGAGGGCGGATGGTGGCATTAGATGACCTCACACTGCAAGTCGAGTCTGGTGAAGTCTTTGGCGTCCTTGGGCCGAACGGGTCTGGCAAGACCACAGCGATGAAGGTTTTGACGGGGCTGTGTGCTCCCACGTCTGGGAGTGCATGGGTGTTAGGACAACCGGTCGGGAATGTGAGCGTCAAGAATGAAATCGGATTTCTTCCCGAGCATCCGTATTTTTACGAATATCTGACTGCGGAGGAGTTTCTACGATTCTATGCGAGGTTGTTCCGTCGCGGTGGGCTGGTTCTTTCCAAACGCGTCGATGAGCTTTTAGAGCTTGTTGGACTGACTCGCCAGCGACGTACTCGCCTGCAGCACTTTTCCAAGGGGATGCTTCAGCGTATTGGCATCGCTCAAGCACTGATTAACGATCCCCGGCTTGTCCTTCTCGATGAACCGATGTCTGGTCTCGATCCAGTGGGGAGAAGAGAAGTGAGGGATATTATTCTGCAGCTGAGAGACCAAGGAAAGACGGTATTCTTCAATTCACACATCCTTCCCGACGTGGAAATGATTTGTGATCGGGTTGCCATTTTGATGGAAGGTAGATTGCTTGCTATGGGGCCAGTTCGAGAGCTGGTCGGGTCGATCTCAGTTCGGTCGGTTGAAGTAGAGTTGGAGAGTGTGAGTTCCACGGAAATTGCTGTGGTCGAAAGGATGGCGGAAAAGGTTGTCGTTATGAAAAATTACCTCATCGCGGTATTGCCTGACATGGCGAGCGTTGATGAGATTCTTCGGCTTGCCAATGTGCATGGATGGCGTCTTCGCGCCATGACACCGCGGAGAGCATCGCTGGAAGAAATATTTCTTCAGGAGGTCAGTAAGCATCATCATGAGATTCGGTGATATTGCCGCGATCGCACAGAATACCTATAAAGAAAATCTTCGAGACAAGATTTTGTATAATCTCGTCATCTTTGGGCTCGTGATGATAGGAGGATCACTGCTTCTTAGCACGCTGACGATCGGTGAGCGAACAAAGATTATTATGGACGTTGGTTTGGCTAGCATCGAGCTTTTTGGGACCCTGATTGCGATTTTCGTCGGGATTGGCTTAGTCAGCAAAGAGCTTGAGAAGCGAACAATCTATACCATTCTGTGTAAGCCAGTTTCTCGTTCTCGGTTCATTCTTGGAAAATATCTTGGTCTTGTCATTACCCTGTTCGTCAACGTCTCGATCATGGGAATCGGATTTTTTTTGATCCTTGCTTTGATTCACGTGGTGCCAAATTTCACCATCGTTGCTGCTGTTCTCCTCATTTTTGTGCAACTTCTGATCCTGACCGCTTTCGCGTTGTTGTGTTCTACCTTCACGACCTCAACACTCAGCGCCATGTTTACACTGTCGATTTACGTCATTGGGCATTTGACAGAAGATCTGAAAAACCTCGCTCTTCGGCTTTCCGATGTGTTTTCAAGTACGTTTTCAAGTACGTTGCTTGAAGTTGTATATTATGTGCTGCCGAATTTTGATTACTTTAATATTAAAGGAGAGGTCGTTCATGGAGTGTCGATTGATCCAGCCACCGTTGGAAGCATTCTATCGTATGGGCTGGTTTATGCCGCAGTGTTGGTCGCGCTCTCGTGTCTTATTTTTGAACGGCGGGATGTGAAATAGTACATGATTGATGCGCAAGGAATCTCTCCTGTTGACGAGATGGACGCGATTTTCATTCTATCAACTGGAGGCATTGTCCTATAGACTGCTCTGATGGACATTCCGGCTTTTTCACGCCCGTTGAACGATGATTCGTGTTCGATGAGATGATGAAACAAAGGCACTTAGCCGATCGCTATGGGCCCTCTTCCCCCGCCCAGCATTTGAGTTGACACGAAGGGTCGGTCACCTTCCTGGACCACAATTTCCGGCCCGTATTGTACCTGTGCCTGGTCCAGTTTTTCGGGGAAAGGTCAACTCCGGCCGGTCGTGTGCAGAGGGGGAATATCCCATTCGTCAACAACAGACAATGACGCGGCTGACATTCATTGTTTCTTCTCTTGCACACCCAGGGGGCGCCCAACGGGTGATGTCGATCATGGCCAATTACTGGGCGACCAAAGGCTGGTCTATCACGCTTCTGACTATGGATGATGGGAGCGAATCTCCGTTTTATGATCTTCATCCAGCAGTCAAACACCATGCCCTTGATATTGCTGGCGAATCATCGAACCCCATCGAAGGGTTGATCAATAACCTAAATCGCCTTCAGGTGCTCCGAAGAGCCATCAAAGAGAGTGATGTAGAAGTGGTGATTTCATTCATAGACCAGACGAATGTGCTGACCCTGCTATCGACATGGGGCATGTACCTTCCTGTGGTTATTGCGGAGCGTATTGATCCCACACACTACCACATCGGAACCGGATGGAATCTGCTACGAAAGTGGGTGAACCCTCGCGCCTCATATGTCGTAACGCAGACCGAGGCTGCTCTATCCTACTTTTCGGAGCGGGTACGCAAGAAGGCATGGGTCATTCCCAATCCGGTGGTATTGCAATGGAAACCCCAAAAGCGTGCAATCAGCTTTATCAATAATAAAAGAAAAAAATCCGTCTTGTCTGTTGGGCGTCTCAGTGAACAAAAGGGATTTGACCTTCTTTTGAGGGCTTTTGCCATGGTTTCACCGCGGCACACTTCCTGGTCTCTTATTGTCTGGGGAGAGGGGTCGTCACGGGCATGCTTGGAAAAGTTGCGGGATGACCTCGGGTTATATGGACGTGTTTACTTCCCAGGAAAGACGAAGCACCCCTTCGAGAAAATGAGGCAGGCCGACCTATTCGTCCTCTCCTCTCGTTATGAAGGGTTTCCCAATGTGCTGCTGGAGGCGATGGCGTGTGGTCTCCCCGTGATTTCCGCCGATTGTCCCAGTGGTCCACGCGAAATCATTCGTGACGATGTGAATGGTATCCTGGTTCCGCCCGAGAATGTAGAGGGGTTGGCCTATGCCATGGATAGACTGATGTCCGATGAAACCGAGCGTCGACGGCTTTCCTTACGCGCGGTGGAGGTCAGGGAGCGGTTTGGCCTAGAGACGATCATGGAACAATGGGAGCAATTGATCGGCTGTGCGATCGGCAACCACAGCACACCCCACTAATGCATGTGGACTATATCGTCTTTTACGACGAACCCCTCCTAAAGTTCGAACGGCTCCTGAAACAAAAAATCCCTTGATCAGCACCAGAATATTTGCTACTAATAGTTTAGAACATAATGAACAAAGTTCAATCAAAACTGACTCATTTTGAGCTCGAGGTTGTCTCCGCGGCCGGTGAATTGGCGATGAGCATCTCGCTGGCGCGATCTGTGGGCCAGATCTTCGGCCTCTTATATATCGCCAGCGAACCTCTCTCCATCGACGATCTCTGTTGGCGACTCGAGATGAGTAAGGGCAACGTCAGCATCAATCTCCGTGTTTTGGAGGCTTGGGATGCAGTGGAAAAGATATGGGTCCGTGGCTCCAGGCGGGCTCACTACAAGGCCGTACGAGACTTAAAGAGGATCGCCCTTCAGCGAATCGAGCAAGGAGGGCGCCGCAGAGTCGATCTCGCTCTGGCGAAGATCAGCAGAATGGAGTCCTTGAGCCGGTCCCGGAATGACAGAAGGGACAAGGCGGCGGTGGAGCGGGTCCGCGAGTTCAAAGCCTTTCTAAAGTCGGTGAAAAAAGGCTTAAAATTGCTCCCAAAACTTGAGTCTTTTCTGGCGAGTCCCCTGTTGGCCGGGGTGCTTCGGGGCAGCGACAGGTGAATCGTGCCCGTTCCACCTCAAGCGGAATTCCAGTCATCGCCGGCGGCAAACCGGTCCGGAACGATTTCTTGGTGTTCGGAGTCCCGCAGATTGAGGAAGATGAAATTCAGGAAGTTGTCGCGACTCTTAGAAGCGGCTGGATCGGAACTGGACCCAAGGTCAACAGATTCGAGCGCCAATTCGCAAAATACAAGAACAGTCAATATGCGATCGCGGTCAATTCCTGCTCTGCGGCGCTGCACCTTTCCTTCCTAGCCTTAGGTATTGGTTCCGGCGATGAGGTCATCACAACCCCGATGAGTTTTGGCGCTACGGCCAATGCCATTATTCACACGGGAGCACGACCTGTCTTTGCGGACTGCGACCGCAAGACCATGAACATCGACCCAGCCGAAATTGTGAAAAAAATCACTCCACGGACCAAAGCAATTCTTCCTCTGCATTTTGCGGGCCGCCCCTGCCCCATGGACTCCATCATGACAATCGCCAAGAAGCATAATTTGCGAGTCATTGAGGATTGCGCCCATGCGATCGAAACGAAATTCAAGGGCACATCGGCTGGCAGGTTTGGGGAGGTGGGCTGTTTCAGTTTCTATGTAACCAAAAACATTATTACCGGCGAAGGTGGCATGGTGATTACATGCGATCATTCCATCGCGGAAAAACTCAAGATCTTTGCTCTCCACGGGATGAGCCAGGACGCTTGGAAGCGTTTTAGTGACGATGGATACAAGCACTACACATTTGTAGGCGCCGGGTATAAGTACAACATGACGGATATGCAGGCCTCCCTAGGCATTCACCAGCTTCCCCGGGTGGATCGCTACCTGGAAAAGCGCCGGCTACTCTGGGAACGGTATGATGCGGGTCTGCGCAACCTACCGCTTCTCACACCGCCACCTTCCGAGCCTGATACTGTGCATGCGCGGCACCTCTATACGATCTTGCTGGATCTTGACCAACTCTCCGTCAATCGCGACTTTGTCCTCAATGCCCTGACCAAGGAAAACATCGGCGTGGGGGTGCACTATATAGCACTCCACATGCATCCGTTTTATAAACAATTTCTCTCCTCGGAAGACCGCTTTCCCAATGCAGCCTATGTCTCGGAGCGAACCATCTCTCTGCCGCTGTCAGCACGACTGACCGAAGAGGACATTGAGGACGTCATCGTCGCACTTAACAAAATCCTGAGTCACTATCGCCGATGATGGAGATGCCTCATTCCAGTAAGAAGCAACGGCACATCCGCGACTTATTCTCGCTGCAGGGCCGGGTGGCGCTGATCACCGGCGCCTCGGGCCAATTAGGCAGTTCTCTCGCAAGGGCCCTGCACGAGGCTGGTGCCCGCCTGATCCTTCTCGACAAGAATCCCACCCGTTGCGAAGCTTGGGCGAGCAGGCACACTACAACGGACCAAGAGATCCTCTCGCTGGAAGCCGATGTGACGGTCAAGGCATCCCTGGAGGCTGCGCTCAGCGCCTCTATAAAACGATTTAAAACGATAGACATTCTTATCAACAATGCTGGGATCGGAATTTTTACTCCCTTCGAGAGCCGTACAGAGGAAGAATTTCAAGCGGTCCTGGATGTCAACCTCAAGGGAACCTTTCTCTGCACCCAGGTGTTCTCCGCTCCGATGAAAAAGCAAAAGGCTGGGTCGATCGTCAACATCGGCTCCATCTACGGCCTCGTCTCGGCAGACCCCCGTATTTACGGAGACTCCGGACGCAATAGCTCTGAAGTGTATGCCGCAACCAAAGCGGGTATTATCCATATGAGTCGCTACTACGCTGTCCATCTTGCCCCTCACAAGATTAGAGTGAATGTGATCTCTCCTGGAGGCGTGTTCAATCACCAGAAAGAAGATTTTGTCCAGAACTACGTTCAAAAAATTCCGTTCGACCGCATGGCCACCGAAGAGGACCTTAATGGAGCTGTCGTGTATCTGGCTTCCGACGCTTCCAGCTACGTGACCGGACATAATCTGATCGTAGATGGTGGCTTTACGATATGGTGATGCACGCATCCATCCCCCCCGTACGAGTTGGGACCCGCAGGATCGGATCGGGCGAACCCCTTTTTTTCATCGCGGAGATCGGTCTCAACCACAACCAAGATTTCGATATGGCGAAGCAGCTCATCGATGTCGCTGCCCAGGCAGGCTGCTCCGCAGCGAAATTTCAAACCTTTCGTGCGAGGGACGTCTACATAGGCCGGAATCTTGCCGGTACCTACCATCTGATGGGCAAAGAGATTCCAATCTACGATCTCCACGCCAGCCTCGAGATGCCTGAAGATTGGGTCATTAAGCTTTCCGAATACTGCACGAAGCTGGATATTGTGTTTTTCTCCGCTCCAATCGGGCAGGCCGCAACAGAAATGCTGCTTTCAGCAGGCACCTCGGTTTTTAAGATCTCATCTTACGAGTGTTCGAATCTTCCATTCGTTCGTTACGTGGCCTCCAAGGGGAAACCGATCATTCTGTCGACTGGCGCCGCAACGCTGGGGGAGATTGAGGCAGCCGTCCTAACGATTCAGCGCGCTGGTGTTCCGCTTGCAGTGATGCACTGTCTTACCTGTTACCCCGCCTCTTTTCGCTGTGCCAACTTGTCAGTCATGGACACGCTACGCAGTGCCTTCGAAATACCGGTGGGTTTTTCCGACAATGGATTCGCCTATGAAAGCGGAAAAATTGATGATACGCGGGTTCCGCTTGCTGCGGCCCAAGGTGGGGCGGATCTGTTTGAGATCCATATCACGCTGGATCGCTCCCTACCAGGCCCGGACCACGGCTTCGCGACAGAACCTGACGAACTCAAAAAAATGGTTACTGCTATGAATAGTGTGCGCCAGGAGTACAACGACGGTAGGCGTTTCGATATCGATCTGGAACTGTGGGGCTCATCGGTGAAACGGACCTACCCCGAGGAAGAGTATGTCCGAACCTTCGCGTATAAATGCCTGTTTGCCGCTAAGGACATCGATTCTGGAAAAAAACTGACCGAGGACAACGTTTGTATCCTTCGACCTGGCGAGCATCCTCGTGGGATCGAACCCAAATTTTACGACCTTCTGATCGGCAAAGCGGTCTCCAAGCACAAGCTCAAGCGCTGGGAACCGATCACGTGGGACGCTATTCTTTCATGATCTCAAAGAAGATTCTTTTTCGCTGTGACGGTGGTTCGATCCCGGAAATCGGGATGGGACACGTGGTCCGTTGCCTCCATCTCGGCGAAGCGCTGAAACGGCGCCATGTCCAGAGCGTGTTCCTCACGCGATCAACTCCGGAAGTGACACAGCTCATCCGCGCCGGAGGCCATGCTTGCCTCGACCTTCAATCAGGAGACGAAACCACAGAAGTTCTCGATGTCATTAGGAATGAGAAGCCGGACATCGTCGTCTGGGATCGTCTAGACACAGATCCCGACACGTGCCGTGCGATCAAGAAGTTGGGGGCGCTCCTGGTTACATTGGACGACCAGGGGGAAGGCCAGGTGGAAGCGGACATCACGGTCAACGCGATGGTTTTCGGCGGCGACACCTGCTACAAAGGCTTCGAGTACGTCATCCTTCCGGACATGAAACGAGATTGTCGTGATCCATCCCGCTTGGTGCGACGTATTTTCATTTCATTCGGTGGTTATGATCACCACGACATGACGCGTAAAGTCTTAACGTCGCTCCTGAAACTTGACGGTGCCGTAGAGCTTCACGTCGTCGTCGGTCTTTCCTATTCGGATTCCGTGGACCTGAGAACACTCTTTTCCAACGAGAGTCGCCTTATCGTGTACCGCAACCCGAAAAATTTTAGCCATCTTCTGATGGAATCCGATCTCGCAATCCTATCTGGGGGATTGACCCTCCTTGAAGCTCTTGCCGGGGGAATCCCCTGTATTGCGATCGGGCAATACCGGCACCAAGT
>JYMV01031401.1_pt1 | contig 20833 bp, 19 predicted proteins | sample 338911 | NCBI WGS metagenome assembly JYMV01 (sample SAMN03354496, study PRJNA234377) | hydrothermal vent metagenome | biome: Deep sea; feature: Hydrothermal plumes at the Eastern Lau Spreading Center, Western Pacific Ocean; material: Seawater | place: Tonga | collected 2009 | depth 2000 m m
GCCCTGCTAAGGAAGGAAAGCCGGGGTGGGCATTTCCGCACAGATTTCCCGAAACGTGATGACGAAAACTTTCTCCATCATTCATTGGTCTACAACACCCCGGATGGCCCGGTAGTCAAACCAAAACGGGTTGTGATCACTAAATACCCACCCGCAGAAAGAACTTATTAATGGCGACTTTCAGGATCAAGCGTTTCAATCCAGAAAAACAACCGGAACCTTATTACGAGGAATTCCAGTTGGACATTCCACCGGCGGCAACGCTTCTGGATTGCATGAACCAGATCAAGTGGACTTTGGATGGTAGTTTGACTTACCGGATGTCCTGCCGCAGTGCGATATGCGGGTCCTGTGCGGTCAAGTCAAATGGCCACGCCCTGCTGGCTTGCCAGCGTCAGGCGGAACACCTTGTAGATGACAACGATACCATCACGCTGGAACCTTTGGGCAACATGAAGCCAATAAAAGACCTGGTGGTCGACTTCACCCCGTTCTGGGACAAGGTCAACAAGGTCAAACCTTATCTACAACCCAAAGAAGCCCCGCCGGAAAAAGAACGGCACCAATCCCAGGAAGCCTTCCTGGTGATTGATGATGCGAGCACCTGTATCATGTGCGGTGCCTGTTACTCCGACTGCAATACCCTGGAGGTGGATGACAACTTCCTCGGTCCTGCGGCCCTTGCCAAGGCCCAGAGGTTTGTCGGCGATTCCCGCGATTCGCAAACCCTCGAACGGGTCAAAGAACTCAGTGAACCAGGTGGCATCTGGGACTGTACCCATTGCGGCGAATGTAGTGAGCGTTGCCCGAAACCGGCCCGTCCGTTTGAGCGCATCAAGGAAATCATGACCGTGGCGCTGGAGCAAGGCGTGCACAACAATACCGGAGCCCGGCACGCGCTGTCTTTTTTTAATTCCGTTAAAAGAAGCGGTAACCTGAATGAAAACCGGATACCCGTTGAGTCAATGGGAATTTTCAATATTCCCGGACTGCTTAGTCTGCTTCCGATAGGAATCAGAATGTTTCTCAAAGGCAAGGTTCCCCCGGTCATTCATCATTCTATTGAAGAAGTGGATGACGTTAAACGAATTTTTAAGGAGTTGGATCAATGAAGTTTGCCCTGTTTACCGGATGCGTTGCCAAAGGGGCGACTCGGGAACTGATGCTCTCTACCCACAAGGCCGCCGAAGGTCTCGGCTTTGACTTTGTAGAAATGAAAAGTGCTTCCTGCTGTGGTGCCGGGGTGGTCTCCGAAAAAAGCCCCCTGCTCGCCGATGCGCTCAACGCACGTTCGTTTTCCATCGCTGAAAAACAGGGGCTCGATATAGTCACCATCTGCTCCACCTGCCAGGGTACCTTGAAAAAAACCGAAGCTCACCTCAATGAAGATGCCGAATATAAAAAGAAGGTCAACGATATCCTCAAGGAAGGCGGACACCAGTATAGCGGCAAGACGCGCATCAAACACTTCGCCAACATCCTCGCAACCGAAGAGGGCATGGCAAGATTGAAGGAACGCATCAAACGGCCCCTGACCGGACTGAAAGTTGCGGCGTTTTATGGTTGTTACGTCCTGCGTCCCTCAGAACGCTCGGACTTCGACAATCCGGATAACCCCACCGGTATGGAAGATATTTTTGCGGCGTTGGGTGCCACACCGGTGTATTACCCCAGCCGCGTCAAATGCTGTGGCTTTCCCATTGTCATGATGAATAAATCCGCTTCGCTGGATATGTCGGGCAACGCCCTGCTCGATGCCATTGAACATGGCGCCGATGTCATAGCGACCGGGTGCCCACTCTGCCACCTTAGCCTTGATTCTTATCAGCCGGAAATTGAAATCCTGCAAAAGACCAACAACTCCATCCCTGTTTTGCACCTGCCTCAACTTGTTGCCCTGGCCCTGGGTTATTCCCCTGATGAGCTGGGCATGAACAAACACATCGTCTCCACCCTCAAAATCAACGAAATCCTCGCCGCCCATTAGCCACCAGGCGTGCGGTTAAAGACGTGAGTTTCGTTGGCCTCTCACGCCTGAACCCCTCCCAATCCCTCTAATAAGTAGAAAATAAAAAAACATCTCCTCCCCGTCGCCGAACAGGTTAAGATCGTTCCATTAATAATTTAATAGGGGGTGATTTGGAGACTTCATTTAAAAGGCAGGTGATAGTTCTGTGTGTGGGTGCTGTAGTTTTTCTGGCGATACTCATCATGCCGATTTTAGAAGGCCTGACCCTTGAGGGACAACGCTTGCTGGCTGTGACCGCGCTCATGGCCATCTGGTGGATTGGTGAGGGCACCTCAATTGCCGTGACGGCCCTGTTACCGTTGGTACTATTTCCATTATTAGGTATCCTGCCCAGCAAGCTGGTGGCCCCCAATTACTCCAACCACTTGGTCTTTTTATTTCTCGGCGGATTCATGATCGCGTTGGCCTTGGAAAAATGGAATTTTCACAAGCGTCTGGCGTTGTGGATTATTTTGGCAATTGGAACTCAGCCTCAGCGAATTGTTTTGGGATTCATGACCGCCACGGCTTTTATGTCTATGTGGATCTCCAACACCGCCTCGACCATGATGATGCTTCCGGTTGCTATGGCGGTAGTGCGACAAATTGCCCTCGATGCGTCTTTGAATGGAGAAAAAAATGATGCAACCCGCGAAACCATAGAGAATGGATTGGGGCTCGTTCTCATGCTGGGTTTGGCCTATTCCGCCAGTATTGGCGGGGTTGGCACGCTCATTGGTACTGCGCCTAATATTGTTTTTGCCGGTTTTTATAAAACATTGTTCCCTGAAAATCCGGAAATCACTTTTTTTTCGTGGATGGTATTGGCGATTCCGGTAGTGATGGTTTTTATTCCCATTGTGTGGATGTATTTGTGCCGCTTTGTGTCTCCCATTCAGCTGGCAAGCATTTCCGGCGGAAGTCATGAAATCATTCAACGGGAACTCGATGATTTAGGCTCTATCAATCGTGCTGAAAAAATTGTGGCGGCGGTGTTCTGTCTCACTGCCTTTTTATGGATATTTCGCAGACCCATAGCGCTTGGGGAATTTGTGATCCCGGGTTGGTCGGGGTTGTTTGGGCATCCCAAGTTTCTGCACGATTCCACCGTGGCCATGGCAATGGGTATTTTGCTCATGCTTCTTCCTGTTAATGGGGCAAAAGGGCTGATTGTAAATGGAAAAAGGGAGTGGTTTGCCTTGGACTGGAACACGGTGCAGTCGAAAATTCCCTGGGGAATTTTGCTTTTGTTCGGCGGCGGCTTTGCCTTGGCAAGTGGTTTTGGCGCAACTGGACTGGATAAATGGATAGGCGATAAACTCACCGGTGTTGCAGGTTGGCCTTTGTGGGCGGTGGTGCTCACCATTTGTCTTGCTGTGACTTTTTTGACTGAGCTGACGTCTAACACCGCAACCACAACTATGATCCTTCCTATCCTCGGCATGGCGGCGATTGCGGCTACGGTACACCCTTTATTTTTTATGCTGCCGGCAACGCTTGCCGCCTCGTTTGCCTTCATGTTGCCGGTCGCGACCCCGCCGAATGCCATTGTGTTTGGTAGCGGTTGGGTGAGTGTCCCACAAATGTCCCGCGCTGGTTTTGTCCTCAACTTTATTGGAGCTGGTATCGTGACTTCCGCTGTTCTGCTTTTAGTAAACAGCCTATTCCTTTGAATTATTTAGATTAAAATCTCTTAAAAAAAAGATTTTTAGGTTGTTGATTTAAGGTCGGCAAACTGGTATTTAGTGGTGTTATGGATCCCGCCAATTTTGTACATCTCCACCTTCACACTTCTTATAGTTTGCTGGACTCTTCTATCCGACATTCGGCCTTGTTTAAAAGAGCGGAAGAGTTTGGCATGCCGGCTGTCGCAATGACTGACCATGGCAACATGTTCGGGGCGGTGGAATTTTATAACGCGGCCCGAAAACATGGCATCAAGCCGATTATCGGGTGCGAGGTGTACGTCGCACCTGAGAGCCGTCACGAGAAAACCTCCAAGGACAATCTCCGGGATGCGTCTTACCACCTTATCCTTCTTTCTGAAAATGAGAAGGGTTATAAAAACCTTTTGAAACTGGTGACCAAAGGATATTTGGAAGGATTCTATTACAAGCCGCGCATCGACAAGGAACTCTTAGCGGAATGTTCAGAAGGGTTGATAGCCTTGAGTTCCTGTGTTCGTGGAGAAGTTGCCCATAACGTTAACCGGGAGAATGTTCCGCGAGCCATCAAGGTGGCTGACCAGTATGCGGAGATCATGGGTGAGGGCAACTTTTTTCTTGAACTGCAAAACCACCAACTGGAAAACCAGGACCGGATCAACAAGGAAATCATCGGCATCGGTAAAAAGCTGGGGCTCCCGGTGGTGGCCACCAACAATTGTCACTATATTGACCGGGAAGATTTCCGGGCGCATGAAATTCTGTTGTGCCTGCAGACGGGAAAAACCATCAGCGACCCTTACCGCATGCAGTACCCCAAGGATGAATTCTATTTCAAATCGCCGAAAGAAATGATCGCTCTGTTCAAGGAGACCCCTGAGGCGATTGAGAACACTTTGAAAATTGCCGAGCGTTGTGAACTGGAGCTGGAGTTTGGCAAGCTCAACTTACCGGAATACCCCATCCCGGAATCTAATACCCTCGAGACTTATCTTGATGAACGGTCCCGTGAGGGTTTGAAAAAGAGGTTCAAAGAACTGGCGGGGCGGAAGATTGAATTTGACCGGGAAACTTATGAGAAAAGGTTGGACCGGGAGCTTGGGATTATCAATACGATGGGATATCCCGGCTATTTTCTCATCGTGTGGGATTTTATCCAGTACGCCAAGAAAAATGGCATTCCGGTTGGGCCCGGTCGCGGTTCCGTGGCGGGCAGTGTGGTGGCTTATGCCCTCGAAATTACCGATATCGATCCTCTGCAATACGATTTACTGTTCGAGCGATTCCTGAACCCTGAACGGGTAAGCATGCCGGATATTGACATCGACTTCTGCATGGATGGGCGGGATGAGGTGATCAAATATGTCACCGAGAAATATGGCGGGAACCAGAACGTAACCCAGATCATCACCTTCGGCAGTATGAACGCAAAGGGAGTCATTCGCGATGTCGGACGGGTTCTGGATATGACCTATGGCGAAGTTGATAAGTTGGCGAAATTGGTTCCCAACAAGCTGAACATCACCCTTAAGGACGCGTTCAAGGAAGAGCCGCAATTTGAAAAACTGCGCAAGGAAAACCCGAAAGTCGCTGAACTGCTGGATATCGCCAAAAATCTGGAAGGCCTACAGCGTCACTGCTCGACCCACGCGGCGGGTGTAGTCATATCATCCAAAGCTCTGACGGAGTTTTGTCCTCTTTATAAAGGCAGTAACGATGAAGTGGTGACTCAGTATGCCATGGGTAGTGTGGAAAAACTGGGTCTGCTGAAGATGGATTTTCTAGGGTTGAGAACCCTGACAGTGGTTGATAAGGCCTTAAAAATGATTCAACAGTCGAAAAATATCGAGCTGGATATTAGTGCCATCCCCATGAATGATCCTGCTACCTTTAAGCTCCTTTGCGATGCAAAAACGCTTGGGGTCTTCCAACTGGAAAGTTCGGGCATGCGCGACCTGCTTAAAAAATTAAAACCGGACGGTTTTGAGGACATCACTGCCCTTTTGGCGATGTACCGGCCGGGACCTCTGGAAAGCGGCATGGTCGATGATTATGTCAAACGCAAGCATGGGACGATGGAGGAAAAATATGACCTGCCGCAGTTGGAGTCCATTCTCAAGGAAACACATGGAGTCATTCTTTATCAGGAGCAGGTGATGAAGATCGCCAGTGTGCTGGCCGGGTTCAGCATGGGTGATGCAGACCTGCTACGAAGGGCCATGGGAAAGAAGAACCAGGAGGAGATGGCCGCCCAGCGTGAAAAGTTTATGGAAGGTTCGCGGGAAAATAAAATAAATGAAAAAAAATCGGAAAAGATTTTTAACCTTATGGAAAAGTTTGCCGGATATGGGTTCAATAAGTCGCACAGCACGGCGTATGCGCAGATTTCTTACCAGACCGCTTTCCTGAAAGCTCATTATCCGCTGGAATTTTTTGTTGCCTTGATCACCAGTGATATGGATAACACCGATAAGGTTATTCGCTATATCCATGATTGCCGTGAAATGAATATTACCGTGCAACCCCCGGATGTGAACCTGAGCCACCGCGACTTTTCAGTATCCGAAAATAAACTGGTCTTTGGTTTAGGGGCCATTAAAAATGTCGGGGGCAAAGCAATCGACAATATTATCGAGGCGCGGCAAGGGCTGGGCCGGTTCACATCAATGGAACAATTATGTGAGAACGTGGATATGCAGTTGGTCAACAAGCGGGTATTTGAGGGTTTGATTAAAAGCGGTGCCTGCGACTCCTTGGGGCAATGCCGGGCAGGGATGATGAAAGAACTTCAAGCCTGTATGGAACGGGGGCAGGGCAAACAAAGAGACGAGGAGTTGGGACAGTTTAGCATGTTCGATTCGTTTGAGGTCAATGTTGAGGAAAATAAACAATCTGTTAGCAATGTGGAGGAGTGGAGCGATGCCGATCGGCTCAGGTTGGAAAAGGAAAGTATCGGATTTTATATCACAGGCCATCCGCTGGATGGGTTTACCCGGGAGTTGTCCTGGTTTACGGATGCAACTTCCGCCTCCATTGCGGAAGCGGGAAACGGAAAAACCGTCAGCCTGGCAGGAATCCCGATCAAACATCTTTCTAAAACTACCCGCAGGGGCGATAAGATGGGGATCATTACCCTTGAGGATTTGCAGGGATCGGTGGAGGTGATCCTTTGGCCCGCCGCTTCTGGTAAAAGGTGAGGTGGACTCCGAAGGCAGTCTACCGAAAGTTATTGCCAAAGAGGTCTTTCCGCTTGCCCAGGCCAAGCAGCATTTTCATGGCCGGGTCCTGATTCATTTCAGGACACTGGGATTGGAGCGCGAAACCCTGGTAGCGGTGAAGGGGATTCTTGCCTCCCACAAGGGCAACAACGACACTCGCCTGCATTTCATCTTTCCGGATGACAAGGAGCGTGTGGTCACGGTGGCGGAGGAACTGCGCATTCAACCTTCTGATGAAGTGATTCAGCAAATCCAGGCCCTTCTGGGAGAAGATGCCATTTTGTTTGAATAACAGGAATGCGTCGTGAAAAGTTTTATTTTTCTGGCCGTTGTACAGATGTACCTGATTGCGATTGGATTTGCCTACCTATTGCCTCAATTACGGATTGCGCCCCATCCTTCTTGGGGTGAAAAGGAATTTTCAGGAGTTCGCCGTTTTTAGCGGTGATTTGGAAAATCGTGGTTCTAGGGACTCCAACAAGCAGGCCGGGAATAAAAAGGGTGGTAGTTACCTGCGTGGATTCAACATCATTCCAGGCAATGGCGGTTTGGCATTGAAGTGGAAAATGCCAGCGGGAAAAATGCATGGCTACCCCTTTTTTGCCTAAGGTCGCAAAAAATTTCCTCGTAAAAAGCTCGCGGACTGAAAATAAAAGCTGTAGAACCTTTCCCAGTCCCCACAGCATAAAAAGGCACCCGCTGATAACCATGAAAAGTGTTGCCGTTGTTCCATGTCCGGAAAACAAGTAAGCGACCAGGAAATAGGTCACGATCAGGATGAACAGGAGAATCGGGGCCAGAATGAACGCACTGTAGAGCCCCATTCCGTATAGCGGCAGGCCGGTGGGAAGGGCCACAGTCAGCTCCGATCCGGCATCTAGCAGGGTCGAAGCCTTTGCCTGCTCCTCATTTTGTGTAATGAAGTCTAATCCGATGGCGTAATCGGATTTCGACCATTCTAAATTATTCATATCTTTCTGGGAGTTGGCTCTGTGTTTGTGCAATAATGCCTTTTCATTTTAAATCCCACAAGTGGGTTTTATTCCCCCACTTGGCGTGGGGCCAACTAGCAATAACTATTTCTGGCTAGCAAGAATTATTTTGGCTAAATAGAGCCCTTGCTATTTGCCTCCCTCGCTAGAGGGCCACTCGGCGTGGGGCCAATAGGTCTATACTTGAAAAGCAAACGGGTTTTACTGGCATATTGCTTAGCCTACCCACTTTTCCTCAAGGCGTAGCCTTGTTGCCACGCCTTTTAAATAGAAATCTTTATCGGATACTTCGTCCGTTTGCGGCGGGGTCGTACATTCATGGGTTCTTATATTACAGGAAATATGGAAGTTACAGAATTTTCGTTGAAATATTTTAAAGATGTTTTGCCCAACGGCTTGACGGTGGTGACGGTGGAAATGCCGCATATTCACACCATGGAAGTATCGATGTTTGTCCGAGCCGGTTTGCGATTTGAAAATGAGGAGAACAATGGAATCTCCCATTTTCTGGAACATATGTTATTCCGGGGAAACCGGAAGTACCCCGATTCGATCTCCCTGAATATGGAATTCGAGAATATCGGCCGGGATCTTCGTGCCTCCACTCTTGGTGAATACACGCAATACGGGTTCAGTCCACATATCTCGCAATTGAAAAAAGGAATGGAAATCTTTTCCGATTTTTTTTATTCCCCGACATTTCCGGAGATTGAGCTTGAGCGTGGAATCATTCTTGAGGAGTACTATGAGGATCTCAACGAAGAGGGCGTGAATGTAGACATAAACAATCATGCATGCAAACTGCTTTATCCTGGAACACCGATGTCCTGGCCGACCATTGGGACAGAAAAGACGATTAAAACGATTACGGTAGAGATGTTGAGGGACTACTACAACGCCCATTACGTTCCCGGCAACATGGTTTTGGCGATGGCGGGGCCCATTGAGCATGATCGCAATCTTCAATTGTCAGAAAAATACTTTTCCACTTTCTCCAATGGAGTGGCGCCGATTTCAAAAAATCATTTTATCGGAAGTATTGCCGATAAACAGGTCCGACCGCAGTTTCTTTTCCAACACGATTCAGACAGCCAGATCGAACTGCAAATTTGTTTTCGATCCCGTTCCTACAATCATGAGGATTTCCTGACTCTAGGGCTGATCAGCCAAATCTTCGATGATGGTTTTACCTCTCGACTACAGAGGGTGCTCAGGGAGGAGCGCGGCTTGGTTTATTCGGTGGAATGCCGGGCAACCAGCATGTCGGATATCGGCACGATGGATTTTGATGTAACGGCGCGGCCGGAAAAGCTCATTGAGGTTGCAAAAGTCCTCCTCCATGAGATTGAAAAATTTGCCAGCCTGGGGCCTTCTGATGATGAAGTTGCCCATGTGAAAAAGCGTTATATGTTTGATCTGGATTCAGAGTTGGACGATCCTTACAAACAGGTGATACGTTATGCCTTTCCTCACCTTTATTCAGAAGAAATGTCCCTGGAAGAAGAACGAAACCGAATCCTGGCGATCTCGAAAGAAAAAATCACGGAGGTTGCCCGTCGAACTTTTGTTCCAGAATATCTGAACCTGATTCTGGTCGGTCCTTATACTCCCGAATTGAAAAAAGAACTCGAAGGTCTGATCAAAAATTATTAATGGCCGGTGAGCCACCGGAGGCAAATAGCCAGGGCTTGATTGTGCCGAGACAACTTTTCTTTAGCCAGATAAAGCGATTGCCAGTTGTACCCCTGCGGGGCAGGAAAGCTGAGGAAGAATATCACCGCCACACGCCTAGTGGTTGCGGTAGAGAAAATTACCGAATAAATTGAGATCCCCATTACTAGATTCATTTCCATGACAAAAAAAATAATGAAGCCCTTCGGCTTGGGGATGAGGCTTGTGCTCTGCGCTCTGTTCATCTCTTCCTGCGGCGTGAATGTTGAAGATTGTTTGCAGGATGAAAGTTGTGGCCCTGTTATACAAGTGGTCAGCCATGACGGAACCTTGCCGGAAAACCCCTATGATCCTTTTTGGGATGGAGGACCTGTTCCCGTCAAGGTAGAACTCGGTCCGCAGATGATCACAAATCCGAAATGGCCGAACCCTTCCACGAGGGAAGTTACGGTGCGTGCCGCAAAAAACAGTTCGGGCATAGTCATCATGCTGGAATGGAATGACGCGACTCGGGATAGTAACTTTGACCATTCGGCGTTGTATGTCGACCGGGCGGCAGTGATGTTTCCGGTTACTTCCGCTAAGGAGGCTCCATTGATCACCATGGGCGAGGCAGGAAAGCCCGTCAATATCTGGCAATGGAAATCGGTGGGCGGAGAAAGAGGGCAGCCAGGAGTAAGAGACAACCCCAACTCACAGCTTGGTTATCAAACTATTGAGGATTTGAACGCAGAAGGATTCAGCACCCTGACCGAGCAGCGCCAGCAGGATGTACAAGGCGTTGCGGAATGGAAAAATAATAAGTGGCGCCTGGTTTTCAATCGATCTTTAACCAATGCCAATGGCGATGATGTTCAGTTTAAACAATCGGTTTTAATGGCCATCGCAGTTTGGAACGGATCAAATAAGGAATTGAATGGGCAAAAAGGAATTTCAGGCTGGCTTCTTTTAAAACTGGGTTAGCAAAGATAGCTAATGCACTTCCCCGATTATGGGGGAGCAACGGTTCTTCGCTTAACTTTGCGGAGCTTGGATTCCTTTTGATTCGAGGAAACCTTTAAACGTCGGGTCATTCAGGATATGCGGGGAGATGGGCATATTGGCCGGCAACCCTTCCAGGTTGGGACCGAACATGTTCTTCACGTAATCGGGAAGCGCGATTCCCTTGGATTTGAAGAAGGTCAAAACTCCCGGCTCAAAGAGAATATGCGGTGGAAGGTCTTCAATCTTGATTTGAGTACTAGCAACCGGGGTGGGTACCGGTGCGGGTGCTGGAGCAACGCGAAACCGGGGTTTTTGTTGACCCGGTCGCGATACCGGTTTTGCCTGGCGGCTCAAGCGGATATTCGCGTTAGGCGGTTCCTGAATATAACCTTGCCCGGATAAAATCCAGATGCGGCTGGTTTCAAGGTTGCGGGTCCAGACTTCAACCCGGCTGAATCCTTTTAACAGTTCACGTACAGCCGCTTCCCAGTTACCCGCTTGAACAGTGGCGCTGAAAGGGACCGCCTCAAGAGAAGGGTCAATGGAAAACAAAATGCCCGTTTCCTCCTGAATATTTCTCAGTACATTGATTAAAGAAAGGTTTTCAAAACGCAGGCTGATGCCCTGGGGTTCGACTTCTGAATTGTAAATGGGAACGTGTGGCTGTGGAGTGGGAATAGTTTGTGGAACGGAGGCAGGTGCCTGTTCCTGTTTTTTCAAATCGAGAAAGCGCGCATCGGCAGATACCTGCCACAGCACAAATACGGTCCCGATCACGATCCCTGTCTGGATAAAACGTTTCATCCCGATCCTCCACTACCGAGAAATATTCCGATGGAGTATAGCTAAAAAACAAGGTAAAAGGAAGAAATCTCTCACTCAGGCTGGTGTAGGGTTTGTTCCCCATTGAAAAATCGATATTAGCATTGTAAATTTTTTAGAAAATTACCGGACTATGGTTTTTACTTTCCGGTGAATCCTGGCCGTGCTATGGTAATTGCTTCTATTTGGCCCGTTTAACTTTCTCCAGGTATTGAAAATGTCTTTAGCGATTACAGCCTTTTTTGCCCTGGGCACAGGGATTGAACTTTATGGATTGAAATTTGTGAGCGATTCGATCAGCGTTCTCAATACGGTTTCGTTGGTCATGCTCACCTTTCTGATTGGAATTATTGTTAGCCAGAGCTATGGCAAAGAGGTCTTTGAGAAAATGCAGAGGCACCTCAAGTCGCGGGAAGCCCCTGGCGATGAAGCCCTTAATGGCGCCGTGATGGGGGTGGCAGGTATGCTCCTCATCACTCCTGGTGCAGTGACGGATATAATTGGCCTCCTTATCATGATTCCGATCACCCGTGGAATATTCAAACAAATAGCCTCGAATCTTTCAAAGAAAAGAATTGAATCGGGACAACCCTACTTTTTCTTCAAAGATTGAGCGCATAGCAATGGCTCGTAAAGCCGAGAGAACGTTTGCTCACAAAATAAAGCGATTGCTCACCGTACCCCTCCGGGGCATGAAAGTTTAGGATGGATATCACAGCCTCACGCCGAGTGATATGAAATCATTTTTTTTTCCTCCCCGAAATTTGAGAGATGAGCTGCTGGATCTGGATGAAGCGCCTTATGAAGAGGTGCGGGACAGCCTTCAAGATGTTGCCACGGTCAACCGCTATTTAAGCGGATACCGGGTTCTGCTCCACCATGTGAAACCTTTTCTCAAAGCCCATAAAAGCGATCATCCGTTTACGCTGCTGGACGCGGCCACTGGGTCTGCCGATCAACCGATAGCTCTGGTCAAACTGGCGCGCCGGTTGCGGGTGCCGATTCATATTACTGCCATTGATATCAACGCCAAGATGCTGAAATTTGCCAGGGAGGAGATTGCCCTCTTTCCGGAGATCCGGCTGGTGCAGTGCGATATTCTTGCATTACCGTTTCGGGAGGCGGGTTTTGATCTGGCGGTCAACTCCTTGTCCCTGCATCATTTCAGTTGGCAGAAGGCGGTGATGATTTTGCGGGCGATATACAAGGCAGGACGGTTGGGCGTGGTGGTCAATGATCTGCACCGGAGCCGCATCGCGCATGCGGCCATATTCTTGTTGACGCGGATTTTTACCCGCAACCGACTGACCCGTTTTGACGCACCTGTTTCGGTGATGAACGCCTTCACGCCGGAAGAGTTCCGCCAACTGGCCCAGGAGGCCGAAATGGACCCTTTCGAAATCCACCGCCATTTTCCTTACCGGATTGCTTTAGTGGGACGAAAGGACTGATTGTGAATTTATATGATGTCATTGTCATTGGCGGCGGGCCGGCGGGGTGTGCCATGGCGCTGGATCTCAATCGCCGTGGTTATGACGTTGCGCTTTGTGACCAGGCGAAATTCCCTCGTGACAAGGTGTGCGGGGAATTTATCAGTCCGGGAGCCGACCCCATTCTTGAGCAGTTGGGTGTGCTTGCTTCCATTGAAGCATTGGTTCCCAAACGACTAAAAGGGGTAGCGATCTCTTCTTATGAAAGCGCCGAGTTGGAGATGGATTATCCTGTCTCCACGGAGACAGGCTTGAGGCCGAGCAGTTTGTCTGTTCCCCGTTTTCAATTGGATGCGCTATTTATAAAGAAGGTCCAAAGCACCAGTGTGAAGGTTTTTGAACAACATAAGGTGACGGATTTTATTTTCGACAACGGTTGCGTTGCCGGGGTTCATGGCTGGGACGAAAACAAAACTTCCTTTTCCCTGAAGGCCAAACTGGTTGTGGATGCCGGGGGACGCAACGCGGTATCCTTAAGAAAATTCAGTTTAAAACAGGAACCTAAAGGCAATGGCAAGATTGCTTTTTCGGCACATTGGCAGGGTGTGCGACTGCCGGATGATTATTGTTATATGCATGTCAGCCGACCGGGCTATACGGGAATTTCTTCTGTAGGAAATGGCCGGGCCAATGTGGTGCTGGTGGTGGACCGTTCTGTCCTTGATTGCGAGAGAGTCGAGAAGGTCGAAGGGGTCGAAAAGCCGGAAACGTTTTATCATCGTGTGCTGATGAAAAACCGCCGCCGCCGTGAAATGCTTCAGGACGCGGAACGGGTGGAACCTGTGCGTTCGGTGGAATCTTTGGCATTCGCGGTCAGACCGGTTCCTTGTAGCGGACTGGTCCTGGTTGGGGATGCGATGGGTTTTATCGACCCTTTTACCGGAGAAGGTATCTACCTGTCATTAAGAAGCTCGCAAATAGCGAGTGAGGTAATTCATGCCGGATTTCAAAGTTCGAATTTTTCCAGGAATTTTCTCTCCGTTTATGACAAAAGGAGGCAGGAAGAGTTTGGCGGAAAGTTTTTGTTGAGCCGGGTTCTTCAATGGCTGATTTATAATCGGCCTTTTTGCAACAGGGTTTTGAAAAGCCTATCGACGAATCGAGTTCTCGCCGAGACTCTGGTGGGTGTGATCGGAGATATCCTTCCTGCGAAGAAAGTGGTTTCCATGAAGTTTCTGTTTCAACTTCTCGTTAGCCCCTTCGCAGGGGAGGCAAATGGCAAGGGCTTATTAAGCCGAGATAACTCTTTGATTGCCAAATAAAGCTATTGCAATTTGCCATCGGCGGCTCACCGGCGCCTAGTGGGCGGAGAACCTCCGCTGGTAATAATTAATATCAGTACTTTGCGGGCAACCGTGTTTACGGTTTAATGTGTTATTGCTCATTGGCCCCACGCCTAGTGGCTAGCCATTAGTCGTAAGGAGAGATTTAGCGGCATCCAGACCTTCTTTAGTATTCTCAATCAGGATTTCCAGCTCCTCGGAGTCGATGTCCAGCTTGTCGAGAACCCCGTATTCCAAGGGGGCCGCGGCTTCCGGCACAATGCCGTTACCGAATTCGTTCTGGTTGGCGAGCAGGTGGGCAATATGCTTCACGTTTCCGCTTTTTCCTGGTGAATCATGGTGGATGGTAATGGCTTCTACCAGACCCGGAGAAACCGGCCACCATTTTTTAATGAACCGGGCCCCCAACTCGGCATGGGTGATACCGAAGGTTTCCGCTTCATTTTCCGCAAGAGTGATATCTGAGGATTTTATTGTTCCCAGAAACTCCTTGTATTCCTCAGAAATCAGGTGGTCAAAAACAACAATTCCGATATCGTGCATCAATCCGCAAAGGTAGGCAAATTCGATTTCCTCTTGGGAGATCTTGACCATATAAGCCAGGGAGCGAGTGAGATAGGCCACCCCCAGCGAGTGAGTCCAGAAGAGGAGTTGGTTGAATCCTTTGGGTTTGCTGAAGAGACCTGGAAGTTTCAGGGAGTAGGCCATATCAAGCACCATCTTTACACCCAGCCTCATCACTGCGTCATTCAGGTCTTCGGTGTTTTCCCGACCTCCCCCAAACAAGACGCTGTTTGAGAGTTGGATCAGGCGGCCCGACAAAACGGGTTCCGATTCGATGATGCCGGATATTTCCATAACATCGCAGTCCGGGTCATTGACCTTTCTTTCCAAATTGATCAGGATTTCTGGAAGAGGAGGAAGATCGCCTTTCTCCTCAACCAGGGCGAGTAACTTTTCTTTCATATGCTCGTATTGTTCAGGTGGGGGGTGGGTGGAAGGTTAGTGAATAGTTTCCTTATATTGGCTTAAAATTTTTTCCATGCGGTCCTTTAAGCTTAATTTTTGTTTCTGGTGTTTTTTGTTTTCCATCTCCTGTTCGGGAGTGATGAGCTTCATTTTGTTGAATTCATCAACTTTTAGCTTGAGGGAAGAGTGTTCCTTATAAAGCTCACGAAACTCCGGATTTTCCTGACTGACTTTTTCAAGCAAAGCGGGATTAATGTCCATGCTTCACAACCTCCTGATTTAATATGTTGCTGTTTAATTCGGCTTCTGATTTCCTGACATAATGGATGGTCAGCGCATCCAGATCAAAACAGGGACTTGCCTGGAACTGGTTGAAGGCAAGTTGAGCTGCGCTGGCGGCAATTGTTTGGTTTTTGACCGGGGCCTGATCGATAAATTTGTTTCCCAACCGTGAGGAAAGAAATTCTCTATAAGGCCCTACACCGCTACCCAAAAATATCGTGGGTTCCTGCGTCAGGTCGCATAATTCCTGAGGAGAAACTGCTTGGTCTGGGGTTTCTCTGACTAATTTTTCACTTGTATATTTAAACCTTGCTGTGTAGACCTCTTTCTTCCGGGCATCCAGAATTGGGGAAATCGGTTGGGAAACGGGTTTAACCAAATTCGCATATGCTTCCAGAGTGTTGATTCCCCAGAAAGGTTTTTCTGTGGCCAATACCAATCCTTTGATCAGGCTGACCCCAACCCGGAGACCGGTAAAAGACCCGGGACCCGTTGTGACGCAGAACCCATCCACTTCCTCAAGCCCTCTGTCCAATTTCCCCAAAACTTCGTCCATCAAAACCAGAAGCTGGTCAGAAAACGTTGAAGAGGCAACAGACTCGGCAATAATTTGTCCATCCATCAATAGGGCCACACTTCCTTTAGGCGTGGAAGCATCAAGTCCCAATAGTATCATCGTTTCGCAGTCGGGAAAGGAAGGTGGAATGGCAACGAGAGGAACATCAGACTACTCCTGAAAACTTAGTGTAAACATAGGGTATAGGTTGGGGAAAGTCAATGGAAAACCGGCTTTTCCCAGTCTCGGGATCGATGTGAGTTTTACATTAAAATTCATGAGCTTAAGGGGAAAAGTAAAAACCATAAAGGGGAAATTTTCTTAACCTTTTGAAATAATTTAACTTAATAAATTGTTATTTTTCCTCAAAAACTCCTATGAACATTTATTTAATTAAGGGCAAAATTTTTGTTTTCCTTTCAAGAATAGCAGGGTAATTCTTATTCGTATTAGGAGGAATGGTGTTTACTTATTGAAAAATTTAGCTTTATTTGCTTGACAATCATTGGATTTAACTTTATGGTGAATTTCGATTGCAGGGTAAATTTTATTTTTTGGTTTATTTTGTAAGAAGGGGGATGCCAAAAAATAAGGTTTGAGGTCAGGATTTTTGACGCCAAAGGAGATATGAAAAAAGTAATATCACCAAGAAGATTGAGTAACAGATTTTGGAAGCATGGCGAACAGAATTTGATCGACTTTGGTGACAAAGAAAACCGCTCCCAGGATTGGGGAAATCAAAAAGATATAAAGGACGAGTATCAACTGGAAGATCGTTGATTATAACTGTTTTAATAGATTTTGATTGCATAAAAAAGGCATGGAACTTTATAAGCTCCATGCCTTTTTTATGTTTTGAGCTTTGGTGGTCTCGTCCATTTATTCTTTTCATCCTATTCTTCTGGAGTCGATTACCCTATAATTCTAATTTTTATGAATGAGCGGGTTTCTGCTGAATGACAAGCTGAATTTACAGGTTGATATATGTACATCACGTCTGCGGAACAATTGAAGGTTTTTTGCGAAAACCTACAGTCTGCTGAAATTCTTGCGGTAGATACAGAGTTTGTCCGAGAAACGACTTATTTTCACCGTATCGGGTTGATTCAGGTATCCAGTGGAGAGCACTTTGCCGCGATCGACCCCATTTTGCTTTCTGATTTAACTCCGTTGCTGGAATTGTTAAAAGATCCTGCGAAAATAAAAATTTTTCATGCTGCGCGTCAGGATCTTGAAATTCTGGTACGTCTCTGTGGTCAGGTCATTCCTCCGGTGTTTGATACCCAAATCGCCGCCGCCCTGGTGGGATGGGGAGCCCAGATTTCCTTTGCTAAAATTGTGCATAAAGCTCTGGGAAAAAAGATTCATAAATCTGAAACTTATACAGACTGGTGTCGCCGCCCTTTAAGTCAAAGCCAGATTGAATACGCTATTGACGATGTCCGTTATCTGGTACCCGTTTACAACAAGCTGGTCGAACGATTAAAAAAGATGAATCGCCTGGACTGGGTTAAAGGAGAGGTTCTGAATTGGGAAGACCCCCAAACATTTGCTTTGCCAGATCCGCAGAAACGATTTATGAAAATTAAAAACCTGCGTAGCCTGAAACCCAGAAACCTGACGGTGCTCAAGGAACTTGTAGCTTGGCGGGAAGGGGAAGCTGTCAAACGGGATTGTCTGCCCAAGAACATCGTTAGGGATGAGACACTATTGGAAATCGCTCGCAAAATTCCGAGAGATTTAAAAGCGATATCCGGGTTTCGGGGTTTCCACCAAAAAGAGTTGGGTAAAAGTGGGACACCTATTTTGTCCGCGATCGAAAGAGCTATGAAAATGCCGGAAGAGGATCTTATCATTCTTCCGGAAAATAATGGGCATACCACGACCCGGGGAGTTGAAGAATTGCTCTCTGCTTATGTACAGATTCGATCGGAAGAATTGAAAATTGAGGCGACTGTTCTGGCAGACCGAAAGCAGATTCACAGTTTTGTGGCTCATTTCGAACAAAAACTGAATATGGAAGAACATTTCCTGTTTCAGGGGTGGCGGAAAGAATTCATAGGCTCTCCCATGCTTTCCTTGTTGAGCGGCAAGATGGGACTCAAGATTAATTCTTCCGGTCAGGTCTGTTTGACGGAATCGTAAAAAATAGTTTTTACGGAGGGTGCCAGAAATCAGATCGCGGGTATCTTTTTTTTCCAGGCTTGATATTCGCCAGATTGTCTCAGGTTGTTTAGATCAGGATCGGCTTCCATTTGTTTAAATTGTTTATAGCCTTTTTCCACGGCTTTTTGCAGAGCTGACAGTCCGGGTTCCAGGTTTTCCGTCAAAGAATAATAGCAGGCGAGGTTATAATCGATCAGTGGGTCCTCGGGGAATTTCTTTTGACCCGCCTGAAGCGTTTCCAATGCTTTGTCGAACCGCTTGTTTTTCATATAGGCGGTGCTCAGATTAATGGTGGCTTCCTTAAATCCCTTGTGGTGATGAAGGGCTTTTTCGTAGCGGATGATGGCTTCGGCAAAATTTCTTTCCTTAAAAAACTTATTCCCTTCGTTGTAATGGAATATTCCCATTCGCCTTTCCCGTTCTTCTTGTGAAAGGTTGGGCCTTTCCTCACTCTCGCGATGGCTCCCTTCCCGATGACTGCCCTCATTACGACTGCCTTCTTCTTTCAGTTGCAGTTTTTCCACAGTGGATGAGGGGTCGGAAAGTTTCTGGTCTGGCGGAAAATAATCTACAGCGAGAAAAATGATGAGGGCGGTAACACCCAGATGAGGCAGGTATTTTGTGAAAGGAGCCATAGATTTTAGAGGAGCTCTATAATATTTGGTAATTTTTTCTCCAAGCAACTGCTAGCTTGTATATTGCAGAGAGTTTCCAAATTCCCCCAACCCCCTTTCACGAAGTACCCGTTCCGGGCATGAAGGCAAATGAAGAAATATCACGGGTATTGGGGGGATTTGCCTTTTAGTTCGTTGGCATAAAAGCCCGGCGTTTTATTTCATTGGCCGAACCTAAAACCGGAGCATGTTCAATTTCAGCACCGTGGGAATAAAGGTTGAATACACGCGTGCCTGGGTTGGCTTTGATGATATGTTCCAGGGTACGCAGATAACTATACATGACTTGGTCAGTAACCAGGGGGTTACCCTGGGTACATTGCACCGCCAGCTGTTTTTTCTCCAGAGCTTTATCATGATGCAGTTTTCCAAGAGGTGTCGTTCTTATAATTTTGCTTTGAAGTTGATTGTTAAACTGGGATTGGCTGGAATAATAGCGGTTTCCGGAAAAGGCGCAATCCTGACCGATCAAAAAAATCGGGTCGCAGCCAACATGGATCAACATATCGAGTGCCAGGCAGGCGACCGATCCGCCTGCCCGTGTGGTGCCTTTTTCTTTCATGGCGGATTTGCTATCCTTTGAAAGGCGGTGCCCCTCTTTATAAACTACGTAGCGTTCACCGGAAAAAATTTTCAGCACATTGTGGTTGGCGGTTGGCGTAAAGACCAGCCTTGTTTTTCCCGCTGGAAAATCCACAAAGTGTCCAGCACTGTCTATTTGCGGGTCCAGAGAAAATACGTGATCCGGTTGAATATTATTCTTTACAAGAATGGGAAACGCGGTATCCACACAGGCGATCAAAAATTCTTTTTGCATACGATGCAGATAGGGAAGAATAAGATCGAGAGATGGGCCCGCACTGACTAGAAGGCCCGGCCTTCCTTTTTCTGAGTTTTTCAAAACGTTGATGCCTGGAGAACTTGTTACAATCTCACGGTTTAATGAATAGTTGGCTTTTTCCAGGTTGCCGAATATTGCCGGAAACCGACGCTCAAGCAACAAAACTTCCAAGGCATTGGTGAGAGAGGGAAAGGTAGATGGAATACATTTGAAGGAGGGCGCATGAAAAAAAACTTCAAGCTGGTCCGCATGGTCTCTGGTAACACGTTCCATTTCATGAGATATTTCACGGGAAACCTCGGTCTCATCCGATCCAAAAATCAAATGAAAACGGCGGTCTTCAAAAATTCCCGTCTGGTCCCTTAACGTCAGGGCCGCTGTGAGGATATCTGGATTGAGCTCTATAGCCAGAAGATATCCATCAGGACCGATTTTGTCCAGAATAGTATCAAGATGGTAACCGAGCCCAAAACCATACAGACAGACGCGGGCTCCCACTTGCAGTTTTTCGGCGAAACGGCGAGCCTCTTTTTCCGGGTCATAAATACTATGGAGCAAGATATTTTCAAAACGCAGGGTGGGTTGGCCGGAAGACGCCTTCAGCACTGAAATTTTTTCTGATAGGGTTTCCGGGATGTCTTGCGATGGGGAAACACTGGTTTTCAATGATTTGATATTTCTTTCGAAGAAATGATTGTCCAACGGGGCATCTCCGTATTGCGTATTAAGGGCATCGCAAAAAATTGCTTTTGGCTATGAGTAGCCCTTATAAAATAAGGGCCTGCGAGTTGCCTTAGAGGATATTATCGAATAAATAAAAACCCTTGGCTATCATATCACCAATTGTCTTGCAATCGATTCTGATTTGCTTTAAAAAAATGATCGGACCTTTCTCGATTAAACTGAAGGATTTTTATGTCTATTTCCTCCCAAAAAACATCGCCGAAAATTCGCATCCTTTCTGAAGACCTGGCTAACCAGATTGCCGCTGGGGAGGTGGTGGAGCGTCCCGCATCCGTGGTCAAGGAATTGGTCGAAAACTCTATAGATGCTGGGGCAACACTAATTCGACTGGACATTGAAGGGGGAGGAAAAAAGAAAATCCGCATTATGGATAATGGTATGGGTATGGCTCCTGAAGAATGTCGTTTGGCCTTTTCTCGCCATGCCACCAGCAAAATCTCCAGGTTTGAAGACCTCGAGACCATTCATT
>JYMV01053329.1_pt1 | contig 20829 bp, 19 predicted proteins | sample 338911 | NCBI WGS metagenome assembly JYMV01 (sample SAMN03354496, study PRJNA234377) | hydrothermal vent metagenome | biome: Deep sea; feature: Hydrothermal plumes at the Eastern Lau Spreading Center, Western Pacific Ocean; material: Seawater | place: Tonga | collected 2009 | depth 2000 m m
TTTTCATTAGGCCAGTAAGGATCGCTTTACGTCTTAGTATTTTCTAAAGCTACCGACGAGAAATTACCCTTGTCATCTACCAACTAACTTCCATTTTTACTCGTTTTCTGACATTATCATAGAAGAGAAAATGTCGGAACTATCGTTTATGCTTGGAGTACCAATCCGGTTGAAAAGGGAAAATCATAATGATGCTAAAGGGAAAAAGAATCATCGTTACAGGAGGGGCAAGCGGTATAGGCCGCGCTACTAGTATTCTGGCCGCCCGAGAGGGAGCATTAGTGGCAATTGCCGACATCAATCAAAAAATGGCCCAAGAAACCGCTGACCTTGTTAGAGAGGAAGGTTCAGAGGCACTGGTAATCGAAATGGATACTTCTAATAAAGCCGATACTCTGAGGATGGTTGATGAAACGATCAGTGCTTTCGGTACTATCGATGGTCTCGTGTGCGGTGCAATAAAGCTGGTGCCGGGGAAGCTTGAAGAATTAAGTGAAGACGATTGGGACATGGTGATGGATATAGGCCTCAAGGGTTATTTTTTCTGTGCGCAAGCTGTGGGTCGAGTAATGCTGGAAAATGGAAATGGCTCAATCGTTTTGATTTCATCGGTTGGTGGTGTCCAAGCTTACAACGGCGCCGGCGCTTATAGTGTGTGTAAGGCAGGCGCCATCATGCTTGGACAACTAATCGGAGTTGAGTGGGGTGGTCGCGGAGTACGTGGTAATACTGTCTGTCCTGGACAGGTTCGAACTCCTATGACAGAGGCCATGTTCAAAGATCCAGAAATAGCTGCTGGTCGTGCCTCGGTAGTGCCTATGGGAAGAGTTGGGAAGCCGCAAGAAATAGCGGAGGCTTGTGTGTTTTTGCTTTCTGATAGGGCTAGTTATGTGAATGCCGGTATCATGCAGGTGGATGGAGGGCAAGCCGAGAGTAAGATGATGCACACTCCCGGTCGCAATTGGGGTGGTATAAATATGAGTTATACCGAAATATAAGATGAGCATAATGGATAGAACAAATCTGGACCGTTTTTTCCCAAAAAAATAAAATTGGACAGTTGGGGTGCGTAAACATGGGCGATGACATACACAATTCTGTTATTAGGTCTCTGGTTTGTTTCTTTTAAAGACTACATTATAGATACTGTCGATAGGTGCTAATGGAGATGGCGGGTAAGATACTGGAATAAAATCTAAGGCTTCCAAATCTTTTATCATGCTAATGTCTCTTGGAGAATTTCCATTAACTTCGATGAGTAGAGACCTTAAAATTGGGTTCTTTAGTGTTTCACGGGCACCTTTAATAATTTTGTTTTCAATTCCATCCACGTCTATTTTAATATGATTGGGAACTGGAATAGTTTGCGAAGAAATCAATTCGTCGATTGTTGTTGTATAACAGCCCTGGGAGAATACTGGCTCAAATGGTTCATTAGCATAATTAAGTTTCTTGCCGAGAGCATGGCAGGTCTCACCATATTCAAAAATTGTTAAATGCAACTGATCAAAACCACTTTTATCGCCTATGGCTGCCGGATAGGCTATTAAGCGATCACCTAGGTCATTATAAATGATGTTTCTTGTTAGGATACTATAATTCAAAGATTCCGGCTCAAATGCATAACACTGAACATGGCGAGATACTGTAGCCCATAAAGAATAAAGGCCAATATTTGCCCCTATATTCAAATATATATCTTCCGGATCAAAATGAGAAATCCAATCTATGGTTTCCGGTTCTGCAACAAAAATCGTATCTACCAGGGCTTTCACGTGCGGCGAAGGAGTATAAAATCGTATTCTGTGGCCACGTTCCTCTAGAGTGCAGGTTGGCACCAATTTATGATACTCTTCTAGTGAAATATCTTTAGCTGACGCGCTCATATTATTATTTATCCAATGGTAACACACAAAAAAATAGATGAATAATTAGCAATGTAACATGTTGTCATCGGTTTCTATATTACATCTGTACTCGTTCAAATATTTATTAGAATAAAGGGTGGCCAATTCCCCCTACTATTGGCCGGTGCGGACAATTGTTAGACCATTATAACAACCAAATGATCTAAAACGGAGCTTGTATCGAAATCGGATGAGGCATGGTACAGTATTCCCGACAAAGTTAGAAATTGAGAATAGTAATGTCACTTAAAAAAGGTCTACATTCACTTCTGTGAATCCTGTAGCTCGAAATTATATTTTACCTTTGAACGGTTTCTGGGTGTAGTTGGGGTTTGCGGCGGCAATTTTGGTGACTGCAGGCTGTATCCTTCGCTCCCGACTGCTATCGGTCCATTGCAGTTCTGAAGAGATCGATATGACGGTTTATATGAGGAGGTATAAGCATGACATCTAGTCAACTTTGGGAAATGAACGCGACCGACGTTGTAAAAGCGTTGAAGCAAAAAGAAATCCAACCCTCAGAGCTTATTGAATCCACAATTGGTAGGATAGAGGTGGTGGACGGTAAAGTTAATGCGCTACCCATACGGTGTTTTGAACGGGCATTCGAGCAGGCTAAAGTTTTTGATCCATTAGGAGATAATGGGGATCCCAGAAACCTTCAAGGGCTTCCCATAGTTGTCAAAGATTATAACGATGTCGGGGGTGTGAGAACTACCTATGGTTCACCGATTTACTCCGATTATGTGCCAAAGAATTCGGATGCCACAGTGGAACTTCTTGAAGCCAGAGGTGCCATTCCCATAGCCAAATCAAATGTGCCTGAATGGGCTGGAGGCCATACTTTCAATCCGGTTCATGGTGTCACTCGCAATCCGTGGAATACTAACCTCAGTGCCGGAGGGTCTTCTGGAGGTTCAGCGGTAGCGCTTGCGACTGGCCAAGCGTGGTTGGCGACCGGCAACGATCTTGGGGGTAGTTTGAGGACGCCAGCTGGGTTCAATGGTGTTGCTGGTCTTAGACCAAGCCCCGGTGTTGTACCGAGGGGCAAAAGATTACAACCTTTTGATACACTTTGGGTAGAGGGTCCCATGGGACGTTCCGTCGCTGACGTTGCATTGATGCTGGATGCCGGTGCAGGTCACATGGCAGACGATCCACTTTCGTTTAATTCTTCGATTGAGTCATATGTCGCAGTGCTTAAAGAAGCCGCGTTGCCAAAACGGATTGGTTTCAGTAACGGTCTGGGCATTCTTCCTGTTGCAAAGGACGTCGCTAACGTGACGGAAGCTGCTGTCAAGAAGTTGGTAGATCTGGGGATCGATGTTACCGATGATGTCCCAGACTTTTCAGGGGTTCTGGAGGCTTTTCATACCCTGAGAGCAGTGTTGCTCGGAACGATGATGGGAGAACTTCTTGAAACCTACCGGGATCGAATTTCAGAAGATATTGTCGGAAACATTGAACAGGGATTTACCATTACTCCGGAAGACCTATTTCATGCAGAACGGCTACGTTGGGATCTTATTCAACGCATGATGGTTTTTTTTGAGACACATGACTTGTTGTTATGCCCATCAGCATCGATTTCACCATTTCCCGTTGAACAGCGATTTGTAACGGAGATTGATGGGCACGCCTGCGAAACGTATATTGATTGGTTTGCAATTACTTTTGCGATCACGATGACCTCATGCCCGGTAATGAGCATCCCTTGCGGCTTCACAAAGGATTTTCTGCCAGTTGGTTTGCAGGTTGTTGGAAGACCGAGGGGGGAGGCGGCTTTGCTACAGGCAGCACATAAATTGGAGCAGGTTTTCGCAATCGCTGGGAAGCTGCCCATCGATCCTCGGGAAGGCGTTTAGGGCAATAAATATGGTAATTATGTTCTAATTCTTAATTATGCCCCAGGGAGGGATTGGCGAAGTAGAAAAGCCCATCTTTATTAACCATTTACGTAACCTTTTAGTTGCGTCCGAAAATTGATTTATTTCTAGGGCACTGTAACGCCACGGATTGTCAACTTTTGGGACATCCGTAGGTCCACCGTGTAAGGTTTCAAGACCACGGTCGATAATTTTGGTATCTGAGGACGTGTAGGCTGTTTTTCGGTGTTGTTCGTTTCGAATATTTTTTCTTCTGATGACGGGTTAATATCATGTAGAGTAAATAAATAGAATAAGAAGCTATCGAGGAAATTGGGATAGAGCTGGGACTTGGTTGCTTGGGAAGAAAGTCTTAGTTTAAAATGTCATTATAGAGTTACCTGCAGAATTTGGTTTTTCACGAATGTTATTCCGTCAGCTTTTTGATACCGTATCCTGCTCCTACACGTATTTATTAGCCTCCAGTGTGGGGAGTGAAGCTTTGATCATTGATCCGGTCCTGGAGAAAACTAACCATTACCTCAAACTTTTAGAGGAGCTAAATCTGAAGCTTGTCAAGGCTATAGATACGCATCTCCATGCTGACCATCTTACGGCCTTGGGTGCACTTCGGGACCAAACAAGTTGTGTGACCGTCATGGGCAAACAAAGTAGTGTCAAAGTAGTGTCAATGCGAGTTGATGACGGCGATAAAATTGAGATTGATGGCGTCAGCCTTGATGTAATGTATACGCCTGGCCATACGGACGATTCTTATTGTTTTTATAGACCAGGTATGGTGTTCACTGGGGACACCCTTTTGATCCGGGGTTCCGGGCGAACAGATTTTCAAAATGGTAACGCTGAGATTGCGTACGAGTCCATATTCAACAAGTTACTAGTATTGCCTGAGGATACGTTCGTCTATCCTGGCCATGATTATAAAGGCGACACCGTAAGCACCATTGGTGAGGAGAAGGCATTCAACCCCCGCCTTCAAGTCAGGTCTAAACAAGAGTACGTGAGTATCATGGGTAGCCTGGGCTTAGCCAGTCCTAAAATAATGGATGTTGTGGTGCCTGCTAATCAGGAGATAGGTATGTCCCAGAACGAGACAGAAATAGCTGAACATACCATGTCAGTCGATCTCATTCTCGGTAGTTTAACCAATGACAATATTCTTTTTGTTGATCTCCGCGAAGATGCGGAACGCCAAAAAAATGGGGTAATTCCCAACTCACTACATTTGCCATATATTAACTTCTCTGATCATACTAAATTTGGTGATTTACTTGGAAACCTCTCAGGAAAACCCGACCAAAAATTACTATTGTATTGCGCCTATGGGGAACGATCAGCGTTAGCGCTGAAAGAACTACGAAGCTCGGGCCTTAAGAACACATGTCATCTCGCCGGCGGTATTGACGCTTGGATCAACGCGGGTGGTCCGATCCTGGACGTACGGAAAACACCATAATAGGTTGGATGTCAGGATCAATTGAATTCCCTTTTCTGTGAAACCACGCCAAGTTGTTATAGGCTTGGTTAAGAAGAAAAGCCCTCTCATATGACAGGGAATCCGGCTTTATTTGGCCCTTAAAAATAGCTTCATCTGAATTGTGCTTAGTGCCGAGAGGAAGTGCCCTAAACAATACTAGAAGAATTAGGCGGAATACGTGATTGCTGTTGTTTCTCTTGCCTATTAGTCTTTGGGTTGAATTGCATATTCCTGTCCTGAAGGAGCCTCTAATGAAAATCGAATGGCCGAACGATCGCTTAGATTATTCGCCGATCATCGACCGGCCGCCGCTCCCCTTGCCAGACGGTGCCAAGGTGGTGGTGTGGCCATGCATCAACGTAGAGAATTGGGTGATTGATGCTCCCATGCCGCGTACTGTCGTTAACCCGCCGGGTGGGGTGGAAAAGTCGGTGCCAGATATTCCTAACTGGGCGTGGCATGAATATGGTCAGCGGATTGCTTTTTGGCGCCTAAAGAAGATCTTCGATGAGTTTGGTGTTGCTGGATCTCTTGTCATTAATGGGACAGTCTGTGATGTCTATCCGCAAATTGTCGAGGAAAGCTTGAAGAGCGGATGGGACTTGGTTGGTCATGGCTGGATCCAGCGCGCTCTTCCCGCTGTTGACGACCAACGAGAAATGATCCAACGTGTTTTTGCGCGACTTAAGCAGGCATCTGGCCGTTCGCCGAAAGGTTGGCTTGGTCCGGCTTTAGCTGAGACGCAAGATACGGTTGACTGGCTGCATGAGGCAGGGTTTGAATATGTTGCTGACTGGGTATTAGACGATCAGCCAGTGGATCTGCGAACCAAAAAAGGTACGATGGTTGGTCTTCCTTATACGCAGGAGCTTAACGACCTTTCCATGCAGCTTATTCAGGGGCACCGGGCAACAGAATACGCTGACCGAGCGATCGACGAGTTCGATCAGCTAATCGAAGATGCTGCTGACGGTTCATCGCGTATCATGTGCTTTACAATTCACCCCTATATTATGGGGGTACCTCATCGTGCCAAACATATACGGCGCATCCTAGAACATGTCTGTAATAGACCTGATGCACATGTCTGGACGGGCGAACAGATCCTCGACTGGTATATATCCGTGCGTCCTCCAAGCGGTTGGCCGCCCGCGATATGAACGCTTACAAAAAAAGTACGCGGTAAAGAAGCAAGACGGAAAAGGGAGAGTAAGCTAGGTATAGCTGTTGGTCTTTTTGATTTGAAAGTATTTATTCTTACCACTTGCGTACCTATTTGGCTAAAGGAGGTTAAGAGCGTTATCCGGAACTCTCAAATTCCAAAACTGCAGTTTGGCAAGCGTTGCGTGGGTTTGGTAAAATGGGCATTTTCTCAATCTACCACGCTTTAAATTATGTAACTATAACTAGAGCCTAAGATTTTCCAGCACGGTTTACACGGCAGCGAATACGGCCAAACGGCGTCTCAAACTCGGCATAACTCTTGTGTGTGAAATCAAAGGCAGAGCGTGAATGAACGACAATAAAGTCTGGACACCACTCTTCAATTAATTTGGCAGCGGCGTTGGCACGTTCAGGTATAGCTGTGGCCATAACGGTGGGGTCTTTAAACCCTACATCATCCGCAATCTGTTTGAGGTGACGTCTGGCTGGTGCGCACAAAGCCGTTTCCATTTCGTGGGAGAGAAATCCAGTCGGAAATAGTGAACCGCTACCTGATTTCCAATTTATTAATTGTCCGAGTGCTACATCAGCGTCGTATTCTTTGGCCAACTTCCACGCTTCTGCCACCGTCTCGTGTGCACCGACGTCGTCATCGTCGTGTTCTATAAGGGCTAGTAGTCGTGACCGGCCTTCAGGACCATGCCGGGGACCTAGCGCCGAAATCGTTTTCGATGGGTTTATATCCCCATTTCTCAATGATTTTTTGGGGATTGGCTCCGCCGATAATGGCGTCAGTGGCGGGTTGGTGGCAGGTTCCGCGCCGCATTCCTGAAAGATGCGTTTTGTGCAGTTGGCACAAATTTCCTTATCTAAACAAGCATATATATTTTGTAGGGCCGCTGTCTTGGAGTCAAAAATGTTATCACGTCCAATTGCATCCAAAAAACCGGTTCGTTCCAATACATGGGCTACGGTATCTTTGATACCAACAAAATAAAGCTGCCCGCCCATAGCCCGTCGCCGCCGAGCTTCGTTAGCAAGGGCTTCCGCACCATCCATATCAATGAAATTCATGCCAGACGTAACCACTAAAAGATTCTTCTGTGGTGGTCGTCTTTGCTCAAACCGTCTCAACTGTTCAATAACGCTGGAAACCGCTCCGAAGAACAGAGATCCATCAATACGAGCGATTTTTACTTGGGGGCATTCTGGTAATCTGGGGTCAGCGCTGAACCGGCGGCGTGGTGACCCTGCATCTGGTGCTAGCGTCGTCACGTTGGGATGCGAAGTGCGGTTAAGGTAGAAAAATATTGACAGGACTACGCCGACAAAAATCGCAACTTCAAGATTGAAGAATAGGACGGAACCAAAAGTCGCGAGCATGACCGTGGTCTCGGACTTGCTGGATGATATAATTTGGCGAATATGAGGGATATCGATCAACCCGGAGATGACCAGAAACAATATGCCGGCTACGGTCGCCTTGGGTAGATAAATAGCCAGGGGTCCGACGAAAGGCGTTATAACAAGAAGAATTAGGCCTGCAGCCACTGCGGCCATTGGCGTTTTTGCTCCGGAGGCAAAGTTTAGAGCGCTCCGATTGAATGACCCGGTAGCGACATATCCAGAGAAAAAACCGCCAACAAGGTTAGATAGCCCCTGACCGATGAATTCCTGATTTCCATCCAGTTGTTGGCCGGTTCTAATGGCAATAGACCGGGCAATGGTTACCGCTTCGGTCAGTGCAAATAGTGCTACCGCGACGGCTGTCAATGCTAAATCTCTGAATACCTCGATTGAAAAATTTGGTGCTGACAAAGGTGGCAGTCCAGAGTTAATGGCGCCGATCGTTGGTACTTCGGCCCCTTTGAATTCCTTAAGCGCTAGGGCAAGTAGAGAAGAAACTAACATCGCAAAAATCATATATGGAGATTTAGGAAAGGCCTTGCGCACGAGGAGGCCCGTGACGATAGCGGTCAATCCAACAATCGTGGTAGCTAATGAAATCTTATCGAATTGCCGGATGAGAATTAAAGCCACTTCGTAAAAGGGTGAATTGCCGGGCACCTCGAGCCCGAAAAAATATCGGGCTTGACTAGCTGCTATAAGTATCGCTGCGCCGGCGGTAAAACCGATTGCAACAGTATGAGAAATGAAATTAATCAAAGCACCCATACGCAATAAGCCCATCGTTAACTCTATTAATCCGACCATAAACGTGAGTGTCAGGACCAACTTCACGTAATCCGGTGTTCCAGGTTCGGCCATGACGCCGATGGCTGAAAAAATAAGGAGTGAAGCAGCGGTGGTGGGCCCAGAAACTAAATGCCATGAAGAGCCGAATAAAGCAGCAACGATTGCCGGAAGCATTCCCGCATAAAGCCCATATTCCGGCGGCATACCGGCAATGGTTGCGAAGGCAACGCCTTGGGGTATCATAATTAAGGCACCCGTAAATGCTGCCTTTAGGTCATCTCCGAATGTATCCCTATTGGTGATTTCCGACCAAGAAAGAAACGGAAAGATGCGGGTCATTCTACCGTTCAGAAACGCGAGCGGGGGCTTTTTAAGGGCCATGTAAGTTTTATCAATTCGGCGAGGCTTGAAACGGTGGGAGTATATTCCCTATAAAGGCGCGCATGTGATAGGCCTGACCAAGGTCTCTGTCAATCGTTAAACAGTATATTTCTTGGTTATACTGGTTTTATTGGCAGCGTTTTGTGTCAATCGATTTAGTTGAATAGGTGGCCGAAATTCTGCTCCCCAAGATTACACACGATTGATATGGTTCTAGGGACGAATAATAAACCGGGAATTTAATGTGTGCTTAGTATACAAGACTTAAGTCGCCCAGGATTAAAACCTTTCAGCATCGATCTAAATGAGGGTGAATGCGTGGTCCTAACAGGACCATCTGGTGCCGGCAAAACGTTATTGCTGCGTGCCATTGCTGATCTCGATCCGAACAAAGGATCAGTGTTTCTTAATCAAGTGAACAAAAACGAATATACAGCACCCGAGTGGCGGCGTGCGGTTTGTTATCTTTCTACCGAATCCGGATGGTGGGCTGACGATGTGGGTATTCATTTTCCCAATCATCAAAGCGCCGGCGAGCTGCTGCCTAAACTTGGGATTGGGCCCGATGCTTTAAACTGGCAAGTAGCGCGGCTGTCGACCGGAGAGCGTCAGCGGCTAGCACTGGCCCGATTAATTTTGGTTTCTCCAAGCGTAATGCTATTGGACGAGCCTACTTCTGGTCTCGATCCAGAATCGGAGGCGATGGTGGAGCAAATTCTTCTGCAAAAGCTTGCCGAGGATGTTTCTATCCTGATTGTTACGCACTCTTCCGATCAAGCAAATCGCCTGGCCACTCGGTGCCTCAAGATGAATTCTGGGGTAGTTTCGGAGGATATAGCTTGAACTTTATTTCGCTCAGTCCTGTGGATGTAGGAATATCCGCCCTATTGCTCATCATAAATGCTCTGTTGTCTATTGCCCTGCGTCTTGGCTTGGCCAAGCAAATGATAATTGCAGCAACGAGGATGGTCATTCAATTACTGCTCGTGGGCTTGGTTCTCAAAGCTCTATTTGACCTAGCTTCGCCTCTTTTCACATCCGTCATGGGATTGACCATGATCTTATTTTCTGGCCGCGAAGTAATGGCGCGGCAGTCGCGGCAGTTAACTGGTTGGTGGGCGTATGGTCTTGGCACGACAGCGATGTTGATTGCGGGAACCGTGGTTACTTTATTTGCTTTGACTACCCAAGTGCGGCCGGAGCCATGGTATGAAGCCCGGGTTGCGTTACCCATATTCGGCATGATCCTTGGTAATACGATGACCGGTATTGCCCTTGGGTTAGACCGCCTTTTGACAAGCATTGGACGCGAACGCAGTGCTATTGAATCACGTCTGGCGCTGGGTCACACCATCAAGGAGGCTATGAGTGGTGTTTTGCGGAATGCCATTCGGAGTGGCCTCATCCCGATCATAAATTCTATGTCGGCGATTGGTTTGGTATCCATTCCAGGAATGATGACTGGACAAATTTTAGCCGGAATAGAACCTATGGAGGCGGTGAAATACCAGTTGTTGATCATGTTCCTGATAGCTGGCGGTACGACATTTGGCGTATTAGGGGCGGTTCTTGCGTGCGGGTGGCGGTTAACAGATAATCGCCACAGGCTTCGGCTCGATAGACTATCTGAAACTAAACAAGCGTAAATTCTTAAAGCGTTAAACCTATATTTTTTCTCATGCCCACCGTTTTGGTGATGGGGAGCTTCCTGCCCTACGCTTTATTCTTTACGGGAAGACGATGAACTGCCGTCGTTTTAGTCCTTCTTTGGTTTTATCTTTTTACTTAATGGGCTTACGTTAATACCAAGAGTTTTACGATCTATCGCAACAGCTTTGATCATGGCATAAACTTTTGAGCCAATGTCTAAGTTCAGATCATTTAGAGATTTTCTCGTAATTCGGGCTATCAAAGGGGTTCCAATATTGATCAACAGATCAAGCTGAGGCCCGTCTTCATGGCGTATCTCTATTAGCTCACCTTTAAATACATTCAGGACGCTCGTATCCTTTGGTTTATCCAGCATCAGGGAAACGTCACGGGCTCGAATGTGGGCCCTTAAATGAATTCCGATTTCAGCATTTAATCCTGCAATACGGAGAGTGCCGCCATCGAAAGATAATTCACCCAGATCAAATTCTCTATCATACCCAGAGTATATCGCAGAGATAACAGCACCCGCGTCGAACCGGCTAGTCATAGGATGTAGGTCAAGCCTGCTCATAATTTCTTCGACAGTACCTTGTGCTGTTACCTGTCCCTCCGAAAGCAATATAATTTGATCGGCTATAAAAATTACTTCCTCTAATGCATGGGTAACATAAATAATTGTAATGCCAGTTTTCTCACGCACCCTCTGAATAAATGGTAATATTTCAAATCGGTGTTGAACATCGATAGACGCAAGTGGTTCATCCATAAGAAGGAGTTTGGGGTTAGATAGTAAGGCTCTTCCAATAGCTACTCTTTGTTTCTCGCCTCCCGAAAGAGTTCTTGGCCTCCTTTCCAAAAGTGGTGCCAATTCCAAAAGCCCAGTTATATCGGTCAGATTTAGCGAGTTCGCCACGTCCCGGTTTTTGGGTGTGCCATAAATTAAGTTATTTCGCACAGTCATGTGCGGGAATAAACGGTCATCCTGAAATACATATCCAATCTGTCGTTTATAAATTGGCAGATTAATCCTCAAGTTCTGATCAAATAAAGTTGTATTTCCTATCTGAATAACTCCAACATCAGGGCGAGTAAGTCCGGCAATGGCGTTGATAGTCGAGGTCTTGCCGGCGCCGGATTTGCCAAATATTGCTGTAATACTTCCTTCTTCAACTTCAAACTGAGTTTCAAGCCGGAAGGAGCCAAATGCCTGGGTAATATTTACGCTAAGCACAGCTATCTCTTTACCTGTCGAGTAATACGTCTTGCCAAATACTCAGATGCTATAAGGGCACCTAGTGCAAGTATAACTGAAATACTAAGTAAACGGACCGCAGCCGCGTCTCCACCAGGCGTTTGAATCAGCGTAAACAAGGCCAAGGGAAGTGTGCGCGTTTCGCCAGGTATATTGGAAACAAAGGTTATAGTCGCACCAAATTCACCCAAGCTCCGCGCAAATCCCAGTATTGCAGCAGCAATGAGACCAGGCGAGATGATTGGAATGGTTATAGTAAAGAAAACTCGGAAAGGGGATGCTCCGAGTGTTGCAGCTGCTTCTTCCAGGCCTTCGTCAATTGCTTGAAATGAAAGTCGTATAGCCCGGACCATCAGAGGAAAAGCCATAACAGCAGACGCAATTGCCGCGCCTTTCCAAGTAAAGGCTATCGTAATTCCCAGAACTTCACTTAAAAAACCACCGATTGGTCCTTGCCGACCGAATAAAATCAAAAGTACGTAGCCCACAACTACCGGTGGAATCACCATCGGCAGATGTACTAGTCCATCCACGATTAAATGACCATAAAACTGGCGGCGGGATAGCAACCATGCCGTAGCAAGGGAAAGAGGCATACTGATCAATACACTCCACGTTGCTACCTGAACGCTGAGAAGAACAACCTCGTATTCAACTGGGGAAAGAATCGTCATGTCTAAGGTAACTCAAATCCAAATCTAGCATATATATGTTTTACCGCCGGGCTCATTATAAAGTTGTAATATGCCTTCACGGCTGGCCTTTCTTTGCTTTGAACTATCGCCATAATATATTCAATCTGGTTATGTGAGGTGTTCTGGAAGGTAAAAACGATTTTTACCTTCTTACTGTTTAATGCGTCGGTACGGTAGATCAACCCAATTGGGGTCTCGTTGCGCTCTACCATGGCTAATGCCGCCCGGACATTGGCAGCGGGCGCCAGCCGGTCTTGGACGATTTTCCATAATCCCAATGTCTGGAGAGCCTGTTTTCCATAAATGCCTGCTGGAACATGAGTTGGATCCCCAATGGATAGACGGCCTCTAGAAAGCAACGTATTTACTGTTTTTTTTGTTAAAACCTCAATAGGACGCCAATTCTTTTCATAAGCAGCTAATACTATCCGATTTAACAGAAATGGTTTCTTGGATGAGGTATTAATAGCTAACTGTTTATCTAGAAAATTCATCCATGACTTATTTGCAGATATAAATATATCGGATGGAGCTCCCCTAGCGATCTGATTGGCTAAAGTTGAACTGGCGGCAAATGAATTTTTTATTTTTTCGGATGATTTTGATAGATATTGCCGTCTAACTTCTGAAAGGACTTTTACAAGACTTGAAGCTGCAAATACGTTAACGGTGTCCGCCTTTGATTCCATGCTTGTCGTACATAGACCAGAGGTAATTGCTATCAAGACCAGTTTTTTCGCATAAGTGATCATCGACAACCTCTTTCACACCAATAGCCAACGCAGCGGCTGGGCGATTGAGGTTTTAGACTGGCCATTACCATTGTCATCGGTCTTGTTGGACCGCAAATTTGGTTTGGAGTAACGCCAGGTAACGCTGAGAAGAAACCAACAAAGATTGCACCTGAGATTGCACCGGACGATGCTGCCATATATCCGGGTGCGGAAGCGACGCGGAACGACAAAGCGAAAGGTATAGCAACCACGGCAGCCGTTAGTCCTCCGTAGATATCTCTACGAAAAGAGAGCAAATTCCATTTCAATAAATTGAGGCCTAAATTGTTTATAGATTAAAGTGATAAAAAAAGTATTTTGGTTGGATTCAAATGTCAAATTAACGGTGATTATAGTTCCAAGCCTAAATTTATTTTGCGGTGGTATTTGCTGGAAAAGTTAGCATAAGCCCTCATACGCCGGAAGCCGGTATATAAGCAAGGGAGTAAGTATATGGAGAAACCGATAGTTAAGATTTACCATCCGGTTGATGAGACTGGAGACTCATACATGCGCATGGAAAAAGCTGGCATCAAGGTAGTATGGCAAAGAGGGGCGTGGGACAGTAACGAGAAAGATCGACAGGAAGAAGAAATTATATTTGACGCTGATACTGTGGTGGGAGTAGGGGTCGCCAACCGAACAATTCAAATCACACGTAAATCTCTCGAAAGTGCGCCGCAACTTCGTATGATCGCAAAATATACAAATGGCTACGATAACGTTCATGTCGATGCTGCGAGCGAGCTTGGTATAATTGTGGTGCATAGTCCCACGGAGAGTAATTGGGGGGGTGTCGCTGAGGGTACTATGGCTTATATATTATGTCTTCTTAAAAAAGTACGTGAAAAAGATCGCGCCGTAAAAAGCGGTAACTGGCGTGATCCATCACTATTTGGTACCTACGTAGGGTCGCGCATTAGTGACGGATATGAAGGGATAACCATCGGGATAATTGGTCTCGGCAGGATCGGATCTCGTTTGGCTGATCTGTTTGCGCCGTGGCGCGTAACGCTCTTGGCCCATGATCCTTATGTCGAGGACGCCAAATTTGTGCATCACAATGTGAAGCGGGTGGATTTGGAGACTTTATTAAATCAGTCCGATGTGGTTACGCTCCATTGTGACCTTAACGAGGAAACCACGAACTTGATATCGACTGAAGCTTTAGAAAAAATGAAACCAACCGCAATATTAGTGAACGCGGCGCGCGGTCCATGTGTTGATCTCAACGCGTTAGTGGATGCCCTTCTTCAGGAAAAGGTTGCGGGTGCGGCTTTGGATGCCTTAACTGAGGAGCCACCTGACCCACAATCAGCGTTATTGGGTCTGGAAGACAAAGTATTACTCTCGCCTCATATGATTACCGCTAACCATGGGGGTGGTCTTATCCCCGCTATTCCTTGGGTGGAGGCAGCCGTCTATTCGGCCCTTAAAGGGGAAGCTCCTAAATATGTGGTAAATGAGGATGTCTTGCCAAAATGGCGTGATAGATTTGGGGGTAAATCTCTATTATGAAGTGTTACTACCCTTAGAAATCTTCCTGTGTCATAAATTTTAAAACGCTTGATATACAAATTTCGCCTGCTCGAAATTAAGCGATCCATAGCCTTCCAAAGATTGAATTGCAGATTCACAATTATTCTGTATAAAAAATTCTTATTAGCCACGCGGAAATAGTTGGTCACGAAAACCTCATTGATCTGATTCAGGTAAGCTTTTAAAAGCGGCCGGAAAAAGCAAAAGCGTCTGGTATAGATATTATTCAGTAACTTGTGCAGAAAGCCAAAATAATTGGTCATTATGATTTCAACGCACAACAAAGAGATATGTATGTTATTAGTCAGTGCGTCGAAGGGTTCTGCTTAGCTTCCCTAAGGGTAGTGTAGATACCACACGCGATGATAGTGGAGATACCGATCCAAGCAATGAAGTTTGGAAAATCGCCAAATATAAAATAGCCTTGTATAGTTGCCGCAATCATCGATGTGTATAAAAAGGGTGTTACTACTACAGCGGGTGCTGCAGCATAGGAATAGACCATAAGAGCGTGTCCAACGGTAGCCAGAACACCCATAGCCAATATCATAACGCTATGATCTAGTTGGGGTGTGACCCAGATGGTGGGTAAAAATGCAGACACACCAATAACTCCAACAAATGAGGTGTATACCATCATTATCCGAGGTAGTTCTTGTTGGGTGAGCTTGCGGGTTACAATTCCGTATAGGCCAAACATAACACCGGCAGAGATAGCGATCAGCGAGCCAGTTTGGAATTCCTCGAATCCAGGTTGGATCACCAGTAATACTCCTCCAAAACCCGTCGCAACGGCGAACCAACGGCGAATACCTACATTTTCTCCAAGAAGAAATGGTGAGAGAATTGTTACAACAATTGGGGAAATGAAGCTGATGGCGTAGGCATCTGCGATAGGAATTTGGGAGACGGCTGCAAATAGAAGTCCCACGGCAACCACGCCTATGGTACCCCGAAGAAGCAATGAATAGGGGTGCTTAGTTGCGAGGCTATGCCACCCACCTCGAAAGACAACAATGGGCAGAATAATTACTAACATTACGATATATTGAAAAAATACTAATTCGATAATGGGGTAAGTTGCACTTAGATGTTTTGCAATTCCGTCTTTAAGGTTAAAAAACGTGACAGCTATAATCATAAAAGCAATGCCACGGGTTACCTTTGTCTCATTTTTTGGTTGGTTCATTATTTTAATAGCCTAGAGATTCCCGTTCATAGGGTCGAGCTAGATCGCAATGTATTTCCAGCACGGGTGTCAGACTTCACATACATACCCTTGAGGATTGCCGTGGAAGATCCCACTCCCTAAACTTAATGTTTATCAAATCTTAGAGGAGAAATTGATGCTTACCAGACGCAACCCCAAAACTACAGCACCTCCACCCAATCTTCGGTTTAGCCATTCCGTCGGTATAACGCCTGACGGAACAACGCTTGAAACCCTAGAAGAGCAAGATGAACAAATTTGGCAAAACACGATATTAACATTAGAAGATGCCGGATTTGGTGTGGAAGACATTGTTAAACTTACGGTGTTTTCAACTGATCCGAATGGGATCGACATTCATATGAAACATAGGGCAAAATATTTAAACAGTGATCATACGCCAGCATCAACATGGCTTAATATAAGTTCGCTTGCTACCCCACAACTACTCATAGAGATGGAAACGGTTGCCGCTAAGGCTCCCTAACCCTTGGAAAGATCGGAACTATTTGGCAGTATCAAGGATAGGTTGATACTGCCTTGTATGGAGTTAAAAGGCGCATTGAAAATGAACTTATAACCGCGAGACCCCAAGGTTTCTGACCTAGAAGGAGGATTTATGGGTAATAAAATTGGCAAATCCGGGATTCGCAATATTGCCGAAGTACCATGGCAACAATTTCCCGATCACTTTGGTGGCGCGCTATCGAAAGCACTGGTCGGTCCCGGTGATACTGACATTAAATTGATTGACTATCGAATTTCCAGCTATCAACCCATGGCTTATGTTGCTTCTCACACTCACACAGTTCAGGAGCAAATCTATCACGTTCTAGAGGGTGAAGGTTCAATGGAGATTAACGGTGAAACTACCGTTGTGCGTCGCCATGATGTTATACACATTCCACCCGGCATAGAGCACTCAATTACTAATTCAGGCCTATCCGATTTAGTGTTTATAGTGGTAACTACTCCGGTATCGGACGAATAGCTTGTCAATTTAGGGAGAGATAAGTGAATTACGAAATTTTTAATTAGGAGTTAAACTATGAAGGGTGGAGAACTAATTGCCCAGTTTCTAGTTCAAGAAAAGATACCGTATGTATTTGGTATTTGTGGACACGGCAATGTTGGCCTACTTGATGAACTATATCATGTCCGTGACGAGGTTAAACTGATCTCTCCACGTCACGAGCAAACAGCGGCACATATGGCAGATGCTTATTTTAGGATCAAACACCAACCGGTAGCTACATTAACTTCATGTGGTCCCGGCTCAGCTAATATCGTAATGGGGATGGCAACCGCTCTATCAGATTCATCCGCTATATTGGCCTTAACTGCTAACGTTCCCACTCAACAGTTTAATCGTGGACCATTCCAGGAAATCAATCGCCATTTTAACGCAGACTTTCCTTCGGTTTTAAAACCCGTAGTTAAGCGAAGTTTTCAGCCCACGCGTGTAGATATGCTACCCTTAACTCTACGCCAAGCCATTGACATTGCTGTTTCCGGACGACCTGGTCCGGTGCAGATTGATATCCCGTTCAATATTTTTCAAGAAGAGGCTGACGTTCAACTTGAACCTTCGTCCCATTCGAAGACCCGCAAACGGTCGGGTGCTGACCCAGCTGATATTGATAAGGCATTGACCATGCTTGGAGCGGCACAAAGACCCGTGATATTCATAGGCCATGGTGTAACTTTAGCAGAAGCCGGACCAGAATTAATGGAACTGGTAGAACGGCTGACTATTCCGGTAATTAGTTCCCCCAATGGGATGGGTTGCATTCCAATGGCGCACCCACTGTCCTTAGGATTTATCGGTCGTAATGGAACATTCCCAGCCAACCAGGCTGGTCGCCATGCCGATTTAGTTCTTGCCGTTGGTGCTCGTTTCGACGACCGATCCTCGTCTTCGTGGATACCCGGATATTCATGGAATTTTCCTTCGACCAAACTTATACATGTTGATATTGACGGTGATGAGATAGGTCGGAATTATGTTCCCGACCTTGGAATAATCGCGGATGCCGGAAGCTTCTTAAGGCAGATGTTAGGAGCGACGGAAACCATCTTAGGGTCGGTTCCAGAGAGAAGATCTTGGTTGGCAGACCTAGAGGGTTGGCGACAGGAGTGGAACGATTTTATAAAACCTAATTTTGAGCTTAAGACATCGCCACTGCGACCCGAACAGGTGGTCGCCGATACACGTGCAGTTCTTCCAGACAATGCAATAATTTCGCTTGATTCGGGAGTTCATCACAACTGGTTTATGCAGTTTTGGGAAGCCCGTGAGCCACAGACCATGCTTAATTCATGGGGGTTTTCAGCTATGGGATTTGGTGTCTCAGGTATTTTGGGAGCTAAATTGGCAGCGCCGGATAGGCCTTGTGTTGCGATTTGCGGGGATGGTGGATTTACCATGACACCGCATGTCCTGTGCACGGCGATTGAATACGATATCCCTTGTACCTGGGTAGTTTGGAATAATTTTGCATGGGTTCGGGGGTCGGGAAATTGGAACAGGGTTTTATAGGGGCGATAATCAAGAACCTTATAATCCCGATTTTGCTGCCATTGCTCGTGCCTGCGGTGTGCATGGTACGACCGTCACAAAATCAAACGATTTTAAGGATGCTTTGGAGCATGCCGTTGCTTCTGGTAAACCGGCATTGATAGATGTTCATGTGGATGCAGAAGTTCGACCACCCGCTACAGGCACTTGGCAATTGCCGCCTACGCCATTTAAGGAGCCCACTTTTGGAAGCCCCGTCATAACAAATATCTGATGAATATTATCCGAGCAACCACTGGCTTCTTTGCGCAACGTTTGAAAGTAACTTTCTTTCTACCAACCATGTGGTTCCGATTGGAGTAAACCGAGTCGATCTAACGTTTCCTCCATATATTTTTTGTTTTCTTTTGAGACTGGGCTTTGTGGACGTCTGGGGGCCCCAACCGGACGTCCCATTATTTCCCACATAGCTTTTGTTGGTGCCGGATAATCAACCTTGGCTATCTGCCATAACTCAGAATATTTGTACTGCAGCTCCAAGGCAAACTTCAGATCACCTTGGACAGTTGCCTGATAGAGGGATTCCACAAACCGGGGAACGATCCCCCCAAAAATAGACATGCACGCATTCCCCCCAAGGGTTAGACTTGGGATCATCCATTCCGTTCCAGCAAAAAGACCAAAATCAGGTTTAATAGCCTTACTAGCGCGACCTAATTCAAGATATATTTCCCAGTTGTGGCTTGCGTCTTTGATGCCGATAAACTGAGGAAAGCGCTCCAGAAGCCTGACTAATGTTTCCGGAGAAACGCCTATTCCATCCATAAAAACCGGAGAATTATATGCGATAAAAGGTAATTCACTGGCGGACATGATGGCTGCGAAATGCTCGTAAATTCCTTCTTGCGACGGCTTCCAGTAGTATGGTGGGATAGCCATTATGCAGTCGGCCCCGATTTCTTCAGCGTGACGTGTTAAATCAACCGCCTGATCAGTTCCGGGTGTACTAACGTGGATTATAACCGGCGTTCTCCCGGAGGTGACGTCAACAGAGGCTTTAGCAAGTTGCTTACGCTCCTCTAACGTCAAGTTAAGGTTTTCGGCGAGATGTAAATTTACGCACAAGGAACCCGGATCTTGACTTACGAGAAACTCTATGACTTTGCCAAAGATATCTAAGTCGATTTCATTATTTTCAGTGAATGGTGTAACAGGTACATGAACGATGCCGTCTGGCACTGACGTCAGAGCTTTCGTCTCTTTCATATTCGTAACTCCGTCTCAACTAAATAAAGGTAAAACTGATAATACAGCCAGAAAAAAAGCTAATTGACTAACTAAATCATTCGGCTTCGTTAATTCAATGAAATGGTATTAATTATTACACAAAGTCATAATAAATTCGAAAAGCGTCAACAGTAAAAGCCGAGCTTGATCCAGCCTAGAGCTATTGGAGTGTAGTAGGGGTTCCATACTAAAATTGTCCTAATTCATGCGCCGAAACGTGACGCCCAACCAACTGCCGTTTTTTAGGTGAATTACCGCTGGGTCTGGTCCCAGACCTCTAGACCTGTTGCTATCCCAATTGAAACCGTTTGAAGAAGTGCCAACCCACACAGTTCCGAAAAAATATATTTTTCCATTTGCAGTGGTAGCGTTACCCAACCAGTCTCCTCTTTGGGAAACAGATACGTCCGACTGTCTAACAAAGTTTAGACCGTCCGTTGAAGTCGCGTAATAACCTGTTCCACTGCGCTTTTGATTAGGCGCATAAAGATGCCATTTGTTTTTAAAATAAACGATTGCCGGATCTCTCAAATCAACGTCATCAATTTGGAGCCGAGGACCAGGTTCATATACGAAATTAATCCCGTTATTCGAGAGTGCCGAGTGAATTTTAGCGTCACCTATGACCCTGTTATGTGGTTGATTTTTCTCCAACGTAAAAAATAGTCTGATTTGTCCATTGCTCAAACTAACAGCGGCAGGATCCATAGGCCTACCTTGTCTCCCCAAGAGACGCTGCGGGATACCCGTAATCTCTAAACCAACCGTATTATCCCAAGTCGAGCCAGATTCCCGGCTTATGGAAACACCTATATGATCGAACCACTTTTTCTTTGTAATGTCTTTAGGAAACCACTGATAATAAAAAAGACATTCAGTTTATTGTAGGTC
>JYMV01030764.1_pt1 | contig 20826 bp, 17 predicted proteins | sample 338911 | NCBI WGS metagenome assembly JYMV01 (sample SAMN03354496, study PRJNA234377) | hydrothermal vent metagenome | biome: Deep sea; feature: Hydrothermal plumes at the Eastern Lau Spreading Center, Western Pacific Ocean; material: Seawater | place: Tonga | collected 2009 | depth 2000 m m
GCAGCCTGTTAAGAGATGGTATTTGGGGGTTTAGAGAAGCATATTATGAATAGTTTCAATATAAGCAATCGGCGCCCGACCAGTGCAGGCAGGACTACTGTGCCGGGACGACTTGGTGTGTGGCTGGCATTAGTCAGCCTAAGTCTTGGCCTGGTGGTATTGGGTGAAACCGCCCTCGCCCAACGTGTTCAGCTGGACCGGGTTATTGCCATCGTCGACGACGATGTGGTGCTGCAGAGTGAACTGGACGCGCGCGTGATTGAGATCACACAATCGGCTGCCCGTGCCAACCAACCCCTGCCCTCAAACGAAGAACTCCGTTCCGATGTGCTGGATGCCCTGGTTATCGAAAATATACAAATGCAACTGGCCGAGCGCATTAGCATTCGCTTCGATGACGATACTATTAATCGCATCCTCGGCAATATGGCGGCAAACAACAATATGAGTTTCGATAAATACGTCTCCCTGCTGGAAGAGAATGGCGTTTACTTGCTGACACGGGAACAGGTTCGGAAGCAGATGACCGTGCAGGAATTGCAACGGGGCATGGTCAATCGTCGCATCACCATCACCGATCAGGAAATTGAAAATTTCCTCAATTCTGAAATGGGCAAGGAAGCAATCGCAGCCACCTATTTCATCGACCACATTCTCATCGCCTCCGGCGCTGAAGATACTCCCGAAGTTAAATCCAGCAAACTGAAATATGCAGCTGACCTTGCACTGCGCATAATCGAAGGTGAGGATTTTCTCGCTGCCCGTAGCGCCGCCAGCTCCGCAGGCAGATATCAAGTCAGTGGCACCGAATTTGGCTGGAGGAAGGCCAACGAACTACCGCAACTGTTCACTGACATCGTTACCGAGATGACACTCGGCGAGATCGAGGGGCCGATTGAAGCAGGCAATGGATACCATATCATTCGCCTGGCCGGCAAGGAGGGCGGCACCGATCAAATGGTCAGTCAGACCAATCTGCGGCACATCATGTTGGTAGCGAACGAAATTCGCACCGACGAGCAGACCCGGGCTGCCATAGAAGAGCTACGCCAGAAAATTGTAGCCGGTGACAACTTTGCAACCCTGGCGAGACAGAATTCAGATGACGCGTCCTCGGTGGTTGGCGGTGGTGATCTGGACTGGATAAACGATGGCGGTATGCCGCCAGAGATGCAGGCAGTAGTAGACACCATGGAAATCGGTGAACTGAGTGAACCGTTCAAGACCGAAACCGGATGGCACATAACCGAAGTACTGGGCCGTAGAATTCAGGATCTGAGCCGGGACTATACTCATAACCAGGCTGAAAACGCGCTTCGCGATCGCAAATTCGACCTTGAGCTGGAGAACTGGCTGATCGAGATCCGGGAAAAAGCTTTCGTTGAACTGATCGATTAAAAACTCACCGGGACTTGTGATGTGACCTACCGCATTGCTCTAACACCCGGCGAACCGGCCGGTATTGGACCGGACCTATGTGTCCAGTTGGCACAGCAGCCCCCGCCCGAAGTCGAGCTGGTTGTTGTTGCCGATCCGGCCTTGCTCAGCAGCCGCGCGAAACTGCTCGGTTATCCCCTGACTCTCAATCAGTTCGACCCATCTACCGCGCCCAGCGCCAGCCGTGCGGGTGAACTGACCGTGTTGCCAGTGGATCTCGCTGCTGCCGTCCGCGTCGGCAAACTTGATCCTGCCAATGCTGAGTACGTGTTGAATACCTTAAGCACCGCCGTGGACTCCACCCTGGCGCACGAAGTGGATGCCATGGTAACGGGCCCGGTGCAAAAATCTCTCATCAACGAAGCGGGGCTTAAATTTACCGGGCATACAGAATTTCTGGCAGATTATTGCCAGCGGAAACTGACGGTCATGATGCTGGCCACGACGGATCTGAGAGTAGCTCTGGTGACAACCCACCTGCCACTGGCCGCGGTGCCGGGCGCAATTACCCAAGAACTACTGGCCGACGTCATTTCAATTCTTCACCAGGACCTCAAGCTGAAATTTGGTCTGGAGAAGCCACGAATCCTGGTTTGTGGGCTCAACCCCCACGCCGGCGAAGCGGGTCACATTGGGCGGGAAGAGATTGAAATAATCGAGCCGGTGCTGGCAATGAAGCGACAACAGGGGCTCGATGTCGTTGGCCCACTACCCGCCGATACCCTGTTTACCGCGAAATACCTCGATGACGCCGATGCGGTGCTGGCGATGTACCACGACCAGGGCTTGCCGGTACTGAAGTACAAGGGATTCGGCAACTCCAGCAATATTACACTGGGATTACCAATTATCCGCACTTCTGTGGATCACGGTACGGCGTTGGATCTGGCGGGGTCTGGCAGGGCTGATAGCGGTAGTCTCTACAATGCAATCGCCGTTGCTACCGAGATGATCGAACATTGGAAATCAAACTAAAAGCGGCTTATGAATTCTGGCAAGGTAAAAAACTCCCCCGATGTGGTCTTGAACAACGGCAGGCAACACCGACCGCGAAAGCGATTCGGCCAAAACTTCCTCCACGATCGAGGCATTATCGAGCGCATTATTCAGTCAATAAAGCCGCAAGTCGGAGAGCATTTATTGGAAATTGGTCCCGGCCAGGGGGCGCTAACTGAATACCTGGCCGCTGCCAATGTCAAACTGGATTGCGTGGAACTGGACCGGGATCTGGCTAGGTTTCTCGATAATCTTTACGGCAGCACGCCGGGATTCACAATCTACCAGGAAGATATTCTCAAGTTTGATCTGGATAAACTTGAAGCCGATAAACATAGCTTACGGGTTATTGGTAATCTGCCGTACAATATTTCAACACCGGTGTTATTTTATTTGCTTAAAAATCATGCCCTGATCCAGGACATGACCTTCATGCTGCAGTTGGAAGTGGTGCAACGACTTGCTGCCCAGGTGGGAGAAAAGAACTACGGTCGCCTGGGATTGATGCTGCAATATTTCTGTACAGTCGAACATCTGTTCGATGTGCCCGCATCAGCATTTTCGCCGCAGCCCAAGGTCAGTTCGGCGGTGGTTCGACTTACTCCCCATGAAAAACTCCCGCTGCCGGCACGCAGCGTAGAAAATTTGCAGATCGTGATTCGAACCGCTTTCAGTCAACGCCGCAAGACCCTGAAGAACAGCCTGAAGTCGATAATTTCGGAACAGACGCTCAAGGAGTTGCCGCTGGATATCAGCTTGCGGCCGGAAAATCTTAGTCTCGCCGATTATGTCTTAATCAGCGACACCTTCCCATTAACACCAAAGGCACTATGAGCAACTACGTCATCGGCGACATCCAGGGCTGTTACAAGCCATTGAGAAAACTTTTGAAGAAGGTTCGCTTCTCCCCCAACCGGGACAAACTATGGTGTGTTGGTGACCTGGTTAACCGCGGTCCGAATTCACTGGACACGCTGCGCTTTCTGCAAGACATCGATGATGCGACCCATATCGTTCTGGGCAACCACGATTTGCATTTTATTGCGATCAATGAAGGCTGCGCCCCGTCAGTTTCTGCGGGCACACTGTCCAGACTCCTCGATGCGAGAGATTGCCAGGATCTGAGCGATTGGTTGCGTAGCAAGCGTCTGGCGTATTATAAGAGTCTCGATACCCGCAATGGCATCAGGAATTTTCTGATGATTCATGCCGGTGTGTCGCCGTTGTGGTCTTTGCAGAAGACTCTTAATCTTGCTGCCGAAGTGGAATATGCATTGCAGTCATCGGCGTACCGGGATCATCTGCGGCACATGTATGGCAACACGCCCACGTTCTGGTATAACAAATTGCGCGGTCTCGACCGACTCCGGGTCATCACCAACTACCTTACCCGAATAAGGTTCTGCGATGAGATTGGCACCTTGAAACTTACCGTCAAGGAGGGATTGGAGGCGGCGCCACATGGCTTTAAACCCTGGTATGAGTATGAAAAAATAACTCCGAAGGCAGCGCTCTTATTTGGACACTGGGCCGCTATTGAGGGCCGCACCGGCAGAAAGCAGGTCCATGCCCTGGACACTGGCTGTGTATGGGGGCGGGATCTCACCCTGATGCGATTGGAAGATAAGCAGCGTTACCGCGTTTCCGGTTAAAATGGGTTCTCATCTGGGTCTTTAAGGAATTATTAGCAGCATGGAGTTCTACCTCGTAGGCGGTGCAATTCGCGACAAGTTACTGGACATTCCGGTCAAGGATAAAGACTGGGTGGTTGTCGGTGCTAACCGGGAGCAGATGTTGGCTCTAGGTTATGAGCAGGTGGGCAAGGGCTTTCCGGTTTTCCTGCATCCACAAACGAAACAGGAATATGCGCTCGCCAGAACCGAAACAAAAATAGCCCCAGGCTATACTGGATTCGAATTTGATACCGCCGAGAGCGTAAGCCTTGAGCAGGATCTCCAGCGCCGGGATTTGACGATTAACGCGATGGCGCAATCCGAAGACGGTGAAATTATCGACCCGTACCAGGGTCGCCGCGATCTGAAGCAACGCATTCTGCGCCACGTCTCCCCCGCTTTTAATGAAGACCCATTGCGCGTACTGCGGGTCGCAAAATTTGCCGCCAGATTCAGTCATCTGGGCTTTGAGGTGGCGGCGGAAACCATGGCGCTGATGCAATCGATGGCGGCCAGTGGCGAACTCGATGCCCTGGTTAAGGAGCGGGTCTGGCAGGAGATAGAGGCGGCGTTGAGCACTCCCGACCCGGCCAGATTTATCCAAGTGCTGCGAGACTGCGGCGCACTCAAGGTCATTCTTCCCGAAGTTGATCAATTGTTTGGGGTACCACAGCCTGCCAGGTATCACCCCGAAATCGACACCGGTATTCACATCCTGATGTGCCTGCAACAGGTCAGCAAGCTAAGCCTCGACCCAGTCGTGCGCTGGGCGACACTGGTGCATGATGTTGGCAAGGCCATTACCGACAAGGATAAATTGCCCAGTCACTTTGGGCACGAAACCCTGGGGTTGAAATTACAGGCAGAGATAAGTCTACGCCTGAAGGTGCCCAATGAATTTTCACAGCTAGCGGCACTGGTATGCGAACACCACACCAAACTTCATCGCGTTACCGAACTGCGTCCGACCACCTTGCTGAAACTATTGCAATCACTGGATGCCATCCGTCGGCCGGAACGACTCGATAAATTCCTGCTAAGCTGTGAAGCCGATGCCAGGGGCCGCACTGGCTTTGAGGAGCGTGACTATCCGCAACGTCAATATCTTCTGGATATACTGGATGCGGTGCGCGCATTGGATATTGCCGGTCTGCTGAAAGGCCGCGACGGAGAAGATAAGCAGGCAGACCCAAAACAGCTAATCCAACAACATCGCCTGCTGGCGATCACTAGCAAGGTGGCGGCACTGACCGCAGAGCAATGACTGAGCTCAAGGTAGTGTGCATCACCGGCGCGGCGCGGCGCATAGGCGCCACCATAGCCCGGACCTTTCACCGCCAGGGGTTTAGTGTGATCATCCACTACCACCGTTCCACTGACGCGGCGGAGGAACTGGTGACGGAGTTGAATCGCGGCAGAGCCTCTTCGGCGCAATCACTGCAGGCAGATCTATGCAATTCCAAGCAAGTGCAGACGATGGGCTCACAGGCGCTGGAAATATTTGGTCGTCTGGATGTACTGATTAATAACGCATCGTCATTCTATCCGACAGAACTCGGTGAAATCTCCGACGCGATTTGGGACGAGCTGATTGACAGCACCCTGCGTGGGGCATTTTTTCTGTCCCGGGATTTAAGTACTGAATTGAAGCGAACCCGGGGTTCTATCGTCAATATTATCGATACCCACGCCGACCACCCGCTTCGCGGTTATCCAATCTATTGCATCGCCAAGGCCGGTCTCAAAGCGATGACAAAATCCCTAGCGCTGGAGCTTGCTCCACGGGTGCGAGTCAATGCCGTGTCCCCTGGCGCCATATTGTGGTCAGAGACACTGGAAGATGACGGGGACCAGTTGGCTGCGGCTGCCCGGGAAAAAATTCTGCAGAAGATTCCATTGGGCTGCCTCGGCAAACCGGAACACATTGCTGCCGTTGCTTACTTCCTTGCCTGCCATGGACATTATCTGACAGGGCAGGTAATCAAGGTAGATGGTGGCAGCAGCCTCAGCTGAAATGAGGGTGGTTTCAATCTAACGGCGTATCCGGCGCTAGGCAGGTGGCTGGACGTGACCAGAGAAGAACCAGCTGCATCGGCGTGGACGACTGAGCCACGCTCTGTCGACTGACACTCATCGATGCCCCCAGGTAGTTTGTTACTGGCCAGACCAGTCGAAAAGCGCCGGCCACAAGCGCTGGCTGGGTTTGTCAAAGTCTGCCCACAGGTGGGAAAAACTGACCCCCGTGCCGATGTGAATCTGCGCCGGCAATAATTCCGCCAGTGGCCTTAGTACAAAGGCATTACTGGTGATCTCTGGTCGCGGCAGCACTATGCCGCAATCCGAGCCGGTGTGCTCGCCATGCTCATCGCTATAGGTGAGAATGTCCAGATCGATGGTGCGGGGAGAAAACCCCTGTTGAGAACGGTCTCTACCGAGGCTGTCTTCCAGCTGCTTAAAATATGCAAGGACAGCGGCGAGGCGCTTGTCCGTCTCAGCCACCACAACAAGATTAAGGAAATTATCGCCAGAGAAACCCAGCGCCTCACTTTCGTATACCGTTGAACATCTGAGATTATCGAATTCGGCACGCAAAGCCGCCACGGCTTTGCGTATATTGCTGGCAGCATCAATATTGCTACCGAGACTTAGTGAGAGAACCGGCACCTTTCATTTTCCCGCTTATAATTGCTGTGACTTTTCACCACGGATGATGACGACACCCACGTCTTTTGATCCGGTCACTGCACCAGGTTTGCCGACACGCAGCTTCAACCAGGGCACCTTGAATTCCTTGAGCAGAATATCAGCAATCCTTTCGGCCAGGGTTTCCACCAGAAAGAACTCTGAATTTTCTACAAAATCGATCAGGCGTTTTGAGACGGCCTTGTAATCCAGTGCCTTCTCGATACTGTCTGTTGCCGCCGCTTCGCGTATGTCTGTTCCCAATTCCAGATCGAGACTGACTACTTGCCTCTGATCTCGTTCCCAATCGAAGATGCCGATGATAGTCCGGATTTCCAACTCTCGAATATAGACGATATCCATCATCTGCTTTCCTGTTTTAGCTGACTTGTTAAAGTTTGCTGTTACCAATATTGCTCAAAATTAGATTCAATCAAAGTCATCGCGTCACTGGCGTGGCACCAAAGAGCCTCTGACTGCTGGCAATGTCTCCAGCGACCACCGCGGCATCGCCTTGATCTCCAGATCATCCTGTTGTCCCGCCAGCAAGCGCTGGCAGCCGGCAAAGGCAATCATGGCACCGTTATCGGTGCAAAAGCGAGGCTGGGCATAGAACAATTTACCGCCCTGGCCGAGCACGGTTTCCCGTAGAACCTCACGCAGTTGCACGTTGGCACTGACACCGCCGGCGATAATCAGGCTCGTCAAGCCAGTCTGCTCAAGCGCCCGGCGGCACTTGATAGCGAGGGTGGCTACTACGGCGTCCTCGAAGGCCCGGGCAATATCGGCCCGGGTTTGTTGATCGAGCGTGCTATCGGCCCGGCTCTGCTTCGCGATGACGTTGCGGGTAAAGGTCTTTAAACCACTGAAGCTAAAATCCAGCCCCGGACGGTTCGTCATCGGTCGCGGGAACACAAATTTTCCCGGGCGGCCTCGCTTGGCCAGTTTGGCCACATGTGGCCCACCGGGATAAGGCAGCCCCAGCATTTTTCCAACTTTATCGAAGGCCTCACCCGCAGCATCGTCCAGGGATTCACCCAGTAATTCATAGCGCCCTATGCCCTCAACCTGTACCAGTTGCGTGTGACCGCCTGAAACCAACAAGGCCACGAAAGGAAATTCGGGCGGCTGCGATTCGAGCATGGGTGCCAGCAAATGGCCCTCCATATGATGAACGGCAATCGCCGGCAGATTCCAGCCCATGGCCAGGGAACGCCCGACAGAGGCTCCCACCAGCAGCGCTCCAACCAGGCCCGGACCGGCGGTATAGGCGACACCATCCAGCGCTTTCCCATCGATTCCGACCCTGACAATGACTTCCTGCACCAGGGGCAAGGTCTTACGAATATGGTCGCGAGACGCCAGTTCCGGAATGACACCACCGTATTTTCCATGAATGTCAATCTGACTGTACAAACAATCCGCCAGCAGGCCATTGTCGCTATCATAAATAGCAACCCCGGTGTCATCGCAGGAAGTTTCAATACCCAGTACTATCAATGGCTTGGCCCCTGATTAATGTAGTTGTTGAAATTTGCAGAGGCAATCATGCCAAATTTCCTCGAATATCCCAAATCAGATCTGCCCTGGGATATTTGCCACTGCATTTGACCAGCGATCCCCACATTTCTTTTGCGTTTTTCTTTGCAATTGGGCGAATTGGGCTATACCATTGGCGCCCCTGAAATTCCCTCCATTCGGCACCGCCGTTTCGAAGGGCTAAGACCCAGTCAAATTTTTTGAAGGTAGGTGCTTTTTTCCATGCCAATGGTTAAATTGAAAGAGAATGAACCTTTTGATGTGGCGCTTCGTCGCTTCAAGCGTTCATGCGAGAAAGCCGGTATTCTGGCTGAAGTACGGCGTAGAGAATTCTACGAAAAACCAACTTCGGTGCGTAAACGCAAGGCTGCTGCTGCTGTAAAACGTCATCTTAAGAAACTGCAGCGAGAAAACAAAAAAAATCAGCGTTTGTACTAAGCCCTGCCGACACCACGTAGACTAGCACTAATCTGCAACTGAGTAGCCATTCGGTTGCACCCACCCACTGCAGCAATCCGGAATCGGCATGTCTGACAGCGCGCTCAAGCAAGAAATTACCGAAGCCATGAAAACTGCGATGCGCGCCAGGGACAAGGCTCGCCTCGGCACTATTCGTCTGGCACTGTCAGAAATCAAGAGAGTAGAGGTGGATGAGCGTATCGATCCCGACGATACCCGGGTTATTGCTATCCTCGACAAAATGCTCAAGCAGCGCCGCGAATCCATCAGGATGTTCGAGGAGGCGGAGCGTACCGAGTTGGCAGATCAGGAAAAATTCGAAATCGCAGTCCTGCAGGAATTCCTGCCCCAAGCTCTCAGTGCAGCGGAACTGGATGACATAATCCAGTCAGCCCTGTCCGAATCCGGAGCCGAGAGCATGAAAGACATGGGCAAGGTCATGGGCCTAGTTAAACCTCAGGTCATCGGTCGTGCCGACATGGGTAGCATTAGCCAGAAAATCAAGGCAGCATTGAGCTAAACACGAACTTCGATGCTACGCTCGTTAACAGTAGCTTTTTCTACCCTATCTGAGAGCCTCCCGAAGACACAGATAATCCAGGAAGCCTCTGATCGAGTATTCCAACTATTACACATAAAAGCCGGGCAAAATACTTCCTAAATCCGATAAGATTGGTTTATGGCTGGACTCATCCCACAAGCATTTATTGACGACCTGTTACATCGGGTCGATATTGTGGATGTAATAGACAAGCGGATCACCCTGAAAAAAACCGGCAAAAACTATTCCGCCTGCTGCCCCTTTCATAATGAGAAAACGCCTTCGTTCAGCGTTGAGCCAAAGCGTCAGTTTTACTACTGTTTCGGTTGTGGCAACGGTGGCAACGCCATCGGTTTCGTCATGGAATACGATCAGCTTTCCTTTCCTGAAGCGGTCGAGTCCCTGGCAGGAGAAGCTGGTATCGACGTGCCCCGGGAAGAGAGCAAGGTGGCAGCCAGAAAACAATCAGAGCACGTGCAACTGATCGATATGCTGGAGCGGACCAGCAAATTCTATCAACATCAGATCCGATATCACGACAACCGGCACACCGCTGTCGACTACCTGAAATCCCGTGGCGTCAGCGGCGAAGTAGCCCGCGATTTCGGGCTCGGTTATGCGCCGCCGGGCTGGAACAATTTGCTTACGGCACTGGGTAAGGACAACAAAGAACAAGGTTCCCTGTTCAAGGCCGGCCTGGTGATCCAAAAAGATCGAGACCAGAGCCAGGATAGCGTAGGAACTAAGCATAGGCCAGAAGCAAACACCGGCAGTCAATCTGTAGCGGCCAGTACTCAATACTATGATCGCTTTCGCCATCGCATCATGTTTCCGATCAGAGACAGCAGAGGACGAACCATCGCTTTCGGTGGCAGGGTTTTGGGTGATGACAAGCCCAAGTATCTGAATTCACCGGAGACTCCGGTATTTCACAAGAGCTCGGAACTCTATGGCCTTTATCAAGCGCGGAAATCCGGCGCCAAACTAGAGCGTCTCCTCATCGTCGAGGGCTACATGGATGTCATCGCTCTGGCCCAGATGGGTATTCGCAATGCAGTGGCCAGCATGGGGACAGCAACCAGTGCCACCCATCTGCGGCGGGTGTTTCGGTTCGTGCCCGAGATCGTGTTCTGTTTCGATGGTGACCAAGCCGGCCGTACCGCCGCTTGGAGAGCGCTGGAAGCATCCCTGCCATTGCTGGAAGACGGACGCCGGGTAAAATTTCTATTCCTGCCGGAGGGAGAAGACCCCGATACGCTGGTACGTAAAATTGGGGAACCTGAATTCAGCAGCAAGATAGAACAGGCGACTCCGCTCGAGAATTTCTTCTTCGAGAAGCTTTCCGCCGGGCTCAACCTCGACTCCATCGAAGGTAGAGCCCGCCTGAGCAATCTGGCGAAGCCACTGATTAAAAACTTCCCACGGGGGGTGTACGCGCAACTGATGTTGGATCGGCTATCTGCAACCCTGGGAGTAGACAGCGTGTCTCTCAAGCAATTGATGGAGAGTAGCCCACCACCGTCGGAGCCAGCAGCGCCCCCGTTGGGGCAGGAAGTGCCTCAGCACATAAGCGACCCAGTCCCTGGGTACGGCCGGCAGGGGCTGCGATCAGGCAAGGCCAACTCAAATCTTGCGGTGTACCGAAAATCGGCTAGCCTTAAAGCCATCGAGCTGCTACTGAGAAACCCCGAAATCGCCCTTTCCGTCAAGCAGGGGCTGGAAGCTCTGGACTCGGCGGAAGATGAGAGCCGCAAACTGCTGCTCTCTCTCATAAAATTGGTGCAAAAGGAGCCCCACATCGAAACCATCACCCTGCTGGGTTACTGCTATGGCACCAGTCTCGGTGGCCAGCTCACCCAACTCCTGAAAAGCGAGAAGATTACCCCCACTGAGGGAATTGAAGAGGAATTTCATCAGATACTTGACAGTATATTGTCAGATATCACTCAAAAACTGGAATTGCTTCAGTTGCAAGACAAGTTGAAATCCCATGTCGACGCGGCGAATCGCAGCGACAGCTAGAAACTCTATTGTGGCAATACGCGTCTAATGATTATTCGCATAATAAATATCAACTCTGCCGCTAACCCTATATAATGCGCGGCTCACTTTTATATACCCACTCATTGCCTGACACCAGAGTCAGGGGAAAAGAGAATTCATGGCCGAATTAATTGCGCCACAATCGAGTCTCAAAGCTTTGATTGCGAAAGGTAAGGAACAGACTTATCTGACCTATGCTCAGGTCAATGATCACTTGCCTGAATCTATCTCCGACCCGGATCAGGTTGAAGATATTATTCAAATGATCAATGACATGGGCATCAAGGTGTTTGAAACCGCACCAGATGCAGATGCATTGCTGCTCAACGAAGAAAACGATTCGGGTGCCGACGAAGTCGCAGCGGCAGAAGCTGCGGCAGCCCTGGCTGCGGTAGAAAACGAAGCAGGCAGAACCACCGATCCCGTGCGCATGTATATGCGGGAGATGGGAACAGTCGAGCTGTTGACCCGCGAGGGTGAAATTGTCATTGCCAAACGCATCGAAGAAGGCCTGCGTGAGCTGATGAAAGCCATGGCCCTGTTCCCGGGTACAGTCGAACACGTACTCAATGAGTATGCCCTCGTCAATGCCGAAGAGCGGCGTTTGAACGAACTCATCACTGGCTATCTCGATGCCGCCGATGACATTCCAGTGCCTGCTCCGATACAGGCTCCTGCGGCTAAAGATGCCTCGGGCAAGGCTGAGGACAGCGATGACGATGAATTACCGGTAGGTCCTGATCCGGAAGAGGCGCGCATCCGTTTCACCGAGATAAGAGAACAGTATGAACTCACCAGCTCGCTGGTTACCAAGCACGGCCGCAAGCACACCAAATCCAAAGAAGAACTGGAAAAACTGGGTGATCTGTTCAAGGCACTGAAGTTGACCCCAAGACAATTCGAGCCACTACTCAGCCATATACGTGCCGTACTTTCCCGCCTGCGTCGTCATGAAAAAACTATCATGAGCCTGTGTGTGCGCAGTGCCAAGATGCCACGTGAGGATTTCATCGCCAGCTTTCCCGGCAACGAAATAAATGAGAAGTGGATCGATCCACACATCAGGGCCAAGCAGCCCTACTCTGAATTACTGGTTAACGTAAAAATTGAGGTGCTACGGGCGCAGAAGAAGATGCGCTTACTGCAAGAAGAAAACTATCTCACGATCTCGGAAATCAAGGACATCAATCGACAGATGTCCATCGGTGAAGCCAAGTCCCGACGCGCCAAGAAGGAAATGGTGGAAGCGAACCTGCGCCTGGTTATTTCTATCGCCAAGAAATACACCAATCGCGGCTTGCAGTTTCTCGACCTGATTCAGGAAGGCAATATCGGCCTGATGAAGGCGGTAGACAAGTTCGAATATCGCCGGGGTTACAAGTTCTCCACCTATGCCACCTGGTGGATTCGCCAGGCCATCACCCGCTCCATCGCCGATCAGGCGCGCACCATTCGCATTCCGGTGCATATGATCGAGACCATTAATAAACTCAACCGCATCTCCCGTCAGATGGTTCACGAGAAAGGACGCGAGCCCACTCCGGAAGAGTTGGGCGAGCGCATGGAGATGACAGAAGACAAGGTCCGCCGCGTGCTGAAGATAGCGAAAGAACCTATCTCCATGGAAACTCCAATCGGTGACGACGAAGATTCACACCTGGGCGACTTCATCGAAGACGCCACCGTCGACTCGCCAGTAGATTCGTCCATCGACGAAGGCCTGCGGGAAGCGACCAAGGACGTCCTCGGCAGCCTCACCGCCAGGGAAGCGAAAGTACTGAGAATGCGCTTCGGCATCGACATGAACACCGACCACACCCTGGAAGAAGTGGGAAAACAATTCGACGTAACCCGCGAACGCATCCGCCAGATCGAAGCCAAGGCCCTGCGCAAACTGCGCCACCCGACGCGTTCCGATCATCTGCGTAGCTTCCTGGACGAATAAAGACCAGAACTGGCATGACAAGATGGGGGAGTAATAATGCCCCCATCTTAATTTTGGCTGCTGATACTTTTATCTAACCAGAATAGATATTTTCGCGGAGCCTGATGTTCCTAATCAAGACGCAGCTATTTTTGGTCAAAAGAGCGTACATTTGTACCTGACCGCCGAGACAAAATAGCTGCAACGAAGAGTACGAGCATCAGGCGAAGACAAAGGGCCTATAGCTCAGTTGGTTAGAGCGCCGGACTCATAATCCGTCGGTCCCTGGTTCGAATCCAGGTGGGCCCACCAATTAAATCAGTAACTTATGAGTTTTCCCCGAGTTACCTCAACTCTTCTTGGGCCAATTTTGGGCCACTGACCACCCTTTAAGACAGACGATAGCCGCTTGCAGTGAGCATCAAAACTCATTCATAAACCTGCTTCTTTATTTTTCCTATATACTCGGTATGATTTTGCTGCTGCATTCCTCACTCCCTTACATAGGAGGTTCCAAATGTCCCGTATTATTTCCCTCGTTGGCGTCGCAATTGTGATCGCTGGCACCATAACCCCGAATATAGCACTCTCCCAGGCACACGATGCCGATGGCCACAACCACCCTAACGTGGCTGTGGATTGCACGAACCTGGCGACACCGCCTTGGAATGGACTAGCCGAGATGGATCGCCTGCAAATGGCTACTCTGCAGCAGCAGATCTCTCCCCTCAACACACCGGAAGCTGCCAAGGCCGCCGGCTTCATGCCCGTGTTGGGGGATATCCCCGGCATGGGTGTGCATTGGGTGCACGCGGCCCGCATGGCGGATCCTGTGGACATCAATGCGCCGGATAACCTGATGTTTGCCAGCATTGATGGCAAGGACCAACTGGTGGGCGCGGCGTTCACGTTCTACGACGTGCCGGACACTGATGAGCCCATTCCGTTCGATAGTGCACTTGCCAAGTGGCATGATCATCCGCAGTTCGCCCCAGAGGGTCAGACCCTGCACATGCTGCACATCTGGTTCGTTCCATCTTCGAACGGCCCGTTTGCCGGCCTCAACTTCTGGTTACCGTTCCGCACTGCGGGTATTGCGGTACCTAGCTCATGCTGGATGGCTGATGAAGCGGATGCCGAGCGGATTCAGATCGTTTCATTCGCACTCGTTCCGCCACAGCGAGTTGGCCGCGGAGCTGCGCAACAGGCAGCCGCGCCACGGCCCGACCGCACACAGATGATTGCGGCCTTGGATGCCGCTGCCCGTGACGTCGACCACGATGCCTGGGTCGCTGCTGCAGACGTCTTTATTGCCGACCTGACTGAATTCGAGCGCGACACTGTCGCGGGAATGCTGGGCATCTTGAATTTGAACCAGATGTCGTCGGCTGAGCGTGATGCTGCGGGTATCGCGCAGCCCAGCAGCGGAAGAGACAGAAATTAATTAGGGATAGAGTACGTATTCTGGTGTCCGCTTTTGGCCGAAAGCGGACATTGGAATCAATAATAAGTCTGGCCCATTTTAATTTTCTTTTCTGTTCTCCTGATAGCGGGCGCCGCTCAGTATGTTGGTAAGAGCGTAATTTCCTTCGTGACAGGCATACTCGTAGATTGGTTCGCCGAACTTCTTAAACGGAATCTGGCCACCCCAGACGCTGGTGTAGTTCGTAAGATCATCGATCATGAACTCGTATAGGATAGTGTCTTCGTCCACTCTCGTGAAACGCTCCATAACCTTCCCATCATCAGAACCAGGAACTTCGCGAAACGCGAATTTTGGATTCATATTTGTAGTTTCGACCACGAGCGTGTTTCCTTCCCACTTTCCCCACGAATCACCAAACCACGGGCGAATTTCCTCTCCTAATGATGTGGGCTCACCGAGCCGGATGATCCGGACATCGTGCACCATCTCCGCCATGATCATCACGTACTCCGGGGTCTGCACAATTGTGTAGTTGTTGTTGTACCAATAGTTGGGGATCATCGGTGGACCGGCACTGGATTCGAACGAAACGATGCAGCGTTCAGCCAACGGCCGCAGCTCGGGATGATCATAAGGGCCGAACCCGCGTCTCTGGAGGTCTAACTCCTCGATCAGGTTAAGGGTTGTAGCAGTGAGGGTCGGCACACGTCCGTCCACCGGGCTGGTAACCAGCGAGCTTCTCGGCTCACCAAGCACCATAGCGACTCGATCACCCGGCTCGCGCCAGACTTCGTCGTAGCATGTAGTGGCTCCATCGATGCACACCGGATCATCACCACCGGGGGGAAGTGGGCGATTTGAATCGCTGGGTTCAGAGCGCAGAGCTACGGAATCCGCGTGCCCCGATTCGAGCGCGACGACCTGCTCCTGTGTAAGCACTGGCCCCAAGTTATCAGGGCGTTCCATCGGTGTTAACGTCGCATTGGTCCAGTTTCCCTGTAAGTCCGGGTGACCGTCGGACGTCAGTGGCACTTGCCAGTTTTCGCCATCGGTTGATACTGTCTGCGCGGCTACAGGGGAGAAAAGAAGGGCGAAAGCTGACAACGACGCTATAGAAGAAATCACAAACTGTCTAACTACAAGAGAGGGTAAGAGATTTGGGATCATCATTGTTCCTCCAGCTAGTGGCAGAATTAACGACTCTTTGTTGCTAACTCACTATAGTACAGCAAGCTACTTGTATTTGCCTATCTCCGTCGAGGCTTTCGCCTTCATGACCGGAGACCACGCCTTGGTTTCAATTGGATGATAATGATAATTCTTAACGTCTGCTATTGGCCGAAAGCGAACACACGGATTTTAAAAATAAATTTACATAGACTACCTAGCAATCCCACTGAAACCAGTTCTCTCAATTGCGTGCTGCACTAACCAAATATTAGCCTCATCATTCGAGCAGATTAGTAATACATAGATAGTAGGAGTCCCATCTGGTGAAAGGGGGGGGTTAATATCTAGTAAGAGAGTGAGGTGACAAAACTATTTGATGGTATCGAGTGGTAACTCAAGAACGATCCCATCAACTCGAGGGTATTTAGTATGCAAAAGCTAACAGCCACAGCAGCCAAACCCGAAGCTTTTGCTTGCAAGAATTCAATCTTCAGGTTTGCTAATTGAATCCACCTCTGAAAATAGCGCGTCCCCGGTTGTAGCCCTCAGGCATTGGCAACACATCGTTAGCTTGCGCCCAAACCTCATAATCTGCCAGCATCTCTTCAAACAACTGCGGTTGCTCGGCTCTTAAATCGTTTACCTCACCTGGATCTACTTTAATATTGTATAGGTGCCACTCGGTTTCATTTTGCTCAAAGCGGTTGATAACAATTTTGTAGTCACCTTTAAACAAAGCACTGCTCCCGCCCAACTCATAGCCGATAGGTTCTGAAGCGATATGAACTTGTTGAGCAGAACCATGGAGGTATTCGGAAAAGTCGCTTCCAACGATCGGCTCCATTGCCTCGCCCTTCCAGTTACCGTTGTGATTATCAATATCTAGTAAACCAAGAATCGTGGGCGCTAAATCGGTCACGAATACAAATTCATCGGTAAGCTCACCTTGCTGCGTAATCCCTGGTCCTGACATTACCAACGGCACTCTCAGTCCACCCTCATTAGCATGAAATTTGTAAAAAGCTAACGGAGAAGCTGCGATTGTGGCATTACTCGGTCCAATTGCGACCCACGACCCACGCTCGCCCAAGTTATCAATATCAGTTTCGTAGCCTACTCTGTTAAACCATTGATCAAGAACTGATTGCCCGGTAGGACTAATTAGCGGTGTTCCTGCCGCTCCATTATCTGACGTAAAAATAAAAATAGTGTTTTCATACTCTCCAATACTCTGCAAATAATCCATTAACCTACCAATATGCATATCCATAGCATCTACCATGCCTGCGTAAACTTCCATGCGCCGAGCATGATGCGCCCTTTGTTTTTCTGTTAGACTTTCCCATTCAAGAGTGCCAGGTGTCACTGTTGATTGAGTTCCCTCAGGAATTACCCCTGCCTCTTCTGCTGCTACACGTCTCCTTTCTCGCATAACAGTCCAGCCTTCATCATAAACACCAGCATACTTGTCAGAAAATTCTTTCGGAGCCTGCACTGGAATGTGAACAGCCTGAAAAGGGACATAAGCAAAGAAGGGCTGATCATCGGCTTCGTTAGAGCCGATAAATTCTATAGTCTTGTCAATGAAGTATTCTGAAGAATAAAAATCATCCGGTAGCGTGTGCTCCAAACCATCGGCATACCAATGAGCTTGATCATAAATTGGTAGGTAGGTTCGTTGCTCCCAATTGTCTGCGCCCGTGTCTGCCATAGCAATTGTGCGCTCAAATCCGCGTGCTGAAGGAAGTAACTCTGGTGTATGACCCAAGTGCCACTTGCCAGTCAGGTAAGTATGATAACCATTCTCTTGCAGCAAACTCGCCAAAGTGACCACATTGTCGCCAAGCACTCCCTGATAGTGATCGAATTCCATTTGTTCAGGAGGTATGGATTCTGGGATATTGGGGACACCGTTGCGGTGACTGTCCACTCCAGTTAACAACATAGCGCGAGCCGGCGCGCAATTTGCCGCGGTGTGGTAGTTAGTAAATGACAAGCCTTCCGCTGCCAGACGAGCAATATTGGGCGTGCTAATCTCACCGCCGAAAGGTGAAATATCAGTATAGCCGAGGTCATCCGCCAGTATCAGGACAATATTGGGACGACTTGCTGGTTGAGCCTGGACCGCGCTAAGCATAACAATACAAGCAGAAAATACAGCGGCTAAACCGCTTTTCGAGCGCAATTCCATAATTCCTCCCAGACATAGTTCCGTAACGTAAATGCTGCTATTTAGTTTTATTCAAAGCCTGAAAAAGATTTGCAGCGGCTGCTTTAGCACTCTCATTATCGGCCGGAGCAACATACATGGGCATTAAGAAAAACCATTTCCATTTGTTTGTATTGTCGTTATCAGCCATTACTCGAATGTACCACATCCTTCGAGCAGATTAGTAAGTGGTGAAATAAAATCTAACAGGAAAAAATAGGGACAAAAAAATGAGGTCTGCCCTACTGCTGTCCCTGAGATATCCCCACAAAATTTAGCTTTTGCTGTAGGTAATCGATGCGTGTAACGGGACTTGGCAAGGGGCATTGTTTTTCCGTTCCAGTGGGCCATCCCTGGCCCGTCCCGCGCTCCATCCCTGGGCGCTAGTCACTACAAAACAATACCCCTTCCCAATCCCCTGTCAAATTCAGTGTTATTTTCAGCTGCTAGTCCCAATATTTCTGCAATTTAATCAAAGGGGTCTGTCCCTATTTTTCTACCCATTCCACCAGGCGCGGGAATTTTGCCGCCTGCGGTCCATCAGACGATCATCCAGCCACAGGGCGAAACGCCTTAAGGGGCTGGAAGCCAGCTTGAACCAGAGGCGGTGGTACCAGCGGCTGAAATCCCGATTATAGGGACAGACACGAATGCAGATGGAACAATCCGTATTCTGGTTGGCCCAAAATGAAAAACATTTTTCCGCATCGGTAGTCCACTTGTTGATACCGATAATATTGGAACGGTTATAGGTTTTTTCGGAAGGTTTCGCAAAGGGAATGGCCTTCGGAGGGCAGGCCGAGGCACAGCGCTCACAAACATCGCAGAATTGTTTGATACCGTAGGATCTAGGCTTGTCGTGCAGCAAAGGTACATCGGTAAATATTTTCCCCAGGCGCAGTCGCGGGCCGTATTCCGGCGTAATCAATAGACTGTGCCGACCCACTTCACCGAGGCCGGCCTGCAAGGCCAAAGGAATTGTCAAAGCGGTATCATTCATGGTGGCATAGGCGCGATAACCAAGATTGCGTATATATTGTGCCAGGGTCAGCAGAGTCACCGCATCAAAAGAATAACCAAGCCCGGTAGCCGAACCGGACAGGGCCGAGGGTACTGTACCTGTCAGTGCGATATCCATAGCCTCGCCGATGAGAATGACATTATCCAGACCCTCGGGTAGATCCAGTGGTTTGCTGTCCTTGCTGTTATCACAAAACAGGGTGTTATACATCCAGCGCTCGTCGTAAGCGCAGATGCCGATGAGGTCGGCCCCCGCCAGTTTCGCCACCCTGCGAATATTCGCTGTGGCTTCTTCCGCACTTTCAAAAGCATAGGGCTCCGACCAGCCCTCCTCATGGGCCGTGAAATGGTCAAAAAACCCTTCCTTGCGCCCATCCTTCTGGCGACGCAGGTCGCGCAACACATTGGTCACATGCCAACTTGCATTGCGCAATGCATAGTCGCGTTGGCTGAAACCATCGGAGCGGCGAGTTCGTGCAGCAGGCATAAAGTAACCTTCGAAAAAAGCCGTCGCCTGGTCCGACTGTATCTCCTCATCCCATTCTGAACGGCAATAGATTTCATCGCGCTGATCGAAGCGTTGAAACTCATCGGAGACCTGTATACCGGTTAATTGATCGATGGGTTTACTGTGTCTGTTTTGCTTGCTCATGGGATCTTACGGTAATTGAGATGTAACAATAATAGCGGATAAATTGGGGGACAGACCACGTTTCTCAATTTCTGAGAGAGGCAACTGCTGCGCTAGCGGAAAACGTGGTCTGCCCCCTATTCTTTATTGAGCGGCCTAGTCGTTACCTGCCACTGCTCGCGCCAGTTTATCCTTGCGTTCGGCAAGCAGTTTTTCATAGCCCTCATCGTCAAGATGAGTAACGGCAATCCAGGCATGAGTCATCTCATCGGCAGTACGACTGCCGCCGAAAACCCACTGATCGGGATCCGGGTTGTTGGGATTGGCAGCGGTATTGTCATACCATTGCTTCAATACCAGCACGGCACCAGTGGGTACAAGTGGTGCGACGTCCGACTCATAGAGGTGACTGTGGTGCCAGGTCGCGCTCCAGTTGGAGATCTGGCTGATCGCTTCAATCTCCCCAGTGGTAGGGTGAAAAATTTCCAGTGAAGCCGCAACCAGGCGCAGATGACCGTGGGGTTGAAAGCTGTCTATTCTCACCGGATGGTCGAAAGAGTGGAATCCTTGGGTCATTTGATACCCGTTGGGTGGGATCACAAGCTTCACTTCACGCTCGCTGCGCTCGAATTGGATACTGTACTGGCGCAGATCCTGCTTATAGCCTACTTCATTTCCATAGCCCACCGGGTGCAACCACAAGCCAATTTCCACCACGTTGTCTTCGATGATGGTGCCGGGCGCGATTGTCCCCAGCCCACCCGGAAACATGTGAATACCCCAGCGAACCATTGAATTGGAAGGCAACGTTCGGCAGACGTCAGCTGGAATCAGCTCACCCCATTTCCCCATGGCATATTCGGTTAGCTGACTATGTCGCTCCAGTTCTCCCTCCTCATTAAACACTTCGATGGAAGAGTTTGCATGGTGAACAACCGATTCAGCCTCACCTTTTGGTTTTACTTGGATTGCCTTGATACAACGATCGGCTGTGACTCCGCTGGGCACATAATGATTGCTCCATATATCATTGCCGTCGGCTGGAATGTCTATGGGGATCGAGGCAATGACCAGGT
>JYMV01043772.1_pt1 | contig 20816 bp, 20 predicted proteins | sample 338911 | NCBI WGS metagenome assembly JYMV01 (sample SAMN03354496, study PRJNA234377) | hydrothermal vent metagenome | biome: Deep sea; feature: Hydrothermal plumes at the Eastern Lau Spreading Center, Western Pacific Ocean; material: Seawater | place: Tonga | collected 2009 | depth 2000 m m
TCGGTACACTCTTCCGAAGAGAGTAGTTGACTAAGTTCTTGGTCCAAGTCGGCCTGATCGTGGCCCTCGATTATCACAATCCACTCTGCTATTTTGTCAGGTTTTTCACGTAATCGAGCTTCAACACTTTCAGTCTTGGTTGCAAGACTGTCTGCGATACAGAGATGTGCACCGATTATCCCAGAGTGCTGAAATAGTTTTGGGAAAGTAGTTTTGATGAGCCAATGTTTTAGAGCCTTTTCCATTTCTGTTTTGGGAGACAACCAAATTACGGCAAGTCCACTTCCCACCCCAAACCCTGCACTGTATTCGACCGTGAATGCGGTGCGATTTGTGTTCCTAAACCGGGTTAAGTTACGGGTAGACCATGGTGTCGGGTTGTTGAGTCTTTCGTGATAGGGCGCGCTCGCAAGTGTTTCCACGGACTCCGTTTCATATAAAGCAGCATAATACGGTTTTCCGGTTATAGCCTCGTAACGCCGACCTCGGAGAAATCCTGGAATGCTAAGTCTTTCCGGTAGGTGTTCACGCGTATACCAGTTATGAAAATCGGTAAGATCCTCGTTTCCGGAAAGTTCAACGTCATGCCAGATAGCGAGTAAGCCACGACCTAGTAATGCCATGGGAGCTACGCTATCGGCGAGAGCAAGGGGGGTCAACTGTTTGCAAGATTATGTTAAATATTGCTTCAAGAGGAGAATTATGCCGGTCGCGCTTTACATCGTTGACGCTTTTACCAATGTTCGTTTTGCTGGCAATCCGGCAGCTATCTGTCTGTTAACTGATAGAGCGGACGTAAATTGGATGCAGAATGTTGCTGCCGAAATGAACTTGTCAGAGACCGCATTTTTAAACCAGCGAAGTGAAACACGGGAGGAAGGTTTTGATCTTCGGTGGTTTACACCGTTGGCAGAAGTGGATCTTTGTGGACACGCTACGCTTGCTAGCGCCCATATACTATGGACGACTGGGGCTTTGTCAGAGCTTGAGGTGGCACGCTTCCATACTCGCAGTGGGCTTTTGACGGCGACCACCGATGACGGTTGGATTGAGTTAGATTTTCCCGCTTTAGCGGCTAAGACTGCGTTACCTCCTCCGAATCTTAAGTCCGCGCTTGTAGGCGAGGCCATATGGGTGGGTTGGACTGGAATGGATTACCTTGTTGAGGTTCTCGATGCTGCTGCGGTGCGTGATCTAACCCCTGATTTTGTAGGACTGTCGGAGGTAGAAACCCGCGGCATTATTGTTACAGCGCGCGCAGAGAAAAACAGCGGTGCTGATTTTGTATCTCGATTTTTTGCACCCCGATATGGAATAAATGAGGATCCAGTCACGGGTTCGGCCCATTGTTCGTTAGGGCCCTACTGGGCTACTAAGCTACATAAAAACGAGTTGGTCGGACACCAACTGTCGGGTCGTGGTGGTGAGGTGCGAGTTGCAGTCGATGGCCGTCGGGTTCGTTTGTCAGGGATGGCTACGACGGTTTTGCGTGGAGAACTTTTATGAACCCGGCGCAGATCCATCGCGCTGCGGAGCTACTTAGCCGTAGTCGTTTGGACGGGTCTACGATCGATGAACTACCGGACTCATGCCGTCCCGTTAACGAAACCGAAGCCTATTTGATCCAGGACGATCTTCATGAATGTTTGAGGCGTACAAAATTTGGCAGAGTAGCAGGCCATAAAATTGGCTGCACAACATCGGTGATGCAAGATTTTCTAAATATCAGGAACCCATGCGCAGGCGGAGTGTTTGCTTCTACTGCGCAAAATGTTGAAGGTATTTTTGAGCATGAAGGTTACCGTCACGTTGGAGTGGAATGTGAAATTGCTGTTAGACTTGGTGCGCCGCTCGATTCCGGAGGTGGTTCTCATAATGCTAACTCCGTGGCCGGGGCTGTTGCGCAGGTAATGCCGGCCATTGAGATAGTAGATGATCGATACGATAACTATGCATCGCTGGGTGCTCCCACTTTAATCGCCGACGATTTTTTTGATGCAGGATGTGTGCTGGGCGATCCAGTAAGAGATTGGCGGTTACTGGATCTTGCCTCGATAGCTGGCTATATGCGCATCAATGGCATTGAGGTTGGTCGTGGCAGGGGCGGTGATATCATGGGACACCCCTTTACTGCTCTCGCCTGGTTAGCGAATTTGTTTGTCCAGCGGGGCAAGGTTCTAGCGCCGGGCGAGTTTATTTTACTTGGCAGTGTTGTTGAGACTAAGTGGGTTCAAATGGGGGATAAGGTTGAAATTGACATTGAAGGTCTAGGTCGAGCTCAAGCTCAGTTTCCTTAGGCCCCCCACATGTCGGTGATTCTACGTTCTTAATTTTGCTTTTTGCCAATTTGTTTGGCTCGCTGCAGGTGGTGGATCCGGCCAAGGTTGATCGGGTACCGGTGGGGGCACTATCGGTGCATCCTCATCCGGGTCATAATTTGGATCTAGCGGTGAATCTGGTTCTGTATCCGGCACAATGATAGGCGGCGGTTCTAGGGGTGCTTCTGGAGGTAGTCTCGGAGGCATTACGCACCACTAGCTAGCGTCTTGTCGACATGTCTGGTTTCTGTAATCCTGATGACGGCGTACTCCCGAACAATAATATTACTTTAAGCTTGCTATTATCGGATTTCTATATGTTTTAAACTTCGTACCTTAAGTTCTATGGCTATTAAAACACGACTACACTTCGGATTGATTCCCCACTTCGCATCAGTTCGAATCCTTTATTGATATCCTCCAGTGGCAAGGTATGGGTTATCAAATCGTCGATATTAATTTTATCGTCCATGTACCAGTCTACTATCTTCGGAACGTCGGTGCGTCCCTTTGCGCCCCCAAAGGCAGTGCCCTTCCAGGTTCTTCCTGTGACCAACTGGAATGGGCGGGTAGAGATTTCCTGCCCAGCTCCAGCAACTCCTATGATAATTGAGGTCCCCCATCCCTTATGGCAGCACTCTAACGCTTGGCGCATAATTTCCACATTGCCGATGCACTCAAAACTGTAATCTGCACCGCCGTTTGTCAGGTCCACTAAATATGGGACTAAATCCTCTTTGGTCTCGGATGGGTTGACGAAATGAGTCATTCCAAATTTTTCGGCTAAAGATTGTTTTGATGGATTAATATCAACGCCGACTATCATGTCGGCGCCGGCGATTCGCGCACCCTGTATTACATTAAGTCCGATACCACCAAGGCCAAATACCACTACATTGTCGCCGGGTTGTACCTTAGCTGTGTTCATTACTGCACCGAGTCCGGTAGTGACCCCGCAGCCGATGTAGCAGACCTTCTCAAACGGAGCATCGTCACGAATTTTTGCGAGTGCGATTTCAGGTACTACTGTGAAATTGGCAAAGGTCGATGTGCCCATGTAGTGATAAATTTTATCCTTACCTAAGTTGAACCTGCTAGTGCCGTCGGGCATCACACCTTGGCCCTGGGTAACACGGATTGCCTGGCAAAGATTGGTCTTTCCACTAAGGCAGTATTCACAATGTCGACATTCAGGGGTGTATAGCGGGATCACGTGATCCCCTTTCTTGAGGCCACTTACCCTAGGCCCAACTTCCACAATTACGCCAGCACCTTCGTGGCCAAGGATCGCCGGGAATAATCCTTCAGGGTCTGCTCCCGACAGAGTGAATTCATCGGTATGGCAAACGCCCGTTGCCTTAATTTCAACCAGACATTCGCCGTCCTTAGGACCACTGAGCTCGAGGGTCTCGATGGTGAGTGGTTCACCCGATTTGTGAGCTACAGCGGCCTTAGTCTGCATGGTTAAAATCCTCCCTTGCCTAGTATTGCTTGGATTTGGGTATGCTATGTCCTATAGAAATTTAACTACGTATTCCTGATTTCGTCGGTTTGACGGAATGGCGAATAGTTAAATTCGATAGCGTCGACGTGCGATTCAACATCCTCACGTTCCTGATTTAAGTATGCCTCAACTGCCTGTCGGAAATGTTCGTTTCGAATCCAGTGTGCACTATATGTAAGGCGCGGAAGATAACCGCGGTGGATCTTGTGTGAGCCTTGGGCGCCAGCCTCGACGTGCCTGAGTCCTCTTTCAATGGCAAAATCAATGGCGCGGTAATAGCAAGCTTCGAAATGAAGGCAGTCGCGCTCTTCAATGCAGCCCCAGTGGCGACCAAAAAGTGTGTCAGCACCAATGAAATTGAGTGCACCAGCAATATAACGACCGTTTCGTTGGCACATTACCAGAGCAATGCTGTCTCTCATGTGTTCGTGGATCAAATCAAAAAAGGCCCGTGTCAAATATGGGATGCCCCACTTTCGGTTTCCGGTATCTGTGTAAAAGTTGAAGAAAGCGTCCCAATGTTCTGTTTTTAGGCTGTCGCCAGTGAGTGTCTCGATTTCGATGCCATCAGCGAGAGCGCGAGCGCGTTCCTTTCGGATCGATTTTCGCTTGCGGGAAGTGAGGTTTTCGAGGAACTCGTTAAAATTTACATAGCCAGCGTTTTTCCAGTGGAATTGTTCTCCTGTTCTTTGCAGCAGGCCGGTATCGCCCATTAATGTCCACTCGGATTTCGTGGCAAAGGTCACGTGGAGAGAAGAGACACCAAGTTTGTCCGCGGTTTGGGTGGCTGCACGGATCAGAAGCCGACGATTTCGTTCTTGGTCTTTACCAGGCGGTACAAGTAAACGTGGGCCGGTAGCCGGTGTAAATGGTACCGACACCTGGAGCTTGGGGTAATAATGTCCGCCGGCTTTTTCATAAGCGTGAGCCCAATTATGATCGAAAACGTATTCGCCCTGCGAGTGGCCTTTGACGTACATCGGCATTGCGCCAACTAACTCATTGTCATGATCCTCTAATAGTAAGTGTTGGGGTAGCCATCCCGTTTCTGCTTTGCAGGAGCCACTCTCCTCAAGTGCATAAAGAAAAGCGTGAGAAAGAAACGGATTGGTGTTCCCCGCACAGGCATTCCATTCGTCTGCGTTCACCTCCGATAGGCACGACACGGTCCGAGCAGTGAGACTATGATCTACCGTGGGACTCGTCGATGGGGTGGCGATGGACAAACTCTTCAAGCGGCTTTCCACATCCCTTCGCCTACCAACTGATCCGCCATTTTTTTAACTCCACGTTGGCAACGGTCTAGCATTTCATCTATGTCAGTTTCGGTTATGACTAGTGGTGGAGAGAAAGCGATGGTATTATTGATTGCTCTATGGATCACACCCTCTTCCATTAACAATTGGGTAACACGTGGGCCAATTTGAACTGAGGGTTCAAAAGGTATTTTTTTGTTCTTATCAGCCACTAGTTCGACTCCTGCCATTAATCCTACCCCTCGCACTTCGCCAACCAGAGGATTCTCGTTAAAGGTCTCGCGAAGCCTGCGTTGCAGGTATGCACCTACTTTATGAGCATGGTCGACTAGGTTCTCCCGCTCCATTATTTCAATTGTCTTGAGTCCGGCAGCCGCAGCTAGGGGGTGGCCACCATATGTGTATCCATGCGCAAATGGACCCGTCTCTGGCGATCCAGATTTAAGAACGTCCCACACTTTCTCAGAGATAACTGCGGCCGACATTGGTACGTAGGCACTGGTTAGCCCTTTGGCGAGGGTCATCATGTCTGGTTCAAGTTGGTAAAGGTCGGTACCGAACATGGTCCCCAGTCGACCAAATCCACAAATTACCTCATCGGCAATAAATAAAATGTCGTGTTTTTTGAGGACCTTTTGGATTTCAGAGAAATAGCCGTCTGGTGGAGGTACTACGCCACCTGCGCCCATTACTGGTTCCGCGATGAATGCCGCGACAGTGGTTGGGTCTTCATGTTCAATTAAGGAGTCTAATTCCTTCGCAAGACGCTTTGAGAACTCCCTCTCGGTCTCTCCATTAGCTGCATTCCAATAGTGATGTGGTGCCGACACGTGGAGGAAGCCATCCAACGGTAAATTGAAGGATTTGTGGAGTTGGGGAAGGCCAGTCATGCTCGCTGCGACGGCTGTAACTCCATGATAACCAAGTTTCCGGGCAATGATTTTCTTCTTTTCCGGTTTTCCTCGTAAATTATTGTAATACCAGGCAATTTTTACTTGCGTATCGTTGGCCTCTGATCCCGAATTACAGAAAAAAACTTTGCTCATGTGGTCAGGCATGAGTTGTAGTACCTTGTCAGCCAGGCGGATTGCAGGCTCGTTGGCCATCGAGAAAAATAGATGGTAGTAAGCGATTTCCTGTGCCTGCGCGGTAATGGCGTCGACCATTTCCTGCCGACCGTGGCCAATATTAACGCACCATAGCCCACCCATGGAATCGATATAGTCCCGGCCACGGCTGTCCGTGACCCGAGCCGCGTGACCTTTGGTGATAATTACAGGTCCCCTATCTAGGTGGTCTGTAATCGAGGTGTATGGATGAAGCAAACTTTGCTTGTCCATTTCCTCGAGCGAAATATTGCGGTTCGTGTCGGGGCTGGTCATAACCTATTCTTCCTCTTCGGCAATCGGGTTAGCTGGGCTAGAAGATTTCAAATATGCCATCGGATTCGGTGGCGCAATTTCTTGGCAATGCATTGGTGCCAACCGCAAAACGTGCATGACGTCCAGCGTCACCAAATAGCTCGACCAAGAGGTCAGAGACGCCATTAGCGATTTCGGGTTGTTGTTTGAAACCATCGACGCAGTTCACGAATACACCAATCTTGACGCACCGTTTGACCCGGTCAAGGTCTCCAGCGCAGGCAGCTTTCAACTGTGCAATCAAATTGAGTCCGCATACTCGGGCCGCTTGCTTAGCTTCTTCGATAGAAATTTCTGCACCGACCTTGCCGATATGCAGAATTTCGCCATTCCAAAACGGAATCTGGCCCGCAATAAAGACCAACGATCCGGAAATTACGAATGGTACGTAATTCGCCGCAGGCGATGCGGGATTGGGCAATACGATACCCATTTCCTGCAGTCGTCTGTCGATTTTCCCCACCATAACCGTCTCCTAAGGTTTCGAGGGATCATAGACTATTTTATTGAAACGCGGAATCGGATCGAGTCCTACTTGCCATCGGCGCTTTTGAGAGGCAAATAAGGGGAGTGTGGGGCGCGTCTGCCCGGGAACCGGACAAGAAATGAGATTTTGATGGAACAGGCAACGTTTGGGGCGGGTTGTTTTTGGGGTGTTGAGGCTGCATTCGGGGAGGTTCCGGGGGTGGTAGAGACCTCGGTTGGATATTGTGGCGGCCAAGTTTCGAATCCCACCTATGAACAGGTATGTACCGGCAGGACAGGCCACGCTGAGGTTGTACGAGTGCTTTTCAATCCAGAGCAGGTTAGTTACGAGCAGTTATTGGACTTGTTTTGGAAAATTCATGATCCGACCCAAGTCAACCGACAGGGACCAGACACGGGCAGCCAGTACCGGACTGTTATTTTTACGCATACTGAGGCTCAAGGCACTAGTGCCGACACATCCAAGGCAGCGCTTGAACAATCAGGACGTTTTGCTCACGCCATCGCGACTACCATTGAGTCTGTTGGTGACTTTTGGATGGCTGAGGACTATCACCAGCAATTTTTTGAAAAGCGAGGCGTTGCCTCTTTCGGTCACTAAATTAAACATAGTGGTTAGTTTTAAAAGGTTAGGTCTTCGGAATACTCGCAACGCTTAAGCGTGATTTCGCGAAGCCATAAGGGGAGGGAACGTGGCATACACCGAAATTCTATATCGAGAAGATGGGCCAATTGCTTGGTTGACCCTTAACCGCCCTAAAGATGGGAACATGTTCACACCGATCATGTGTCACGAGATTCGTGATTGTGTAAATGATTCCAGCCGAGAAACACGTACTAAAGTATTGGTATTGAGCGGCGCTGGGAACAAGTTTTTCTGTATAGGTGGTCGTAAAGAGGGCATGGAGGATACAAACCTTTATGCGGGTGTGTTGCCTACCTTGGAAATGTATGAAGCAATAGACAAGATTCAAAAACCGGTCATTGCCAGCGTAAACGGGTTTGCTGTTGGGGGCGGGAATGTGTTGCAAATGGTTTGCGACCTGACCATTGCAAAGGAAAGCGCAATTTTTCGGCAAGTGGGACCGATGATGGGCTCATTCGATGCTGGATATGGCACTTGGTATCTGGAGGATTTGGTTGGAAAGAAGCGAGCGAAGGAAATGTGGTACACCAACCCGAAGCTAACCGCGGAAGATGCTCGTGAGATGGGCCTGATTAATCGGGTAGTCCCGGATGAGGAGCTTGAGGGAGCAACGCGAGATTATGCTCTGGAGGTGGCTGCCCGTGGTTCGGTTGCTCTGGCTTCACTAAAGGCCTCGTTCAACGCGCGTCATGGGGGCGTTGGTGGACTCGCTCGCCTAGCGCACGATTTGCTGTTGCGCCAGTACCTTAATAGTGAGGAAGCGGCAGAGTTGAGTGCTGCGTTCGGTGAAAAACGTCCTCCGAACACGGATAAATTCGGCCACTAATAAATGCCGTTGTTGACCCTCCATGACCCGATAACTGCCAGACGTTATTACGAGCAAGGCCTTTGGCGTGACGAGGGGTTATACGACCATGCTGCACGTCAGGCGAGGACGATCCCGGATGATTATGCACTTCGCGATAGCGGGAGGCGCCTTACCTGGCGCCAGGTAGAGCAATGGTCTCGGGCAATCGCTGGCACATTAGCAGAAGCTGGTCTGACAGCTGGTGATCGAGTGGCGATGGCACTGTCAAACCGGGTGGAATCGGTAGTAGTGATGTTGGCTTGCTCCCGAAATGGATATATCTGTAACCCCTCGCTGCACCGGAATTATACAGTTTTTGAAATGTTGTCACTTGTTAATGAAATCGACGCTGCCGCGGTAATAGCTGAGAAAGGATGGAGTGCAGACGGGGGTGATTTGATTGAGTTAATTCGGGAAAAAACCACGCATCGTGCTTGCTTTTTAATTCCTAAAAAACGGGGGCGGTCAGAAGATTTACCAAGTTGGGAGGACGGAACTGATAATTCTGTGCTCCCTGACTTGGGCGCGGACAAAATTTGTTACCTCGCCTTTACATCCGGCACCACCGGAAAGCCAAAAGGTGTAATGCACAGCGACAATACTATCCTCGCCAACGCGCGAGATTTAGTAACGGATTGGCGCCACGGTCGGGATACGGTTCTACTTTCGTTGAGTCCGCTTTCACATCACATTGCGTGGGTTGGTTTTGCTCAGGCCCTAATTGCAGGAGCGGAATTTGTAGTTAATGATCCCTCCGAAGGTATGGAATCTTTCGATTGGATTAGTGAAGTGCGCGCAAGCTATGTAATGGGCGTACCCACTCATGCGATAGACCTTCTCGCGCAGCAGCGTGCACGGTGTTCAGATTCTTTTGGGTCGATAAAAGTTTTTTATATGGCGGGAGCACCAATTCCCCGAACAATTGCGGAGGAGTTTTTCTCACAAGGTATTACGCCTCAAAATGTCTACGGAATGACTGAAAATTCTTCGCATCAGTATACCCATCCTGAAGACGATACTGACACCATTGTTTCGACTTGTGGTCGAGGCGGCCCGTCTTACCAGGTAAAGATTTTTGATCCGGATGATAGGGACCAATCCTTGGCAGTGGGAGAGGTTGGAGAAATAGGGGGTCGAGGTGCGGCATTGATGCTGGGCTATTTTGGTGATCAAACTTCAACCGAGAACTCCTTTAATCGAGATGGTTGGTTCATGAGTGGCGACCTAGGACGGCTTGATTCATCAGGAAACTTGGAAGTTGTTGGCAGGCTCAAAGAAATCATTATACGAGGAGGCCGAAACATTCATCCTCGCAAGATAGAAGACCTAGCGGTGCGGCATCCGGCGATCGAAAAGGCAGCGGTAATACCAGTAGCGGATAAGAGGCTTGGTGAAAAAGTTTGTCTGACGATCGTACCTGCGGCTGGCGACATGCCCGAACCGGATAAAATCCTCAGTTTCTTGCACTCGTCTGGCCTGTCTATCTATGACATGCCGGAATATTACGCAGTGCTGCCTGATTTTCCTTTAACTGCGAGTGGTAAGATATTGAAACGCGCCCTTATTCAGCAGATGGATAGGGGGGGGTTCACACCACTTGCGGTGCGTTTTAGCGATCTGTCTAGTTCTCCCAGAAAGTAAAGAGAGGCCACACTATTACATCTTGAGTGCAGTGAAGATGTCATGGTGATGACTATCAATCGGCCTGAGGCGTTAAACTTTCGTTTGATCCTATAACTTTACACAACCCGATTTGGTACCTCGTGTCCGGCAAAAAAGGCATCAAATCCGTTCAAAATCGGCATACCCGTTGCAATTCGGATATCTAACGGTGCACATGCCGGCATGTGGCAGGAGAAAAACATTGGGGCATTCTCGTGGGTTAGCTCGAACATTGGGTTCGTTCTGGAAGACATCTAGACCGGATGCCGCCAATTTTTCTGTGATTAAAGCGTTGCTCAGTGCTGCTTCGCCAATCAATTCCCCACGAGAGATATTGACGACGACGGACCGGTCCGGAAGAAGAGAAATCCGTGGCCGGTTCAAGAAGCCAACCGTCTTTGGCGTTGCTGGGCAGTTTGGAGAGAGGAAATCAGAGATGCCTAACATTCGATCAGGGTTGGCATGACATGTTGCGCCAGCTTCCAATTTGGGGGGCAAGCGTTTTCTGTTATAATAATGGATGGATAGGCGAAACGCGGTTGCACGGTGTGCCGATGTGCGGTCAATTTCTTCCATCTCCAAGATGCCGAGGTGCTTCGCTTGGAACCGCATTCCGAGCAATTGCGTTGGTGTCCATCCGATCCATTTTCCGGAAAGAATTAATTGATCACCCTCGAATGCTCTTCTTGCCGCATTAAGCAGCAACAGCATCGCAAGATCAGCACACTTTTCTTTTAAATCCCCGTGGGTACTTGTTACGATTAGTCCACGTTGGAGCGCGGCACTTATATCGATATGGTCTGTTCCTGCAGAATAAGCGCCTAGAATCCCTACGCTTCGTGGTAATGCGATAATGCATTGTGCGTCGAATGTTTCTCTTGCCGAGATCAGCAGACCGCCCATATCGCTTGATGCTCGTACTAGATCTTTGGTGTTGAAATAACGGTCCTGGGGATTAAGTGTAGCATTGTAGTCCTGGGCGAGGCGCTGCTCGATAGCCTCGGGGTAATGGCGTGTAGCCAGTATTCTTACTTGGTTCGTCATGAATCCGACTGTATTAGCGCGGTGGTCTCAAGGGAAAAGTCCAAGCCCTTGTCCCGCTTCGTTCGAGCAAAAGCGGTTTTGGACACGGTTTGGTCCTACGTGCGAATGCTGTGGTGTTGTAGTGTAGCCGTACCCGGTTGGAGGTTATGAAATATGGCTTTATTTTGTAAACGCGTAATGTTGCTTTTTGTCCTAGGATTGGTCTATTCCGGGACATCAGTTTGGTCTGCAGACTTGGCCGCACACCGGGCAATTTATGACCTTCGTCTTTTGTCTGGGGGTAGCAGCGCCGATTTTACGGACGTGACTGGGAAAATGTACCTTGATTGGAATGATGTTTGCGATGGCTGGACCTTAACGCAGCATGTTCGAATGATTTTTTCCGGTCCCAGCGGCAAAGCAATCAACAACCGTTTTAGTTTCTCCAGTTGGGAGTCTCGTGACGGGAGCGAGTTCCGCTACACGATGCGCAGCACCACGAATGATAAGCTGAATGAGCAGGTGGAAGGTCGCGCAGAGCTTGATCCCGAGAGAGTTGGGGGGGTGGCCCGCTTCAGTAAACCTAAGGAGAGTTCGATTGACCTGCCTGCAGGCACTCTTTTCCCGACGGAGCATCTTTTCTTGACTCTCGAACATGCTATGGCGGGTGGACGCATACTCACGCGCAACGTCTTTAGCGGCACGGGAGATGATAGTTTGAACGAGGTTTCCGCTTTTATCGGTCCAATGATCGTGCCTTCCGATGAACCTGATGACTTGTCCCAATCCAACTCGTCGGCTAGTGCCGCCCTCAAGGGGTTGCGTTCATGGCCTGTGGCAATGGCTTATTTCCCTTATGGGGAGGGAGATCACGAGCCAGAATTTGAGGTACATTTTCGGGTCATGGAAAACGGCGTATCTCCGGGTATGGATCTTGATTATGGAAACTTCGCGATCCGCGGCCTCATTGAGCACTTAGAATATCATTCACCGCCGGATTGCTGATTTGCGACGATATCCAACACTAAATATAGTTTCAAACTTAGGATAAGAATGCTCCAATCCACTAGGCATTCAGATTCCTAGGAGCTTAGGAGCTATCCAACATATCAGGGGGGTCCGCATCTAAGGTGTCGGTGAGGCGCGTGACACCGATTCCGATGAGCCTAAACTTCGTTTTGCCATCTAGTTCCCTTGTCAACAGTGTTGCGCCCGTTTCGTAAAGGAGGTTGGCCCGCTGGGTTGGAAAGGAGAGGCTTGCAGTTCTAGTCCGAAGTTTGAAATCGGATGTTTTTAGCTTCAGCACAATAGCGTTACCAGCCATGTTGGCACGTCTCAAGCGCTCACTGACCCGTTTACATAAACCTTGCAGTGCTTGCTCTATTTCGAAGAAAGCAGCAAGGTCGTGTTCAAAAGTTGTTTCAGCTGATACGCTTTTGCGGATGCTTCGGGTGCCGACTGAGCGCGCGTCTTCTCCGATGGAGAATCGTGCTAATCGGCGACCAATTGAGCCAAAGCGAGTTACTAACTCTTCCTCACCCCGAGTTTGAAGTTGTCCGATTTTGTTTATACCGGCCTCCGCCAGACGCCGAGTAAGAGCGGGGCCTACTCCCCAAATCTTGGTTGCTGACATAGGTGCCAAAAACGAACGTGCTTCATTACTTCCTATCAGAGAGAAACCCCGCGGCTTGTCCAGGTCAGAGGCCAGCTTTGCAAGAAATTTATTTGGGCCAAGGCCAATCGAGGCAGTGATTCCGAGTTCTTTTTCAAGTCGCTTGGCAAGGTGAATGAGTGCAAATGCAGGGCTTTCCGATTCTTGGGTAAGAAGGTGTTCTAAATCTAGATATGCTTCGTCGATGGATATTGGTTCGACTAACGGTGTTACCTCTGACATCAGGTCGCGTACCTCATACCCAACTGCTTGATATTTTGCCATGTTTGGGCGGATCACGATGGCATCCGGACATGCTCGAAGAGCTTGAAACATGGGCATTGCCGAGTGCACGCCGTGCATACGTGCGATATAACAACAAGTGCTTACGACGCCGCGTTTCCCACCACCGATAATTACCGGTTTATCCAAGAGCGAGGGATCATCGCGCTTTTCCACTGAGGCATAAAACGCATCGCAATCCACATGTGCAATGGAAAGAGTCAACAAATCAGGATGCCGTAGAAGGCGAGGGCTTGTGCAGCTTGGACAATATTTGATAGGAGCCTCAGTTAGGTGTGCTCCGCAATCTCGACACAGACCGGGTTCTACGTCCATGATTTCTGGCTATCCCAAAGCCACGCTGCTCCACGTACGCCACCGGAATCTCCATGATGATTACGTTTCAATACCGTACCGACTTGGTCGGAAAAAATATAAGGATGCCACAGGTCCGGCACCCGCTCGTACAGCAATTCGATATTGGAAAGACCACCGCCAAGAACAATCACATCTGGATCTAAGATGTTGATCACCTGTGCCAATGCGCGAGCAAGATGGTTCACATAACGTGCGAGTATAAATTGTGCCTGTGCATCTTCAATCGCAGCGGTAGCAATGGCTTTGGCACTGGTTAACGTACCACCGATTTTTTGATAGGAAGACACGAGTGCGGGTCCCGAAAGAAAAGTTTCGATGCACCCTTGTTGGCCACAAAAGCATTTCGGCCCAGGTCTTTCATCATTGTCAAGCCAAGGAAGGGGGTTGTGGCCCCATTCTCCCGCGACCGCGTTTCGACCAAGCAAAACGCGCTTCCCTATAACCAGGCCGCCACCTACGCCGGTGCCAAGAATTGCCCCAAATACTACTTGGGTATTGGTAGCGGCACCGTCTACAGCTTCGGACAGCGCGAAGCAATTTGCATCGTTGGCTATGCGCACGGGTTGTTCTAGTGCCGCTTCAAGATCAAGGTTTAATGCGTGGCCGTTTAACCAGGTTGAATTGGCATTTTTGATTAAGCCGCTGGCTGGAGATAGTGCACCAGGTGTAGCAACACCGACAGAACAGGGTGCTTGCGCGCGAGATTCCATTTCCCGGACTAAATTAACGATTGTGTCGACAGTGCCTGAATAATCGTTGCGCGGTGTGGCAACTCGCTTACGTGCAATTTCGTTTCCCGTTGGGCTCAGTAGTATAGCTTCAGTCTTGGTGCCTCCAAGATCAATTCCGATTCTCATAGTCAAATGTCAGTCATTAAAAACCTGCCGCGGACAGCTCCTTCTCGATGGTGGTCCTTGCTTCAGGCCAGGAGTCGATCCGGTGATGGCTCTCTGGTGCTGGACCAACCAATTCTGCGAGACGGGTGTCATGAACAAAATGAATTCGCCGAACATGGTCTGCCTGTGTTGCCACGGATTCAATATGGCTGGGTGAATCATCGATAAAGAAGACGGGAGCTCGAGCTGGTCCGGCGAGGGCTCTTACTGCCGGACCTTTTAGTCCATTGTTGATTATCAATGGGTAGTTCATGCCGTGCTCGACCAGGCATCTCTCGCGTTCGGCGTGATAAGTGAACGGAACATTACTGAGTATGACGATTTGAGCGCGTAACGACAGCAGATTCAACGCCTCGATGGCTCCGGGAACTGCGTCAAGGCTCTGAGTTTCTTTTGCAAAAAATGTATCTAGCAAAGAGAGGACCTCATTTTGAGAAAATGTATAGTTGTCAGATTTGCGACGAATATTCCCTGTTAATCGAAAACTAGACCAGTCGAAAAAGTAATTTTGCTCGTTTAAAAAAAGCTCAAACCGGGCCATAAACACTACTAACACTTCGTCGGCATCCGAAATAATCAGAGGTCGATTCCGATCGATGATGATAGACGAGATTTGATGGCGGGTGTTTTCGAGCAAATCATTTGTCATGAACGATTACCAATCTGTCGGTGCACCAGATAAGGCTTGTCGAACGTGGTCCAGGTTGTCAGGCGAAAACCCCTCAATTTCACAAAAATCAACCAGGAATGTTTCATTGGAAAAGAGAAAATCAAGGACGCCCGCTAAAAGAGCGGGATCGCTTGCTCTTTCGTGCAAAGAGGAGGGGGCGACCCCCGTTTGAGCAATTAACTGTTTTAGTGCTGTGTCTCGTCCCACAACATAGGCGAGTGCACGGAGAGCAATTGTTTCTGCGGTATCCGAAGTTATGATTGAATTTTGTAAAATCACATTCGGTCCCAGACGGTGCGAGTCGGCACACGTTTATTGTAAAGGATGTACACTATGCTGCTCCAAGGTTCCTGTCATTGTTGTGCAGTTAAGTTTTCCGTTGAATCGGCGACGTCCTATCCGTTCATGCGGTGCTATTGTGCAGTTTGTCGCAAGACCCAAGGTGGAGGCGGATTCACGATCAATTTGGCTGGTCAGGCAAAAAGTCTCAAGATTGTTGGTCTAAGGTCCGTCAAGACATACCGAGCGAGCGCCGAATCCGTTGCAGGCGGCGCAGCGGAAGATAAACTAAGTTATTTGCGTCGAAATTTTTGCGGGATTTGCGGATCTGCTCTTTGGTGTGAAGATCCACGTTGGCCGGATTTGGTCCATCCGTTTGCCTCCGCTATAGACACGAAGCTTCCAAAAACGCCAGAGACGATACACATCATGCTGAACTCTGCGCCCGAGTGGGTAACCCCGGACACAGGAAAAAAACACATACACTTTGATTGTTATCCAAATGAATCGATTGAAACTTGGCATCGGCGTCATGGTCTGATGGAAAATTAATGGATGACACTGGGTTCTCACCAATTCCAATCCTATGTTTTCAAAAAGGGAAAAGAGAAAGCACTTGGGGCTGGGTTATGTATTTCTAGTTACCCGTGGTGTAACGGGATCAACTGTTCAGATGTAAATTGGTAAGGTACCTATCCGCATATGCAAAGCTGCAACGAAGTTGCAACTCCCATATTACAAGTCAACTATATATATGGTTACCCTCTCTAACTTTGCACCCGTCGGATGCGGTGATTGTCGCTGTCAGCGATGTAGAGGCTGCCATCCCCGTCGATGCTGCAGGCGTGGGGTCGGTCTAACCCGGCAGTTACTGCGGGTCCACCGTCGCCTCCGCTTCCACGGCGCCCGCCTGCTACGGTGGTGACAATGGAAGTTGCTCGGTCTATCCGGCGGACAGCATGATTTTCCGTATCTACAACAATCAAGTTGTCTTGGGCGTCGCAGCGGATAGCTTTAGGACCATCCCAGGTAGAGGCGACTGCAGGCCCGCCGTCTCCGGCATAGCCACGCTCGCCGGTACCTGCAACGGTTGACATGATGCCATCGCCATCAACCCGTCGAATCCCATTTCCTTCTCGTTCGCAAATATAGAGATTTCCTTGACTGTCCAAGCATATAGCGCGTGCACCTTTTATGCTGGCTTTGAGGGCGAGTCCAGCGTCCCCTTTGCGGGCTTTTTGGCCGTCACCAGCGACTAGGGTGACGGTACGTGTTGCTAGGTCTACCCGTGTAATTTGTTGGCTTTGTACATCGGCTACCAACAGGCCACCATGCTGATCGAGAAAGCAATCATTAGGCTCTTCGAATGCGTCTGTACCTTTGCCACCAGCAAATGTGGTGATTATACCACTCGATGCTGTAATCTTTCGGATAGCGGCATTGAGTCGATCGACCACATATATGTCTCCGTTTTTATCGACCTGTAAAGCGTAGGGTTCGTTGAAACTGGCTTGGTCGGCGGGTCCACCATCGCCTGCGTAACCGGCATTGCCACTGCCGGCTATTGTAATGAGGGTAGCGGTAGCCAAATCGAGACGACGAAGACAGTGATTGGTGGCTTCTACGATGAACAGATTGCCCACGGAGTTAAACTCACACATAAAAGGCTCACTTAGTTGAGCCGCGGTTGCTGGGCCACCGTCTCCGGTGTATCCCCGCTCTCCCGTTCCGGCAATGGTATTAATCACTCCAGTCACTTGCGTTCTCCCTTTTGCTCCGCTTCATTCTACACGAGGTATGTCCTTCGTTAGAGTTTTAAGGTACCACGTACGAAGAAAATTGCCTGAAAGCCGAAGTTATGAGTGTTCAAAGTCGTGCCTGCATTGTCGGAATTGGTGAAAGCCGATATGCGAAATGGGGCGCCATTAAAGATCAAAGCGAACTTTCCTTAGCATGCGATGCAATTTTAGCAGCCGCGAGTGACTCTGGAATATCACCACAGAAAATTGATGGCTTTGCTTCATTTTCGAATGACCGGAGTGAGCCAGCGCTATTGATGAATGCGCTTGGCATAGAGCAGCTTCGTTTTACCGGGATGGTCTGGGGTGGCGGCGGTGGTGGCAGTTGCGGTGCGGTTGCTCTCGCTCAAGCTGCTGTGGAAAGTGGCCAAGCCAACTATGTGATTGTCTTCCGAGCTCTTTGTCAGGGGCAAGCGTTCCGCTTTGGCCAATTTCATCCTTGGACGGACCATACTTGTTTTGCTGCACCATTTGGTATGTTGGCACCTCCGCAAATGTTTGCACCATTAGTTCGTCGACATATGCACCTTTATGGAACTCAGCCAGAGCACCTTGGTGAGGTGGCTTTGAGTTGTCGGGCATATGCTAATCGAAATCCTCGCGCTGTTATGCATGATCGGCGCTTAACAATGGACGATTATTTGTCATCAAGAATGATTGCGGATCCCTTAACGCTTTATGATTGCTGCTTGGAAAGCGATGGTGCTGCTGCCTTGCTGATAACAACCTATGAGCGCGCACGCGACCTCAAACCCCAGCCAATAGAAATTTTGGCAGCGCAGCAAAGTAGTGGACACCTCTGGGGTACAGGAATTCTTGGTGGGCACAACATGCCCAGTGACACTTATGCAAGTGCAAATGCTGCCGACCTAGCACACGACTTATATAAGCGTGCTGGCGTGCGCCCACAGGATATTGATGTTGTTCAGTTCTACGATGCTTTTACCGGTATGGTTTTGTTTGCGCTTGAAGATTTCGGATTTTGCGGCGTTGGGGAAAGTGGTGATTACGTGAGCGAAGGGAATTTGCGTCTTGGCGGTGCAAGTCCGTGTAACACTTCGGGTGGGATTCTATCAGAAGCGTACATACACGGGTTAAATTTAGTTGTGGAAGGAGTCAGGCAGATGCGCGGAGAGTCTACCGCCCAGGTTTCTGGCGCTAACTTAGTATTGGTGAGTGGTGGTGAGAGCGTGACACCCACAAGCGGTTTGATCCTGGGGGTCTGATCTTGTCGTATTTACCCAAAAACTTGCCTTTCCCGGGCCCATCTTTGGACGCAACGGACTTCTGGCGGCACTGTGCTGAGCGTCGTTTAAAGTTTCAAGCATGTGCGCAATGTGGGATCCCACGCCACCCGCCAACGCCAATTTGCCCACACTGTCAATCAAAGTTAAAGACCTGGGTCGATGCCCCTGCTGTTGGCCGAATTTTTAGTTATACAATTGTGTACAATGCTTCCCACGAGGCTGTAGTGAATTCTCTTCCATATAATGTTGTATTAGTAGAGTTCGACGGGTTGGATGATTTGCGGCTTGTCAGTAATGTTGTCGATGCAGCACCAAACGAGCTCGCTATTGGGCGCGAGGTCGTTGTGACTTGGGAAGAGGGGCCGAAAAAACAATTGTTGGCGCGTTTCAAACTACGTAAGGAAAAATAACCTCTTCTGAACTCAATCTGTCGACGCAATTTGATGCGAGTATTTATCAGCGTACGTATTTTGTGTCGGCTTTGGGCGGAACAAAATAGGGCGGGAACTCACCAACTTTTGACATGTCAACTTCAACAAGCGTTGGGCCATTGACCTCCAAAGCGGCCGCCACTGCCGGGTCGAGTTCATCCGGAGAATTCACTCGCCAATACGGCATGTTGGCAAGTCTTGCACAACCTTCCAGGGTTGGATTTCCGAAATCCGCGAAATACTGCCGTCCCCCGTGAAAAATGTCCTGGATATGTTTGATGACGCCGTAACCACCGTCATTCATAATTAGGAAGACAACGTCTGCTCCTTCCTGGGAAGCCGTCCAAAACTCAGCAAAACCCATAAAAAATCCACCGTCGCCACACATACACAGCACTTTCCTGTCCGGAGCGCCCACAGCAGCCCCAATGCCGTGTGCAAGCCCGATCCCGATGGCAGCGCCAAGTGCGAAGACGCTGTCACGTGGACCGTAGAGTGGGAAAATTCGGTTCCCCCAGGTACTATTGTTGAGGGTAATATCACGAACCCACAGGGCGTCGCGCGGTGCAACCGCCCGCAGGCGTTCAGCAAAAGATCGGTAAGGTCCGAGATAAGATTTGTAATCTTCGATTGCTTCTTGTTTCAGTGCCTTCACTTCCCCTGTGAAACCGTTCTCTACTTCGATCTTACCTTCCAGCCGATCGGCAAGACCCGCTAGCCCTAATTTAGCGTCCGCACATAAAAAGAGATCTGTAGTGTAAGTTCGACCGTTGGCCGCCGGATCAACATCGATTTGTATACGTGGAGAAGGTAGGCGGAGGTCAAATTCTCTCGTCTCATGACCGCGCACCCGCGATCCGGCAATGACTAATAGATCCACCGTTTGATAGAAATCCTCTACCTTTCGCATATCTTTGAGGCATCCGATCACCAAAGGATGGTCCTCCGGAATCACGCCGCGTCCGGCGAGGCTTGTGATGATCCCGAAACCCATGTCAGCGAAACGCTGAACTTCCTCACCGGCATGACGTGCTCCATTGCCCAGCCAAAGCATGGGCCGTTGCGCCTTGGCAGCCATTTCGGCGAATTCGTCCAGACCACTAGGATCCGGTTTGTGTGGTGACCGGAGGGGTAACTTAAAGTCAGCCAATCCGGCTGGGCGGAGCAGATGAGTCCGCTGGACATCAATAGGAATTTCCACGCTCACCGGACCAGTCGGTGACGTTAATGCTTCGGTTGCAGCTTGTGCGAGCACTCCGATTATACTTTCCGGCGAGCGAACCCTGTATGCAGCCTTGGATACAGACTTGAGCATACCTAATTGATCGGGAACGTCGTGGACGGTTCCTCTGCAGCGATCCACGTTTGCGCGTGCTGTTTGTCCGGTCAAATGGAGTAGCGGAGTTCCTGAGAAACGGGCTTCCACCAATGCGCCACAAGCGTTTGCGGCTCCGGGGCCGGTGCTGGTAATAAGAACGCCTAAGCCACCTGTTACACGAGCGTACGCATCAGCCATACTGCCGGCACCGGCTTCGCCTCGGGCACGAACAAAACGAATTGCATTGCGTCTGCCGATAGCATCGAGCATGGGCGTGTTGTGAACTGAGATCACACCAAAAGCGGCGGTCACACCAATTGCTTGAAGGAATTCGGCAACTACGTCGCCAATCGTGATGTCATTGCTCATAGCCACGCTTTCTATTTCTTAGCGTCATCTGGGGACATAGTGCGGGTGCGGAAATTTGAGGCAAATGTCGTTCAGTATTTTCTCTACCCATCGATAACAAAACAGCGGCCCGAGAGCCGCTGCCACCAAAAGGCTATTAATTTGAATTTACTTAATCTTGCCTTCCTTAAACAGCACGTGTTTGCGTGCCACTGGGTCGTACTTCTTAACTTCTAGCTTGCTCGTCATGGTTCGAGGATTTTTCTTTGTAACATAAAAAAACCCAGTACCCGCGGTGATCTCGGTGATCATGGTTTTTGGCATCACGTTGGGACTCACCATACCCCTTATTGC
>JYMV01027272.1_pt1 | contig 20808 bp, 16 predicted proteins | sample 338911 | NCBI WGS metagenome assembly JYMV01 (sample SAMN03354496, study PRJNA234377) | hydrothermal vent metagenome | biome: Deep sea; feature: Hydrothermal plumes at the Eastern Lau Spreading Center, Western Pacific Ocean; material: Seawater | place: Tonga | collected 2009 | depth 2000 m m
GAAAATGTAGCGCAAGCGCGGGTTTTTCGGATCGTCGGTCTCGACGGTGATCCCCTTGCGCGTCTCCCCCGCCTTGGCCGACAGCGATGGCACTCCGAAGCTGCGCTTCGAAACGATGGAAGATGACTTCGGCGATCTCCTCCAGGGGGAGTTGATCGAGAAGGTGCTGCGCATCTACAACGACGGCGACGAGGTTCTGCAGGTGTGGCGTGCGACACCGAACTGCAGCTGTACCAAGATTGTTTCCCTTCCCAACCAGGTTCCTCCTGGAGGCAGTGCCGAGATCCGATTCACCGTCGACAGCAAGAAGATCAAGGCGGGGGAGACGCGCAAGGGGATCACCGTCGAGACCGACGATCCGAAAAACCCGCGCTTGCGCTACATTTTCAACGTCGGGGTGATTTCGCTCTTCCACACAGAACCTGCGATTATCCGCCTGGGGGGGCTGATGAACCTCCCGAAAGAGACGCGGGTGCGTCTGATCGCCGATACCGTCCTCGGTTTCGAGATTCTCGGTGTGCGTTCGCGCAACGGGCTCTTCACCGTCGACAGCATCGAGGAGATCGAGAAGGACCGGATTTACGAGGCACAGATCTCGGTTCAGAGCTCCGACAAGCCGGTCAAGACGCGTGACCCTCTCGATTTGATGATCCGGGTCAAGGATGGGCGCGAGGTGATCGTCGGTCGCTGGGTCGAGATCGAGCATCTCGATCCGATACAGATCAACCCGGCGCGGGTGTTGCAGTTCGGCAACAAGGACACCGACCATCTTCTGGTGAAGGAATCGAGGGGGGTCTCCAAGGTGGTCACCATCGTCTCCATCGACGAGAGCCAGAAACTGACCGTGAAATCGGTGACTCTCGAGGGATTTCCAGAGGGAGTCTTCGAGGTCGAGACCACCGAACAGGTCCCGGGACGCCGTTTCGCCATCCGAGTCACCCTGAATGTGTACCGTGAGGAACTGGTGCTGCGCGGACAGCTGGTGATCGAGACCGATGCTCCCAACGAACCGCGGAGGGTCATTCAGGTGATGGCGAAGTTCGGCCGTCTGTAGCGGCATCTCCGGTTTCATCATCGTCGGGGTTTTCCTCGCGCCAGAGCTCGCCGCACTGGGCGATGCGCTTGCGCCGGACCTTCTCGCCGAGGAGGGGGGCAAGACCTGGACCCAGCGCCAGCAGCGCGATGGAGATTCCCGCGCAGGTTCCGATGAAAATCATCCCCGGAGCGCAGCAGTCCCCAGGATTTCGAGCCGACCTCCTCGGGAAAGACCGATAGTCAGGGAAACCTAGCTGCTCTTTCCTTCCGGAGCGGATCCCCCTGGCCCCTTGCGCCTGCGGCCGCGGCGACGGCGACGGCGACCCGAGCCGTCGGGACTCTTGGCGGTTTCCTTCTTCGGCCTGGCCGCCTGAGCGTTTCCTCCTTCGCCAGCGGAACTCTTGTCGGGTTTCCGTCTCCTCCTCCGGCGTCGGCTTTTGGGAGCGGCTTCCTCGCCAGACTCCACCTTGCCCCTGGCGGCACCTCTCCGGCGAGAAGAAGACTTGCGGGTTTTTCCCCCTCGACTGCTGGAAGCATCAGCGCTGTCGGTGCGCTTCGCACGCCTTCTTCGCTTGCGCACAGGTTTGATGGGAGCGGCAGTTGTCAGAGAGCGACCCGGTGTTGCCACCGTCTCGGGAACGGATTCCGGATCACCGAAGGCGCGATTATCAACGAGGTGGCGCAACGCTGTGACGAAGCGATCGAAGGTGTCGATGGGGATCCCATCGTTGGTGAAAGTGGGCTCCGTTTCCTCCGCCGGAGGAACTTCTTTCTTTCCTCTTCGACGCTTCGCCAGCGCCCTCGTCTCGCCGGGGACCGCGTTCGAACCGCTCGAGTCGATCATCCTGCCATCATTGAGCAGAATCTGGATCCCCCAGCTGATCACCGAATTTTCACCATCGCTGCGATTGAAGTAGTAACTGTCCCAATCCCACACCTGGATCTGATCAAGTTCCTCCCAGAAGGCGAGCCATTCCTCGTCGGCCGGCTTGATCTCCTCCTCGACGAGAACCTCGTATTCCGGTCCCATCGACTGCCAGATGAGGCGTTTTCGTTCCCATGCAACACGCCACGACGGCAGTTCGAAGCTGCCGATCACGGCGTTCAGGGTGTCGGGTACGAGTTTTTTCATCGAACTCTCCTGGGGGCCGATGAGGAGTGTAACCGCAGACGCCGGTTGTGGCAGGTGATCTCACGAACGAGGGGAGAGCCCTTCGAGGACGCGATGTAAAGAGCGGATCATCCCGGGATCGGTGAAAGCCCGTTCTCCGGCAACGGGAACCGATCTGGGAGCAAGATCGGGCTGCAGCGGGATGAGGTGAGCAGCGGGTCCGATTTTTCTGGCAGAAAGGTGAAGCCATCTCGAACCCGTGGCGGCGACCAGTTCTGCGGCGTGGACGGGGTGGACTCCACCTGCGGCGATGATTTCGATCCTGTTTGCCGCCTGGCTGACGAGAGTGGCGATGGCATCGGCCCCCTCGAGGGCGCTGGCGGCACCCCCGCTGGTAAGGAGCGATCGGAAGCCGAGGTCGATCAGTTTTTCCATTGAGCCTTGTTGATCGGAACAGCTGTCGAAAGCACGATGAAAGGTCACCGGGCGACCCCCGGCGGCCTCGACCACCCTGCTTGCAACGGCAGCATCGATATTACCTGCGCTGTCGAGGGCGCCCCAGGCGATACCGGACGCTCCGACGTCGAGTGCTCTGGCGATCTCCTCCTCAGCGAGAAGGTGATCGGTCTCATCGGTGATGAAATTCCCAGGACGGGGTCGAATCATCGCGATCACCGGGATCGAAACCCGTTCGCAGATCCGGTGCAGTAAACCCGCAGATGGGGTGAGCCCTCCGAGATCGAGTGCGGAGCAGACCTCGAGGCGACTGGCACCCGATTCCTCGGCGGCGAGAGCTCCGCTGATCTCCTCGACGGTGACCTCGATCCTCACTGCCACCATGTCGGGATCCTTCCGAAAAAAAACGTTGCCCGAGCACCCCGCTCCTCGTCGTCAGGGTTTGGTGCCAGCGGGTTGACAACAAAGCACAGGGTAGCCTAAATCTGAATAACCTGTTTTTCAGAGCGAGGAGTCAACGACGATGGCGAGATCTGAAACTGTTCAGGGCGGAGGGACCTCCCCGGCTTTCTTCCTGCGTTACCTCTTCCTCCCCGCTCTTCTGATGTCGCTGGTTATTTCGGGTTGTCAGTCCCCGCGGAAGGCATCCGGGGGATTATCTGAGGAGGATCGGGCGAAATACGTCACCTCCTTCGACCATGTGTTCGAGACGGTGCGGGATACCCACTGGGATCCGGAAGTCGTCGGTGACTCCTGGCACAGCGCGGCTCGTGAACTGCGCCCCCGCATCGAGCAGGCCGAGAGCAGGGGTGAAGCGGTGTCGATCCTCCAGGAACTTCTCGGGCGCCTCGAACTCTCTCACTACGGCATTCTTCCCAGGAGTTATTACAGTAGTTTTGAAGCCCCGACTCCTGAGGAGAAGGAGACAGAAGATCCCGGATCGGCGCCGAAGGGTCGTGGCGGGGACGCGGGTCTCGACCTGAGAGTCATCGAGGGGGAAGCGGTGATTTTCAGAGTTCCCGGCGATGGTGCGGCGGCGGCGGTGGGTCTCGCGAAGGGTTGGGTCATCGAATCGGTTGCCGAGGAGTCGTTAGCAACTGTGATCGATAAGATCCAGACCTTGATGAGCGAGAGCAGCCAATTGGAACTGATTGTCACAAGTGTGATCGAGGAACGCCTCATCGGAGATCCTGGCGACCATATCCAGATCGTGGCTCGCGATGGAGAGGGAGAACTTCACAAGATCGACCTGGTTCTCGGCGAACCTCTCGGAAAGCGAGTTACCTTCGGCAACCTTCCCCCCTTCAATCTTGTCTACGAGGGGTACCTCATCGATGAGACGGTCGCATACATCCGGCTCAGTTCCTTTTTCAACCCGATGGATGTGATGCCATGGTTCCAGCGGCAGATCGAGGAGATGGGTGATGTGCGGGGGTTCATCATCGATCTACGAGGAAACCCCGGGGGAATCAGTCTGATGGCGTGCGGAATCGCGGGCTGGTTCTTCGAGGATGAGGGGCACGATCTGGGAAAGATGAAGACCCGGCAGTTGGAGTTGAAATTTTTCATCAACCCGCGCCTTGGCGCTTACAAGGGCCCTCTCGCGCTCCTTGTCGACGGCAGCAGCGCCTCGACCAGCGAATTTCTGGCGGCAGGGTTGCAGGATCTCCGGCGTGCGCGCATCTTTGGATCGAGAACTGCGGGCGCTGCCTTGCCCTCGATCATCGAGCGCTTGCCCAGTGGCGACGGGTTTCAGTACGCGGTCGCCAACTATTTCTCCGTTTCGGGGAGAATTCTCGAGGGCAAAGGGGTCGAGCCCGATGAGGCGATAACCCTCGACCGAGGCAGCCTGGGAGCGGGGAGAGATCCCGTTTTAGAGGCAGCGGTCCGCTGGATAACTGAACAGGACTGATGGCCAGTGCGCCCCTGGCGTTACAAGGCCTGACGATGAGGAGAGCCGATGAAGAAACTCGTGTTGCTGCTGATGTTCCTCTTGCCCCTGCTCCTTCTTCCCGCTCAGGAAGTACCGCCAACGCCTCCTGCCACCGACGAGGCACTGGACCTTCCGGCCGTAGCTGGGGTCATCGAGAAGTTGAAAGCTGCCAGCGGTGGCGAGAAAGCGTGGGAGGGGATCAAGAACCGTCGTACCACCGGCAAGGTGGTAATTCCTCAGGCGGGAATGAACGCCCAGACTGTCAGTTACATCAGCGCCGCGGGCGTACTCCGAGAGAGACTGGTTTTCCCTGACTTCGGGGAATTTCTTCAAGGGGTCGACGGCAATATCGGCTGGGCAAACGATCCAATTCAAGGGCCTCGTCTGCTCGGCGATGCGGAACTGAAGCAGTACCAGCGGATGACCCGGCTTCATCCCCTGCTGAAAATCGACCAGGATTACGAGAAGATCGAAATCAAGGAGCGGGAGAAGGTCGGCGATCTCGATTGCCTCCACGTCGTCTTCACCGTCAAGGACTCCAAACGCCTCGAGCATTGGTGGGTCGATGAGGAGAAATATTACCTGCGAAAGTTGAGTACCATCATCACTTCCCCGATGGGGGAGATACCGATCACGACGACTCTCGGAGATTACCGGGAAATCGATGGGGTTGCCCTGCCCCATGCATCCGAAATCGAACAGGGGCTCCAGAAGATCATCGTCACCATCGAGAAGTACGAGCACAACGTTGAGATCAGCGCCGAGGATCTTGCCATCCCGGCGGAAGTTCAGGCGTTGCTCGACCGCAAGGCGGCAAGAGAGAAGGAGAAGGAAAAGGAGGGGGCGGCGGATCCCGGGAAAGAGGGGGGCTAGGAGCCCTGGGGGCTGTAGTACCCCTCAATGAAGATCTGTATCCGGGCGTCGCGGTAGAGAGTCTCCTCGAACTTTTTGCGCTGCATCTCCCGCTGGACCACTCGAATCGAATTCCTGATTTGTGGCTGCGCTTCCTCGAAGGGGAGGGGAGTTCCCTCCTTTCGGTCTCTCAACTCCACGATGAGGATGAAGCCTGTGCTCTCGAAGGGCTTGGAGACCTCTCCGATCTCGAGCTTGCGTACCACCTCTGGCAGGGGCGCGAATCGTGAATCGAGTTGTGAATCGGTGAGGGTGAACGCTCCTCCTTCCGAGGCTCTCGGACCTACCGAGTGAAGCGTCGCGAGTTCGCCGAAATCTCGCCCTTTCTCTCTTTCCTTGACGATGAGTGCGATCAGCTGGTGGGCATCGGGATCATCGACCGGGATCAGGATCTGCCGGATAGTGTGGAAACCCTCAGTCCGGAATTCCTCCTTGTTCTCGTAGTAATAGGTGCGCAAGCGGGCAGGGGAGACGTATTTTTCCTTGTAGACCTCCTGGATCATCAGGCGCTCGATGAGAAGTTGCTCCGAGATGGTGGTTCGTGCTTCCCGTTCCGTCTCCCCGAATTCCGCTTCCCAGCCGATGAAGAAGTCATCGATCGTCCGCAAGGAGGGATCCTGCTGTCGCAACATCTCCAGACGGCGAAGGATCGAGGCATCCACCTCCTGGGGAGAGACGGTGTAACCATGACGACTGGACATCTGAAGCAGGAGCCTTTGTTCGATCAGACGCCGCAGGACAACGGCCCGGAGAGAATTCTGCTCCCTGGCGAGTTGCTCGGGGGAAAACTGGGTTCCGGATGCGCGCAGACGTTGGGAGATCTCCAGGTCGAGTGTGTGGATGGTGATCGCATCGCCATTGACGATGGCGGCAAAACCGCCGCGGCCGCGAAGCGGCGGATCCTGCGCCCGAGCCTCTGCTGTGAAGAGGAGAATCAGGGTCAGGGCAAGGATTCCCGGCGTGATTCTCATCTCGATCCTCTCGCTGCTGGCACGGGAGTTTCCCACAGGTCCTTGATAGGAGGGAGTCTAACCGCCAAAGAAAGTGCAAGAAACGGCAGCGCAGAGGTCTTGCCGACTCAACCAAGGGTCGTATCATCCCGGGGAGATTTGGAAGGAATCCCGCATGAACCGTCTCCTGCTGCCCCGATATCGCAGTTTTCCGCTCCTTTTCGCTCTTCTGGTTCTCCCCGGTTCTGGCGCTGACGGTCAGGATCCCCGAGCCGATGAGGCGAGAGTCACTGCAGCGATCAAAGCGGGGCTATCCAGCCTCACTGCCGCCAAGGCGAGTTACGACGGCAAGGTCCTCGAACTGTCCTACAGCTCTCCCGAAGCCATCGAGGAGGACTGCGAGATTGTTGGCAACGTCGATCCGAAGCACATCGAATTTCGCCCCTCCAGGATTGCCCCCAAGAAAGAGGGCGAGGATCTCATCAGGTGCTTTGCTGGAAATACCGCCGGGATGATCTTCCTCCGTCCTCGCTTTCGTGGCGCAGTGACGCTGGAAGTGGAGATCCTCTACCAGTGGATCGAACGCGGTTCCCATCTGATGGTGCTCCTCCATGGCAGCGAGGATGGATACTGGGGCAGCGATTTCGGCTCCCATGCGGTACTGAACCGCAAGGGCAGGAAGTTGCGCATCCAGAAGAGCCAGGTCGCGGAATACAACAAGGACCCGACCAAGTGGCTTGACCGGACCGTTTGGCACAAGCAGAAGCTCGTATTCAGCCCCTCCGAGCGGAAGCTCACCACTTTTCTCGACGCCTTGACGACCTCGGAACTCAAAATGGAGAAGTCTCCGACCCAGGGCCGTGTCGGGTTCTTGTGGAACCAGGTGAAATTCTCGGTCTGCCGCGTCAAGATCCGCGGGGAACTCGATCGCCAGTGGGCTGCTCGAGAGCTCAAGATCGACACCGGCTCGGGGAAGTAACTCTCTTCTCCTGCTGAGCATGGAGGACCGATGCGAATCGTCGTCGTGGGTGCGGGTGTGGTCGGTTTCCACCTCGCCGAGCGCCTCTCCGGTGAAGGGCACGACATCCACATCGTCGATGCCGACCCGGTTCTTGTTCGTCGGATCGACGAGCGGCTCAACGTTCAGGCGATTCTGGGGGATGCTTCCAGCCCATCAGTTCTCAAGAGAGCAGATGCAGAGGGGGCAGATCTTGTCATCGCCGTTACCAATCGAGATGACACCAACATCGTCGTCAGCCTTCTCGCCCGCAAACTTGGTGCGAAGAAGTGCGTTGTTCGTCTGCGCAAGACAGAACTCAGTTCGAAGGACTCCATTCTCGATCCGGAGTCGATCGGAGCGAGTCTGGTGGTCAATCCGGTCGAGACCACTGCGGAATTGCTCCGGCGTCTGATCAACACTCCGGGCTCATTTGATGTTGCGGAGTTCTCCGAAGGGGATCTGCTCCTGTGGGGGTTCGAGATCTCCAAGGAATCTCCTCTCGACAGGCTCCCCCTTCGCGATCTGCGCGAGCGTTACAAAGCAGAACTCAATGGCCTGATCGTTGCCATCGCAAGACCCAACGGCGAACTGGTGATCCCTCGCGGTGACGATGAGTTGAGAACGGGCGACCACATTTACGTCTTCATCCACAGGAAGGCGACCCCGGAATTCCGGAAACTGATCCACCCCGAGGCGGATAGAGTCGAGAGAGTGGTCATCAGCGGAGCGACCCAGCTCGGCATCGAGGTTGCCAGGATGATCGAAGGGCGCATCAAATCGGTGGTGCTCGTCGAAACCGAGATGGAAAAGGCTGAGATTGCGAGCAACTGCCTGACCAAGACCCTGGTTCTCCACGGCCAGATCAGCGATCCCGATTTTGTTCGCGAGAACAACATCGGTGATGCCGATTACTTCCTCGGGCTCGACGATGACGATCAGCAGAACCTGATGAACGCGCTCCTGGTCAAGAAACTGGGAGTACCCTGCCGGGTGGTCAAGTCACAGCAGCAGCAGTACTTGCCGATCCTTCAGTCTCTCGATGTCGGCGAGGTGGTCAATCCGAGACTGATCACCGTCAGCGCAATTCTGCGTCACATCCGCAAGGGGCGGGTGACCCAGGTCTCCCAGGTTGGCGAATCGGGGGCAGAGGCGCGAGAGTACCTCGTCACCAAGGATGCCGCGGTCTGCGGCAAGGCGATCCGTGACATGAAGGTTCCTTCGGGGGCTCTCATCGGCGCTGTTCAACACAAGGATCAGGTGGTGATCGCCCAGGGGGATACGGTGATCGAACCTGGAGATCACGTCGTGATCTTCGCTCTCCCCGAGGCGGTAGAGAAGGTCGAGCGCCTCTTCACGAAGAGGAAGGTGCTCCGAAGTTGAGGACTAGAGCCCTCCTCTCGGTCCTCGGCTTACTCGTTCTGACGCTGGCGTGTGTGCTGGTTGCACCTCTGGCGATCGCCTGGTTCTACGACTCCGAAGAGGTTGTTGCGGCATTCCTGTGGTCGATCGGGATCTGCACTGCTAGCGGTGGTTTTCTTTACCTCGCCAACTGGGGGCAGCACCGCGATCTCGGCTCTCGTGAGGGATTCGCAGTGGTCGGCCTGGGGTGGGCGGTGCTGAGCGCATTCGCGGCGCTCCCCTTCTGGCTTTCACCCTCGGGAATTCCCAACTACCTCGATGCTTACTTCGAGGCGATGAGCGGGTTCACGACCACGGGGGCTACCATCCTGGTTGACATCGAAGCATTGCCGAATGCCTTGCTCTTCTGGCGCAGTCTCACCCAGTGGCTCGGAGGGATGGGCATCGTCGTTCTCACGGTGGCGATCCTTCCTTTCCTTGGAGCCGGTGGATATCAGATGGTGCGCGCCGAAGTTCCGGGCCCGACTGCAGACAAACTGGCACCCAGGATCGCCCGTACCGCCATCATCCTGTGGGGGGTCTACTTCCTGCTGACTCTCATCGAGACGCTGATGCTGTGGCCGGTGATGGGTCTTTTTGATGCTGCTTGCCACTCCTTTTCGACGATGGCAACTGGCGGGTTCTCGACCAAGAACGCAAGCATTGCCCAGTTCAATAGCGTCTACATCGAAGTCGTGATCACCGTCTTCATGCTGCTTGCAGGAGCAAACATCGTGCTCCATTACCGGGCGATCTTCGGTAAGGGGGTCCTCTACAGAGCGGACAGCGAGTTCCGTTTCTATGCCACGATGGTGGTCGTGGCCACGACGTTGATCACCCTCTTCCTCTGGTTGGGAACGTTCCCCGCTGCAGAGACGGATCCCGAGCGCTACGGCACGATTTCCCAGTGCTTCCGTCTGGCAGCATTTCAGGTTGGAGCGATCGGCACCGGCACTGGATTCGTGACGGCGGACTTCGACCACTGGCCCAACGCATGCCGTGTCATCCTTGTTCTGCTGATGGTCATCGGCGGTTGTGCAGGAAGCACTGCTGGTGGAGTGAAGTGCATCCGGATCCTGACGTTGCTCAAATACGGGCTGCGAGAGGTTCGCCGTTTGGTCCGGCCTCATGCGGTCTTGCCGCTCAAGATCGGCGGGGAGACCATCGACCGGGAAATCATCGCCCGGGTGATGGGGTTCCTGGCGTTATGGCTCGTCGTTTTCGTTCTCGCGGTGCTCTTGATGGCGGTGATCATCGAACCGACCGCGGTCCCTGAAGCGGGAAGTACCCCCCAGGGTGTCAGTGCAGAAGGAGTCGATGGATCGATCGAGGACGATGCCTTGATCACTGCCGTCGGTTCGGTGCTGGCCGCCATCGGGAACATTGGACCAGGTCTAGGCGGGGTTGGTCCTCTTGAGAACTATGAGGATATTCCAGACCTCGGCAAGTTGGTGCTGATCCTGTTGATGCTGATGGGACGCCTCGAGATTTACGCGGTGCTGGTGCTCTTCATCCCCCTGACCTGGAGGCGCTAGGCGAGGTCAAACAGCATCATCTGGGAATTTTCGGTCGCCGCCACCTCGAGTTCACCTGGGTCGTCAATGGCAGCTCCATCTCCAGCACCAAGACGCTCCCCACGAAGTTCAACCTCACCCTTCACCACCTGTAGCCAGCCCCCCCGGCCCTTTTCGATCGAATGGACCACCGACCGATCTGCATCGAGGTCACAGAGGAAAAGATGGGCATCCTGGTTGATGAAGATCGAGCCATCACGGCCATCGGGAGAGACAACCCGTTGCCAGCGGCAGTGACGACCGTTGTCAGGGAATGGCCGTTGTTCGTATCGGGACTGAACGCCGTGCTCACCAGGGGTGATCCAGATCTGATAGAGATGAAGGGGTTCTGTTTGCGATGGATTTGCCTCGCTGTGAACGATCCCAGGCCCTGCCGACATCACCTGGACCTCCCCAGGCTTCAGAATGCCGCCACCCCCGAGGCTGTCGGCGTGTTCGATGGAGCCGGAGAGAACGATGGTGATGATCTCCATCTCCCGATGGGGATGGGAGGGGAAGCCCGTCCCGGGACCGATATGGTCCTCGTTGAGAACTCGCAGCGATCGGTAGCCCATCTGCTCGGGGTCGTGGTATTCCCCGAAGGAGAAGGAATGCCTTGTGTCGAGCCAGCCGAAGTTGAAGTGTCCGCGTTCTTCAGAGCGTCTGATGGTAATCAACGATCCGGATTTTCCATTCGGATCATCTCATCGAGAAGCCAGGCTGCGGTCTCGATCGCTCTCTGAAAATCGGAGAGGCAGAACTTTTCGTTGGGTGAATGGGCATTGTCATCGGGAAGCCCCGTCCCGAGGAGGATGGTGTCAATGCCGAGGATCTTCTTGAACTCACTGACCACCGGAATTGATCCCCCCTCGCGGATGTAAACCGGTTTTGTTCCGAAACCCTTCTCCACCGCCCGCTCGGCAGCGACCAGCCAGGGGCTCGTTCGTTCGACCAGCACTGGCTCGGCACCGTGGTCGCAGTGGACCGTCAACTTGCAGGTCGGGGGGCATATCCTTCTGAGATGATCGGTCACCTGGCGCCGGATTGTTTCGGAATCCTGATCGGGAACGAGGCGCATCGAGAATTTTGCCATCGCCTTCGATGGCAGCACCGTCTTGGCTCCCTCGCCAGTCCAGCCGCACAGCATTCCGTTGACATCGAGGGTGGGACGGGCCCACTTGCGTTCGAGCGTCGAGTATCCCTTCTCGCCGTGGAGGTGTTCCAACTCGAGATCGCGGCAGAAACCAGCCTCATCGAAGGGCAGTGCGGCAATCTCGGCGCGCTCAGCCTCCGAGAGGTCGCGGACATCGTCGTAGAAGCCGGGGATCAGCACCCGTCCTTCGCTGTCCTTGAGAGATGCGAGCATAGTGGCGAGCACGTTTCCGGGATTGGCGACTGCGCCGCCGAAACTACCGGAATGAAGGTCGCGATTGGGGCCGACCAGTTCGACCTGGAGGTAAACCAGTCCCTTGAGTCCGATAGTGAGAGCGGGGACACCGGGGGCGAACTGCGACGTGTCGGAGATCAGAGCGACATCGGCGGAGAGTTCCTCGGCGTGAGCCTCGATGAACGGGGTCAGGTTTGGCGATCCTATCTCCTCCTCACCTTCGACGAGGAAGGTGACGTTGATGGGAAGCGAGCCCTTTTCTCGAAGGACGCCGCCGATCCCCCGGATCAGGGCGAGGACCTGTCCCTTGTCGTCGGTGGCTCCCCTGGCGATGAGGTTGTCTCCCTCGACGGTCGGTTCGAATGGACCGTGGCGCCACAAATCGAGGGGCTCGGGAGGTTGCACATCGTAGTGCCCGTAGACGAGCACCGTCGGAGCGCCTCTGGCTCCGTGCCACTTCGCGACCACCACTGGATGCCCCGCCGTTTCCTCGATGCGGGTTTCGAAGCCCGCCCAGGAGAGTTCATCGCGAACCCACTCCCCGGCCTTTCTGACGTCCTCCTTGCGGGCGCTGTCGGTCGAGACACTGGGGATCCTCAGCCATTCCTCCAGACGAGCGACATGTTCTGCCTTCTGCTCGGCGAGCTTTTGGACGACCTCGTTCATCAAATCTACCCTTCCGGAACCATCGCTTCTGTTTGGCGGGAGCCTCCACCGTCCCTACAATAACTGCCCGCCCCCCCGAGGGGGAAAAATCGAGGAGAGAAGATCACCGCAGAGAGGAATCGAATGAAGATCAGCATCGAATACTGTGTTCAGTGAAACTATGAGCCCCAGGCCGCCAGTTTGGCCGCCGATCTCAAGAGCCGTTACAAGGTGAAAGCCGACCTCATTCCGAGCGGCGGCGGAGTTTTCGAGGTATGTGTCGAAAGCGATCTGATTTTCTCCAAGAAGGCACTCGGTCGATTCCCCGAGCATTCGGAAATTTTCGAGGAGATCGACGCTCTCAACGCTTGACGGGAGTACCAGGAGAAGACGATGGGTATCGACACACAGGAGATCATCTTTTCCGTCCAGGACCTGCATCGCTCCTACGGGCGAAAGGAGGTCCTCAGCGGAGTGACACTAGGTTTCTATCGCGGCGCCAAGATCGGGATCATCGGCGCCAACGGCAGCGGAAAGTCAACCTTGCTGCGCATCATCGGCGGCGAGGACAGCGAGTTCGAGGGAAAGCTGACGTTGGCGAAAGATGCTCGTGTCGGCTACGTCGAACAGGAACCGACCCTCGATGAAGAGAAGACCGTTCGCGAAAACATCGAGGTAGGCGCCAGAGCGGTCAGGGCGCTCCTTGATGAGTACAACAAGGTTGCTGAATCTCTCGGGACAGATCTCCCCGACGGTGCGATGCAGAAGGCATACGATCGGATGGCGCTCCTTCAGGATCAGATCGATCTGGTCGATGGCTGGGAGCTGGACCGTCAGATCGCCCAGGCGATGCAAGCTCTCAACTGTCCGCCTGGAGACTCTGCGGTGACCCATCTATCCGGGGGAGAGCGCCGACGCGTTGCTATCTGCCGCACTCTCCTCTCGCATCCCGATATCCTGCTTCTCGATGAACCGACCAACCACCTCGATGCGGACACCACCGCCTGGCTCGAGAAGCACCTGAGTCGCTACGAGGGAACGGTTCTGCTGATCACCCACGATCGTTACTTCCTCGACAATGTCGTCGGCTGGATGCTGGAACTCGACCGCGGCAAGGGCAATCCCTTCGAGGGCAATTACAGCGAGTATCTCGAGCAGAAGACGAAACTGCTCGCTCTCGAAGAGCGCCGTGAATCAGCACGTCAGAGAGCGATCGCCAGCGAACTGGAGTGGATCCGCCAGTCTCCCCGAGCACGGGCAAAGAAATCGAAGGCTCGTGTCGAGGCCTTCGACCGACTTGTCGAGGAGGGATTCGAGAAGCGCACCGAATTGCCGGGGTTGTCGATCCCCTGCCAGACCCGTCTCGGAGACAATGTTCTCCTGGTCGAGGGAGTCTCGAAATCTTTCGATGATCGAAAGGTCATCGACGATCTTTCCTTCCGGCTGGAGCCGGGAGCGATCGTCGGAGTGATCGGACCCAACGGAGCCGGCAAGACCACGTTGCTGAGAATGATCGTCGGGCTGGAGACACCCGATGAGGGGATAATCGAGACGGGACCGACGGTGGATCTCTGCTACGCCGATCAGAGCCGCAAGGACCTCGACCCCGAGAAGACGATCTACAAGGAGATTTCCGAGGGTTACGATGTTTTCTCTGTCGGCAAGACGGAGGTGAACTCCCGTGCCTACGTCTCTCGCTTCGGATTCCGAGGGACCGATCAGGAGAAGAAGGTGGGACAACTGTCGGGAGGACAGCGAAACCGGGTTCAGATGGCCAAGATGCTCAGGCGCGGTGGCAATGTCGTGCTTCTCGACGAACCGACCAACGACCTCGACATCCCGACGCTGCGACTCCTAGAGGAAGGCCTCGCTTCCTTCCCCGGCAGTGCCATCGTGGTCAGCCACGACCGCTTTTTCCTCGATCGAGTAGCAACCCACATCCTCGCTTTCGGTGACGATGGTCGAGCGCGCTTCTTCGAGGGTTCCTACCAGGCTTATGCCGACAAGATTCGCCAGGAGCGCATCGAGCGTGGGGAGGACCCGGACCTGCCGGTGGGGACTCACCGCCGCTTTTCGTGATGTGAGTTTGATTCCGATTCGGTAGCGTGGAGGCGGTACGTGGCGAGGGGAGAACGGAATGGGGCGAACGGGTCGAAGAGGTGACTGGGTTTCGACCCTTCTTCTCCTGCTGATTGTGACAGCAGCCCTCCTCGGCGCACTCATCCTCAACTTCGGCCCCCCCTCCACACCCGAGGGATTCCTCGACCTTCATCAGCAGGGGCTCACCCTGATCAGTCGTCGCCAATTCGAGGATGCGGAGAAAGTTCTCACTGGCCTCGTCGCCAGAGTTCCGGATCAATTTGTTCCTCGCTTCAACCTCGGGATCGCCCAGTTGAATCAGGCAGAAGCGGGGATTGCCCGGGCGACGGAGTCGTTGGTGATTGCCAGAAAAATCCGCCCGGAGGACCCCCGCGTTGCTTACTGCCTCGGAATCATCCACCGCTTCACCGGCTCGGAAGAGAAGGCGCTGGAGGAATTCCAGTGGGCGGCCGACCGTCTCCCCAAGAGCGCCGATGCCCAGTACCAGCTCGCCATCAGTCTTTTACACCTCGGTCGCAAGGATGAGGCCCTCCCTCACTTCGAGATCGTTGTCCGTCTCGATCCGACACTGCTCGGGGCATGGCACAACCTCCAGTTGATGTACCGGCGCGCAGGTCGCATCGAGGATGCCGACCGTTCCCTCGATCAATTCATGTCCCTCAGGGAGGATGGTCGTGGCAAGGTTCACGGCCTCAAGTACACCGAGCAGGGCGACCCCGCAGAGGCGATCCGTGACTGGCGCCTGACAGGGGCGCTGGCCAGGGAGGGGCCGCCGATCCTGTTTTCTGATGGTGTCGAGATCGGCGAGCCGATCATCGGTAGGCCGCCGGTCTTCGCCTTCGTCGACAGCGATCTCGACTGCATCCCCGACCTGTGGGTTGCAGGAGAGAAGGGGATTTCCTGGCACCTGGGGGGGCCGACGCCCCTCTCCCTCGGCGAGATCGACCTTCTCTCCGGTGTGCGAACCTTCGCAGTGGGGGACATCGACGAGGATGGCCTCGCCGACCTGATCACCGCCACAGGCGATGTAATCCGCTCGTCGAAGGGGGATGGGACGAGATTGCCCACCTTCGTTCCTCTGGCGTCGATGGAGGTGGGTACCCCGGTCGCCGACCTACGCCTCGTCGATCTCGATCTGGAGGGGGATCTCGATCTGATCATCGTTCCCGAGAGGGGGACGCCGTTGATCAGCATCAACGAAGGTCGCGATCTGAGGGCTCCCGGGGAGAGTCCTCGTTTTCCGCTGACCCTCGAATCCTCCCGGGTCGAGTTGCTCGCGGTGCGCGACATCGATGGCGATGACGACGCTGATGTTGTCGTCGACGTTGCCGTCGACGGACCACAACTGATCCTCAACGGGCCTCAATGGCGATTCGAACGGGTCGAGGAGGGAGAATTCCCCCTCGCCGGAAACGTCACCGTTGCCCTCCTTGCCGATGTCGACGGCGATCTACGCGATGACTGGGTTGTTGTCAGGCCAGGTGGGGAACTCTCGGTGCTGTCGAGTTCCCGAGGGGCTGAGACCGTCATTGCAGGGACTCTCACCGAGGTGAGCGCCCTGCATGGCGCAGATCTCGACCTCGATGGCGACCTCGACCTTGTCGTCTCGGGACGCTTCGGCGAAGCGACAAAGGGATCGAGGGTTCTCATCAACGCAGGGGATGGCACCTTCACCTTGGCAGCGCTCAATCTCCCCGCTGCCGAAGCCTTCGTCTCCGCCGATGTCGATGGCGATCTCGATCTCGATCTGGTTCTGGTAACCGTCGAAGGCCAGTTGCTCTTTCTGCGCAACGAGACGGAGGCAAGATCGAAACCCTGGTCTCACCATGCCCTTCGTATCTACCTGGGAGGCCGCCGAGACAAGCTGGACCGACGCACCAACCTCCTTGGTTACGGCGCCAGGGTCACCGTCCTCGCCGGGGAACTCTCTCAATCGACCACCTTCGAGGGGAGCATCGGCTGTCGGGCACAGGGTCTCGCTCCGCTGCTGGTCGGGCTCGGCCCTCGGCCGGCGATTGGATCGTTGATCATCGACTGGCCCGATGGAGTTCTCCAGGGAGAGCGGGATGTCGCTGTCGATGGTTGCGAGGTCGTCGAGGAGATTCAGCGCAAGTCGTCATCCTGCCCGGTGCTCTTCACCTGGGATGGCACCGAGTTCAGTTTCATCAGCGATTTCATGGGTGGAGGTGGGCTCGGTTTCTGGAGCGGTCCCGATCTGTACGGTCCTCCCGAACCGACCGAGGTGGTGCGAATTGCACCGGGCCTCCTCGAACCCCTTGCTGGCGACCTGGTCCTCAGCGTGATGGAGCCGATGCAGGAGGCGTGCTACATCGACCGACTGCAACTGATCGCCATCGACCATCGGCCAGGAACCGAGGTTTATCCCGAGGAGTACTTCCCCGTCGGGGGAGTTGCCCCGTCGGGAGAGCCACTGGTGGTGAAGAGCCTTTCCCGCTTTCGTCGAAGGCAACACCGGGCCCCATGAGCCCGATCTCCTGGCGGCGGTCGACCGCCGATATCTCGAGCCGAGCAGCCTCGTTCCCGACTGGGTCGGCTACGCCTCGAGAGAATCGTGGCGACTCCGCTTCGACGGGGCGCCGCAATCCTCGCGCTCTTTTCTCTTCATCGATGGCTGGGTCGAGTACCCCTATTCGCGCATCAACTTTGCCGCATGGCAGAAGGGGGACCGCCTCGAAGCGCCGAGTTTCTGGTGGCGCCGTCAGGAGGAGGACCCCTGGCACCTGATCGGTGAGGAATTCGGTTATCCCGCCGGGATGCCCAAGACAATGGTGGTCGATGTCAGCGCAGCGATCGCCCAGGGCGCGCGCGAGTTCCGTATCGACAGCAACCTCGAGTTCTACCTCGACAGGGTCTTTCTGGCCGGTGCGATGGAAATTGGCGGGGATGGCGGTTGTGGTGCCCGCAGGATCTCCCTACCCCTGCGTACGGCCACTCTGCGATTCGGTGGCTACCCGGCGGAGTATTCCGACGATGGCGCCTTGCCGGCGACCTATCACTACCGCGAGCGCCAGGCGACTCTCGACTACGACAGGATGGGAGGACTGCTGACCCGCTACGGAGAGGTCGGATCGTTGATCGAGGAGATCGATGACCGTTTTGCCGTCCTGGGAGGCGGGGACGAGTTGCTGCTTCGATACGATGCCTCGGCGCTGCCGCCTCTGGCAGATGGCTGGTCGAGAACCTATCTCCTCGACACCCACGGCTACTGCAAGGACCGCGACCCGCTGACCGCCACGCGGGAATCGATCGAGCCCCTGCCCTTCGCAGCGATGGAGAGCTACCCGCCGACAGGGCAGGTCCCCGAGCCCGATCGTTCTCTCTACCGCCAGCGCTGGAACAGCCGCTCTGACTGACCCGTATCAGGTAGTCCGGTGCGGGAGGAGCTGGCCAAGGGCGTTCTCGAGGTCGGGGTGGCGGAAGGGGAAGTCAGTCTCGATCAACCGTGCTGGAATCACCCTGGCCCCGGTGAGCAGGAGGTCGTTCGCCATCTCCCCGAAGATCATTCGCAACAGCCCTGCGGGTACAGGCAGCAGCGTCGGACGATTGAGGACCGCGCCGAGAGTATCGGTAAACTCCCGGTTGCTGACCGGCGATGGGGCGGTCAGGTTGACAGGCCCCGACAGCTCGTCCTGAGCGAGTAGCCACAGGATCGCTTGCACCAGGTCCTCGATGGAGATCCAGCTGAAACTCTGCTCGCCGTTGCCGAGGCGTCCTCCAAGGCCGAGGCGGAAGGGGGTCAGCATCTTCTTCAGGGCACCGCCTGCGGGGGTGAGCACCACGCCGATTCTCATGTTGACGACACGGGTCTGACCGCCCGCCAGTTTTTCACACGCTGCTTCCCACTCGCGACAGAGATCGCCGAGGAACCCGTCGCTTGGCGAAACGGACTCATCGAGTTCTTCATCCCGATCGGTGGGGTAGTAGCCGACGGCGCTGGCGCACAGGAAACTTCTCGGTGGCGAGTCGAGAGATGAGAGGAGCTCGCAGAGTCGACGAGTGACCCCGATGCGACTTTCACGCAGTTGCTCCTTTCGATGGGGGGTCCACCGACCGCTGGCGATGTTCTCGCCGGCGAGGTGGATCACGGCGTCGAGTTCCTCGAAAGCATCCCTCTCCGGGCCAGAGATCTCATCGGCGGCGGATTCCGGTCGCCAGCGCACCTCCTCGCCGAGGCCACCGGGGAGCAGCGGACGTCGAACTGCACGCAGCACCTGGTGCCCCTGACTGCTGAGGAGGGGCAGAAGAGCAGAACCGACCAGGCCGGAGGCGCCGGTGACGAGGATCTTCAGGGGAGCAGCTCCCGACTCCCGCCTCTTGGCGAAAGCGACGATGTCATCGGCGCTGATCAGATGGCGGTGATCGAAGAGAGCGTCGAGTTTTCGACCGACGGGCAGTGCCAGAAGGGATTCGCTGAAGGGGTTGGCGGGGAATTCGTAGTCGATCTCATCGCGCAGGGTCGAGGTCCCAGCTTCTGTGCCGATGAATCGGTGGCGGTGCTCCCAGCGCCGGAAGGGCCCTGAAACCTGGATTTCCTCGAAGCCCTCCCCGGGCCGCACGTTTCGATACAGCGATTCCCATCGGAAGGAAAAAACCCCGTTCCTGGCACACAACTGGACCCGGGAACCTTCCTTGACGCCTTCCCCGCGATCGATCACCTCGAGGGATTGCCATGGCGGGGAGAGTCGTTCCAGCACTCCGGGCATCCCGTGCCAGTCGAAGACCACCGAACTACTAGCAGCGATCTGTGACTGCTTGTTGAAGTTGCGCAAGCTCAACAGTATCTGCTCTCCGCTGGGAACTCCGTTGCCGAGATCGCTATTTTCGGGGGCCGTACTCGATGAGATAGGCCTCCATTCGAGAGCGAATGGCGTCGTCGATGATCACCTCTCCACCGATGGTCCGACGGTGAAGGTGAGCGATGATGTCCTCGACCGTAACGACCGAAAAAGTTGGCATCGAGAACTCCTCGGAGAGTTCCTCGAGGGCGGATCGATCACCTCTGCCGCGTTCACGTCGATCGACCGAGACGACGAGGCCGACCAGCTCGATTTCTGCTGCCCCACGCAGTTTCGGAACGGTTTCACGAATCGAGGTTCCCGCGGTGGTGACGTCCTCGACGATCAGGACCCGGTCGCCAGAGCGTGGTTTCTGTCCCACCAGCGATCCGCCCTCACCGTGGTCCTTCGATTCCTTGCGGTCGAAACAAATTGCCCGGTCGATGCCGTGGTCTCGGGCCAGGCTTGTTGCGACCGCCGTCGCCAGGGGAATCCCCTTGTAGGCGGGGCCGAAGATGATGTCGAAACTCCCGCCGATCTGTTCGGTGATGGTGCGGGCGTAGAAGGATGCAAACCGCTCGAGCTGGCCGCCCGTGCGGATATTCCCCGTGTTGACGAAGTAGGGGGTCCTGCGACCGCTCTTGGTGGTGAAATCACCAAAGACGAGCACTCCGCATTCGACCAGGAAGTCGATGAAATCCTGCTGGAGTTGGGTCAAGGATCTTTCCATCCGGGCCTCCCCAGGCGAGTCCAGCCCGCCGCTACCTGCATCCTAGGGTGGAGGCGGCTGCCCTGCGAACGATTCCTGACGGTCTCTGGAACCGACCGGGCCGATCGGCGAAACTCGGTGCTGTACCCTGACCCGCGGAGGCCCGATGCAAACCTACCTCGAACTGCTGGGGGACGTTCTCGAGAATGGCATCTCGAAGTCCGATCGCACCGGAACCGGCACTCGCGCCCTCTTCGGCCGCCAGGTCAGGTTCGATCTCAGCGCCGGGTTTCCTCTCCTGACCACCAAGAAAATTCACCTGAAATCGGTGATTGGAGAACTTCTCTGGTTCATCAGCGGGGAGAGCAACGTCCGGCCTCTCAAGGAGGCAGGGATCTCGATCTGGGATGAATGGGCGGACCCCGAAACCGGAGAACTCGGTCCCATCTACGGAACCCAGTGGCGCCGCTGGCAGGGCCCCGACGGCAGAGAGGTCGATCAGCTCGCCCTCGTCATCAACCAGATCGCCAGCAACCCCGATTCTCGCCGTCATATCGTCAGCGCCTGGAACGCAGCGGTGATCGATGACATGGCGCTGCCTCCCTGTCACGCACTTTTCCAGTTCCAGGTGATGAATGGTCGCCTGAACTGTCAACTCTACCAGCGCAGCGCAGACATCTTCCTCGGCGTTCCCTTCAACATCGCCAGCTATTCGCTCCTCACCCATCTCGTCGCTCAGGTCACCGGGCTCGAGGCGGGAGAGTTCATCCACACCTTCGGCGACCTGCACCTCTACGACAATCATCTTAAACAGGCTCACACC
>JYMV01044459.1_pt1 | contig 20807 bp, 17 predicted proteins | sample 338911 | NCBI WGS metagenome assembly JYMV01 (sample SAMN03354496, study PRJNA234377) | hydrothermal vent metagenome | biome: Deep sea; feature: Hydrothermal plumes at the Eastern Lau Spreading Center, Western Pacific Ocean; material: Seawater | place: Tonga | collected 2009 | depth 2000 m m
TCTTAACCCTTATATACTTACGCCACGCGTCCTGCTCCTGTATTCCCGCCGATTGCAATAAAAAAACAAAAGGACCGGCACTGCCATCCATAATCGGTATTTCCGGAGCACTCACATCTACCATAGCATTATCAATACCCAACCCAGAAAATGCCGATAATAAATGTTCCACTGTCGAAACTCGCACACCATTTTGAATCAATGTTGTTGACAGCGTCGTATCACCTACATTTTCAGATTTTGCATCAACAATAGCAGACTGCCCAATATCGCTCCGTCTAAAACGAATTCCTGTATCAATGTCTGCAGGGTGCAAGGTCAAATAGACATTCTCACCCGTATGCAAACCCACCCCTGTCGCTCGAATAGTATTTTGAAGCGTCCTCTGTTTCAACATAGATTTTTAAGCTACCGCTAATAAAAGTCGCTATTCTACCATAAGAGAGCCTTTTAGCAGCAACGCACCGCCTCTACTTGCAAAATAGATCACTTACAAAGGCAGTCCCTTTAGGTGGAACCTAATAAACAAATACCTTACCCCATCAACTTAATCCGCCTGCCGCCTCAAAAATGCAGGAATATCTAAATAATCCATATTTTCTGCTTTTTTTGCCTGTGCACCATAACGTGCTTCACCGCTTTCACGTTTTCTAACCGCTGTCGGCTTCTCAAACACACCATAATCAATAGGCTTTTTAGCTATACTTGCCCGACTATTAAGCGTTGAAACAACAGAACGTTGTTGCGTCCCCCCCATGCCTGTTGCGACCACTGTCACCTTAATCTCATCGCCCAACTCTGGATCTATTGCGGTGCCTATTTTAATAATCGCATCTTCCGAAGCAAACTCATGAACAATCTCGCCGACTTCATTAAACTCTGAAATACCCAATTCAGCTGTCGCGGTAATATTAACCAATATTCCCTTCGCACCAAACAAACTTACATCATCTAACAAAGGACACGCGACTGCTTTTTCAGCGGCCTCTCTTGCTCGATTATCGCCTTTCGCAGTGCCTGATCCCATAATAGCCACACCCATTGCAGACATCACCGTTTTCACATCTGCAAAATCAACATTAATAAGACCCGGGTTAACAATGAGTTCCGTAATACCTTGAACGGCTTCCTTAAGTACATCATTAGCAGCATTAAAAGCATCAATCAATGAAACATTACTCCCTAATACTGGTAATAACTTTTGATTGGGAATGACAATGAGTGAATCTACATACTTTTCTAATTCCAAAATCCCCTCTTCAGCAGCTTTCATTTTCTTAGCACCTTCAAACTTAAAGGGTTTTGTCACCACGGCCACTGTCAGAATGCCCTTATCTTTTGCTGCTTCAGCAATGACAGGAATTGCACCCGTACCTGTTCCACCACCCATTCCCGCTGTTAAAAACACCATATCAGCACCGTCAATCGCCTCCTCAATACGACTGCGGTCCTCTTGTGCTGCTTGCTTGCCTATATCAGGGTTTGTCCCTGCACCTAAGCCTTGCGTCAATTCAGAACCTAATTGAATCAGGGTATCCACACTTAAGCGCCTCAGTGCCTGCGCATCTGTATTTGCACCAATAAAGTCAACACCACTAATTCCGGTATTTACCATATGATCGACAGCATTACCACCACCGCCACCCACACCAATTACTTTAATAATGGCTTCTCTTTTAAACATATCTTCTAGTTCAAATTTCATTTAGATCTCCTCAATTTTTAATTTTATTAATATCCGCCACTAAACCAATTTTTCATTCTCTCAAACATACTTTCATTCAAATTATCCTGTGCCGCCACGCTATACTCTTGCTGATAATCTTTTCCATACATAACCAAACCAACACCCGTCGAATAAATGGGATTACTCACAATATCAGTCAATCCACTCACCCCATGCGGACCGCCTAATCTAACCGGCATGTGAAATATCTCCTCTGCTAAATCAACCAGACCCGATGCCTTTGAACTGCCCCCACTGATAACAACACCGGCTGCAATTAAATCTTCATAACCACTACGCCTTAATTCAGCTTGAACTAAAAACAGTAATTCTTCATAACGGGGGGCTATAATTTCAGTTAAATTTTGTTTCATAATTGTCCTAGAGTCTCTATCGCCAATACTAGGAACATCAATCATTTCATCTGTCTCCGCCAATTGTGAGTGTGCACAGGCATGCTGAATCTTTATTTGTTCGGCATGCTGTGTAGGGGTCCTTAACGCGATAGCTATATCATTCGTTACCTGATCTCCTGCAATCGGTATCACCGATGTATGTTTAATAGCACCCTCGGTAAATATGGCAATATCGGTTGTCCCCCCCCCAATATCAATCAAACAAACGCCCAGATCTTTTTCATCTTCTGTTAATACTGCTGTACACGAAGCCAATTGCTCTAAAACAATATCGTTCACTTCGAGATCACAACGCCTAATACACTTAATAATATTCTGCGCCGCACTAACACTGCCGGTTACCATATGAACTTTTGCTTCTAACCGAATACCTGACATACCGATAGGTTCTTTAATACCATCTTGCAAATCAATGACAAATTCCTGAGGTAAAATATGCAATATTTTCTGGTCAGCAGGAATCGCGACTGCACGCGCCGAATCTATCACGCGATTAATATCAAACTGACTCACTTCTTTATCCTTTATTGCAACAATGCCATGTGAATTCAAACTCCGAATATGACTTCCCGCAATGCCTGCAAAGACTGATTTAATTTCACAACCCGCCATCAATTCAGCTTCTTCTACTGCCCTCCGGATAGCCTGCACAGTTGATTCCAAATTCACCACCACACCTTTTTTTAACCCTCGCGATGGACTTACCCCTATACCAATAATCTCTATATCACCGATTGGCGTCAGTTCACTTACAATTGCAGCTACTTTCGAAGTGCCTATATCCAAACCGACTATTAAATTACGATCTGTTTTTTTTGCCATCTGTTTTCTCTCAAGTTATCTTCAAATTTTAAAGGTCGATCTACCTAACGCTCATCACTGCTCTTACAACCCACTATCTCCATGCCACTGAAAAACCATTGTGATATCTCATATCTACCTGCTTCATAGCGCCGTTTTCATTTTTATTAATCCGATCATAGACACCCATAAAACGCCGTAAACGTTCGATTGGTTTATCTCGTCCCAACTGAATCTTCATTCCATTACTAAATACTGCACTCACCGCATATTGCGGCGAAATCATTAACGTAGCCAAATCCAAACCGGCCCCATCAACATTTATTTGTAACTTCCCTAACAAATCAAATACTCGTTTATGCGCCCCCACAGGGCCCATTAAAATCGGTAAATCTTTGATCGCCGAAACCATGACGGGCTTAAATAATTCACCGCGATCATTTAATAATTCCTCACGTCCCCACAAAGCGACGGCTGATTGTTCCGCCACGTGAATATCAACAATGTCAGGCCATACCCTTGCCACAGAGACGGTATCGACCCATGGCAAACTCTCAACGGCTTCTCGAATAGCCAATATATCGACTGTCAAAAAACTATCCTGCAACGCATGCCCGATTACCTTTTTAACATCCCCCTTATCCAAATACTGAAAAGTACCGGTCACTCTGACATAACGAACGGGGAATGAACGCACTATCCCCGCCTTAATATCATCAGAATAAGTACCCACGCCCCCTATAAGTAACAGCATCAGAAAGAATATTTTAGGCACCTTACTCACTTATCACGTCCTGACTATTTGACTGCTGTCCAAAATACGCCAAACCAGTTCGCCAAAATCTATTCCTGCTGCTTTTGCAGCCATGGGAAGTAAACTGTGATCAGTCATCCCCGGCACGGTATTAATCTCAATGAACTGTGACTGGCCGTCACGATCTATAAATAAATCAACACGCCCCCACCCTTTAACACCCACAACCTGAATGGCCCGTTTAGCTAGCGCCATCACCCTTTCTTCATCTGGTTTGCTTAACCCACTCGGGCAATAATACTGAGTCGAGTCTGATATATATTTAGCTTCATAATCATAAAAACTATTCGGTGTTTTCACACGAATCACAGGTAACATCTGCTGCCCTATTAATCCGACCGTGTATTCATCACCCTCAACCCATGCCTCCGCATAAACTGAACTATCAAATTCGCCTGCCAATTGATAACCTGCACGCAATTCCGCTGTATTATCAACTCGACTCATTCCTATACTCGACCCTTCTCGTACCGGCTTAACAATCATTGGAAAACCTAATTGATCAATACAGGCATCGAAATCCTGTTCACTGGTTAGCGTATACCATTGAGGCGTGGTTAAACCCGCACCTTTTAGGCACCATTTTGTTCTTAACTTATCCATACAAATAGCAGATGCCAAAACCCCACTACCGCTATAAGGAATATTAAGACTTTCTAACACACCCTGTAATACGCCATCCTCACCACCACGACCATGAATAGCATTAAACACACAATCAAAAGCCCTGCCTAAAAAAGGACTGACTAAATCATCTCTCACTTCAACCGCGTGCGCATTGACCCCCCGATCCAATAAAGCCTCCAATACCGCGCAACCACTTTTTAAAGAAACTTCTCTTTCAGCCGAAGGTCCACCCATGACCACCGCAACACGACCAAACTTTGCTGAATCAATAACAACTGTCACGGACAACTCTCATCATCACAACCCGCATGAAACTCACCAATAATTTCAACTTCACGCTCGAGCATCACGCCTAATTTTTTTTCTACTTGCGCCTGAATGATTTCAATAAGCGATTCAATATCTTGTGCTGTTGCATTATCTTGGTTGATAATAAAGTTTGCATGTTGCTCTGAAACACAAGCCCCCCCCACCGTATAACCTTTAAGACCACAAGCTTCTATTAATCTAGCCGCATAATCATTATTAGGGTTTTTAAAAACAGATCCACAAGAAGGTTGGCTAAGCGGCTGCGTTGCCGAGCGTTTGCTTAACAGTTCTTTGGTTTTTTCCGCACTTTCCTTCGTTGAACCTTTTACTAACCGCAAGCGCGCAGCTAAAAACCATTCATTATCAGGTCCTGAGACTGAGCGGTAACCGATTTCATAATCCTCGGTCTCACGCGTAACGATTTCGCCCTGTGTTGTAATAGTCTCTGTACCCTCAACGATATCCCAGGTTTCACAACCAAACGCACCGGCATTCATTTTCAAAGCGCCACCCATCGTACCCGGAATACCTGAAAGGAATTCAGCACCGACAAAACCATGATCACGACAAAATCTTGCCACTTTTGAACAATGAACACCCACCTCGACATAAATTGATTGATCTTCACAAATTGATATCGTTTTTAATCGGCCGCGGGTATTAACCACAGTCCCTCGAATACCACCATCACGGATCAATAAGTTACTTCCCATTCCCATAAAAAAAACAGGCTCATCGACTGAAAGTGCTGATATAAATTTAACTAAATCATCGCGATCAAAAGGAAAATATAATTGATCGGCAACGCCACCCACATGCCAACTGGTATATTTGGCAAGTTTTTCATGCTGTAATAGACGGCCTTTTAATGAACCGCCTTTTTGACTTAAGCCCTCATTATTCATGACCACTCTTCTGCTGCTGTTTTCATAGCACTCATCCTTTCAGGTAACGCATCAGAAAGTTCCGCAGCTATTTTACTCACACTACCAGCACCTAAAGTTAACACCACATCTTTGGGCTGAATTAAGCCTTCTAGAATATCCAGCAAATCATTTCGGTCTTCCACAAACACCGGATTAACCTGCCCTCTTGCTCGTATAGCCTGCACCAAGGCTCGCCCATCCGCACCCGCTATAACATCCTCACCCGCCGAGTACACCTCAAGTAAAATAAGGATATCTACTGATGAAAGTACCCGGACAAAATCTTCAAACAAATCACGCGTTCTGGAATAACGGTGTGGCTGAAAAATAATGATTGCTCGACGCTTCGGCCACGCTTGTTTTAATGACCCTAAAGTTGCTTCTATTTCACGTGGATGATGACCATAATCATCTACCAAGGTTACCATCTCGTTCTGAAAACTAAATTCCTGATTAATCTGGAATCTTCGAGCCACCCCGGTAAATGTTTTTAAACTTTCTGTGATCGCCTGATCGGAAATATTCAAATGCGTCGCCACCACAATTGCCGCCAGAGCATTCAGTAAATTATGTAATCCCGGCATATTCAAGGTAACATTCAGGGCACCATGATCACCCCACCGTTGAACCTGGCATGTTGTTTGTAATCCACATTGTCTTATTTTCGTAGCACAAACATCTGCACCAATAGTTAATCCATAGGTCCGATAAGGCTTTGTGATTTTGGGTAAAAGCAATGCCACACCCGGGTCGTCAACACAAACCACAGCCAAGCCATAAAAAGGCAAATGTGATAAGAATTCGACAAATGCCTCCTGTAAGCGCTGATAATTACCCTCATAGGTTTCCATATGATCGCGATCAATATTAGTCACAACCGCTATCATAGGTTGCAAATGCAAAAATGACGCATCACTCTCATCAGCCTCTGCCACTAAATAATGACCTGATCCCAGTTTCGCATTAGCGCCCGAACTGTTTAAACGACCGCCAATAACAAAGGTTGGGTCCAAATGCCCCTCAGCCATCATGTTTGCAATCAGACTGGTAGTCGTTGTTTTTCCATGGGTACCCGCTATTGCAATACCGTAGCGAAACCGCATCAATTCAGCCAACATTTCAGCACGGGGAATAACCGGTATACGATTCAGTTGCGCAGTCTTAATTTCTATATTATCTGAATCAATTGCAGAAGAAACCACCACCACATCTGCGCACTCGACATTCGCCGCTTTATGTTCAAAACTAATCACTGCCCCTAACTCAATTAAGCGTTCAGTAACGACACTAATTGTTTGATCTGATCCTGAAATTTTGAACCCTAAATTAAGCAGTACTTCTGCAATACCACTCATGCCAGTTCCACCAATACCGACAAAATGTATTTTTTCAATATGACCCATATCTTGCAAAGTAATCGCACTCTCAGGCTTATTCATATCGACACCACATCAATACAAACTTTAGCAACTGCTTTGGTTGCATCCACTTGCGCACACTGTCTTGCGGCCTTACCCATTTGTAACAATAGCGATGGCTCATTGATAAAACGCATTATTTCCTTTGCTAAACGTTTTGCATTTAACTCTGACTGAGCAATTAAAATACTGGCATTAACGTCGGCAAGGTATTGTGCATTTGCTGTTTGGTGATCATCTATTGCAAAGGGAAAAGGTATCATAATACTCGGCAAACCTACTGCCGCAATTTCACTGACAGTCATTGCGCCTGATCGACATATTATTAAATCAGCCCAACTATAAACAACTGCCATATCATCAATGAAAGCCACTACCTCAGCAGGTTTTTGCTGACTTGTATAAAGCGCTTTTACCTTCTCAACCATCACTGAACCGGTTTGATGAACCACATTCACCGGCTTAACCATCGCTATCATAGCCGGCACGATTTCATTTAATTTACGCGCGCCTAAACTACCACCCAATACCAAAATATTCAGCGACTGCTGCTGAATAATCCTTTTCGGTTTAAAAACCTCAATCGCCGGTCGCAAAGGATTACCCACATACTCTGCACCTATAGCGACCGGAAAACTATCTGGAAATCCTTGCAAAACTCGATCGGCCCATTTTGCAAGAATGCGATTAGTTGTACCCGGAATCCTGTTTTGCTCATGAATGACTAAAGGTATTCCCAAGACTTTCGCCACCACCCCACCTGGGCCTGCCACAAACCCTCCCAAGCCTAATATGACATTAGGTCTGCGCCGCCTTAGTATCCCAAATACCTGCAGCATAGATTTTAACAACATGCCTGGAACGGCTAATCGGCCCCTGAAATCTTTTCCTCTGATACCGGTCACCGATACAAAGTCTATATCAATATTATTTTCTGGAACGACTCTTGATTCAATTCCAACTCTTGTTCCCAGCCACGTCACCTGCCAATTATCTTTCTGTAAATACAGAGCAACTGCCAGAGCAGGATAAACATGCCCCCCAGTACCACCGGCCATAATCACTATGCGTTTATCCATTTCTTTTTTCCCTTGGGTACCGATGATGTGATTTTCTCGGTTTCCATATTTATTCTGAACAGCAATGCCACACCAGCACACATTACAATCATGCTAGCACCGCCATAACTCATTAACGGTAAGGTCAACCCTTTCGTTGGCAGCATTCCCATATTGACCCCAATATTCACAAATGCCTGAAAACCAAACCAAATGGCTAACCCATAGGCAATAAAAGCAGAAAATAGATACCCTGCTTTCTCTGCTTTTTCACCAATCACAAATGCTCGCCAAATAAATAGTGTAAACAGCCCTATCACTAACACCACACCGATCAGTCCTAACTCTTCGGCTATTACTGAAAATAAAAAATCAGTATGAGCTTCAGGCAAATAAAATAATTTTTGAATGCTACTACCTAACCCCACGCCAAACCACTCACCCTGCCCAAAGGCTATCAGAGCCTGAACCAATTGAAAGCCCTTATCTAAAGGGTCAGCCCATGGATCAATAAAACTGGTAATTCGGGCCCATCGATATTCCGAGAAATAACAAAGTAACGCCGCTAATAAAACCAAAAAAACAGCTAATATCAAAAATTGCCACAACCTCGCCCCGCCCAGAAACATCACACCCATTGCTATCGTTAAAATAACGACTGCTGATCCAAAATCCGGCTCTAACAACAACAAAAGACAAGCCAATGAAAACAACATTAGTGGTTTTACAATGCCATAGGCAGAAACTTTGACAACTTCTTGATGCCGCGCCACATAACCTGCCATATAAATCACTGAAAACAATTTCACTATTTCTGATATCTGAACTCTAAAACCAATCAATTGAATCCAGCGTATGCTCCCATTAACTTTAACACCCACCCCAGGTATCAAAACCATAACCAATAAGATCAACCCTAACAAAAAAAGCCATTGACCTGACTTTTCCCAAAATTCCATATTAATTGTCAAAATAACAGCCCCAACCCCTAATCCTAAACAGATATGTATAAATTGACGCAGAGGATAGTGAAATGGGTTACTCACCATTTTATCGCCCAAATGAAGCGAGGCTGATGTGACCATCACAAAGCCAATAATCAGAATACTGGTTATTGCTATCGCTAAAAACCCGTCATAATAAGTCCGCAGATCTAAAAGCGTTTTAATGCCTTCTTGAATCAACTTCATGCCGCTATCCTTCTTACCGTTTGTGCAAATATATTGCCACGCTCCTGGTAATCTTTGAATTGGTCAAAACTTGCGCACGCAGGTGATAGCAATACTGTTTCGCCTGCAATCGCCAATTCTTTTGCGACTAAAACAGCGCCTTCTAATGTTTCTGAGTTATAAATAGGAACAGTGCTTTGTAATGCGTCTTCAATAAGTTCCGCATCACGACCAAACAAAATAACCACGCGCACGTGTTGTTTAATTATTGCCGCCAATTCTGTTAGATCAGCACCTTTACAATCGCCCCCAGCGATTAAGATAACCTTTTCATCAAACGCCATTAATGCCGCAATACAAGAAGAAGGGTTCGTCGCTTTTGAATCATTAACCCAAATCACTTCATGCGCGGTAGACACAATTTGCAACCGATGCGGCAAGCCCTGATAATGCATTAACCCGCTCACTATTGATTCGATCGGCAGACCAACCGTTGTTGCCAATGCCATCGCAGCGAGCGCATTACTGGTATTGTGCTCGCCCACTAATAAAATCTTACTTCGCGCTATAACCGCTTTATTCCCATACACCAACCATTGCGTATGACTCTCCTCGCGAACGCTGAAGTCGGCCATCTTAGCAACACTAAATGTCAGTTGCTTTTGTTCAGAAGCAACCATTGCCAAGACCCTTCGATCATCTATATTGACAACACACGTTCTGGCGTGATCATAGATTTTACTCTTTACTTTTGCATACGCCTCAATATCAGAATACCGATCCATATGGTCACTGGTCACATTCAATACGACAGCTACTTGTGGCTTGAGCGCTGTCATTCTTTCTAATTGAAAACTTGATAATTCAAGAATATATAACTCTATTTCATCAGCTAATAAATCAAGTGCAGGGACGCCTAAATTCCCACCGGCAGCTACTTTTTTACCTGCGCTCTGAGCCATTACTTCAACCATGGTTGTCACTGTACTTTTTCCATTTGACCCGGTAATTGCAATCACCGGCGCGTCAGTACAATAAGCAAACAAATCAATATCACTTAATAGTTTTGCCCCTCTTGCTAAACACTGTGCAATACAGGGCTCGCGTAATGACACACCCGGGCTCACAAATAAATGGGTTACACCGATAAATTTTGAATCTGGAAAGCCGCCCGTGTAAATATCATAATCGGTAAATATTTCTTTTATTTGCGAAAAATTTAGCGGCTGCATACGACTATCAATTAGTGAAAAATTTACCCCTATATTCTTTAAAAAACGTGCGACCGAAACACCTGTAACGCCCAGACCTACAATCAAAATAGTAGCCGGTGAGGATTCAAGACCCATTTTATTAACCACACGTTGCTTCACAGTTTCTTGATTCATCATCTAAGTTTCAGTGTGGCTAATCCAATCAAAACTAAAATAACGGTAATAATCCAAAACCTGACAATCACTCTTGGCTCAGGCCAACCTTTGAGCTCAAAGTGATGATGAATAGGAGCCATCTTGAATACCCGTCTACCGGTCAACTTAAAAGAAACCACCTGTATAATGACCGACAGTGTTTCCATTACAAAAACACCACCCATAATCATTAATACAATTTCTTGACGAACGATAACCGCTAGCATGCCCAAAGCAGCCCCTAAAGCCAAAGCACCGACATCGCCCATAAACACCATGGCCGGGTAAGTGTTAAACCACAAAAAACCCAACCCAGCACCCATCAATGCTGTTGCAAAAACCACTGTCTCACCTGATTCCGGTATATAGGGTATTGCTAAATAATTAGCAAAATTTGCATGCCCTGACAAATACGCAAATATCGCCAATCCCCCCGCCACCATCACTGCTGGAAGAATAGCTAGGCCATCTAATCCATCTGTTAAATTTACGGCATTACTGGTTCCAACAATGACAAAATAAGCCAATAAAATATAGAACTCGCCCAAAGGAATAATGACTGTTTTAAAAAAGGGTACAATTAACGCAGTTTCTGCCGGAACCTGTGCCGAATAAAACAGAAAGGCTGCGGCTACAAACCCCACTACTGATTGCCCAAAATATTTCATTGATGCCGACAAACCGTCACTGTTTCCCAACTTAAGTTTCTTATAATCATCAATAAAACCAATCAAACCAAAACTCAATGTCACAAACAACAAACTCCAAATATAACGATTTCCCAGATCCGCCCACAACAACGTACTCAAGGTAATAGCAACTAATATTAAAGCCCCACCCATTGTCGGCGTCCCCGCTTTAACCAAGTGTCCTTCGGGGCCACAATCTCGAATATTCTGTCCGATCTTATACTGTGTTAATTGCCGAATCATTATGGGACCGACAATAAAAGAAATAGCTAATGCCGTTAATGCGCCCAAAATAGCTCTAAGTGTTAAGTACTGAAACACTCTAAACGTTCCATCCAATGTAATTAAGTAATCCGCTAAATATAACAACATAATCAGTTTCCACCGCCTTGCATTAAGGCATTAACTATATTCTCCATTTTCTGCATTCTTGAACCTTTCACTAAAATTGTTTCAGAACCGGTTAACTCTTTCTTTAAAGTGGCAATCATCGCTTCCTGAGTTTCAAAAAAAAAAGCCCCTTTGCCAAAAGCATCAGTCGTACTTTTAGCATCGGGGCCGATCGCTAATAAGCGCATTGCTCCCATTGACTTGATTTGCCTCCCAACTTCAATATGTAATAACCGACTCTCTTCCCCTAACTCACCCATTGCTCCTAATACAACCCAGAACCCCCCCCCGATTTCTTTAAGCACTGTAAGCGCTGCCGCCAACGATGCTGGGTTTGCATTATAAGTATCATTAATTAACAAGCCCCCACCCGGCATTACATAAGGCTCCAAGCGCCCAGGTACCGGCTTAACTTTCTCCAACCCTTTTTGTATATATTGATACTCCACGCCTAAGGCTAAAGCTACTGCGCTTGCTGCCAATACATTCTTAATATTATGATCCCCAACCAAACCGACCTTCACCTCAAATAACTCTTGCCGATACTTAATTGTGAATCGAGTCATAAATTGACCTTCAAGGAACTGTGACTTAATTGCAATGGGACTCACATCTGCCGCCGCAGACAATCCAAATGAGATCACTCTTGAATTACCTGCGCGCTCCACACAAAAATCAAAAAACGCATCGTCTTTATTTAATACCGCAATACCTGCTTTATTTAAGGATTCCAACAATTCACACTTGGTTTTAGCAACACCCTCTAAAGATTCAAACCCCTCTAAATGCGCCTCTGCAATATTAGTAATAACACCGACATCCGGCTCAGCACATTGACTTAAATAAGCAATTTCTTCAGGGTTGTTCGCCCCCATTTCAATCACCCCAAAATCATCCGCTTGATCAAGTCGTAGTAATGTTAACGGGACACCAATATCATTATTCAGATTCCCGATTGTCGCCAGTGTTGGTCCGACTTCACCCAAAATAGCAGCAATCATTTCTTTAACAGTTGTCTTGCCATTACTGCCTGTCACAGCAATTATCTTTGCCTTGTTATTTTTCCTATTAGCGTGCCCTAATTTTGCTAGCGCCTCTTGCGTATTTGCAACCACAACTTGTGGTATATTTACTTTCTGCGGAGATTCACAAATAATGGCAGAGGCCTGTAACGCCTCTGCTTTTAAAACAAAATCGTGACCATCAAACTGAGACCCTTTTATTGCCACATAACAATCGCCGGGCTTAAGTGTTCTGGTATCAATACTAATTGAATTAATTCTTATACTTGCACTGCTGCACTCCCCCCCGACAACAGCCTTTATTTGTTGAAGAGACATATTCAACATAACCTCTCCTCACCCGTGACCAATGTAGCAACTATTTTCCGGTCACTCAGTTCAATTCTTTCACCATTTAACTCTTGATATTCTTCGTGCCCCTTTCCTGCAACCACCACACAATCGCCTTTTTTGGCTTTTTCAATGGCTTCCTGTATCGCTCTACTACGGTCATAAATGACCGCTATTTTAGAATCATCACACAGCGATACTATATCGCTGACAATTTTCTGTTCGGGTTCTGACCGGGGGTTATCATTCGTAACAATCACATGATCTGCCAATTGTTCGGCAATAATCCCCATCTGGCTTCGCTTGCCCGCATCTCTATCACCACCACAGCCAAATACTAACCAGATAACACCCTCACAATGCTGTCTCACCATCAATAATAATTTTTCTAATGCATCCGGCGTATGTGCATAATCAACAACAACCGTGGGTAAAGCATTTTTGCTTTTAAACATTTCCATACGCCCTGCAATCGGTTGTATTTTTTGCACCCGAACACAGACCTCCCCGAGCGAATAACCAAGCGCTAATAATGCCGCCATCACCATAGCTACATTTTCCACATTAACATCCCCGTATAACGGCACAGTTACGACGTGACTAGCACCTCGGTACGCAACATCGAAAAACATTCCATCCAGGTTACAAGTGACAGCACTGATATTTAATACATTAATTCCATCTTGATATTTACCGTCAAAGGTAACGCCCCAAATCGCAACATTCTTAGGAATGGCGGCTAAAATAACTTCGTGGTAATTATCTCTAAAATTTACAACTGCAAAACGAATTTCAGGAACCGATAGCAATGCTAATTTAGCAGCCACATAATTATCCATATTGCTGTGATAATCTAAATGATCACGGGTAATATTCGTGATCATAACCCCATCAAAACAGACCCCTGCCACCCGTTTTTGTTGTAATCCATGCGATGAAACTTCCATCGCAACATGACGCACGCCCTGCTCCTGAAACTGGGCCAAAATTCTTTGCAACTCAATTGCGTCAGGCGTTGTGTTTTTAGTCACCGCCAAGTTATTCCCCGCACCCCACCCCAAGGTTCCTATCGAACTACTGTCTGGTAGACATTGTTGTAAGAATTGCACGCACGAGGTTTTTCCATTAGTCCCCGTAACACCAATCACACAGCACTTACTCGATGGTTCACCATAAAAACGTGCGGCAATAGAACCCATTTTCTCACTCAATTGCGGTATCTCAATTAGAACTTTTGGAGCCATTGACTTATCACAAAAACCAGTTGTATCTAGGGGGTCATAAACAATAGCAATAGCGCCCTTATTAAATGCATCTACCGCAAAGTTCAAGCCATGAGTATTAACCCCCGACACGGCAAAAAACAAATCACCGGACGTAACTTCCCGGCTGTCTAGCGACAACCCAGTAACCTGTCGATCACACGTTATTACGGCCAAACCAACCAATAAATCTGACAACCAAAAACCTAATGCTCCTTTGCGATTCGCCATCATGGCCTATAACCTTGAACGGCCAATACGAGTGGTTTTTTTTGATCCCGCTGAAAAGAAGGATCCACACCCAATATACGCATACTTCGGCTCATAACCTTCGAAAATACCGGCCCCGCAACCGCCCCCCCATAATAACCACCGACCGTTGGTTCATCAATTAATACCGCCATGACTAAGCGTGGGTCTTGCGCCGGAATCATACCTACAAAAAGAGATAAATACTGCTCGTTAGAATAACGACCATTGATAATCTTTTTAACGGTTCCTGTCTTACCGGCGACTGAATAACCCGCAACTCGTGCCTTATAAGCGGTACCATCCTTTTCTACGACATGCTCCAGCATAGCTCGAATATTACTTGCTGTTTTAGGTGTAAATACGCGCTGTGAATCTTCGTCATAGTCACGTTTAAAAAGCGTCACCGAATGTAATAAGCCATCATCTGCTAACGCTGTGTAAGCTCTTGCCAATTGTATAACTGACATAGAAACACCGTAACCAAAAGATAACGTGGCTTGTTCAAAATCATCCATATACTGATAATCAATCAAGGTCCCACTCGCCTCGCCTGGAAACCCCACACCGGCAGATTGTCCCATTCCTAAGCGGTTATAAAAACCCCACATTTCTTCTGCTGGCATTTCATTAGCAATCTTACTAACCGCAACATTGCTGGACTTTTTTAAAATATCTGTTAGCCCAAGAACACCATAGTTGCGAAAATCACGCACTACATTTCTACCAATACGATAAAAACCCGGGGATGTATCCACGACATCATTAGCGCTGACATAACCCCCATCCAATGCACTCGCAATCACGAATGGCTTTACTGTTGACCCAGGCTCAAAAACATCAGTCATTGCACGATTACGATAGCGATATCCTTGTAAGTCACCTCTATCATTGGGGTTAAAACTCGGCTGATTAACTACGGCTAAAACCTCTCCTGTTTTAGCATCTAACATCACTAATGATCCAGAACTGGCTTGGTGTGATTTTACTGCTAACTTAAGTTCCCGATACGCTAAATATTGAAGACGACTATCTATGCTTATTTGCAGATCTCTCCCTGGTACCGGACTGCTTATTTCTTCGATATCCGCAATGATATTTTTCTTACCATCGCGCATGACTCGTTTCTTACCCTGTACCCCCCTCAACACATCATCAAAGGCTAATTCAAGCCCTTCTTGACCAGCATCATCAATATTAGTAAAACCCAATAGATGACCTGTTATTTCACCTGAAGGATAAAACCGTTTGAATTCCCGATCTAAATGCACCCCAGTTATCTTCAAGGCTTTTACTTGCGCAGCGACAACAGGGCTGACATGCCTTTTTAAAAAAACAAAATGTTTATCGGCATTTTTCTCAATAATTTTTGTGAACTTTCCGTGAGGCATCTTAAGAAGATTTTCAAGACCGGTAATGTGTTGTGAAGCAACATCACTGACTTGCTTTGGATTTACCCAAACAGATTTCACAGGTGTGCTTATCGCAAGAGGCTCTCCATTCCTATCAACAATCTTTCCTCTATACGCTGAAACATTCACATCAACAATATGTCTGATATCACCCTGATGCTTTAAAAAATCTTTTTCTAACACCTGAAGAAAAATTGCTTTGCCAAGTAGCATTAACATCCCACAAAACATGACCGTACAAAGAAACTGTCGTCTTTGTTCAGACCCTGTTTTACGCTCTGTTTTTTGATAGCTTGAAATCATTACTGTTTTATATAAATAATCTCATTATATTTTGGCGTCACAAGATTCAACCTTGAATACGCCTGACCTTCAATACGACTGTGTTCCGATAATGTCATTAATTCTAATTGCAACTGCCCCCACTCTGTTTCATACCGATCCAGACTAACTTTGAGACGCTGCATTTCAATAAATAACGTTCGCGCCTGATATTGGTTATAAACAACACCTACAGCTGACCCTAGAAACACAACGATTAACAAAACCCTTGTTAAAATCATGTTCTCACCCTAACCGCTCAGCCATACGTAATACTGCACTTCTTGAGCGAGGGTTTCGCATCACTTCCTCATCACTCGCTTTAATAGCTTTACTGACTTTCTTAAACGCTATTTGACTACTGTCAACCTCTAGAAGTCTTCGTGACAAAGGCATATATTTTCCTCGGGACTGATCACGAATAAAGCGCTTTACAATTCTATCTTCCAACGAATGGAATGAAATAACCATTAAAATGCCACCCGGTTTCAACACATCAATTGATTGTTGAAGCACCTGCTTTAACTGCTCTAACTCCTGATTTATTTCGATCCTGATTGCTTGAAAACTACGTGTGGCTGGATGTTTATGTTTTTCCCTCACAGGAATAGCCGTCTCAATCAAGTTGGCTAATTGCCGGGTTGTCTGTAACGGCTCAACACTCCGCTCCTTAATAATCGCTGTTGCAATTCTTCGTGCAAACCGCTCTTCACCATAACCCCTAAGTACAGAAATCAATGTCTTTTCATCAACGACTGCCAACCACTCGGCTGCGCTAATCCCCACACTCGTATCCATACGCATATCCAAAGGGCCATCCCTCATAAAGCTAAAGCCACGAGAAGAGTCATCCAACTGTGGTGATGACATACCGAGATCTAACAGCATTCCATCGACCTGTCGCTCCCAGCCTTGCACAGAAACTGATTGTTCCAACAATGAAAAGCCCTGATGATGCAAACTAAAGCGATGATCTAACAATAACTGTTGTGCATTCTCCGAAGCGATTGCCATCGGATCTCTATCCAGCGCAAGTAAACCCCCGTTGTCACCTAACGCTGCTAAAATGCGTTGACTGTGCCCACCTCGACCAAAAGTACAATCTAAGTATTTACCATCCTTCTTAATGTTAAGGCCCTGTATACACTCTTCAAGCATCACCGGTAAATGTTCAGCCACGCCAACACCCGCCCTTATTAAATTAAAAAGAAATTGATGCCAGTTCTTCCGTGGCATTGTCCTCATCACTTAACAGCCATTCACTTTCCTTGGCTGCCCAAATCGACTCATTCCAAATTTCAAATTTATTTAATTGCCCCAATAGAACAACTTGCTTTTCTAATTTCGCAAAACTTCTTAAATTTTCTGATAACAAAAGTCGCCCCTGACCATCCATTTCACATTCAGTCGCATAACCAATAACAAAGCGCCTCAATCTTCCAGCCATTTTATTTAATGTTGGTAATTTACTGATTTTTTCTTCCAAAGACTCCCATTCAGGGAGCGGATAAAGCCATAAACATCCCGTTTCACCCGAACCTGTTTCATCGACAGCAACCGTTACTACCAGTTGGCCTGAACAACAATCAGAAAGTTCTGCACGATAACGCGTCGGGATTGCTAATCGTCCCTTCGCATCCATACTGATTGAACTAACACCTCGAAACAAAAAACACCCCAAATTATCCTAAAAAAACCACTATTTACCACTTCTACCCACTTAACGGGCACTATAGGACTCTCATTTGAGATAGTCAAGTGTGTTAATAGGTTTTTTTCCTTTAGTGACAATGACTTAGCTTACCTGTTGCCACAATTATTTTAAAACAAGCAGAAGGGCCCAGAAAAAACAGATGTTTTTTTATAGGACTATACAAAAAAGTTAATGTTAAATCGAGGAATGTGCTTTGAAACTCAAAGGCTCAGGGCGTTTAACACGACTCGTTAAACACAGCCTTTAAGCTTTAATTTTTAGTCTAAATTTTGGACTTAAAACTGCTGGAAAAAAAGAACTGCGCAGTTCAAAGGGACGAAATTAAAAAAGAGCCGGCCTATAAGCCGGGTTCTGTCTAGAACAGTCATTCATCTAGGCAACAAGTCACCTCATTGCTCAAGCAATCTACCCAAGAATCATGCGGGCCGCATGTCTGACAGAAGTCAATATTCTTCTATTTGATCTTGCTCCGGGATGGGGTTTACCCTGCCATCGCTGTTACCAGCAATGCGGTGCGCTCTTACCACACCATTTCACCCTTACCTCATGTAAACATTAAGGCGGTATATTTTCTGTGGCACTTTCCGTAGACTTGCGTCCCCCAGGTGTTACCTGGCACCCTGCCCTTTGGAGCCCGGACTTTCCTCTACCTCCTTAAATTAAGGAAATAGCGACTGCTCAGCCGGCTCATCAGGTAACTATACCATAATTGACTCTTATTTTTATCGCCTAAAAGCCTCACTATAAAGAAAAAATTACTCGTTCTTTGTCTGCGTAATCCGCAAAGCCTCACGATACAGCAACTTCTTGCTGGCTGCTGTTATTTCCACAGCCAAAGCCACTGCTTCTTTCACCGTTTGTTTTTTCAACAAAACAGTCAGAACCCGCAGTTGCTCCGCCGATATTTCACTTACCTTCTTCACAGTACAACCTTCCACGATAACAACAAATTCGCCTTTACGCATATTCTCATCATTTTCAACTAAACGTAACACCTCATGAATCGGTGCGTAAACAATAGTTTCATAAATTTTAGTCATTTCTCGCGCTATCGCTATTTTTCTCTCGGTTGGGAAAATAGTGGCTAAATCTTGCAAGCAAGCTAAAATACGGTGACTGGATTCATAAAAAATCCAAGTATTACTATCATTCAATTTTTCAGTAAATAAAGCTCTTCGAGACGCTGCCGTCCGCCCTAAAAAACCTTCAAAACTAAAACGACTCACGGCTACACCGGAAACCGACAATGCCGCCACCAAAGCACAAGCCCCCGGGACAGGCGACACAACAATACCCGCCTCTTTAGCCAACCGCACGAGTGGTAAACCAGGATCACTAATCAACGGCGTACCGGCATCAGAAATAAGCGCAATACTCATCCCAGAACTTAACTGCTTAACTAACGCAGGCGCCTTAAATTCTTCATTGTGATCATGCACTGAAATCAATTTATTCTGTATCCCATAATGTTGCATCAACAACCGGGCTCGTCGCGTATCCTCCGCAGCAATACAATCAACTGAACGCAATACTTCAACAGCTCGGTAACTAAAATCCGCTAAATTACCTATTGGTGTCGCAACAATATATAGTCTATTATCCAAGCTAGCCACTCAACCCTCTTTTAAGCCAAACATCCAATGAAATACCTCACCCTCTGTTTTTTTACTGCAATTCTTATGAGCCTGATAACCGGTTGCAGTAAAAACATACACAAAAATAATTTAACCACCCAGAAAACTGAAACCGCAGAACACTTAGTTAACCACGGTCAATTCCAGGCGGCTGCAAAAATCTATCAAAAATTAGCTGAGAAAAGAAGCCCTCTACAAGACCTTTTCCGTTTTAAAACAATTAACGCTTTAGTTAAAGCAAACGACTTTTCAAGCACCTTAATTTACGCAAAAAATATCAACCCAGAGTATCTTAATCAAGGCCAGCGTTTATATCTTAATTTTCTTTTTGCACAAATAAATTTACATTACCATGCAGCCGAAAATGCACTCAAACAACTGTCACGACTATCGCCCCAACAACTTACCCCTGAAGACCGAATAATCTACCAACGCTGCTTAGCACAGGGCTATACACTCACCGGCCAACGCGTCAAAAGCGTACGCGCCCAACTCGCACTCATTCCACTACTTTCGGCGACCGACCAACGACTAACCCTCTCCATTATCATGGAAACCCTGCAACACCTACCCCGTGAAGAACTAGACCGTCTCGAATCAAGTAATCTTAGCGACTGGGTCTCACTCACTAAAATATTACGTAAAACTATTCGAAGAACACCCAGTTCAGAGCAAGAAATCACACACTGGTTAGAACAACATCCACAACTACCCATCACCCAGGAACTGCTTAATACCTACTTAAACCATGGCATGAACCCTATACCCCCTACACATTCGATTGCATTAATACTTCCCAATAGCGGCCCCCACAGCCAACAAGCGAATGCTATCAAAGCAGGATTCCTCGCCGCCTACTATTATAACAACACTGCTGACCGAGCCGTTATACAGTTTTACGACAGCGCAGAGAACGATTCCAGACAACTTTACCAACAAGCTGTTAATAACGGCGCAGACCTCATTATTGGCCCCCTAGAAAAACAAAATATTTTACAACTCACCAAAATAAAAACGTTAAAAGTACCCGTCTTGGCACTTAATCAAATTGATAATCTCGCTAAGAAAAATCTCTACCAGTTAAGCCTCTCCCCGGTAGATGATATTTTTC
>JYMV01036747.1_pt1 | contig 20806 bp, 17 predicted proteins | sample 338911 | NCBI WGS metagenome assembly JYMV01 (sample SAMN03354496, study PRJNA234377) | hydrothermal vent metagenome | biome: Deep sea; feature: Hydrothermal plumes at the Eastern Lau Spreading Center, Western Pacific Ocean; material: Seawater | place: Tonga | collected 2009 | depth 2000 m m
GTGCTTAGAATTAGCAAGTATCTTGACGATGTTAAAGAAGTTATGTTTCATCGAGAATATAGAACATGTACCGGCAATTATAAAGGGATAAAGATTTCTGCTACCTCCACTGGAATTGGGTGTCCATCAGCAGCAATAGCTGTAGAGGAGTTAGCAAATATAGGTGCTACTCACTTCATTCGAGTTGGAAGCACTGGCGCGCTACAATCACATATCAATGTTGGTGACATCATAATAAATACAGCCTCCATGCGTAACGAAGGAACAACTAGATTTTACGTTGATGATGGCTTTCCCGCTGTGGCCGACCATTTTCTCACTCATGCGTTAATACAAGCAGGCATGGAACTACAAAACGAAAAACAATTTGGATTTCACATAGGTCTAAATGCTAGTGATGACGCGTTTTATGGAGAAACACCGAAATGGATAGAGATGCTATCAAGGCACAAATTGTTAAACGTAGAGATGGAAAGTGCAGCAATATTCTCTATAGCCCACATGCGGGACTTAAAAGCAGCTATGGTATGTGGAGTTTCTGCCAATCTTGTAGGGTTACGCAACTCTGTTGATATAGATTATGAAGGTGAAAATACTGCTCTTATTAATGCTTGGGAAGACGCAATCTCTATAGCACTTGAGGGAATATATAGATACGAAACAAATAATAGATAGGAGTAAATTCTATTTCTACCAACCAACCATTCTTCGCGCCTACAGCACCGCCCAAGGTAGTTAGTCTACCCAAATGTAATATTCACACGCATCTTGAAGGATCAGTACGGCCTAGTACATTTATGGATCTAGCAGTGACACATGGAATCGAAAGCAAGAAATCCATAGATGCTGTATCAATGGCTATGCAAGTAACTGGTGATGAAAGAAACCTGGTCGATTATCTTAAGAAGATCAGTTATGGATATCGAGTATTTCTGGACAAGCACTCCGTGCAGCGTATAGCTTATGAAGCTGCAGAAGATGCTGCTTTAGATGGAGTGGTATACCTAGAATTGAGAGCAGGACCTATTACTCATAGCCATACAAGTTTTTCTGCAGAACAGGTAATAGAAAGCATGCTGCTAGGATTGCGTCAAGCGGAACACAAGTACGATATAGTATGTCGATTGATAGTTTCTGCCCTTAGGCATCACGATCCGAAAGTAAATGTGCAGCTAGCACATATAGCACTGGAGTTCAAGCAGCATGGAGTGGTGGGTTTTGACCTGGCTGGAGATGAAGCAGGATATCCAGCCCAACCACATGCTGAAGCATTTAAGATTGCTAGAAATGGTGGCTTGGGAATTACAGTACATGCGGGAGAAGCCGGAGGAGCAGAGAATGTACTGTATGCTGTTGAAAAACTCAAGGCTACTAGAATAGGGCATGGGATTAGAAGCATAGAATCCCCAAGCCTAATGGACTTACTTAGGCAGCGCAACGTCCTGCTTGAGTTATGTCCAACCAGTAACGTCCACACAAAAACTGTTAATAACATCAAAGACCATCCTGTAGACAAATTCTACGACCAAGAAATTCCTATTTCTATAGGAGACGATGACCCTATAACCTCTAGAACCACGGTGTCTCAAGAATTAACCATATTAGAGAACAGTTTCGGTTTCAAACTTATTGATCTTAAGAATATTCAAAGAATGAGTATAGAATCCGCTTTTATTACTGACCCAAAACTTAAGGCCAAGCTGTTGAAAATAGTATCTAACCCTTAACAACTGTCAATTTTAGTCAGCCAGAGGCAAAACATATGAAGAACAAAACTAGAGACAATTTAGCTTTTGCTAGTAAGGCAGTATATTATGATCCCGACACGAAGACAAAGTCCATTAATGCTCCTTTGTATCTGTCTAACAATTTTCAGTATGACGAGGAAATCTACCAAAACATAGTCAAAGGAGCACGAATTACAGAAAATATATATGGTAGATGTGGAAATCCAAATGAAACTCTACTGCAAGAACAAGTAGCTTTGCTTGAAAACGCTGATGGCTGTCTTGCTCTAGCATCAGGCATGGCAGCTGTTGCAACTACTTGCTTGGCACTGCTTCGTCCTGGTGACCATATCGTATCTGATTGGACCACTTATAGCTCTACACACGAAATGTTCGATCACATACTCACAGATTTTGGCATTGAAACCACATTCGTTGACTGTAATGACATAACTGCAGTAGAAGCATCAATAACAGACAAGACCAAAATCATCTATTTCGAAACAATAGCTAATCCAAACATGCGAGTAACCGAAATACCACCCCTCGTGCAGTTAGCTCGTGACAACAACGTACTGGTAATCTGTGACAACACATTTGCCAGCCCATATGTAATGCGTCCACTGGATTGGGGTGTGGATATAGTGGTGGAAAGTGCAACCAAATTTATGGGGGGACACAATGATGTCTTAGGGGGTATCATAGCCATTAAACAAACGAACCTACCGGATGATTTTCTGCACGACTTACGCTGGAGCACTCATGTGAAACTAGGTGGTGTTCTGTCACCATTTAACGCATGGATGCTTCTACGTGGACTACAAACACTACCTGTAAGATTAGAGAGGCAATGTGAAACAGCCATGAAGCTGGCCAATTATCTGGAAAATCATCCGGCAGTTCAAAGAGTACATTACCCTGGCCTGACTTCCCATCCTAATCATGAGATAGCCAAGAAACAAATGCCCAACTATGGTGCTATGCTTACTTTTGAGGTTACAGACGGTCAATCAGCAATCAAAGTGTGTGGTAATCTGGAATTATGTGCATTTGCGGCAAGTTTAGGGAGTGTACGAACAATTACTCAGATACCTGCCACTATGGCTTTTCTAGACATACCAAAAGTTGAAAGAGAAAAAATGAACATACAGGATGGAATGGTCCGAGTGTCAGTGGGTTTAGAAGACCCAAATGACATTATCTATGATATTGACCAGGCACTTAGTCAAATAGATACCCACAAACAATCTTAACCTACAGTCTATTTAGCTCATAGAATGTATAATCGGATAATAGGAAATAAAAGTACATGAAAACTATCTCGTCTGACAAACTAAATACTGATCAGCACAATCTAATTGAAGCTGCCATAGCTGCAACAGACACAGCATATGTACCGTACTCAGGCTACCATGTTGGCGCTGCTGTGCTTACTCGCAGCGGATCGGTCTTTGCATCATCCAACGTAGAAAACGTTGCTTACGGACCAACAATATGTGCTGAGAGAATGGCTATCGGCAAAGCAAACTCGTCCGGAGCACGTGACATTATAGCAATAGCAATTAGCTCACGCTCTGATAACTTCGAGAAAAATGAGATTGCTTGTGGCCCTTGTGGTAGTTGTCGTCAGGTAATTTATGAAATGGCGCAAGTGTCTGGATGTGACATTGAGGTCATCGGTTCTACTACAGACAAAGATCACATTGCAGTCTCAACCATCGAACAATTACTGCCTTTGCGCAAAAAGGAGTATAGATCGGTGGAGCTTATCTCTTCAGACAACCTCAATCCAGATCAGCACAATCTAATTGAAGCTGCCATAGCTGCAGCTGACACAGCATACAACCCATACTCAGGCTACTTTGTAGGCGCTGCTGTACTTACCCGCAGTGGATCGGTCTTTGCAGCATCCAACGTGGAAAACGCTGCTTACGGATCAACAATATGTGCCGAGAGAATGGCTATCGGCAAAGCAAACTCGTCCGGAGCACGTGACATTATAGCAATAGCAATTAGCTCACGCTCTGATAGCTTTGAGAAAAATGAGGTCACCTCAGACCCATGCGGTACTTGTCGTCAGGTAATTTATGAAATGGCGCAAGTGTCTGGATGTGACATTGAAGTGATTATGTCTGACAAGAATAAAGATAATATTGCTATTAAATCCATTGAGCAATTATTACCTTATGCTTTTGGGCCTACTCAACTACATATTGATATTGCCAAAGGTAATCCGTAAGCTATAGCCATGCGGATATTCATATAGGTTAGTAGCATGGGATCCGATTCCAATATAAATCTATCAAAACTATATCATATTGGTTGTCGCCGAGGAGAAGTCGGGCGCTATGTGCTATTACCTGGAGACCCAGGTCGAGTACCTATGATAGCGAAACTTCTTGATAACGCCAAAGAAGTTGCTCATAACCGTGAGTATCTTACCTATACAGGCACTCTATTAGGCGAAAAGGTATCGGTCACTTCAACTGGAATGGGTTGTCCTTCTACTGCAATTGCAGTAGAAGAATTAGCAATTGCTGGTGCAGACACTTTTGTTAGAGTGGGCACATCCGGTCCTATGCAAGATTTCATAGAAGCTGGTGACCTATTAATTGCATGGGGTGCTATTCGTGATGAATATACATCCAAACAGTATATTCCACCAGAATATCCAGCGGTGGCTGACTTGGAAGTAACACTAGCTCTTAGACAAGCTGCCCGCAATCGCAATATCCGACACCACGTTGGACTAACTCAATCCAAAGATTCTTTCTATGGTCAACACGAACCAGAAAGAATGCCTGTCGCTAGACAACTTCAAGACCGATGGCAAGCATGGATAGCAGGAGGCACTCTTTGCTCGGAAATGGAGGCTTCTACTATTTTTGTAATAACTCGAATACTGAACTGTCGTTCAGGCGGTATCATGACTTCTGGTCATGATCTAACCCATCTATTGGTAACAGCTGTAGATGGGTTAAAGATACTGATTGAGCAAGATAGTACACGGAGGTAATTTTGACATTTCTAGAAGATTGTATTGAATTTGCTGGTCCAGCCTGGAAAAGATATGTTCACCATCCATGGATCGAAGCGCTGTTTGGCGGCACACTACAGGAAGACAAGTTTCGCTATTGGTTAATCCAAGATTTACCCTATATAGGTGAAAACGTGTCAGACGTAGCATTCACCAAGGTACCACCACACAACCCTTGGGTAAGACTACAAAGAGAGTACGGTATACGTGCAACTGAGTCACGAGTTGAACTCAGAATGCTAGAAGATTATGACGAGTTTGCATTAACACGCTGGGCTGCTAGACCGCGTAGAGAAGCATTCGTAAACTTTTTTGTCCGAGCATTTTACGAGGGTACATTTGGTGATATTTGTTGCGCTGTGTATCCATGCTACTGTTTTCACGATACATTCGGCGTAAGGTTTGAAAAGGAAAATCCAAGCAACTTGTCTGAATTACAACGAGATTGGCTAGAACAATGGCAAGATCCATTTTATAGGGATCTACAAAATGCTACCAAAGATGGAATAAACGAATATGGCGCCGCTAGTACTGAATACGAACGCGAGAAGATGCGCTGGTTGTTCCTCAGGGCAACCCAACACCAAATTGCAACATTTGATGCATCCTGGACAACGTCTGATCCTTGGCCCGGTGAAGGCAAAGAAATAGGAATACTAGCTGGTAAAGCCAACTAGTACATTTGTTGACAATTCATGAAAACAACAATATGTAAATTTGCAATAATCATCAGGATATTATTAAAATGACGCAGTCTAATTCAACATTACAATACCATATCAAGATGAGCAGCGGAGACATAGGTAGATATGTTCTCCTTCCGGGTGATCCAGGCAGAGTCCCGCTTATTGCCTCTTTTCTTGATAACGCACAGCTAGTGGCAGAAAATAGAGAACATAGAACGTATACCGGGAGTGTCCAGGGTACACAAGTATCAGTCACTTCTACAGGTATAGGAGGACCCTCGACAGCAATAGCGGTAGAGGAATTAGCCAAACTTGGGGCTGACACTTTTATTAGAGTAGGCACCTCAGGCATGATGCAAGACTTCATAAAACCCGGTAATTTAATAGTTGTCTCTGGAGCAGTCCGTGATGAAGGTACTGCGCTACATTACATGCCAATAGATTTCCCTGCTATTGCAGATCTCGATGTTGTAGAGTGCCTTCGACAAGCTTGTGAAACCACAAGGGTAACCTACCATGTAGGTTTGTCACACTCCAAGGATTCATTTTATGGAGAAGTTGAACCAGATAGGATGCCCATAAGTCGGACACTAAAGCATCGGTGGGATGCCTGGGTACAGGCTGGAGTACTATGTTCAGAGATGGAAGCAGCTGCGTTATTTGTTCTAGCAAGTACACTAGGTAAACGTGCTGGAGGTATTATGGTTGCTGGTGGAAGCCACGATGGTCTCGATCCGCTGTGTAAGACTGCTGTTGAAAGTATACGTATGTTGATTGATCTTGATAATGTTTCATAGGCAAATCACTGTATCAATTTAGAATTATTCTCGTACTATGTGCATACCAGCACAAATCTAGGGAGGTGTAAGGGCAATATGGATTCTGATAGGAAGTGGATGGCAGAGGCAATATCTGAGGCAAAGAAAAGTCGCGAGTCCGGTGGAATCCCGATAGGCTCTGTGTTGGTTTCACAAGGCACAATTATAGGAAGAGGACATAATCAGCGTGTACAAAAAAACAATCCGATCTTACATGCGGAGATGGTAACTATTCAAGATGCTGGCCGACTTCGTGCGAATGTTTACGCACAATCCACAATGTATACTTCCTTATCCCCTTGCACAATGTGCGCTGGTACTATTGTCCTATATAAAATACCGAGGGTTGTGGTTGGTGAAAATAGAACGGTAAAGAACTTAACCCTTTGTGAAGACTGGCTAGTTGAACAAGGAGTAGAAGTTATAAACATGGATTTGCAAGAATGTGTGGATATCATGAATGACTTCATCAAGGAGTGTCCTGAGGTATGGGATGAAGATGTAGGAGTATAGCAACGCGACTATTCAAGGAGAAATAAAATTATTTCGTTTGCTCACAATCTAATTGCTCAGGCAGAACCATATATGAAATCCCAAATAACTAAACCTTTCCTACTTGGTTTGGTTAAAGGTGATTTGCCGACTGAATGCTTCCAATATTGGCTTAGGGTCGATTATCCTTATCTGCACAATTTTGTAAAAGTATGTGCCCTCGGAATGGTTAAAGCTAACTCATCAGAAGATGTAGCTGTTATGCTGGATCACGTACAAAGCGTACAAGAAGAGATGGGTGATCACGAGAAACATGCCAAAGAATTAGGTATGTCTAGAGAAGACTTACTATCCTACCCAATGGGCCCACTTAAGTACTCTTACACTCGCCATCAACTTGCAACCGCTTACCAGGGATCACTTGGAGACACTCAAGCTGCTATCTTAGCTTGTCAGTGGGGTTATGGTGAAGCCGTACGAAGACTGCTCGCTGAGCATACCTTACAAGATAACAACCCGTACGCAGAATGGTGGAAATTTCACAGTGATCCTGGACATCGTGAGGGACTTGATAAAGCTTTGGATTTACTGGACAGGCAGGCCGCCAAAAGCACTGAACATCAAAGGCAAATTATGTCTGATGTTTTTATGATTAGTGTTCAACACGAGACTATGTTGTGGGACGAATATTACAACATGACGGAATGGGAAACTTATCCAATAGAATGAGGACCAGTCGTATAAAGTGCTTCATCAGTTTATTGGATATACATCATTCAGGTTTCAGCACTAACACGTCTCCACTGATATTGGCGCGCCCGAAACTCATAGGCAAATATTCCACTGCCTGATGCCTTTCAATTAGATCATCGTAATGCTCACTGAGAACATTTCCTGACTGCCCAGTAGTGTGCATGAATAAGCTGTTACTCCAATCACTCAAATCTACTATTTGCCGATAACTAGGCACGTATATTTGTTTATATGGATCTGAGAACTTATAGGGCCCAACATTAACGGTATATGGGCCCCCACCATTTTGGATTTCACGCTGAAACAATATACGTAATGCCCAAACTTCACTAAAAGGATTATGGGGGTAGATGGTCTCATGTAATTTGCCCCACCTCCATTTATCTACGTTCTGGCCTGTAGATATCAAAGGAACATTACCTTTGAATGTCTCCTCTAGGAACTCAATAGCACGATCTAGAGCAATGGTAGCAGCATCTACACAGCTTTCATAAGGAATAGTGAGAACGTTATCACACCAAGGGCTATCCGGATCTTCCAACACGGTAATTAGAAACGATGCATGTTTCCGGTCAGCAAACTGTTCATACACGTCGCCTCGCAATTCATCTTCAAATATGACCATACCAAGCTGATGAAACCATGTAGCATAAATTGTTGCAGCTACACTTTCGCGACTCATTTTACCATCCCAAGTAACAACATAGTCAAGTGCAGCAGCATGGAGTTCTCCCTCTGGTTCAATAGACTGCAGGTATGGCAGCAACTCTATCGCTTGTCTACTTGTTTGATCACCCTGCACGGCTATCATATCTTCAATTGAGATTTTGCTACCTCCCTCAGTAAATTGGTTGATTAGTTCTTCTATTCGCTCAGCTCTATATCGAGGAGCCCAATTGCTTGAAATAAAGAATGGGTAACTATCTGAAACAACTTTGTTGTTGGCTGTAACTATATATCCTTCTTCTGGATTATAAGATTGAGGTAACTGATCGAATGGTATCCATCCTTCCCACTCATAATCACTACTCCATCCTGGAACTGGAACAGTACCATTACCTTTCGCTCGTACAGGTATCCGACCAGGACCAAAATAGCCAATGTTCCCTCTCTGGTCAGCAAAAACCATATTTTGACTAGGAGCTACATAATAGCGCAAAGCATCAGTAAATTCGTTCCAGTCAGTAGCATAAGCCATTTTCAAAAACGCATCAGCAGTTGTGTCTCCAGGATCAAGTGCAGTCCAACGCATTGCAAGTGGAGTTCCTGCATTGTCCGATACGTCGCTAATTAGTGGACCGTGACGAGTGCTTCTAGCAGCATACAATAAGGATTCTTCAGCATCCTTAACTATGATCTCCTCTGACACTACAATCATATCCTCCCATTCCCCATCAATCTCATACTGGTTTGGATTACTAGGATTAATCCGCTCTACATACAAATCTTGTACATCTGGACCCAGATTGGTTAGACCCCACGCTATGTGTTCATTATGACCAATAACAATTATTGGCATTCCCAACAAAGTTGCACCTGTCGCGTGTAACTTGTCTCCCTGCAGTTCAACCAAATACCAAACAGATGGAATCTGAGTACCTAGGTGAGGATCATTAGCAAGTAATGGGTTCCCGCTTTCTGTCAGGTCACCAGAAACTACCCAACTATTACTACCAACATCTTTGTTACCCATACGCAACATTTGCTGCATAGTGGAATCCACGCCCAACAATGTGTTGGCTATATCACTAGGAACAATAGTAGTTGCTTCGGATGGATATCCAGGCACAAGTTCATCAGCACGCTCTCTACCAACAGCAGATTCCAATAGCGATCGCAGCAGCTCATCTTCCCAGTTTCCACCCAAATCCCACATCATCATTTTCGACCATACCAACGAATCATATACTGTCCAAGGCTCAGGTTCAACACCCAAAATCAGAAACTCCGGAGGTAGAGTATGTCCCTCATCAATCCACGCATTAATACCAGAAACATACGCTTCCAAAGCAGCCTTACTATCATTAGTCAGAAAATCCCAAGTCTGCTTAGCTGCGCGATATGTACCCAAGGTTCGCAGAAACTTGTCAATATCTAGTGTGGATTCTCCTAATATTTCACTTAATCGCCCTGAACCAACGCGACGATTAAACTCAAGCTGCCATAAACGATCTTGCGCGTGCACAAATCCTAAGGCAAAATATGCATCATTATCGGTAGAAGCGAATATATGCGGGACGCTATCTGCATCCCGCACAATCTCTACCTGCCCATCGAGTCCCGGTATTACTATCGTACCCTTAGTATTTGGCAGACTGCTACGTAAATATAAATAACTTGCTCCAATCAGCAGAATGCTTGTCCCTGTTATTATGCTAATGCGCTTTCTTATTACTGTATTCTTTGTCATGTCTGTATTCTTTGTCATGTCTGTATTCTTTGTCATGTCTAGTTACCCTATCTTAAACGCAGTATAAAGCTCACCATCGTCATAGTCAAATCAGCATTGGCCTTACTCATGGCTTGACAACTAGCATCAATTTGAGATAATCGCCATACAACATAATATATGGCCAAGACAGAGCAAAGTACGCTAGGTAACTACTGACTGATAAAAAAGTAGTCTGAAGGATACTAGAAAGTATTACTGGCGGAATTTCACTCTCGAGCCGCACTGGGGAACACTATTCATATAACAAAAGACTTGGTAATTATCCAGTGCCGCGACCCACGCGTTAGCAGGGAACGAAAACCGACAATCGGACAATCAAGTTGGTCTTGATAAGGACAGACCAAACAGGGTGGTACCGCGGGACTAATTTAGCCCCGTCCCTTTTTCTGGGGCGGGTTTTGTATTTTATTAGTTCTTATGGCTGGACATAATGTTGTGGAGGCATAAATGCTTGAATCACTAGGTACAATCAAAAAACTGGCTCTTTCAGAACTCCAAAAAGCGAGCAATATGGAAGCAGTAAGTTTGTGGTATTCAACACACCTAGGTAAGAGCAGCCAATTAATAAAGTCGTTAAGAAATGTAGGCAATATGCCACCCAAGGACCGACCTATTATTGGTAAGCATGCTAATGAAATCCGCAACACTCTCGAAAAGGCTTACAAAGATCGAATAGATGATTTAACCAAAGTCATTCAATCGTCTATCAATAAAGACATAAGTTTAGACGTCACTCTACCAGGGAGGCCTTTTAATCGCGGTCGATTGCATATAGCTACTCAAACTTTGCGCAGAATATACGCTATATGGGCTGACATGGGTTTTCAAATTTATCGATCCAGGGAAGTAGAAACAGACGAATTCAACTTCGAGCTTTTAAATATACCGCTTCATCATCCTGCCCGAGATATGTGGGATACTTTCCACACAAAGAGTCCTGGAATTATATTGCGCACACATACCTCACCAGGTCAGATACACGCCATGCGGGCAAATGCTCCTGACCCTATAAGAGTCATACTGCCAGGAATGTGTTACCGATACGAACAAATCACCACACGATCAGAAATCCAATTCAACCAAGTAGAAGGGCTTGCAATCGGCACAAACATACGCTTCACAGATCTGAAGGGTAGTCTCTCAGATTTCGCACGTCGCATGTTTGGTACGAACACGCGCACCCGCTTTCGGGCATCACATTTCCCATTTACTGAACCAAGTGCCGAAATGGATGTTGAGTGTTTCTTGTGTTCTGGACAGGGTTGCAGAGTGTGTAAGAATACAGGCTGGCTGGAAATACTAGGTTGCGGAATGGTACATCCCGCAGTGCTAACTAACGGAGGTTACGCGCCTAGCAAATACACAGGATTTGCCTTTGGTATGGGTCCTGAACGTATCGCTATGCTTAAATACGGCATCGATGATATTCGTCACTTTTGGGGAAACGATTTGCGATTCTTGGAACAATTTTAGACTCACATAATTATATTAATAGACATTAGAAGGCTACAATACCATGTATAAAACAATTCACTTGCTAGCCAAATACAGTAAGAACAACCAACAATGAAAGTCCCTTTAAGTTGGCTCAAAGAATACATTGAAATCAGTCTTGATCTACACGAGATTGCTAACCTCCTAACATTTGCAGGATTAGAGGTCGAATCAATACATTTTATTGGTCTACCACAGCCAAATCAACACCAATCCCAGACAAGAATAACCGGTTTTGAATGGAGTCGAGACCATATTATTGTGGCTGAGATCACTAAAGTTGAACATCATCCAAACGCTGACCGACTGGTTCTGGCACAACTTTACGATGGTCAACAGGTACACACCGTACTCACAGGTGCTCCCAACCTCTTTGAGTACAAAGGCAAAGGTGAGCTATCTCAACCCCTAAAGGTAGCCTACGCACGTGAAGGTGCTCAGCTCTATGATGGGCATAATTCTGGCCAAGAACTAATTAGAATAAAGCGCAAGAAAATCAGAGGGGTCGAATCTTACTCAATGGTATGCTCTGAGAAAGAGCTTGGTATATCTGATGAACATGAAGGAGTCATTATATTTGATGACGAAGCACCAGCAGCTGGAACACCACTAGTTGACTACATTGGGGACGCTATATTAGATATCGCAATTACACCTAACATGGCTCGTAACGCAAGTGTGTTGGGTATCGCCAGAGAGCTAGGAGCTCTTACAAAAACTCCAATACATCCTCCAGCAACAAATATGACAAGAAACCCATCAAAAACATCAGCAATTAAAATGCCAAAGATAGAAATTGGAGAGCCTGAATTGAATCCACGGTTTACCGCAACTCTAATTGAAAACATCAAGATTATACCTTCACCCTACTGGATGCAACTTCGGCTGCGAATGTCTGGGATGCGTCCAATCAACAATGTGGTTGATACAACCAACTATGTTATGCTAGAAATGGGTCAACCACTCCATGCATTTGATTACGATGTGCTCTGTACCCGCTCAGAAACCAAAGTTCCGATTATAACTACAAGACTCCCAAAGTCCGGAGAGAAAATTGAGACCTTGGACGGAGTTACTCGTACTCTTGATAATTTCACGATCTTGGTAACAGACAGTACTGGAGCTTTATCTATCGGCGGAATTATGGGAGGTGGTAACTCAGAAGTATCTAACAGTACAACAACAGTCCTTCTCGAAGCTGCTAGTTGGGATTTAATCAATATCCGTAAAACAGTCACATCGCAGCAGTTACAATCATCACAAGCAGGATATAGATTTAGTCGCGGAGTAAGTCCTGGAATAGCTGCTAGATCCAATTGCCGAGCGGCCGAAATGATTCGATTGCTCGGAGATGGAATAATTTCCCACAACATCACAGACGAGTACCCACGCCACCATGTGCCAAATACTGTAAAACTACCTCTAAGTGAAATAAAGCGTTGTTTAGGTATAGAGATACCCACAGATCAAGTGATTAGTATTCTCAACGCACTAGATTTCACGGTCGAGAAACGAAAAAACATTTTACACGTCACTGCTCCTGACCATCGATTAGATATAGGAGTAGATGAAATAGGTGCTGCGGACATAATTGAGGAAATAGCACGTATTTGGGGATTTGAAAACATCCCTGAGACGCGAATAGCTGATTTGATGCCAAGGCAGCAGAACAATATCACTCTCGAAAAAGAAGAGAGGATTCGTGACATTCTAGCAACGCTCGGACTACAGGAAATAATAACGTATCGCATTTCGTCACCTGAACAAGAACACCTTTTGCAGACCTTGGAGGTTGGTCCGTACGTAAAGCTGGCAAACCCTATTACTCCAGAACGCTCTATTATGCGCCGATCACTCCTATCTAGCGTCCTAGAATGTGCTCAAAGCAATTCGCGCTTTCCACAACGGATATCACTATTCGAAATCGGCCCAGTCTATTTGCCCGAGTTAGCATCCTCAGAGGAGCACACAAACTTACCAAACGAAGCACAACGATTGTCGATAGTACTTACGGGAAAACGGCTCTCGCTTAGCTGGACTAGCAACCAAAGTGACACCGTGGATTATTTTGATTTGAAAGGAGTAATTGACGAACTGCTTCAAGCTTCACATATATCGGATTACACTATTGTGCCTGATAAGCACCCCTCTTTTCAGTCTGGTGCAACTGCATCTTTAAATATACATGGATTACAAGCAGGGGCCTTCGGTGTTTTACACCCTGATGTAGCATCAAATTATGGCTTTAGTGAACATCCGACTTTAGCAGCTGACTTTGACCTTGCAATTCTCATAAATGCTATGCCAGATCACTACACCATTAAATCAGTGCCGCGTTTTCCCGCCATAGTTGAAGATATTGCCTTAATTGTGGATGAGCGGATAAGCAGCTATGAAATAATGGAATTAATCGTAAACGCTGGTGGTAACATACTAACCAACGTGCAGTTATTCGATGTTTTCCGTGGAGCACAAATCGGAAAAAACAACAAGAGTCTAGCTTATCGACTTACATATCAGTCTGAACTCAAAACGTTGACTGATAAAGATGCTGCTAAATTACGTACCAAGATAGTTAAAAAGCTCCAAAAAGAATTGGGAGCGCAACTGCGTAGCGAGTAACCCACTATTTCAAATATGCTATCAAAGCTGGAGCTATGTCACTCAAGTCATTAATGTTAGATGCAACACTACTGTGGCAATCGCCAAATAAAAGAACTGGAACCTTGTTACGAGTATGACGACGGGTGGTTTTATCCTCCAGGTTGCCATGATCTGAGATGATAACGATCAGTCCATCTGTATCACACCAACCAGCTAATATCCCGCCTATTACTGTATCGAGACCTTCTACTGTACTAATAGCCGCACTCATAGTTCCACGATGTCCAACAACATCGGTCTGCCAGCAATCAAACAAAAGCAACTCACTCTCCTGAGATAACAGAGCCAAGCGCTTACCGGCTTCATATAGTGACAAAATGGGTATATCCTCGAAACCAAGATGCAATCGCCATCCCTCTCCGGTAAAATCTGCGGCCAAGGCACGACCATCACGCAAATCTTCTATGTTGCAATATCTAGCTCCTACAGTTTCAAATGCAAATTGAATTGATGATGGCGATCGATATCCGGACTCCAATTGTTTTAAAAAAGATGGAGGATAAGCATTAGCTAGCCTAACAGTATAGTTATTACTACGCATCCATTGAAGTATATTATCTCTCCGGACTAAGGCTCTTATTTCTGCACTAGGTTTTGGCCCCCAATGTTTACCGATATATGATGGCACATTAACACCGGTCATAATTGTTGCCTGACCAGTGGCAGATTGAGGTATGCCATCTACTCCCATGCACGCATCAGCCGGCACAAATGAAATTTTGTTATCCGAAAAGGCATTCTGCTCCGAGACAAGTTTGTGTCCTGACATTAGCTTACTTAAGTTAGGAGTGTTAGCAGCGACAAAAGGGTTTGTTGCTATATCGTCCAAACCCAGACCCACTCCATCTAGAAATAGAATCAATATGCGTCTCATTGACAATCAACAATCAGACAACTAGCAAGATAACTTTGCAACACCATTCTTTCAACAATTCAACAAAAGGTAAAACAACATATGTGTTACTATAATTGAGGTAGTGCATAGCAACAAAAACATTCACAAGATTCTAGCACGCTTTGACAATGAACCAAGGCTCCGTTACAATGCCACCCTGCACTCATAAAATGTGTTTCTCACGATATTTACTGAGTACCGTTTTTTCAAGGAGGTAGATTAAAACTGTCATGGATGAATATGCAACTGACTTCATACGCAATGTGGTTCTTGTGGGTCACGGAGGATCTGGCAAGACCTCACTTGTAGAGGCAATGCTACATGTAACGGGAGCTACCACACGGCTTGGTAGAGTAGATGACGGATCTACTATAGCTGACTTTGAGGACGAAGAACGCAACCGCCAAATGTCTATTAGCACTGCAATGGTTGCGTGTGTTTATGAAGACTACAAAATTAATTTGCTAGATACTCCTGGATTCACAGATTTCGTAGGTGAAGTCAAATCTGCACTCCAAGTAGCTGATGCAGCAATAATCGTAGTTGATGCTGTGGCAGGTATAGAGGTAGGTACTGAGCTTGTTTGGGATTATTGTAACGAACACAATCTGCCCAGATTCATAGTAATCAACAAAATGGATCGTGATAACGCTAATTACAGTCGAGCACTAAGCTCTGTACAGCAACTTGCATCCGACAAAAAACTCATACCTGTAGCACTACCTTGGGGTGAGAAATCCGACTTCAAGGGAATTATTGGCATGTTAACTCAAAAGGCAAGGCCTGGATCTGGAGGCGAAACCGAGGACATTCCTGAAGATTACGAAAATACAGTTACTATTGCACGTACTGAACTTGAAGAGGCTGCGGCAGAGGGCGATGATGAATTACTAATGCGTTACTTAGACGGAGAAACGCTAAGCCCTGACGAAATTGAGCACGGGTTTAAACAAGCAGTGCTATCAGGTAGTTGTGCTCCAGTTTTAGTAGCATCAGCCACGGAGTCCATCGGTATAGTACCATTGTTACTAGGTATTACACGTTACTTACCCTCTCCAACAGAAAACCTTTATGCAGGTTCAGACAAAGATGCGGATACAGACACTGTACAAGCACAAGACTCAGGACCACAAGGTATCTTTGCATTTAAAACTACAGCTGATCCCTTTGTTGGAAAACTAACTTACTTAAAAGTAATGTCCGGGATTCTTGAATCAGATACAAGAATTCAAAACCACACTCGTAAGACAGAAGAACGCATCGGTACTTTACACGTAATGCGTGGCAAAGAACAGATACCTGTAAAGCTCCTACACTCTGGAGACCTTGGTACTATAGCAAAACTTAGCAATACAGCAACAGGGGATTCTTTAGGTGACAAGAACAACCCTTTGTATTTTCGGGCTGCCGTGTATCCAGGAAGCTTATATGCTGTAGCAGTACGTCCGCGCACACAAGCCGATTCCACTAAAATGGGTCCTACTTTAACAAGACTAAGCGAGGAAGACCCGACACTTAGTTGGCGCAATGAGCCATCCACAAAACAGACTATTTTAGAAGGCATGGGTGATCAACACATTGACATTGCGCTCAAGCGAGCTGAACAAAAGTTTGGTACATCATTAGATATCAGTACTCCAAAAGTACCATATCGAGAAAGTATCACCGGCTCTGGAGACAGTCAATATCGGCACAAGAAACAAAGCGGAGGAGCCGGACAATTTGGTGAGGTCCATATGCATATAGAGCCACTAACTAGTGCAAACATGGATTCAGATGGTGACGAGAATTTCTGCTTCAAGAACAAGGTATTCGGTGGAGCAATATCAGCGAATTTTATGCCTGCAATTGAGAAAGGTATACGTAATGTGTTGACAGATGGAGCAGTTGCCGGATTTCCTATGGAAAAAATATTTGTAGCAATAACTGACGGTAAGGAACATCCAGTAGACTCAAAGCCTATCGCGTTTGAAATAGCAGCACGTGAAGCCTTCAAACTTGCTGTATCTAATGCGAGTCCAGTACTACTAGAGCCCATTATGTTAATTGATATTACAGTGCCAGAAAGCAATATGGGTGATGTAATGAGTGACCTTAACAGTAGGAGGGCTAGGGTGCAAGGAATGGATTCAATCAGTGGTAAAAGCGTGGTCACAGCAGAAGTGCCACTCGCAGAAGTCCAACGGTATGTTACCGATTTGCGCTCCATTACTCAAGGACGCGGCGTATTTTCACTAAAATATTTACGGCATGAACATGTGCCATCGCATCTTGCGCAAACCGTAATTGATGAGGCCAAATCCGACTCAAAAGATGAATAAAGAGTCTACTCTATTAAAACACACTTACCTACATATTCGTTGAGTATTCCACCAGAATAAGAGTAACACTCACAATAATCTGTGTTAACTTGCTTATTATCTCCTTGCCATAACCAGAAACCAACACGATTGACTAAACACACTTGATTCGAAGTTCGACTCGCTGCACGCTTAGTAGCCCAACCCAGACCGCGCTCATCATCTTCCATTATTAACCATACTCGATATTCACGATATTCGTTAGGACTCCATCCCAGCTCACCTTCCAGAGCCAACATCAACATTAAAGCTGGAAAAGAAATAATGCCAAACCAAAAAACACAAAGCATACCTACAAAGGCATGTCGGATCTTCAACCAACCAGGAATTAATTTCATATTTGTATGACACCTATAGTATGTCTGGTAAAATCGCTGGGAAAAGTATATAGCATCTATAATAAGCAAGGAGAAATTATGACATTGATTGTGGAAAAATTACCACTTGGCCCTCTGGAAACCAATTGCTTCATCATAGCAGATTCGGTCTACAATAATTGTGTGGTAATAGATCCTGCATGGGATGCAAATAAAATCATTGGGGTCATTGAAAACAGAGGCTGGAACTTACAAGCTATATGGCTCACCCACGCTCATTTTGACCATTTTGGAGCTCTAGGTGGAATCATGAAGTCTTACCCGGATTTACCTCTTGGACTTCATGAAATGGACCTAGGATTATATCAATCTGGTGGGGGTGCAACGACTTGGGGTTTACCAATTGATAATAGCCACTATCCCACACTTTGGTTTAACCAAACAAAAACATTGTGTATTGGTAAATATAATATCAGTGTATTATTTGTGCCCGGACATTCTCCCGGTCACGTGGCATTTTTTGTAACAGATAGCAACTTTCTTTTTGGAGGTGATGTGCTGTTTCAACAAGGTATAGGACGCACTGACCTTTATGGTGGTAATCATACTCAACTCATCAACAGCATACAAATGCATTTTCTCACCCTTCCAGACGATACTATCATTTACCCGGGTCATGGGAGCAACACCACTATATCCGTGGAGAAACAAACTAATCCATATATAATATGATTAGGGAATTGGTTTGAAACCGTCTGGTAAGTCATTCGTAGGTCTCTGTTGTACCCAAGCCAACCAATCACGCAAAACACCTGAGGATTCCTTATGACTTATCGAATAGACCGGGATGATGAATGAGTCTCCCTCCGAAACTTCCAGTAATTTCACATCTGAGCTAAGCGTACTTTGCCAACCATAACCAATAGATCCGATCGTGTTTTTTACGTACTGCAACATTAAGTCATCACCCGCCAATACACGAGCTACGGGAGAAGGCGAATAATTGCCTAATACAATCGATTCAAATACAGCGCGTGCTGAATCACCTTCTTCTCGAACCGCAAGTTTAATTGGTTCAGATACACCCCCGAACTCTTCCCAGTTTACTATTGCTCCTGTAAAAACTGAGCGAAGCTGGTCTACTGACAATTCATCAATCTCACAACCTGGATGAACAATTGCTTGAAGGCTAGTCAAGGCAAGCGGAGTTCTAAAAATATTTACGTCGTCTGGTAAGAACAAAACAATACCTGAATCCACACCACCCGAAGACACTGCTTTAATTAATTGCCTATAAGACGAGTAGTATTTGATGTAAAGATGTTCACCATAAGGTGATGTCGAAACTAGATTGGTGGCAAAATCACTGTTAGCAGTTGTTACACCTACCGTATACACTGGAGATTCAGTAACCTTTGGAGCGGATACAGGATTACAACTGATCAACATACCAGCCAGTCCCACTAGTACGCAGTACCAGGCAAATGGACGTAGTGAGTGATTCCGCAAATATCTCAACAACCAATGAATAGACACCATACCTACTAACAGTGCTGCAAAGAAACCTGCCAAGATAGCAGGCCAATATTGCCATAACAGACGATTATTGAACAGCTCTATGCCTGCAACCAACCCGGCCCCTAGCATAATCGGTATCGCCATTAGAAAGCTTAGTCTAGCGGCAGATTCATGTGTAAGTTTCCGTAGAAGACCTCCCACCATAGTGACACCAGATCTCGATATTCCAGGTAAAACAGCAAGGACCTGAAAGAATCCGATAATCAGAGCATCTAGCCATCGGATATCATTAATCCTGATCCTAATACTTGGAGTATATGATTCAGCTGCAATAATCACAAAGGCCGTAACCAACAACAAAGCTGCGACACCTCGAGGATTATCTAGCATATCCAGGAAAAACTCCTTTGCAACTATCCCTACTAAACCGGCCGGAATAGTTGCCAGCACAATTAGCCAACCTATTTTTGCATTATCATTCTCAAAAGGTTTTCGGTTCCACATCCCGGCAAGAAATGCCAATAAAATAACTCGAATATCTTGCCAAAAACAGGTAATTACCGCCACTAAAGTACCCAAATGCAACAAAATATCAAACGTAAATTCTAGCTGAGAGTCAAATGACCAGCCTAACCAATGCGGAATTAGCACAAGATGCGCAGAACTTGATATAGGAAGGAATTCAGTTATCCCCTGAATAATGCCTAGAGCTACACCTTGCAATACTGTCATAAGTCAATATTATTCTTAAATTCCCGTTTCCAGGAACCAAATTTACCTGCAACAATTGCGCTGCGCATATCTTTCATCATATCATGCAGCATATGCAAATTATGAATAGTCAGCAATGTAGCACCAAGAATCTCCTTAGCCTTACATAGATGTCGAATATATGCTCTACTGAAATTGGCACAACAGTAACAATTACATTCTATATCTACAGGTCTATTGTCGTTAGCAAAAATAGCCTTTTTCATGTTCATTTGCTTACTCCGAGTCATAGCCGCTGCATTACGAGCAAGCCTAGTGGGAAGTACACAATCAAACATGTCTACTCCACTTGAAACAGCAGAGACCAAATCAACAGGTGAACCAACACCCATAAGATACCTTGGTTTTCCGGAAGGTAGAATATCTGCAACCAATTTAGTAATTGATCGAAGCTCCTCCTTTGATTCCCCTACTGAAAGACCACCAATCGCATTACCCGGCAAATCTAAATTCGAAACAAATCTTGCGGATTCGGACCTCAAGTCTGAGAAAACACCTCCTTGTACAATACCAAACAAAGCCTGATCAGTTCGCGCATGAGCAGATTTGCAGCGAACTACCCAATCATGCGTACGTACCATTGCTCTTTCATTTGTCTTACGATTGTATGGCTCTGGACACTGATCGAACGCCATGATAATGTCAGATCCAAGATTGTTTTGGACATCTATTGCAACCTCCGGAGTAAAGCGATGAGTCGAACCATCAATATGTGAACGAAATGTAACACCGTTATCATCAATTTCATTTCTGCCGGAAAGAATCCTCCTGATTGCGAATCCCCTATACCGTCGACAAGGGGTGACTTAGCATTTGCCGTCA
>JYMV01021799.1_pt1 | contig 20801 bp, 13 predicted proteins | sample 338911 | NCBI WGS metagenome assembly JYMV01 (sample SAMN03354496, study PRJNA234377) | hydrothermal vent metagenome | biome: Deep sea; feature: Hydrothermal plumes at the Eastern Lau Spreading Center, Western Pacific Ocean; material: Seawater | place: Tonga | collected 2009 | depth 2000 m m
CCTTTAGACTCAATAATCTCTGCTTCTCGGAGCTTTACAATGATTTGTTCCGGGCTGAATCGCTTTCTACCCATAATCCCCCCCTTACCAAATAGTTTTTATAAGTTTAACATTTGGACTACTTTTCGGGGGTCGGGTCAAGCCCATAGAACCCAAGTTCATTATTGCTCAAACATTTTTCCATCAAGTCCACAACCTGGTCGGAACCACGGAGGATTTCGGGGGAGGAATTGGCATCGAAAAACCGGCGGGTGACATTCCGGGAAAGGTCATAAACCTTTTCCATCTTTTTTTCAGGGGAGGCGTCCGAGTTTAATACATAATCGCGCAGGGAATTGGTAGCATGATCAAAATAAAGACTCAGGTCATCTTTATGAATAAAAAGCTCCTCCATAAAATCTGGAGATTGCAACAGCTCACGCACCTTATCGCGATAACGCGGCTCTTTGCTGGCGTACAAAACAAAGCGGTCTTCACTGGCATCCTGAGCCTTATAAAAAATATTGAAAACAAGATCCGTGTTTTTATCGAAAATATTAATATCGATAGGATGAAAGTTCTCGACACTCTCTTCCAAAGGCATAAATATCCCTCCACCAAAGATTGGAGCTAGCCACAAAAAAAACAATGGCATCTCACTTTAACAATAAAAGTAATGGTTTGATGGAAAACATTCTATACAGAATCAAGCTTTCAATCAAGGGGAATGTAATGTTTTTTTGGCAAGAATTCTTGCTTTCCATATGGAATGAAATAAGGAGGGATAAATCAAACGGCTTGGGCTAAGTCGCCTCGCCTCTAAAGACAATTTTTAATTTTTATATCTTTTTGGAACCTGATATTTAAAGAAAAACAAGCATGAAAATAAAAAAAGTCATCCAAATTACAAAAATGACTCGTTGTAAATTTCCCCGGGAAGTGTCCCCCGGTTCTCTGTCCGTGTGATCCTCGTGCCTGAAAATCCCATGATGTGCGGCAAAATGAAAACTCATGATGACCCCTAAAGGTTAAAAAAAACTCTATAGCCTCCCTGTTTATAAGGTCGTTTCACCCATGCAAATATTCCTGAAATTTATCTTTATTTTAAGTGGAAATTTTTTGTTCCAAACCTATATTAATTATCAGGATAGAGGTTGATTCCACTTCAGAATGAAGGGGAGGTGAGAAGAATGTTTTTCCCGGTTACTATTTATAATGCAGAGGGAGAGGTCAAAAAGGTCCTTTCAGCTAAAATGTTGCATGAAAGGCATTGGAAGCTGTTCCATGAGAGAGAAACACCTCCTTTCATCACCAAAGGAAAAAAACGCGAAATGGTCAAAGATTTGAAGAAAAAACTGGATTGGGAGTTCCCGGAAATAGCAGCGCGACATTATCAATAACAAGAGAGACTGCTATCGATAGTCTCCCGTAAGGTTGAATCCCGCCCAGTATGAGGGGTGCGGGTAAAGGCTTTTGACCAGCAGTTGGGCTTTTCTCAGGCTTTCGGCCTTGTTTGCGTGACCGTAGTTCCGGTAAAAATGTTTGATTAACACCGCCGTGGAGATATCACTCACCCGCCACAATGAAGAAAGAATGGACTTTGTGCCGGCATAGATAAAAGCCCGGTTGAGCCCCACCAATTCATCTCCTCCAACGATATCTCCCAGTCCGGTCTGACACGCACTCAAGGTTACGATATCGGCATTGATCTCCAGGCCAAACACTTCATTCATCTCAAAATTACCGTCTTCTGTTTCGGAACGTGTCAGCTTTAATGAAGAAAATAAAGGATTGACCGGATCGAACTCACCATGCGAAGCAATATGTATGATCTGGTATTCGCTGATATGTTCTTTCAGCCAGCTCTCTGTAGCATCCTTCCGCATAAAAACATCAACCTTCGGAAAATCCCATTTGAGGGCGTTGGCCTCCATTTCCGCCAGGGGCAAATCATAATTGAAGTCTCCCAGATCCGGATTCCCCAGCGCCAACACCTTGATTTCCTGGCTCCGCTTCGCCTTTTCCTTAAATGTGTATTGCATGACTGAAGCACTGGGGGAATAAAACAGCGGATGTTTTTCAATCAGGTAGCTCTGCTCATCCCTTAAAGAGGAAAAAGAAATATAATGCAGACGGCCGTGGGGAACAATTCCTAAAAATCTTTTCCCTGCAATAAACGACTCCACCGGTTTAATCAGCAGTTCTTCGATGGGAGCCAGCTTTTGTATGCGTTCGCGATAATCGGCGATCAAACCATTCAACTGTTTCTCTTCTAACGGAACGCGGGCAACATCTATTTTCGTTTTAGTGACCACCCAGACCACCAGTTCGTTTTCCGTCACCAGGTATTCCACCAACGCCACCGAATCTGCCAATAAAGACTGTAACGTTTCAAGGGATATCGCTTCCACCGTGACAAAGCTGGAAATTTCCGGGCTCTGTTCCTTGGCAGAAATCAGCAGGTCCTGATACTGGTTCCTGGCTTTCACCAGGTCCTCGGCCAGCTTTTTTGCTTCTTTCTCCCGGCCTGCAATGCGAACGGCCATTAAGGACTCTTCAGTTTTTCGGATGGATTGTTTTTGGCGGTTCAGAGCTTCATACAAACTCCTGCTGACATCGTTCTTCAAACTGATTTTCTGGTTTCCCAACAAGTCGATAAAACTTCTCGATTTCGCGCGTTCAGCGAATTGAAATGATTCTTTAACCTTTCCCATATTCAAAAGCAGGAGGACCAGCTCTTTATACACATCCTGCTTATCGGTCAAAAATCCGTTCTGGAATTCTTCCACCTTGATGGCCGCGCGCAGGGCATCCACCACTGCCACCGCTTTTTTATATGCTTCTACGGCTGGCTGATTTTTCCCCAGTTGAATGAGGGCGAGCCCTTCTCCACGCAAAGCTCTCCAGGAAACCTCTTTCACATTAATGCGGTCGGAAATTTCAAAAGTTTCCCGAAACAAAGAAACTGCCGGCTCCCACTGCTTGCGTTCCAGCGCCAAATGTCCCAACTCCAGCATGGCCTTTACCAGGTTGGTGCGATTGCCAATTTCACGACTGAGTTCCACAGCCTTCTTGAGATGGACCTCCGCAGTTTCCAACTGACCCATGCGCAAAAAGCTCATCCCCATATTTCGATGTGTGTAACCCTGCCCCCATTTTGACTTGAGTTGTTCATCCCTCTTTAAAGCTTTCTTGAAAAACTCAATGGATTCGGGATAGCGTTTTTCCTTTCGATGGACAAGGCCAATGTTGTTATAGGCCGTTGCAATATCGAGAAGGGAATGAGACGCTTCAGCCAACTCCAGACTCTGACCCAGGTTTTCCAACGCCCGGACCGGATCATTAAGCGTCCAGTGGATCAACCCCAGGGTATTCAAAATAAAAGCCTGCTGGAGCTTGTCTTCCAATTCCCTGGCGATTTCCAAAGCCTGTCTCTGAAACCTGAAGGCCTGCTGGTAGTTGCCCTGAAACCAATGGGAATTGGCCTGATATAAAAAAGCTCTGGCAAGACCCGGTCTGAGATCGGCCTCTTCTGCCAGGGTTTGGGCTCGGACATAAAACTCAAGAGCCCGCTTGAAGTCTCCTTCCTTTTCCGCCACCAGCCCCAGTTCCAAAAGGGATTCCACCTGTTGATCAACCTGCTCCAGTTCTGTGAACAACTCGTAGGCCTGGCTGAAAAATTTTCGCGCTTCCTGGTAGCGGTTGAGACGCAGATAATAAATCCTGCCAATGCGGCGCAATTCACGGCCCCGGTTCAGGTCTTCCCCAATCTCCTCATTGATGGCCAGGGAAGCATTGAACGCCTTGAGGGCGTTATCATAGTCCAGCGCGTTTTCTTCCACGATTCCCAACGTGCTGTAACTCTCCGCCAAACGATCGAGGATTTCATTTTCTTCATAAATCCGCAGAGCCTTTTGTAAATACTCGACCGCAGAGGGGAAATTTTCCGTGCGGGAATACAGAATTCCGAGAAAATAAAGTGCTTCCGCCAAAACCTCCGGGTCTTCTTTAGAGTGAGGCAGTACCTGCTTTTGATAGCCGATGGCCTTTGCATAATCCTCAAGGTTATAAGCCGCCTGCGTCAGGGTCTGGTAAATCTTTCCTGCCATCTTTTTACCGACCAGGAATGGTTGCAGTACCAACGCCTTTTCCAAGTGGTCGATGACAGACAGCCAGTCCTTTTCCCTGAAGGCGGATGCGCCATTCTGCAACTTGGCTTGAAAATGCGCTTCGGCAAAAATTTCTTTTTCTTCATCACTCATGCCGGGAAAACCGTAATAGCGGTATTTTGCCCACTCGAAATTTTCAGGATACTTTTTTGCCAGCTCCCTTTGCGCACTGCGTAACGATTCGGCAGGATTTTCCTTCCTGACATTTGCCATAAAATGTTCCATCATTTCATGGTGCAGTGCCAGGTCCGGCTTGCCGCTATGGAGTAAAACGCCGGGATAACCCTTGAAGACCAATCCTTCTAAAAGCAGACTGGTTGAAGAGAGCGACAAAAACGGGTCGTGCTTATGCTCGACGTCTGCCATCACCATCAAATATGATTCAAAAGGTTTCTCGTAAAGAACCGACAAAGGAACTCTCTGAAAACGGTTGCTCTGACGGGTCAAGGTGATGAAGGACGAGGAGGGATCAAGGCGACTCAGGTGCACCGGGCTCTCTATCTGCACCACTCCGAAATGTTCCCAGTTGGTTAAAAAGTTGTTTGCTGTATCGCCATGCAAGTTCAAAACAGTGGAAAAATCGGTCTCCGCATTTTCAGTGTGCTCCGCAGCCAAAGTCAGAAGGCGGGAGTTGTAAAGGTTTTTTAATTTTATCGACCGTTGCCATTGTGCCAGCGAAGAGACAAAAGTCAGGCTTGCGGTTTCTATAAGGGGTTTTGCATCTACTTTCATTGCGGCCCACGGCAAAAACTCAAGCTTGCCATCCGCGATCAAAACCACCGACTCCATATCTGCCCCCAACAACTCCACCAGCGGGGTCAGGAGAAAGCGAGATAAATCGTTCACCTCTTCACCAGTCGCTCCTTTTTTGTTATCTGCCAAACGGGAAATCAGATCAAAAAGTTTTTGGCTCCCGGGAATCCGTTTGCCCCCCACTTTATCGGCCCGCACCCACCAGACAAAAATTTCATTATGAACCCGCTGGAATTTCAACAACAGCGGATTTAAAAAAGACTGCAATACATCCAGCGATGGAACTCGAGGGGATATCCAGTCAACCAGCTCGGGGTCATCTTCATCAACCAATTGCAGAAACTCCTGATACTCGTCCAGCAGATCCGAAACTTCCTCTTCGGGGGTGGACTGCAAACGCGTGGAGTAGGTAATAATTTCATCAAAATAAGCCTGCCTGTCTTCATCGGAGAAACGGAGTTGAGGAGCCAGTGCCGTTTGAACCAGTTTCTTGCCCTTTTCAGCCAACAATAATGCCGGAACAAATTTTTCCTGCTTGAATAACAGAAAAACAATGTCCTCATACAATTGTTCAACCAAAGCGAGAACGGAACGACTCACCCAACCATAGGGTAGACGGCTCACCTCCTTTTCCGCATCAAGCAAACGAGAAAGGCGACCGGCCTCATGCATTTGTTTTGCCTGCAAATAAAGTAACTGCCAACGATCCTTGACGGAAGGCGTCTGCTTATCCTGTTTCATGCCGGCAAGATAACGCGTCCATTGCAAATTCTGCCAGATCGCCCCCGCCTGTTTTCCCGGCTTGTCCTGATCCACAAAAGCCAATGCCAATTCAAAATTGCGCATGGATTTCTGGATGTTTTTTCGTTGTCCTTGCAATCGGCTGAGGCTCAATTTGAATTGATCTTCTATTTTATTTCCACTCGGGCTTTTTGCCATACTGTCCAAATGAAAACCCTGAAAATGGTAAAGAATGCCCAAATAATTGTGCAAGACCATTAACAGTTCCGACCCTTCCAAACCTGCCACGGTTTCCACAGCCTTTTCCAATAGTCCGATAGACTGGCGGATGGCGTCTTTCAAAGACACCAAGGGTTTCTGGGAACTCAAGATGAGAATAATGCGGCCACCATTTGCCGCATTGACCGCCATGCCGCGGTGGTTATCCAGTTTCCGAGAAAGTTCAAAAGATTTGTTGAAGAAGTCCAGGCTGGATTCATAATCAGCCGACTGGAAATAATAATTGCCGATTTGATTCAGCAGAAGCGCCTTTTCCAGCAATACCGGAATGTTTTTATCAACATCCAGGCCAGAAGGTATCAATCCCAGTTTTTTCTTAAAATATTCTATCGCCTTTTTATAATGACCAAAGTCTCCGTAAATTTTACCGATGTAATGAAAGATCAGCTTCTTTTCACCCGTCTTGTCAAACCCATGCGCCGCTGACGAGACATCTTCCCCGAGTCCCGCTTCTATATTCACCTCGATCAAAGCGCTCGGTTTCTTTTTCTTCTCCTCCACACCAAATTGCTCTAGTTTTTCAATGGCCTGGAAATAGTGATTGAGAGCGCGGGCCATCTCTGCTGAATCGCGCTCCTTCTGATTTCCAGAATAAATATTGTTGGCAATATTGCGGAGCGTCCGGGAAAATGAAACCTCCTTGCCCGCTTGCCGATTCAATTCAAGGGTCTTGGTAAAATGCTCCACCGCCCGGGCATAGTCTCCGTGGTCCTGATAAGTCAGCGCGATTCGGTCATGCAATTGAGCCATGCGGCCCAGCGCGTTCTTCTTCTCTGCTATCTTCAGGGCTTTCTCAAATTGCGTGACCGCTATCTGCGAATAGCCCGACTTGAATGCCGCTGAACCAAACCGTTGGCGGTAAATAGCCTCCCGATCTACATTAAGAAAAGGCTCATTACTGTCTTCGCGTTTTTTATAATAATGGTAGGCCGACAACGGATTGTTCAACAAATAATGTCCGTTGCCCAAATTAAGAAGTAAATCCGCCTCGTTACGGGAATCGTTATCATTGAGCGCCAATGCGATTTGATATTCGTGCAGGGCTGTTTCTATGAAACCCGACTCCACTCCTTCTTTCTGTTCGTAGATCCACCCCAGGGTCTGATGATAAAAAACTTCCTGTGAATTTTTCTGCAGAGCTTTACCTATTTCCGCTTCCGCTTCGTCCAACGCCGGAGGATTCAGATAAGTAAGAGCCAGCCCCAATGCATAATGATCCACTGCCGAACCGGGACGGGACTTCAAACGATCCCGGTAAAACCGCACGGATTGCGGGCTTTTTCCCAAAGCCGCTACAGCTTGCAAATATCCCCTATGCGCTTTCACTGTTTGCGGGCTGAACTCGATCAGTTGCAGAAATGTTTTCAGCGCCAGCCTCACCTCACCGACGCGCATTTCCCAATTGCCTTTTTCCAGAGTTTTTTGTATCAAACCCTCACGGGCAGACCGCGCATAAGATTCCAATTCGTTTGACCCGCCGGACATTATTTCCCGGTAAATGCTCAAACTCTTGTCAAAATTTTCTTCCTCGGCATAAATGCGTGCCAGCGCGAACCGGGCTTTGAAAACTTCTTCTTCCACTCCTTTAGTTTTCTTGTAAGCCTCTTTGGCAAGAAGGTTCTCCGCAGACTGGTGGTACAACTCCCCGATGCGGTTCTGCACCGTGGCGGACAACAGTTCCGTTTCGGCTAAAACCTGAAGGCTGGAAACTTTTTTCTCAAACGTGGGCTGGTTTTCATAAAGCTGAAGAATAGCCTGGATTGATTTTTGCTTCCAATACTTAACATCCGCATAATCCCGTACTACATGGATAAGCGACTCGACCACTTTTTCCCGGTTTCCGATCAGGGTGTAAATACTGTTCTTGGAAAACGCCGCCTCGGCAGAAATTTTGCGTTCCGTTGAATACTGCCGGGTTACTTTCTGGAAAAACTCCAGAGCTTTGTCCGGTTCATCCAAAACAAGAGACAGTTTTCCCAGTTCCAGCAAAGCTCTTGCCTCCACCGCAGGCACTCCCATGTAATCAGCAACAATTAGCTTTTGTAGGCCCGCCTTTTTCTCTAACCAGCCAACTTTTTCTGTATCTTGCAAAAGTAAAAGCTCTATTTCGGAGAGACCCTGAACCTCTTTGTCGCCCTCTTCTAGAATCCGCTTGAAAATGGAACGTGCGTCATGCCCAAGACCCAGAACCTGCACTCCCAAACGATACTGAATTCGCGACATTCTTTCCTTATCAGGAACCTTAAGATTATTCAAAATCAGCACACAGGAATAGGAAGGCTCCTCGGCAACACAAATATCATCCGCCCTGGTTTTTTCCCAATCGTTCAAGTCGGGCATGACTCCGGCTAGAGGCAGTTTCCACACATCCGCATTGCCATTATGGTGAGAAGTAAACAAAAAATATTTCTCATCCAAGGGACGAGGTAGGAAGTCATAACTGGAGCTGTCGGTCAGTTGGCGAACCCGGCCCGGTTGCCCGGCATTAAATTCGATACTCCAGATATCGGGATTGTCGTCAATGCCCAACTGCCCGTCATGGTTGGTATCATATTGGTAACGGGTGAAAAGAATGGACTGGCCATCTACCGACCAGCGGGGGAAGACATCTATGAACGGCCCTTCTGTGAGAACCTGGGTGGTTTCCAGGTTATAAACTTTTAAATCGCCCTCGCCTGCCACAAAAGCAAGATATTTCCCATCGGGGGACAGTGACAGGTTCACGCCTCCCGGCTTTAAAAGTTCTGTGCGCTTTCCCCCTTCCAGTTCAATTTTTTCAATAACCGGTTGAGCAGTACTCGATGAGCGAGATGAAAAATATAAAGCTGTTTGGTCCGGCGACCAGACAGGGTCTCTTTCCTCTCCCGGTTTCTGGATAACCGGTTTGGGTCCGCCCTCTGCCATCAGATCGAGAATATAAATATCGCCCCTCGGGTCGCTCCGGTGGGAAACGAAGGCTACCCTTTTTCCATCCGGGCTGATCTCGGGACTGCCGTCCTCTGCACTATGAAAGGTCAGCCGTTGGTCAGGAGGCTGGATACCCGGCCCCAGATTTTTTAACCAGAGGTCCAGGTTTCCCGACTTGTCCGAGACATAAACCATAATCTTCCCGTCCGCTGACACGGTGGGGGCAAAGTCTTCTCCCGGATTGGAAGTAATCTGAATGGGAGCGTTGAGAGCAGGAGAAGCCTGGGCAGGGATATTAAAAAAAGAAATTGCCGGGAACACGATTGCCAGAATCGCCCAGCCGCGAAATTTACCAAGTCGAATCATCAGTCACCCTAGTCATTCCAATTTTACTTGGTATTATAACGCAAAATCGGCAACGGAAATTTAAACGCGATAGAGAAGTTAATGTAGGAACTCAGGCTTCCGCTACATCCATCCATTTGAAATTTTGCACAGGCAAAATAGGATAAACAGTAAAAAGAGGAGTGTTGAAGGGGACAAAAGCTGTTTCGGTTCCAGGGCTCAGAGTCAGGTGGATGTTGACGAAATTGAAACTCATCCCTTCCTGCCAGGGTTGGGAAGTATTTTCAACATAGGCTGGAACCTTATCTGCGGCGTGACTGCGGACCATCAGGCCGGAACCTCCTTGAAGCCCATACTCATAAAGGTCGGGCGCCCCCTGAATGAGGAGCGATACCTGGCTGGAATCAAACCATATTTTAAAATTTGAAACCATCTGCACATAGGGCCCCAGAGTTCCAGTGCGCTCCAGGACTGCACGAGGGTAGGCATATTCCACCGGAACTTCCGGCGTACCGGGATAGGCAGAGGCACGAAACTCTTTTTCCTTGATCCGCGAAACAGACAGGAATAACAGGTTTGGATCATCCAGGGATATATCCAGAATCTCCCCACCTTCATAACTACAGATTTTTCCCATTTCAAATCCAAGGGGAAATGAGTAACCCATTTTTGAATAATAAGCCCGTAGCCCTCCATCCAGCGGATCATCGGGTTTTTTACTGATCTTGATATCGAAGGGCATCATCAGATGGAAGGCGTTGCTACGCGCATTCATAAACGGACCGCATGCCCCCGGATGTTCGCGGTGTACCTTGGGGTTGTCCGGCTCGAATTTTCTCGGTCCACCGCCAAAATGTTGCGCGGTTTTCTCTTCCTTGCCCAAGCCGAACTTGTTCTGATAATAGGCAGAAGCCCGTTTTTGGGCAATGTCGAGAAAATATTCTGGCGCATCACTCTGCACTACCAGCCGTTGTTTTTCCGCGGCACCGGTTTTGGCAGGCCGCATTGCTTCATTATATATATTGAGTTCGGCGGTGGTCTTTTTGATGTCCTGCTCGATCTGCCGGGTCAGTTGCGGATCATTGTAGGTGGTTTTATCGACCAGTTCCCGTGCCCGGTTGAGCATCTCCAGCTTCAGGGTGTAGCGTTTCGGCTCTTCGGCCAGAGCCTGGGTAGTGGCCATAATGAGGCTGAACTGTTCCTTTTCCCGGATAAAATCGAGCGCCATGGGACCAAACGCCTCTTCCCGCCTGAGGCCCAGAGTGAGCAGGTAATTGAGATAAGCCCGTGCCTCGTTATCCATCGAGTTCTCCACGACAGGGTATAAAAAGGCCTATCTTGCCGGGAAACGTTCCGAACCGCAAGCTCTTTCGTCAGACAAATGCCGAATAAACACCCAGACTCTGCCACATATGGAATGCGGGTTGCAAAAAGCATCAAAATGCTATAAAACTCCCCATAATTATTGAATTAACATAGGGTTTTTTCTCAACCAAAACCGGAACCATTAGGAAGGCCATGGAGTTTGCGATAAATTTTGACGATATGAACTGGGCAGCAATCGCGCCGGAACTCATCATCATGATGACCGCCTTCTTCATTCTTCTGGCTGGACTTAAAAAGGGGATGAATAAGCTTCCCTTTCTATCCGGAGTTTCGCTGGCCGGTATCGGCGTGGCGTTTCTATGCACCCTCTCCCTTTGGGGAGGAGCCCCGACAATCGAAAACGGTGGCAGCCCGGGCATGTTCAGCGGTGCCTTGATCTACGACCGGTTTTCCTTGGCCTTCAACCTGCTATTCCTGCTGATGGCCCTGTTTCCGATTTTTGGTTCCGCCCGTTACCCGCAGGAAAATCACGAAAACAAGGCGGAATACTTCACTCTTCTGCTGATGGCAGTTGCGGGCATGATGTTTCTGGCCAAATCCGGAAACATGATCACCATATTCATGTCGCTGGAACTGTTTTCCATTGCCCTTTATATTCTTTGCGGTTTTTCAGCCAAACACGGAACCGGCAGAGAAGGGCCTCATAGCAACACAGAATTAAGTTGGGAAACCCTGGCCTCGCAGGAGTCGACCGTTAAATACCTGCTGACCGGTGCATTTGCTTCCGCCATTCTGGTTTATGGCATGGCCCTGATTTACGCCGGTAGTGGAACGACCGAAATCCGTCTAATCGGACAACTCCTTCATGAAAATCCCTACACCAAGAACACGCTGGTTTATATCGGGATGGGCCTGATGTTTTGCGGGTTTGCGTTTAAAATTTCCCTAGTGCCTTTTCATTCCTGGACTCCGGATGTCTATCAGGGTGCACCAACCCCTATCACGGGATTCATGTCGGTAGCAACCAAAGCGGCGGCCTTCGCAGTGATCGCCCGCATTTTTTTCACCGCCCTGCCGGAATTAGAAAGTGCATGGATGCCGATTCTTTTCGGCGCATCGGTTCTGACCATGCTGGTGGGAAATATCGCCGCCATTTTTCAGGATGACCTCAAACGGATGCTCGCCTATTCCGGCATCGCACATGCCGGATACCTGTTAATCGGTATTGTCACCAATACCCAGGAAGGAATGGCAAGTATTTTATTCTACCTGGCGGTTTACCTGTTCATGAACATTGGAGCGTTTGCGGTGGTTTTTATCATGGAGGGGGAAGGGAAGGAAGGCAACTCTATATATCGCTTTAAAGGTTTGGCCAAAAAGAATCCCCTTCTGGCTGCGGCCATGAGCCTGTTCATGGTTTCTCTAGCCGGGTTCCCACCCACAGCCGGGTTCTTCGGCAAGCTTTTCGTTTTCTATGCCGCGATCAAAGCGGGATACATTCTCATAACCATTTTAGCGGTCATCGCCAGCATCATTTCCGTTTATTTTTATCTCCGTGTAATCGTCATGATGTATTTCCATGAAGATGAAAGCGCTCCGCAACCGGTGATCTATAAAGGCATGGGAGCCCTGATCACCATTAGTTGTCTGGTGGTCGTGGGAATAGGGCTGTTCCCCTCTTTCCTGATGGAACTGGCCCGAGGTGCCATTCCTTTTTAGCTTGCCACTCTTCTTCCATCCTTTTATCCTGTGTATAATGCCGGACTCCCGGTTTCATCGTTGCTCTCCAACAAAGCTTTTGAAGACAGACAAACTTTGCGAGGCTCTATGATACTTTTTCGATTCTTCATCCTGCTTTTTTTCCTGGTTCTTCTGGCCTGTGGCCCCAGTGCAGACTCGCTCGAGGGAAGATTTATAACCTACTCGAAACAAGTTAAAGAGAATCCCAATGACCCGGAAGGCCATTACGAGTTGGGAAAAGTTTATATCGAAAGAGGGAAATACCAAACCGCCTTCAACCAGTTGAGCAAAGCCACCCGCCTGAAAGAGGATTACGCTGAGGCCTACCGTGAAAAAGGAATCGCCCTGTTTCATTTAAAAAGTTATCTGGATGCCGAAAAGGCCCTCTTAAAATCATTCAGCCTAAAGGACACGCAACCAGACATCGCCTCCGACCTGGGCTCCATTTACCTAAAAAATGGAAACATCAAAAACGCCCTTCGCTACCTCAAAATCGCGCAAACCAGGAACAACAACATGCATATCGTCTTCAACAACCTTGGAGCGCTTTCTGCGAAAACGGGTAAAAACAGACAGGCTCTAAAATTCTGGAAGCAAGCACTGAAAAAAAATCCCGGCCTTACTGAAGTCCACATCAATATGGGGGTGGTCTATGAAAAAATGGGGCAAAAGAGAAAAGCTGTCGCCGCCTATCAGAAAGCTCTGGAACTGGACGATTCAAATGCCATGGCACATTACAACCTGGGGGTGATTTACGCAAAAGGAAAGGATTTTCCCAAGGCCATTGAAGAATGGGAAACCGCTTTGAAACTGGACAGAACGGATGAAAACATCCTGAATAGCCTGGCCTGGGCCTATGAAAAACTGGGTAAGAGAAAAGAAGCCCTCGCCAAGCTTAACCTATCGATCAAGCTAAGCCCCTTTGACAGTAAAACGTATTTTTCATCAGGGCGCATCAAATATGACATGGGAAATGTTGATGATGCCATCGATTCGTTTAAAAAAGCCGTCCAGCATGACCCGAATTTCGGAGATGCCTATTACAGACTGGGATTGGCCATTTCCAACCTTCTAATCACGGAAATCATATACCATAAAGCCAGGAAAATGGATTTATTCAAAAAGACCCGTGCCAGACTGGAACTCTTATTCACCAAATACCAGACTCATCGAGAAAATTTTAAGGACTTGCAGGTTCCTGAAACAATCAAAGGTTACGACCTGCACAAACGGAAAGACCAGATCCGCACATCAAAAGAAAAATAACCACTAGCAGGTCCGGCGAACCGCCGGTGACAACTGAGCAATGACTCGTTAAGCCAAGACAACTCTTGGCTCACCAGCAAAACTGCTGGTTTATGCAAACTCCCTTTATCCCCCTTGTTACCCCTTCGTGGCATGAAGGCTAATGAAGAATATAACGCAGGGGGAACATTAAAGTATTGCGCTTGAGGGCTTGGCCTGCTTGACGGGTAATGCATTACTGGCTCCACGCCTAAGTGGCAAGAATGAAGGTGACCGGCCCATCGTTCACCAGTTCCACCTGCATATCTACGCCAAACTGGCCCTGGGCAACAGTTAACCCAGACTCGGAAACCTTATCGATGAATTGGCAATAAAGAACTTCCGCCTCCTTGGGAGGGGCGGCATTGTCGAAACCCGGCCTTCTCCCTTTGGTGCAATCTCCAGCCAGCGTGAACTGGGAAACCACCAGCACCTCCCCGGAAATATCAAGGCAGGAAAGATTCATCTTTCCCTGGTCATCCGGGAAAATTCTCAGGTTCAAGGCTTTGTCGGCGAGAACCTGCACCTTATCAGGATTATCCTGCTTTTCCGCGCCAAATAAAATCAGCAGACCTTTGGAAATATCGGCAACAGTCCTGCCATTGACAGAAACCGAAGCACGCGCCACTCTTTGCAGGACCAGTTTCATTACAAGTCAACGCGCACGAAAAAAACGGGTATCAGAGCCGTCAGTTCCTATTCGAACTTTCACCTCGGCAAAACATTTCGGGCAACGCCCTTCATAAGCATTGCGTTCTTTATTTATATAAACGCGCTGATAAATATTACAACACTCAAACATAATGCCGAGAAATTTTTTTGGAGTTTTTTTCATCATTCTCTCAACATCTGAACCAGAATCCTTCTATTTCAAACTGGCCGGACTCCACCATCACCTTATCTTATCCAAAGCACGGACCTTGTATTCGATGAAAATTTTATGGGGAATGCGCAGAGCTTTGGTAATCCGCCTGATTTCTTCCGCTTCCCCATGGGCCATCTCTCCATCCGCAATGGCAATTTCAAAAAGGCATTCCATCAAATGAGTCCGGTCGTTGTAGGAGGCAATCCGATTTAGTTCCGTAACCACTTCATGAAAGTCAAAACCCTGGCGTGCTTGTTCCTCCACCACTTCAAACAACAGAGTCAATTCTTTTCCTTTTAAAGAAAACTGATCGGTCAGACAACGCTTCAAAGCCTTTTTCTCTGCCGGATCAAAATGGTCATCCACATGGGCAATTGCCGCCATCAACGTTCCCACAAGGCAAATAAAATAAAGCCGCTCCTCGGGCAAGTTGGTAGATACTTGAGAATGCGAGCTTTTCAGTTCAATTTTTTTCAGCACATGGCGTTTAAAATATTTTTCCATATCAGGGTCCGGGTCCCGCGCATGCTTGAAAATAGTCCTTTGCAAAAAATTTCTTATTCGCCCAAGAGATCTTTTTGTATGAGAAGATTTTTTCAACCATTCAGAGAACTGGTCGACCAATTCCCTTTCATCACTCTTCATTCTTTTATGCGCCTCGACCATGGTCTCCAAAGCACCCATGATTTCTTTTTTCTCCTGCGGGGAAGATAATTCCGCGACCATCTGGCGATACAACGCATCTTTTTCTTTTTTTGAGACCGGAGAGAGCAGATAGGGTTTCAACTCATCCAATTCATGTTTTTCCAGGTTAAATTTTCTATAAAATGATTTGAGAATATTAAGCTCTGCCTGCGAGACTTCTCCATCGGCCCAGGCAACGGTTGTGAGCACTTTAAGAAAAATCATTTTTTTAAACTGTGACATAACGTTTCCTCAATCGAAGCGGTTCAGCCAAACCCGGCTTCTGCCCGGAGTTGGCGATAAGGCGAAGAGATCCAGAAATCCATCCTGATCGATATCGGCAATTGCCATCTCCCGAAAAAACCGAAAGCGCGGAAGGCGTCTGCGGGTTTCATTGGTAAAATCCCATCGGCCCCTGCCCTGTAAATAATAAACTCCCTTTGAGGTCAAGATCAAGGCATCAGGTTTGGTGTTACCATTTGCGTCTAAAAGGTAAACCTTGTAAGAAGGGAGGCGGGGAAGCATTTTGTGTGACCGTTTTTTAAAATTCCCCCCTCCCGTATTTTCAAGAAAATATGTGGTTTCCCCAGGATAAGCCCTGTAATGTTTGTCGATTAATCGGTTGACAACCAGAAGGTCATTGTCGCCATCCTGGTCAAAATCAGCCCAGTCGGCGTGTTGGCTATCGTCAAGAATCCGGGGGATATGAGATTCAGTGCGGTCTGCGAACTTTCCTACTCCGTTATTTATCAGAAGCCGGTTTTGGCCTTTAGCGTAAACCAGAAAAACATCCACCACTCCATCGCCATCATAATCAGCAAAAGAGGCATCTCGAATTCCCGCAGGAAGACGAGGCAAAAGCAAAGCCGTCAAGTCCTCCAACCTTCCCGCACCATTATTTATTAGCACGCGGGTTTGATAGCTGGAGGATTTTCCATTCGCATTCAGAACCATTTGACCAAAATAAAAAAGGTCCTTGTCTCCATCCTGATCCAGATCAATAGAAATCACCTTATCTATTCCAGGCCGAAGTGAGTAAGAGCCTCCTTTATCCTTGGCGTAAAAATAACTTTTCTTATTATTAAAAAGAATTTGGGTGGATACCCTGCCCGAGTTTTCCATTACCAGAATCAGGTCATCACCTCCATCACGATTCAGATCCGCTACAGTGAGAGAAAGGATCGGGGCTTTCAATTCCTCTATCCACCGCCCCGGACCTTTCCATTGAAAACCTTTTTTTCCATGATTGATGAAGACCTGCAACTGGGGTTTTCCGGGCTCTGCCTCATTCAAGACTACCAAATCCGGCAATGCATCCTGATCCGCACGGAAGAAAATGGCCTGTCTCTGGGAGGAACTTTGTTTAGGAAGCAATTTTCCAGTTTCATCGCGAAAACGCTGGCTGGCAGGATTATCCGCAACATGGGGTTGGGAGGCCCCACACCCATTAAGAAATATAATTACAAGCAGTGATTGCCACAAAAGTTCAATCAAACAGGGATTGGGGCAATGCCTCTTGTCATACATCGATTTGCAAGCCTTCATAAGCGGCTATGCTTTGTGGAAAAAGTTGGCGGGATTCTGCTTCAATTTGCTTAACAAAGTTGTCATCGTGAGAGGGATCGTGATGAAATAGAACCAGTTTTTTGACATTCGCCGCTTTCGCAACTTTGACTCCTTCCCGCATGGTGCTATGCCCCCAACCTTTTCGGGAGAACTGGCCATTGCGGCCATAATATTCATCTTCCGTATACTGGGAGTCATAAATCAGAACATCTGCATCCTGAGAAAGCTCAATCAGGTTTGTATTCGGCCGATCCTCATAATGTTCACAATCGGTGGAAAAAACCATGGTCTTTCCCTCATGCTCAATCCGGTAAGCATAACATCCATTCGGATGATATAAAGGAGCCAATTTTATCTTGTAACTGTCCCCTTCAATCACTTCCCCGGGTTTAACATCGTGGTAGGTCATTTGGCAACCAAACAATTCGGTTCTGACCGGGAAACAAGGGGGTGTCATCTGCTGGCTCAAAACTTCTTCAATGGTCGTTGGCAGGCTGGTGCCCCCAAAAATCCGGAACTCATTACCGGGAACAAAAAAAGGCGAAAAAAAAGGAAAACCCTGTATGTGGTCCCAATGAACATGGCTGAACAAGATAGTCCCTTTTATGGGCATCTCCTTCATGAGTGCCGTGCCCAGATTTCGGACGCCCGTGCCCGTATCAATGATAATCAATTCATCACCGCAACGGATCTCAACACAGGTTGTATTGCCCCCGACACCTGCCGTTTCCGGATTTCCAGAAGGAATACTTCCTCTCACCCCCCAAAATTTTATCCGCAAGCCACTAGCCATAATTTTGTTTTTCAGGAATCAAAGTGATTAAAAATTCTCAGCGCCACGGAAACAAGTCAAAAAAAATCCTTTTTAATCAAATAAGGGGGGCATTATAAACAATAAACCTTTAAAAATCAATGAGCTTATAATTACCTTTCATAAATGATATCTGCTCATTCTCCTCTAAATATTCCTTCACCAGTTCCGTTTCAAATGAATTTAAGGTTTCTGGTTTCCAGTATCCGGGAAATGTTTGCTGGAACCCTTCCACAAAACAATGGGCCACTTCTCCCCATTCCGGTTTTATTGACAATGCTTCCTTCAAGGTTAACGTGCTAAATATCAAGGAATTTAACCCCTGGGCTTGTTCAGATTCCGAGGAATAGCGAAGCAGGCTATGGGCCAGTTCTGGATCCCAGTCCAATAAGATTGAGCCATGCTGTAAAAAAGCCCCATTTAACCGGCGTTGGGCACTACCGGCCAGTTTTTTCCCCTTTACCGTGATTTCCCAATGATTGGGTGTCGAAAAACAGGCCGGAGAACGCTTATTGCCATTCCCCAAAGATCTTTTGTCTATTCCGGATATTTCAGGTCTGGGAACATCGGCTTTTTCCAGGGAAAAAATCACCGCTTTCGATACAGCACCAAAAGCTCCGGCCAAGTTTCCGGGAAACCTGGGATGGGGGATGGGAGCAACGAGACTGTAGGTGAGTTCATATTGATGTAACAGAGCCCGCCCGCCAGTAAACCGCCGGACAATAGGAATATTTCTTCGCTCACACTGAACCGTATCCACATCCCTTAATTTATTCTGGGAATAACCAATAGAGAGAGTCGGTTTTTCCCAACCATACAGCCTCAAGGTAGCAGGGGCCTGCCCCCTTTCGCAGGCAGTGAGAATGGCCCTGTCTATCGCCATGTTCAACTTGCCATCCACAGGTCCATCTTCGATCAATCTCCAAATATGGTTGTTCATCGCGAAAACTCCATATCATTCCTATCCAACGATAATTTTTTTTGACTCATATTGAATCATCCTATAAATATGAAGTATGAGAGTCAATTCCAGACACGAATTCATTTATTTTCTCGCCTTCATCCTGACCTGGGGTTTTTGCAATCCATTGGCCTCCATGGCCTTTGAAAAACTGGGTCCGCTTCGAAAAGAATGCCGGACCACCTGCCATCAAGCGGAACACATCCAGAAAGCAAAGAAAAACAAGTTTACTCAAGCCGAATGCAAAGCCTGCCATAAAGGTATTGCAGAAAAAAGTACTTTATCCCCTTTTTCAACTCCTAATCCAACAGGTTTCATCGGCAAAAACAGACTCTTGTTGAAATCCATCATTCAAGCAGGGCCCGGTTCCTCATCCAAACAACCCGTGCCTCAGGATAAACCATCACCCTCAACCTCCATGACCAAAGTTCCTGCCGGAGAATTTATCATGGGATCGAATGAACGCTGGGATGATGAGGCACCGGAACACATGTCCTCAACTGACGCATTCTATATAGACCTGAATGAGGTCACCAATGCAGACTATAAAAAATTTGTAAACACCACCCGGAAAACTGCACCTTACCACTGGCCTGAAGGAAATATTCCGAAAGGCAAGGAAAATCACCCAGTCGTTTATGTAAGTTGGTTCGATGCGAATGAATACTGCTTTTGGGCCGGTAAACGCCTGCCTAATGAACAGGAATGGGAAAAAGCGGCACGAGGTGAAGCAGGTCTCATATATCCATGGGGAAATGAATGGTCCCTGGACAAATCCAATAATCCTTACAAACATTCCACCGGCACAGAGCCTGTTGGCTCCTACCCGGAGGGCCGTAGTCCCTATGGGCTCTATGATGTCTCCGGGAATGTGTGGGAATGGGTGGACAGCTACTATTTACCACATCCAGGAAACCCTGTCACGCATGCAGAATACGGCAAAGACAAAAGGGTATTGAAAGGTGGATCCTGGTTCGACTGCCTTTCTTATGGTTGCGGACTGAGTGCCCCGACCTTTAACCGAAGTTTTTTCACCCCGGAGGTAAAAAACAATAGCTTCGGGTTTCGTTGCGCAAAAAGTCCCTGACTCTTGCCAGGAACCAATCTCAGGCTTGACGCAGGCGCACTAATCCTTAAAATGATATGAGGTACCTACGTCTTTCTCAAACTTGTTGGTTAGACCATGGAATCACCTAGGCCGGATCAGAAAAAAACAGGAAAGTCCCGAGCGCAAATCTCTCCTCTTCCCGAAGAGAGAAGCGGTGCCCAAATCAGCCTCGTCCGCAAAATAATTATCGGACTTTTTATTGTAGGGTACTGGGTGTTTTTTTACTGGTTCCAGGAACCTTAACAGAAGAAGCCTGAAACTGTTTTTTGTTAAGGGATTCATTCCCCGCCAACAGATCAAACTGCTTTTCTGCTTTCCTTAGAACCAACAGGCTTTCCTCCCCCCGTGAAAGTAATAGGAAAGAGTCTGGATTCCTTTCCAACGGGATGGCAGGTTCAGCGCTTCGCACGGGTTCGGGTTTGTTATCAATAAGGGGTGGTGGCAATTCCCCGAAAGCGGAACGTGTGGAATTGTAAACCAGATACTTTGTGTCCCTGGAATATTCCGCCTTGGGGTCCAGCCGGTCCTTGATTTCCCGGGCAGACGGCTCTGGAGGAATGACTAACAGATGCGTGGCATAGTCTACATCAATCGCGGGTTTCATTTCTCTTTCAAAAGCAGAAATATTGTAGCCTCTGCCAGCGAAGATCAATGGCTTGTCCTGCACTTTAACCGTTTTTCTTATCCGGTCCGAAGGCTTTTCCGGCCGCTTTTTCATCGTAATAGCATAACGTTCCGGATCAATTTTCTCATACCTTTTGATAGACTGATATTCGGTATCCGCTTTAAACGCCGGAAGCAGTCTGGATTGAGACCGCTTACTCCCCCGCTTTTTTTGCTTGGCAGAAATTCCGCGGATTTTTCTATCAGGAACTTTTCCGAGTTCATCCGTATCAGCAGTTTGCAATTGAGGATCCGGGTCCAGAGGAAAATCCAACTCCAATTGAGAATGCAGTACGATCGTTACCTGCGGTGCAGAATCAAAACCTTCCACCACCACTTCCCCTTCTGGCTTTTCCCCGCAGCCTGAAACTAAAAGACTAAAAAAAACCAGGGTGCTTAAATAATGTCGATTTTTTAATGAGGCCATAATTTATCATCGACTACCAATGCTCACGACTTGAAAGAATATCAAATTTTAGGCCCTTCTGTCCCACCCTTAATTCATGGGTTTAAATTTCCCCTTAAACCCAATTCAAAAAAAATATAAAGCAATATAAATCAATACTTTACATTCCCAGCGAAAACTGTTATTATTTTTCAAATCCAATCAACACAGGCTA